>Ga0134123_10000886_pt1 | contig 19787 bp, 18 predicted proteins | sample KB303_FD_96460 | JGI IMG/M metagenome (GOLD analysis project Ga0134123, IMG submission 96460) | Terrestrial soil microbial communities without Nitrogen fertilizer from Kellogg Biological Station, Michigan, USA - KB3-0-3 | ecosystem: Environmental > Terrestrial > Soil > Unclassified ...
CTCCGCGAGCAGGCGCAGGATCGCGTGCGCGAGCGCGTCCGCGTTCTGCGGCTCCACGAGCAGGCCCGTCGTCTCGTGCTCGACGACCGCCGGCACGCCTCCGACATTGGTTCCGATCACCGGCTTCCCCGCCGCCATCCCTTCGAGCACCGTCTTCGGAAGGCCTTCGTGCGTCGACGAATGCACGACCACGTCGGACGCGGCGACGATCTCCGCGACGTCCGTGCGCAGGCCGAGCATCGTCACGTGCGCGCCGAGGCCGAGCTCCGCGACCAGCGCCTCGACCGCCTCCCGTTTTTCGCCGTCGCCGACGAGCACGAATTTCGTGTTGGCGCGCTGCTCCAGCACCTTCGCCGCCGCGCGGACGAACACATCCGGCGTCTTGGGCATCGACAGCCGGCCCACGAGCGTGACCACGAGCTCGTGGCGGGGGGCGAGCTCCTCGCGCAGACGCGCGGCCGCCGCCGGGTCGGCGCTCCGCATGCGCGCGAGATTCACGCCCGAGCGGATCAGCGTCGTGGTCTGCGGTTTCAGGATGCCGAGGCGCAGCCCTTCCTCGCGATCGGTTTCCGAGACCACCACGTTGCGGTGATAGAAACGCGCGGCGAGCTTCTCGACCGCGATGTAGATGCGCCGCCTCCGGTCGATCTGGTTGTTGAACGACCAGCCGTGCACCGTCTGCACGACCACCTTGACGCCCGCCAGCCTGCCGGCGATTCCGGTCAGGAAACGCGCCTTCGCCGTCCTGCTGTGCACGATGTCGGGTTTCTCGCGCCGGAAGATACGGTAGAGCGTGAGGAGCGAGGAGAGATCCTTCACCGGATGAATGCGCCGGACGAGCGACGGCACGGCGATCGTCGGCACGCGGACCTCGAGCTGTCCCTCGCGTCCGGCTTCGCTGCCCTGGATCAGGATGACGTCGTGGCCGGCGGCGTGGAAATGCTCGGCCGTGACCTTCGCCGTCTCCTGCGCGCCGCCGACGATCATGCGAGTGATCGTGTAGAGGATCTTCATTCCGCTTCCTGCGGCAGGCCGATGACGTCCTTCATCGGCGCGAACCGGAAATCCCGCAGCAGGCGGATCAGGCGTTTCTCGGTCGCCGCGAGATTGAAATAGTGTGTGGCCGCGATGCGGCGCGGAAGGGGGATGCGCGGATGGGCCGGATCGAGCTCCCACGGATGCAGGTAGAACACCGCCGGACGGCCGCCGCGGTTGATGCTGCGGAATCCCGAGCGCGTCACCATGTACGGGAAGATGCGGAAGTACGCGCCTCCCGCGATCGGCAGGTTCTTGCCGAGCACGCGCCAGGTGGAGACTGGGAACTCGCGCATGCTCTGGCCGCCGGCCTCGAACGAGTACGGCCAGCGCGGCGCGTCCTCGATCCCGTAGCGATAGTTCATGACCGGGAAGATGCTGGTGTCGTACACCAGCCCCAGCTCGCCCAGGATGTCGAGCGCCCACAGCGACTGCTTCGTGATGGAGAAGAACGGCGCGCGGTGGCCGAGGACCTTGTGGCCGGTGGCCTGTTCCACGGCGCCGACGGCGCGTTTGATCTCCTCGCGAAAGGTCGCCGGCGCCTGCGTGTAGATCAGCGTGTGCGAGTAGCCGTGCGTGGCGATCTCGTGCCCCGCCGCGGCGATGTCCCGGATGAGCGCGGGATGGTGCTCGGCGATGTAGCCGAGGATGAAAAACGTCCCCTTCACGCCCGCGTCATCGAGCGTCTGCAGCAGCCGCTGTCCCACCGGGACGATCCGGTCTTCGAACCGGTGCCACTCCGTGACCGGAATCTCGAGACCCTGATACCAGTCTTCGAAATCGATCGTGAATGCGTTAGTGACGGTCATCGGGGCGCCGGAGGGACCTACTGGCTCTGCCGCCCGGCATGGTATCCGATGACTTCCTTCAGGATTCCGTCGAGCTTCGTCTGCGGCTCGAACCCGACCAGCTCCCGGATCCTGGTGATGTCCGGCACGCGCCGCGGCATGTCCTCGAATCCTTCCTCGTAGGCCTCTTCGTACGGAATGTACGTGATGCCGGACTCCGAGCCCGTGAGCTCGCGGATCCGCTCCGCGAGCTGCGTGATCGAGACCTCTTCGTTCGACCCGATGTTGAACACCCGTCCCACCGCGTCGGGATGGTCCATGACCGCGAGCAGCGCCCGAACGACGTCGCCGACGTAGGCGAAGCACCGCGTCTGCTGGCCCGTGCCGTAGACGGTGAGCGGCCGTCCCGCGAGCGCCTGCTTCACCAGCGTCGGGATGACCATGCCGTACTGGCCGGTCTGCCGCGGGCCGACGGTATTGAACAGGCGCACCACGATCGCCGGGAGTTTCTTCTCGCGCCAGTAGGCGAGGGCGAGGAACTCGTCGATGGCCTTCGAGCAGGCGTAGCTCCAGCGCCCCTTCGTCGTCGCTCCCATCACGAGGTTGCCGTCTTCGCGAAACGGGACCTGTTCGCTCAGTCCGTACACCTCGGAGGTCGACGCGATCAGCACCTTCTTCTTCTTCTTGTTCGCCGCGTCGAGGACGATCTCCGTTCCGCGGACGTTCGTCTCGATCGTCCGGACGGGACTCTCCACGATGAGCTTCACGCCCACGGCCGCGGCGAGGTGAAACACCACGTCGCACTGATCGACGAGCTCCGCGACCACGGGGTAGTTTTGCACGGTGTCGATCGTGTAGTGGAAGCGCGGATCGCGCTTGATGTGCTCGATGTTGTTGATGCTGCCGGTCGAGAGGTCGTCGATGATAAAGACCTCGTCGCCGCGCTCGAGGCAGGCGTCCGCGAGATGGGACCCGATGAATCCGGCGCCGCCGGTAATGAGTACGCGCAAACAGGACTCTCCTTCGCCCGGAATACTATTTCATCTGACGGGAGGCACGCTCCCGCTCCGCAATCCGCTCGCGCACGCGGCGCCTCAGCTCGGCTGCGTCGATGGTTTCGATCATGGAGCGGTTGAAGTCGCCCCCCGTTGCATATTCCTCCACGGCCTCGTCGATGCGGCCGACTCTTACCAGCAGCGTGCCGAGCGCGAAATAGATCTCGGGACGCCGCGCCACGGTGAGCGACCGGCGCAGCGTTCGAATCGCGTCCTCGTCGCCGCCGAGGATCTGCTCGTTCGCCGCCTCCAGCAGAAACGCGTGCAGGGAAGCCGGACACCGCTCTTCCAGAATCCGCGCGCGCCGCAGGTTCTCGCGCGCCAGCGTCGCCGCGGTCACGTCGATGGCCTCCCGCTCCGCGTTCAGCGTGCCTCCGCCGATGGCCGCGATCTCCCGCATGCACCAGAAGGGCACGTACACCCATCGCACCAGCGCCCAGCCGCACAGCACCGCGGTCACCCCGAGAATCGCGATCCGGAGAATCGGCTTCATGGCTCCTTCCACCCGATGATCAGCGCCGCCGCGGTGAGGAGCAGGTGCCGGGTCACCGCCAGCTGCAGGGGGAACGAGGCGAGGCAGAGCACGAACACCATCGCCGCGAGCGGGAGGCCGATCGCCACCGCTGCCGCCGTCCGCTCGTCGTGAGCGGACGCCGTTCGCCGGCTCTGCCACGCGACGACCATGAGCGCGGCGAGGAACAGCGCGTAGCCCGGCACGCCCGTCTCGGCGAGCAGCTGCAAATGGTCGTTGTGCGTTTCGGAGAAGTTCAGGCCGACGGTCCGGATGGCTCTCCCGCCGTACTTCCGTTTGGCCCGCATCCGGTACGGCATTTCGTCGAACGCGTACACGCCCGGCCCCCTGCCCAGCAGCGGCCGCTCTTTGAACATCTCGACCGCGCCGAGGAACGGGGAGAGGCGATAGGAAAGCATGCTGTCCAGCCGCCCTTCCGAGACCATCCGCGGAATCTCCGTCAGCCGCTTCAGGCCCGGAATCGGGACGAGGATCGCGAGAAAGAGCAGGGCCGCGAAGAGGCCGCTGAACGCGATCGCGTACTTCCACGAGCGCCGCGCGGCGTAGACGAGGAGCGCGGCGCCGAGGGCGATGATCGCCGTCCGCGTCTGCGACACGAGGAGCCCCGAAACCGCGGCCGCGAATCCGGCGGCGGCGGTCCATCTCCGCCAGCCGCGCAGCTGCAGCGCCAGCGCGAAGAGAATGATCGCGACGAGGCCGAGATACGCGCCGACGTCGTTCGGGTTGCCGATCAGCGCGGTCGCGGTGAAATGCCGGCCCACGACGACGGTGAAGTGAAACGGATTCCAGATCTCATACTCCTGCAGGGTCAGGAGGACGCTGTTGACGACGGCCACCGGCACGAGGATCAGGAGCGCGGTCACCGGCACCGAGCGCGAGACGTACCAGACCGCGACGAACAGGGCCGCCCCGCAGATGGCTGTGACGAGGCTCTCCGCGCTCAGGAGACGGTTCGTTGACGCGGCTGTGGTGATGATGCTCCAGAGCACGGCGGCGGCGATGATGAGCACCACCGCACGCTGGCGGAGCTGCTCGCGCAGGCGCGCGCTTCCTCCGTAAAGCAGGAGCGTCACCAGCGCGAACAGCATCAGAATCGCCTGGGCGCGAAACCCGATTTCCTTGATGACCCGGAAGTAATCGTGGACGCCGGTCATGACGATCAGCGGGATCGCTGCGAGGCCGGCAATGGTGAGGAGTTTGAGGCTGTTATGAGCGAACGAGTCCGTGCGGACAGTGGGCATGGGCTCGACGACCTCCGGGAATGAACGCACGTCGGAGTATACCGGAACGGGCGCTGCGGACCGCGGACGCCGATGCAGTGATGCAGCTCCTCGCGGAGCACGGCGCGTCGCTGCTCGAGGAGGAAGCGCTCGACATCCTCGAGAACCGTTTCATCACGCCGCAGATCCTCGGAAAAATCGCGCAGACGCAGCGGCTGATGGCGTTCTATTCGGTGCGCCTGCGCCTGGTCGCGCACCGGCAGACGCCGCAGGCCCACGCGGTCCGCTTCGTCCACTATCTCTACTGGTTCGATCTGCTGCGGCTGTCGATCGAGATGACCGTGCCCGCTCCGGTGCGCCGCGCGATCGACTCCCAGCTGCTCCTGCGCGTCAACAAGCTCACCCTCGGCGAGCGCGTGGCCTCGGCGCGCCAGTGCAGTCACGCGCTCGTGAGCGTGTTCCTCCACGACGAGCATCCGCGCGTCTTCGCGTCGCTGCTGATGAACAAACGCCTGCGCGAGGACGATCTGCTCGCCCTCATCAACTCCACCCGCGCCACCGCCGACCAGCTGCGGATGATCGCCCACGACATGAAGTGGTCGTACCGGTACGCCATCCGGAAGGCGCTGGTGCTGAACCCCCGGACGCCGCGGGCCGCCGCCGCGTCGCAGCTGCGCTATCTTTCAGCCGGCGACCGCGCGCGGATCCACGCGAATCCGGCCACCTCGGTTTACCTCCGGAGATGCATCGAGCGCCTGAGAGATTGACTACAATGACCGTCCGGATGCCTGATCAGGAATCGCCGCCCCAGGGAGGCGCGTCGGAGCTCGCCTCCTTCGGTGAGGAACTGCGGCGCGAGCGCGAGATCCGCGGGATTTCCCTCAAGGAAATCTCCGACGCGACGAAGATCAGCAAGCGCTTCCTGGACGCGCTCGAGCGCAACGACCACCGCACCCTCCCGGCGCCGGTCTTCACCCGCGGGTTCGTGCGCGAGTACGCGCGCTACGTCGGCCTCAACGCCGAGGACATGGTCAACCGCTACAACTACGCGGCGGCGCAGGACGACCGCATCGAGAAGCCGCCGCAGATCGAGAAGTATCCGCTCACGCCCCCGCGCGACATCACCCCGAAGCCGAAGCCGAAGCGCGGCATCCCGCCGACCTTCGCCCGCGTCGACCGCAACGCCATGGTGCTGGTGATCATCGCCTTCGCGCTGGTCGGCGTGGCGTGGTGGGCGGTGAAGCACAAGCTCATCGAGCGCGAGCTCGGCTTCGAGCCCTCGACCGTGACCGCCGCGGCGAAGCCGGCCGTCGCGGCTCCCGTCGCCGTGCCCGCGCCTCCGCCTCCGGCCGATGACTCGAAGCTGCGGATGGAGATCGAGGCGATCGGCAGTTCGTGGGTGACGCTGTCGGCGGACGGCAAGCGCGTGTTGAACGAAGAGCTGACGCAGGGACAACGGAGAAACTTCGAGGCCAACGACCGGTTCTCGTTCGCCACCATCGGCAACGCCGCCGGGATCACGCTGCGGTTGAACGGCGTCACGGTGCCTCCCCTCGGCGACGAAGGAGAGGTCGTCAAGAATCGCGTGTTCGATCGTGAAGCGCTGCAAACCCTGAGGAGCCCGCAATGAGCATCGCACCCGCCGGCGAGCTGACCGCGGCCGCCGTCATCGAGCTGATCGAGTCGGGGACGTATCCGCGTGACGTCGTCGCGACGATCGCGCGCGGCTTTCTGCCGCTGCCGCAGGAGGAGCTGGTCAGCGTCCTCGCGTATCTCGCCGGATCGGAGGACCGCGAGATCGCGGACTTCGCCGGCGCGTCGATGGCCGGCCTGCCGACGCGCATCGTGCTCGACTTCGCGTCGAACGAACAGATCGACGTCGACTCGCTGGTGCGGCTCATGCGCGCGACGCGGGACGGGCAGATCCTCGAGGCCCTGATCCGCAACCGCGCGGTACCCGACGACGCCATCGCCGATCTCGCCCGCCACGCCGAAGCGGGCGTGCAGGAAGTGATCGTCATCAATCAGGCGCGCATCCTCCGCGCGCCGGAGATCCTCGACGCGCTGCTCGAGAACCCCGGGCTGTCGCCGGAAGCGCGCCGCCGCGCGCTCGAGACGCGCGAGGAGTTCTTCGAGAAGAAGGCGCGCCACGACGCGGAGGAAGAGCCGGAGCTGCTCGATCTGCCGCTCGAGCCGATCGCCGATCTGCTGAGCCGGGCCGCCGAATTCGATGGCCAGCCCCCGGTGCAGACGCTGGCCCTCAACGAGTCGGAAAAGAAAGACACGCGGGCGTCCGCGATCTGGGCGAAACTCGGCTACATGTCGGTGTCGGAGAAAGTGCAGCTCGCGTTCAAGGGAGACCGCATGCTGCGCATGCTGCTGGTGCGCGAGCGGAACAAACTGATCTGCAGCGCCGTGATGCGCAATCCGCGGATCTCGGAGCAGGAGATCGAGAACATTGCCGGCATGCGCAACGTGGAGGAAGAAGTTCTCCGCCTGATCGGCAACAAACGCGAATGGTCGGGCAAGTACGCCATCATGCTGATCCTCTGCCGCAATCCGAAGACGCCGGTGGGGGTTGTCCTGCCATTCATCAATCGTTTAACCTTACGAGATTTGAAAGGGTTGAAGGGCGACAGAGGTGTCGCACAGGTCGTCCGCGATACCGCGAAGAAGCTCTATCTGTCCCGTACCCAGAAAACCGGATGAAGGTCAACTACTACGAGGTCCTGGGCGTCGAGCGGTTCGCGAGCGACGAGGAGATCCGCGACCGGTTCCGGAAGCTCGCGCGGGAGAACCACCCGGACCGCTATCGCGGCCCGGACAAGGCCGACGCCGAACGGAAGTTCCAGACCCTGACCGAGGCCGTGAACGTGTTGACGAACGCCGCCAGACGAAAGCAGCACGACTCCGAGCTCGCCTCCGTCGGCGGAAAAGGGCCGGCCGACTACGCGCAGGTGGCGAAGGTGTACATGGCCAAAGGCGTGAAGGCGTTCAAGGAGAACGACCTTCGCGGCGCGTACGAGAACTTCGACATGGCCGTGAAGCACAACGCCCAGGACGCGAAGGCGTTTCACTACCTCGCGCTCACCGCGGCCCGCATTCCCGCCTACGCCCGCCAGGCCGTCCAGGCCATCGAGGGCGCGCTGCAGCGCGAGCCGATGAATCCTCTCTTTCTCCGCGACGCGGGGCTGATCTGCCGCCAGGCCGGTCTGCTCGCGAAGGCGGAGCGCTATCTCGAGGAGGCGTTGAAGTGGGACGCGGCGAACCTCGAGATCCAGGGCGCGCTGGCCGAGCTGCGCCAGGCGAAGGAAGCCGGCAAGGGCGGCTTCTCGATCTTCGGGAAACGCTGATGAGAATCGCAGTCAGCGCATATGGTCTCACCCATGTCGGCCGGCAACGGCAGCACAACGAGGACGCGTTTCTCGTCGCCGGCGACGCGAAGCTGTTCCTCGTCGCCGACGGCATGGGCGGACACGCCGCCGGCGAGATCGCGTCGCGCATCGCCGTCGACTCCATCTCCGAGTTCATCCTGCATACGAAGGAAGACGACGGCACCTGGCCGCACGCCTACGACGAGCACTACTCGCGCACCACGAACCGCCTCATGGCCGCCGTGCGCCTCGCCAATACGCGCGTGCTCGAGGCCATGAAGAAGGACGCGCGTCTGCGCGGCATGGGCACGACGGTCGTCGCGGCCATGGCCGACGAGGAGAATGTCTCGGTCGCGCACGTCGGCGACTCGCGCGCGTACCTGATCCGCGAAGGACAGCTTTCGCGCATCACCAACGATCATTCGTGGGTGTTCGAGCAGGTGCAGGCCGGCATGCTCACCGAGGCGGAGGCGGAGAAGCATCCGCTCCGCAACGTCATCACGCGCGCCCTCGGCGGCGCGCTGCAGGTCACGCCCGACGCCTCCGAGATTCACGCCCAGCCGGGCGACGTCTTCCTGCTCTGCTCCGACGGACTCACCGGCATGGTTCCAGAGCCCGAGATTCTGCGCATCGTGACGGCGAGCAACGGCGACATCGAGAAAGCGTGTCAGCAACTCATCGATCTCGCGAACGAGCGGGGCGGTCTCGACAACGTCACTGCCGTTCTGGTGAGAACGTATTAGGCGGAAAAACTTTGCGCGTCCGAATCGACTACTGCGGCGTTTGAAACTACCTCCCTCGGGCCTCCAGTCTGGCGGCCGCGATCAAAAAGAACCTCGGCCTCGAGAGCGATCTCGTCCGCGGCAGCGGCGGCATCTTCGTCGTCTCCGCCGGCAACGAGACGATCTTCTCCAAAAAAGAGCAGGGCCGCTTCCCCACCGAGAGCGAGATCCTCGAGAAACTGCGCCGATAAAAAAAGACCTCCGCGTTTCCGCGGAGGTCTTCGAGTCGATGGAGCAGTGAGTCTTACGGATGCGGGGCGGTGACGACCGCCGTGCCGTTGACGTCGGTGCCGTTCAGCGCGATGCCGTTGTTGCCGAAGCCGATCACCGAGCCGCCGGTGTTGTTGAGGATGCCGTTCGTCACGTTGCCCGTGATCGTGCAGCCGTCGATGACCGTGGTGGCCGTCGAGCCGTTGATCAGACCCGAGCTGGTGTTGTTCGACATCACGGTCTCGTTGAGGGTCACGAAGACGGTGTTGGCGACGACGTTGACGCCGTTCGCGTTGCCTTCGAACTGCGAGTTGCTGACCGTGCCCTGGACGTTGTTCGCGAGACGGAGGCCGGAAGCGGCCGACTGGCGCGAGCGGACGTCCTGGAAGAGAATGCGCACGAGCTGGCCGGCGCTCGGCGCGACGTCGATGCCGTCCGCCGTCGTGTGGCGGATGTCGACGTCCTTCATGTACACGCGCGAGTTCGCGGTCGTCGGGTTGATCAGGACGCCGCGGCCCTGATGCGAGATGTTCATGTGCTCGAGGTGCAGGTTCGTCGCGATGCTGCTGGCGAGACGGACGCCGTTCAGACCGAACGAGCCGGTCGCGCTGCCGCCGTTGATCGACAGGTTGCGGAGGATGACGGTGTTGCAGACGTCGCTGACCGTGATGTTCACGAGCATGCCGTTGATGCCGCCGCTGTTGAGCGTCGACGCCAGCGTGCCGGCGCCGTCGATCGTCATCGACTTGGTGATGGTGACGGTTCCGAATCCGCCCGGATCGAGGACGCTGATCTCGCCGCAGGTCGCGGTCTTGCTGATCGCGCCCGCGAAGGTCTTGCAGGGGGCGGTGCGGCTGCACGGATTCACGTCGTCGCCGACACCCGACACCCACGTACGGGTCGCCTGCGCGCTGAGCGAGGTCGCAATGAAGAGACAGCAGAGAATGGAGAGAACAATGAAGAGACGGTTACGCATAGCTGGAACACCCTCCTAGATTTTTGGATAGTCGTTGGGCCTGCGATCCACTACCGGCGCTACACGCGACGGGATTTTGCCTGCGGATGAGTTGCGAATGATAGCACCTTTGCGTTCCTGCGAAAGCCCGCCGGGCTGGTTCGCGGTCATCCCGCTCCGAACTGAATCAGATTCCGCGCAAGATAGGAACCGACTCGCATCCGCGCCGTGATGCAGCTCACATTTTCCCCGCTCAGTTATGGAAGGTGAGGTGTTCCGAACGGGACATGCCGCGCGAAACCCCTTCCCCGCGAAGGGTTTACAATGCGCGCGTGCATCCGGACATCGAGGAGCTTCGCCCGAAGCTGAAGGAGATCCTCTACGACTGCGCCGTCGAGATCCGCGCCAACAAGGCCGCGCTCTATCTCTATGACGGCAATAACCGTTTCGAGCTTGTCACCGAATACGGCTTCCGCACCGGCGTCCGCCAGTTCGCCGATTTCAACGATCCTCTCGTCGACCGCTGCGGCCGCGGACGGAATCCTTTTTATGTCAACGGCGTCGCCGCCGAGCCCCGGTTTTCGGAGCTTCTCTACGAGGCGTCGACTGACCGCCTCCTCGTCGCCCCCCTCTACTCGCGCGGAAAGCTCATCGGCTTCATCGACATGCGCGACAAGGCCGGCAAGGCGCTCTTCGACCAGCCCGACGTGCCGAAGGCCCAGGACATCGCCGACCGCATGGTGGAGCTGTTCACGAACCGCAATCCGTTCGGCCAGCGCTTCATCTCGCTCTCGAAGCTGAGCGGCGCGCACTCCGCGGCCGTCGAACAGGAGACGCCCGACCGTCCCGTCGTCAGCGACAAGCCGCCGGTGCGCGAGAAGCCGATCGTCACGTCGCCGCCGCCTCCTCCGCCCGCGCCGCCGCCCGTGCCGCTGCCCTCGCCGTCGCCGCAGCAGGCGCGCGGTCATGTTCCGAGCCTCGCGTCCCTCGTCATCGACGCGCGCAGCGCCGCGAGCCGCATCGGCACGGACGCGCCGGCCGACGTGCTGTCCGAGGCCGAAGTCAGCGCCGCGCGCGAGGTGCTGCGCTCCGTGCTGCTGATCCCCGGCGCCGTCGCGGCGATGTTCTCCGCGTTCGGCCACCTCGGCGGCGTCCAGGAGATCGCCGCGCGCACCGCCCTCGGCGAGGACGCCCGCAACCTGCTGCAGTCGAAGCTCACGCTCTGGCTCTCGAAGCGCGGCGAGTCCGGCGGTTACGCGCGGACGTCCATCAGCGCGCCGTTCGGGACCTCGGGGCTGCCGGTGGCCGCGCAGGATCTGCACAAAGTCTTCACCGCGCCGCTGGTCGTCGGCTCGCTGCGCGGCCTGTATCTGACGGTGGGCTTCACCGGCACGCCGGACCGCGTCGCGCACGAGCTGCTCGCCGTGATGCACGGCCATCTCCAGCTGGTGCTCGAGCAGTCGATGCAGCGCGGCGCGATGTCGGCGCTGCGGCTGCGCGTGGCGGAGAAGCTGCTCGAGCCGGAGTTTCGAAAGTATCCCGAGCTGCGGCGCCACACGGAAGTCGTGGCGAAGCTCGCCGAGGCGTTCGCCCGGTTTCTCGCGCTCACGCCCGCCGAGGTGGAGAACGCGAAGATCGTCGCGCTCGTGCACGACGTGGGGCTGCGCCTCCTGGACTACGACCGTCTCTATCGCAAGCCGCACATCACCGAGGAGGAGCTGGCCTTCCTGCGCGAGCATCCGGCCGTCGGCGCGGCCATGGTCGAGCCGCTCCTCGGCGCGGACATCGCCCGCATCGTCCTCTGCCATCACGAGCGCCCCGACGGCCGCGGCTACCCGAACGAGCTGCGCGACGACGAGATCCCGCTGCTCGCGCGCCTCGCCGCGATCTGCGACGCCTACGCCACCATCACCGACGCCGGCAGCTACCAGCCCGCCGAGCCCCCGGCCTCCGCCCTCGCCACCATCGCCCGCGCCGCCGGCGCGCAGTTCGACGCCGAGCTGGCCGCGCGCTTCGTCGATTTCATCCGCACCGCGCGATAAACTCCGCGCCCGATGAACATCGATCGCGACGAAGCCCGCCGCATCGCCGGCCTGGCGCACCTGGAGTTCGACGACGCCGGCCTCGATCGCATGGCCGCGGAGATGACGAAGATCCTGACCTACATCGATCAGCTGCGCGAAGTGAGCGTCGACGGAGTCGAGGACCGCGACGCCGCGGCGACGCCGATGCGCGCCGACGACGTGCAGCCGTCGCTCGACCGCGAGCTCGTCGCGCGAAACGCCCCCGCATGGCGCGATGGTTTCTTCGTCGTGCCGAAGGTCATCGGCGGTGAGTGACCTCCTCGAGCTGCCGTGGACCGAGGCCCGCGGCCAGGTCTCGCCGCGCGAATACGCCGACGCCTGCCTCCGCGCGATCGAACAGCGCGACGAGCACGTCCACGCGTTTCTGCACGTGCGTCCCTCTTCACCCGCGTCGCTCCCCATCGCCATCAAGGACAACATCGTCACCACCGATGCCCCCACCACCTGCGGCTCCCAGATCCTCCGCGACTTCATCTCTCCCTTCGACGCCACCGCCGTCGCGCGCCTCCGCGCCGCCGGCGCGGCCGTCGCCGGCAAGACCAACCTCGACGAGTTCGCGATGGGCTCGTCCACCGAGCACTCCGCCTTCGGCCCCACGCGCAACCCCTGGGATCTCGCCCGCGTCGCCGGCGGTTCCTCGGGCGGCTCCGCGGCCGCCGTCGCGGCGCGCATGGTGCCGGCCGCGCTCGGGTCGGAGACCGGCGGCTCGGTGCGCCAGCCGGCCGCGCTGTGCGGCGTGGTCGGGCTGAAGCCGACGTACGGACGCGTGAGCCGCCGCGGTCTCGTCGCCTTCGCCTCGAGCCTCGACCAGATCGGCGTGGTGACGAAAACGGTCCGCGACTGCGCGGAGGTATTCGCCATCATCGCCGGCCACGACCCGCACGACTCGACGTCGAGCACGCACCCCGTCGACGACTACACCGCCGACCTCGGCGCGGGCGTGCAGGGCCTGCGCTTCGGCATCGTGCGCGAGGCCGTCGAGCCGCTGGGCGGCGAGGTGCGCGCGAACTTCGAGGCCGCCGTCGACGTGCTGCGCCGCGGCGGCGCGGCGATCGAGGAAACGAGCGTGCCGACGATCGGCATGGCCATCGCGATCTATTACATCGTCGCGAACGCCGAGGCGAGCGCGAACCTCGCGCGCTTCGACGGCATCCGCTACGGCCATCGCAGCGAGCGCGCGCGCACGCTGGACGAGGTGTACTTCGACTCCCGCGGCGAAGGCTTCGGCGCGGAAGTGAAGCGCCGGATCATGCTCGGCACGTTCGCGCTGTCGTCGGGCTATTACGACGCGTATTACGGCCGCGCCCAGCGCGTGCGCGCGAAGCTGCGCCACGAGCTCGCGGAGTCGTTCCGCACCTTCGACGCCCTCCTCACCCCGACCACCCCCGAGCCGGCGTTCCGCCTCGGCGAGAAAACGGACGACCCGCTGTCGATGTACCTCAGCGACGTCTTCACCGCCCCCGCCAACCTCGTCGGCATCCCCGCGATCGCCGTCCCCTCCGGCTTCAGCGCCGCGGGCCTCCCCCTGTCCCTGCAGCTGATGGCCCCCCACTTCGCCGAACGCTCCCTCTTCCGCACCGCCGGTTTCTTCGAGCGCGAGACGGGGTATTGGAGGCGCGCGCCGGTGTTGTAGGGGTTGCGGTTGCGCGGTGGCTTCGCGTGTGAGTGTGTTCGCCTGCTCCGGCATTGATCTCCGGCTACGCCCTGCGTACCGGGTAGCGCAGGTGTGTCACGCCGACGCCCTGGATCACCGCCGGGTTGCCAAGGACGCATGGGGTACCGGCGAGGTGGTCGAAGAGTCGAGCTCCGGAGCCAAGCAGAACGGCCGCGACGTCGACGCTGATTTCGTCGAGGAGTCCGGCATTCAGCAATTGCCGGATGGTGTCGGCGCCGTGAACGCCGACGGACTTCCCGGCGGCGGCGGTCCTGGCCTGGTTCACGGCGCTTTCGATGCCGTCGGTCACGAAGTGGACGGTCGAGCCGGGCCGAGGCCAGCCGGCGGGGACGTGGTGGGTCAGTACGAACGCCGGTCCCCAGGCGTGGTTCCCGCCCCAGCCCTGGGCGACGTCGAAGGTGCGCCGGCCGGTGAGCACGGCACCGAGTCCGGAGGTGAGGCTGCGAACGTGCTCGGCGCTCGGCCCGGACATCCTGAACGTCATGGGATCCGACCCCCCGGTGTGGATTTCGACGTCGCCCGAGGTGAAGTACCAGTCGAACACCTCGGCCACGCCGTCGTTGCGGTCGGCGACGTAGCCATCGAGCGACATGGACATGATGGCGATTACCTTCGACATTGCGTGCTCCTTTCGGGGATGACTGCGTTCAGGGGATCGCACTTTTAGTTAGCCGCGATTTCAAGGCAATACGGCCAGGTAGTTTTCCGTCACGCTCGAAAGCTGACATTCATTGCTTCGTTGCGTTATGCCAGTGGCACCAAGTTGATGCGCCAGGGCACGCGCAGTAGCGTGACCCCAGGCACTTGCGGCAGCACCACTCCTCTTATCTTGTGGCATTTGTCACCCAGTCATGCTGTCACTTGCCCGAGAGTTAGCCGGTCGGCTTAGATCCATGAAGCCATTCGCGTAACCACTCAGTCACACCGAGGTAGTCTTTCCCGTCCAGGCGCCGTTCGGCTTTCATAAACGCGAGCGCCGGGTCGGTAAAACGTGACGTCGTCACCAAAACACCTATATTCGCGTTTTCATGAGCTACTACGCCGAGGAGCTCGCGCATTAAGCCAACTCCTACGGGGTGCGTCTCCGCGTATCGCTTGCATTCGAGAAGAAATGTCAGTGGAATACCATTGACATGGCGTTGCGCGATGATGTCACGCCCTCCATCTCGTGATTGCGGTGTTAACTCGATATCTACAAACCCAATACGCGATATCAACTCTGCCACAAATTCTTCGAATTGACGCGGCGCTAATCGGCGCATTGCGTCCGGTGCATTCGCAATTGACCAGAGCATTTGAAATGGGATGTACTCGATTCGGCGAATGGTGATCGCCGGCTCACCAAGAATGCTTGTTTGATCCGCGAGCACTTCCATTTCGGGAGGGACCGTATGGGAAGACGGTTGAACGTCAGAATCCGGAAGTTCTTCGACAAACCTGCGGAGAAACGCGGAGTCGCTTGCCTCGGCAAAACGAAGCCAGTCAACGATCGTCGACCGATCAACCATGGTGAGAGGCACGCCGTAGTATGGATAACCCTCAGCCGCGGAGGTGAACCACCGAGACGTTACTACGATGATCTGAGAGATATCAAAGCGTTGCCGATGCGGTCTTATCGCGCGGCGAATTGGTCGAACACCGACCTTGTCGTGAGATTCCGCGTGAAGTATGAGCAGAGCGGCTTGACCGTCCGGCTCGAACACATCGCTACCTCGAATATCGATAGCCGTCGTAAGCAACTCGCGTCGAATACCATGGATCCGGTTGCCTCGTGTCTCGAGGAGGCTGATGATGAGCCGATCGATGCCCGGACGCGGGAGGCGTTTGATCAAAGCGACGACCGCTTCAGTCCGTGTCCGGAATGCCACCTCGAAATACTACGCTCATGCCTTCGATCCGGCTAACGGCCTTGGTGTAAGCTGCACGGCCGGTGTCGCGTGCCGAAGCCGACGCGGCGCGGCGGTTGCGGCCGAGGAGTTGCGGAGCCGCGACTGGCGAACTGCAACCGCCGTGACGTCGTCACGCTGGCGATGAAGCAGGCAGCTCGGCTGCCGGGCCGAGGATGGTCATATCGGTATACCGCCACCTTGCGCTCGACATAACGTGATTACCAGAACTTCCACCACTCCTTCTTTTGCAAGTGCGGATCATCGCCGCTTGAGGCGATAAACCGCATCGCCACGTCCCGATCGATGACGATGGAAACTTCTGCCGTGGCGCTATTCACCAGTACTCCTTCGCAGTCCGGGTTTGCGAGAACTGTACGCAGAACATCGAAGCCAGGCATCTCGCCGTTGCATCGCCCGCCATAATTCTCAACAAATACATGCGGATCAGCAAAACTGAGTATCATGTGCCGGCCTTCGGAGTGGCTTGTCGTGCCCAAACCTATAGGATTTTCGGCGGTTGATTCGACCTTTCCTGGCCCGCCAGCAGCCGCCAATGCCACAACTCCGACGTTTGAGTGAGCAAAGAGCGTCACAAAACGCTGATAGCGCTGATCGTCGGAAGACGTACGGCATTCAGAAATCATGTCTGATAGTGGCGTACCGCGTGAGAGAATATTCATGTGCTGGCCAGCTGATTTTAGGATACATCTCGCACGGTCATCAGAACAACTTCGCCTGCTTGCGCACTCACCTAATGATGTCAGTTAAGCGCAGACCGTCTTTTTCACCATGGGTGAGGCTCATCGCTTGCTCATCCAGTCTCGTTGAGACACACCTACCAGAGAGCCGGATGCGGGAGATCTGCACGTCCGGTTCGGAGGGAGGAGGAGCCTTAACCGCAACGGTCTTAAGATAAGGAGCTGAAGTTCCGACTGGAGGGCGAGATGGTGTGCGTCCGGTTGGGGTGAGCATTGGTTCACTGAGTAAGTTCTTTCCACAGCACGAGATCGAGGCGATCCTCCGCGCGAGTGGTCGCGAAGGACAGCGTCGGCGCAAGTTGCCCGCGCTCGATCTGATGTACTACCTCATTGCGCTCGGTCTGCATGCGAGCGAAGGATGCAGATCGGTCCTTCGAAGAATCCTGATCCGCAGAGGTGGGAAGGAAGACGAAGACGCCGAGCGCCTCTGTAGCGACTCGGCGATCACCCAGGGCAGGACCCGATTGGGATGGCAGCCGCTGCGTGCGCTGTACGGCGCGGTAGTCGGGCCGATCGCGACCAGGTCGAGTCTCGGAGCCTGGTATCGCCGCTGGCGGGTGGTCACGCTCGACGGCAGCACGTTGGATGTTGCCGACACAAAGCGAAACGAACGTGCCTTCGGCAGGCCCGGATCGGTTCGAGGAAAATCGGGGTTCCCTCAGTTGCGGTTCGTGACTCTGCTGGAGAACGGAACGCACGTGCTGTTCGGAGCTGAGCTGGGCCGGTACAACACCGGTGAGGTCACGCTGGCAAAGAAGGTCGTGACGCGGTTGCCGGCGGACTCGTTGTGTCTGGCCGATCGCAACTTCTTCAGCTATTCGCTTTGGAAAGCGGCACTTGCGAGCGGTGCGGCATTGCTTTGGCGGATGCGCGCCGACCTGATCCTGCCGAAGCTCAAGCGCCTTTCGGACGGCTCCTATCTGACCAGGATCTATCCCTCGCCGCGCGCACGTGCTCATGATATTCATGGCATTCCGGCGCGCCTGATCACGTACCGCCTGGGCAAAGGGAGAGTGGAGTATCGGCTTCTTTGCTCGATCCTCGATCCACGTAAGGCGCCAGCGATTCAACTGGCCAACCTCTATACCAGGCGATGGACCATTGAAACAGTCCTGGCGGAACTGAAGACTCGTCTCCGCGGTGCGCGAGTGGTACTTCGCAGCCGCGTTCCCAATCTCACGCGGCAAGACTTCTGGGGACTGCTACTGGCTCACTTCGGCGTCCGAGCTCTGATGCACGAGGCAGCGCTTGAACAGAAGATCGAATCGACCGATCTCTCGTTCATTCATGCCGTACGGACCATCGCCCGCTACCTGCCTCTATACGTTTCATTTTTCCCCTCGGCACAGGAAGAAGCTCTTCAGATCACTCTTGCATGAGCTGGCCGAGGAACGACTCCGCCACCGCCCGCACCGCCACTCTCCGCGTGCAATCAAACGGAAGATGAACAACTACCTCACAACGACTCGCGCTTTCAGAACACGCTCTTCGACGACTTTGAACATGGATACCGCCTTAACTTAAGACCGTTGGCCTTAACCGAGCCTTAACCGGCTCTTCCTACCCCTATAGACGCCAGCCCGCTGACGGCTTCACACCAAAGTTAGGGCCGCACCATGCCGTCGGGGTAGGGATCTGCCCGGAATCGACACTCCTATGGATGTGAGCAGCGATCTCTCAGCTACGATCATCATGACTTTCGCGGTGCCTGTCGTGTTTTGCATTCTCGATGCGGTGACAAAGTTCAACTGCCAGATGTCAACCGAGGACATCGGAGCTGACATCTGCCTGGTCGGTGCCGCCGCGTCTCTCACCATTGCGGCGGACGCAGACCTCGCTGAGCGGCTCGGCACTTCAACGGGGATCGCGGCGCTACTTCTGCTTTGTGCGCTGGTAGGGTACATGTGCTGTTTGACAGTAGTTTCACCACCTGTTGCTGGTCGGTCGTATCCTGCTGTGTTGCGATGGATCAGGCTTTCACCGCTTCGTGTGCCCGTCACTGTTCTCGTGGGTGTATCGCTTGTTGGCACTGAGTTGCTGCTTCTTAACGTGCGATTGAATCTCTTCTAGCAATGCCAACTTCAACAATAACTGCGATTCTGACCGTAGCTGGCGTTCTGTTGCTTGCGCTGATCGCGGCAGCATTTACCGGATGGTTGACGGAGCGCCGCCAGAGAATCATTAAGACCAGGCAGGAAAGCGCTGGAGTGCTGCGAAATGAGGCGATCGTGGAGGCAGACTTGCCCCGCTTTCTCGCGAGCCTGCGCGCACAGGCAAAGTATACGGTTCGTGTGATGGCTGTCTCAGGTCGATTAGCACTTCCAGACGATGGAGAATTGTTAGGGCTTTTGAATCGCGGCGTGAAGCTTCACGTTCTTTTGTGTAACCCGGCCCACGAGAACGTGCTTTTCGAGCAAGCGGAATGGCTAAAGAGTGAGGTATCGAAATCACTGCAGCGACTGCGAGCGCTGCAACTGAAAACACCGATGACTGACGGACTCGAAGTGCGAATACATTCTCTCCCTCAGCTTTTCGTAGCCATGTTTATTGATGATCAGACAGCGGCGGTGTCTGCGTACGCTCCGATCTCGTCATCTCGTTCTACATATGTTCTGCAGGCCGGTGAACGGTCTCTCTACGGGCTGTACGACGCGGCCTTCCGATTCTTGTGGGAACGAAGCGTAACCCCACCACCGTCTCTCACAACCTCGTTGTGAAGATCGCGTGTCCGGGGTGGCAGCAGCTGGACAGCAATTCCGACATCGTGGAGATGACCGCTGCCGGGATGCCGCCTGACGCGCCCAGGCTCTACCAGCGCCGTAAAAATGGGGAGATCCTGCGTTACAGGGGGACGCCATTATCGCCTTTGAGAAGATCGACGAGGGAATCTGGTCGGTCTACTACAGCACCATTCGCCTCGCGAGGTTCGACGCGCGTGAACGGCAGTTCTACAGCTGAGCACAGGGGGACGATGTGCTGATTCTGAAGCATTACGGCAGTCGAACATCCGCCGCCTCTCGCCAACAACGCTTCCCGTGCGACTTGAACGGGGGCTTTCGCTCCAGCGCAGCCTCACCGTTGACGCCCGAAGTCCGCCATACTATCCGCCAGAAGTGTTACCCATGTTTTCGGTCGGACGGACGAGTTAGGCCGCGGCTATTGCGGCGATTGTTTCGCAGCTATGCGGATTAGCAGGAGCTAATCGCCGCGGGTAGGACAGTCGGCGTGGACACTTATCGTATTGCACGACAAAGAGTTACGTCGTTCGCGAATTGGCATTTACGTTTTCACCGTAATCGCTATAGCTAGTTGGACTAAGCCGCCTGACGGCGGCGCGCTGCGCGTAAGGCGCGAGTGCGACACAGTGGCACGATGGTGACGACCGCCCGATCGTGATTGGGGAACTCTCAAAACCTCAACACGAAAGGAG
>Ga0134123_10000887_pt1 | contig 19771 bp, 20 predicted proteins | sample KB303_FD_96460 | JGI IMG/M metagenome (GOLD analysis project Ga0134123, IMG submission 96460) | Terrestrial soil microbial communities without Nitrogen fertilizer from Kellogg Biological Station, Michigan, USA - KB3-0-3 | ecosystem: Environmental > Terrestrial > Soil > Unclassified ...
CTGGGTGCTGGCGCGTACCGACCCGCGCCACCGCGCCGCCACCTTCGGCAGCGTGCTGCTCGCCTTCGACACCGCGATCGGCCTCGGCTCGCTGGTCGTCGGCCGGCTCGGCGAGCGGCTGGGGCTGGGCGGTGCGTTCCTCGTCCTTGCGGCCCTGTCGACGCTGGCAGTGCCGTCGTTCTTGTTCACCCGTCGGCTGCTGCCCGAAGTCACCGCCTAAGCGAAGCGCGTGGCACGTTGCGGTTCTCAGCGCCCGCGCTGCGGCGGACTCGGCGACGGCGCTGGCTGAGGAGGCGACTCGTCGCGCGAGGGCGGGCGCGCAGCGGGTGGGGCCTCGATGGGCGGGGGAGCTGCGCCCTCCGGCGGTGGCGCCACGAATTCCGGGACCGTCGAGAGGCCAGGCGCGCTCGGGCCGACGCTCTGCGCGGCCGCGGCATCGCCGCCGGCTTCGGTGGCCGGCGCGCCGATGCCGCCGGCGCCCTCGATCGCCGCGAGGGCGCGTCGCGGCCGTGGCTTCACCGGCGCCACCACCATCGGCGGCGGCTCCGGCCGGCGCAGCACTGCCTCCACCTTCGCCGGGTCGACGCGCGGCGGGCGCCCGCCTTCTGCCAGCTCCAGCGCGATGCGGAAGGCGAGGCGCGCGTCCTCCACCATGCCGGCGAAGGGCGGGGGTGCCGCAGCTGCCGCGGGGACGACGGCACCGAACGCCGGCATGGCCGGACCGGGCCGCGGCAGGACTCCCGGCTCGAGCATTACCGTCGGCACGCGCGCCTGGAGGAACGCCCACGCCGGCGACTGCCAGATCACGTCGCGGCCGGGTAGCGCGGCGCCGACGACGCGCCGTCCTTGAAGCGCAGCAAGCCGTGTCGTCAGGCCGTAGAGCGGCGAGGCGCGCGCGCCGACGAAGGTCACCTCCTGCGTCGGCGGGCCGAGGTTGCCGCCGGCGAGCACGAGTGCCGCGGCCAGCCGCGGTGGATTCCAGCGCGCGTCGGCGACGAGCTGCCGGGCGCCGGCGAGCCCGTCGTCGCCGGGATCGGTGAAGGCGAAGACCACCGTCCGCCGCGGCGGGTCGGAGAGCGCCTGGAAGGCAGTGGCGACGGCGAGCAGCTCGGCGGCTGCCGCGGCCTCGCCGCGCGGATCGCCCGTCGCGGCGCCGCGCCGCCGGGCACCGGGCAGCGTCGCCACCACCGCGAGTGCTTCGTCACCCCCGCGGCCGGGAAGCACCGCCACGAGGTTGCGGCGCGGCTCGCGCTCCACCTCCGCCACTGCTTCGCCGAAGACGTTACCGAGCGCCAGCGGCAGCACATCGGTGCGCCACTCGAGCCGCAGCAGGGTCTCGAGCGGCACGTCGAGGCCGACGCGGACGAGATCGCGCGCCGCCGTCTCGTCGAGCCACGCGGCCAGGGATAGCCCCGTCCCCGCCACCAGCTCTGCCGCCCGCGCCGGCGACGGAATGGCGGCGGTCGCGCCCGGCCGCGGCAGCACGAGCACAGCATGCGCTCGCGCGGCGGCCGCTCGCCGCAGCAGGTCGGGAAGTGGCGCCGGCGCGCCCGGCTGTGCCGATGCGATCGGATCGAGCACCACCACGACCTTCGATGCCAGCGCCCCCGCCGGCGCCGCCAGATTGGGGCCCGCGAAGACCGCCGGCAGCCCGCGCACGCGCATCCCGGGACCGCGGCCGCCCAGCGCCGCCACGACGCTGCGAGCCGGCAACGTGGCGCGTAGATCGCCGCGCGTGAGCACCCAGCGGCCATTGGGGCGGGTCACCCGCTTGCGGTTCTCGAATGGCTGCATCCAGCCACCCTTCGCTCCTCCGGCGACGAGGCCGATGCGCCACAGCTCTTGCGCCAGGTACCACGACGGGTCGCGTGGCGCCAGCACGCCCTGCATGTGGCGCGCGAGCAGCGTGCCGTCGACAATCTCGCTCGCCGGCTCGGCCTGACGCGCCAGGTCGACGGCCGGCGGCGGGGCCGCCTCTCTCGAGCCACCGCCACAGCCGGCGAGCAGCGTCATCGCGCAAGCCAGCGCGAGAGAAGCCACAGCGGTCCGGCCGCGGCTGCGCCGACCACGGTCGCACCAGCATTGGCGCGATGGCGGGCGGATCTCTATCTCCACGTCGACGCAACCCACGCCGCAACGCGCAGCACGCGCAGTGCCAGAAGCGTTCCGCGGACGCGCGGTGCCTCGCACCACGTGCTCCCGCGCGGTACTCAGAACGGCAGCGCCGCGCTGCCGTCGGCCGTGGTGACCGCCTCCGCCGCGGCGTTGCCGAACCCGATCGTCTGCTGCAGCCGCAGCAGGACCTCTTCCGCCAGCAGCCGGTGGCAGTCGGCTCCCACCGAGTCCGGGTCGTGCTCGAAGATGGTGCCGCCGAGCGCCGGCGCCTCGGCGAGCCGCGCGTTGGTGCGCACCTCGACGCAGAACACCGACTGCCCGAAGGTGGCGCGGATCGCCTCGAGGAATTGCTTCACGGTCTTGAGCCGCAGGTCGACCATCGTCGGCACGACCCCGAGGAACTGCGTCTTCGTCTGAGCCCGGAAGTCGAGCCGTGCCACCGCCTGCACCAGGTTCTCGAGCCCCTCGACGGCGAGGTAGTGGGGCACCACCGGCACCAGGTAGGTGTCGGCCGCCACCAGCGCGTTGCGCGAGAGCAGACCCATACCCGGTGGGCAGTCGATGATGATGTGCTCGAAGCGCTCGCGTAGCGGCTCGAGGGCGCGGGCGAGGATGCGCTCCTTATGGCGCAAGGGCGCGAGGTCCCCCTCGACGCTCGCGAGATCGGCCGACGCGGGCAGCACCCACAGCCCCGCGAGCCGCGTCGGCCGCACCGCTGCACCGGCCGCCTCGCTCCGCAGCAGCACGTCGGCCGACGACGGTGCGAGCTGGTGGCGCTTGAGCCCGAGCGAGAGCGACGCCGAAGCCTGGCAGTCGAGGTCGACGACGAGCACCGTGTGCCCGCGCACGGCCAGCGCGGCGCCGAGGTTGACGGCGGTGGTCGTCTTGCCGACACCGCCCTTGGCGCTCACCACCGCAGTGGTCGCGTGAGGGGAATCGCTCAACCGGTGCCTACGCGGCGGGCTTCGCGCATCTCTCTATGCTGCCGTCAGTTGCCCGTACATTGTGCACCGGCACGACGCAACCTGCAAGCGAAAGCGATCCGGGCACACGCGCCGCGCGTATCGAAGGCATGCGCCGCACCTCCGCTCCCAGCAGGCTTCCGCTTCCGCTCTTCGCCCTCCTCGCCCTCGTCGCCGGCTGGCGGGCCGGGCTTGCCGCGCCGGTGACCGCTCCACTGCCGCTGCCCGCGGGAGGGCCGCCCCCAGCGACCGACGCCCGCGACGCTGCCGGCCTGGCCCACGCCGCCTTCGCCGTCGGCTGATTCTGGGCCGCCGACTCCCGGTTCGGGAGTCTCCCCGGGGTGGTGAGCACGCGCGTCGGCTACGCCGGCGGCAGCACCGAAGCGCCCGACTACCACCACACCGGCGACCACCGCGAGTCGGTGGAGGTCGCCTACGACCCGGCCCGGATTTCGTACGAGCGGCTGCTCGCTACGTTCTGGGCGGCCCACCCCGCGGTCGGGCTGCCTGGACCACCCCGCACCCGCGAAGCGGCCCTCTACGCCGACGAGGCGCAGCGGCGCGAGGCGACCGCCTCGCGCCGCGCCGTGGCCCGCGTCGCCGGCGAACGGGTGACCACCGCCGTGATCCCGGTCGGTCACTTCTGGCCCGCCGAGCCCGTGAACCAGAAGGCGAACCTGCAGCGCATGGCCCCCGACCTCGTGCGCCAGCTCGCCGCGCGCTACGGCGGCCGCGACGCCTTCCTCGCCTCCCCCGCCGCGGCCCGCCTCAACGCCTACGCCGGCGGCTTCGCCGGCGACGAGGCGCTGCAAGATGCGGCGCGCGAGCTCGGCATCCCCGCCGCCGAGCTCGCGGCGCGAATCCCGCGCTGAGCGGCCGGTTCCGTCACCCTCTTGACCCTGGAATCGATTCCAGGGTCTACGATGCCTCGCATGGGCCGCACTCGCACCGGCGATGACGATGCTGGCGAGACAGCTCCTCCACCCGGCGCCACCCTGCGCGCGGGAGCGCTCGCCAGCCAGTGCGGCGTCTCCACCGACACGCTGCGTCACTACGAGCGCAAGGGCGTCCTGCCGCCGCCCCGCCGGCTGGCCAACGGCTACCGCGCCTACCCGGCCGAGGCGCTCACCCGCGTGCGCATCATTCGCACCGCGCTCGCCCTCGGCTTCACCCTCGACGAGCTGGCGCCGCTGCTGCGCGCGCGCGACCGCGGCCGCCCGCCCTGCCTCGCCGTGCGCGAGCTGGCCGCCGCCAAGCTCGCTGCCGCCGAGTCGCAGCTCGCCGAGCTCGGCCGGCTGGTGGCGGCCATGCGCGAGCTGCTCGCCGCCTGGGACCGCCGCCTCGGTGCCACGCCCGCCGGCGAGGCGGCCCATCTGCTCGAGGGCCTCGCCCTGCCGCCTTCGCCGCAACGCCACTCACTGCCTCGCCGACGACTGACGCACAAAGGAGCACCATGAACGCCATCGCCCTCGCCCGCCCACTTTCCTTCCGCCTGCCGCGCCCACACGGGCCGGCGCTGCTTCTCGTCACGCTCCTATGCACACCGCTGCCTTGCGCCGCGCAAATGCCCGCCGACTGTCCGCTGCACGCAGCTCACACCGGCAGCAGCAGCGCCGACACAGAGGCCGCGGCGGCCCACCGCCACGCCGTCGATGCCCGCGGCGACGTCGCCATGGGCTTCTCGCAGCAGGCCACCGAGCACCACTTCCGCATCGCCGAGGACGGCGGAGCGATCGAGGTGACGGCCCGCGACGCCGCCGACGCCGCGACCATCGCGCAGGTGCGCGAGCACCTGCAGCAGATCAGCGTCGCCTTCGCCGGCGGCGACTTCGCCATTCCGACCGCGGTGCACGCGCAGCTGCCGCCGGGCGCCGCGGCGATGGGGTCTGCGGGCGACGCCGTTCGCTATCGCTACGAGGAGCTGCCTGCCGGCGGCCGCGTCGTGATCACGGCGGCCACCGCGGAGACGCTCGCCGCGGTGCATGAGTTCCTGCGGTTCCAGATCGCCGAGCACGGCACCGGCGACCCGGCTCACCACGCCGGCGAGTGAGCGAAACCGCGGGAGGGACGGCGGCACCGCCCCTCCCGCGCCGATTCCTACAGCACGCTGCGCAGCCGGTTGCGGAACGCGAGCGGCAGCGCGTCGACCCGCCGCTGGATTGCGCTCTTCCTCACCTGGAATTGCTGCAGCGCCTTGGCCCCGAAGACCGACACGCCCTTGGGCAGCGGCAGCGTGGGGATGAACGTCGGCGGCTTGCGCGCGTGGGTCGCCGCCTCGAAGCCGGAGGCGAGCTCGATCAGCTTCGGCTCGCTCCAGGCGGTGCCGAAGAAGCTGATGCCCAGCGGCAGGCCGAAAGCGGAGCCCATCGGCACGTTAACGATCGGGTAACCGGCGACTGCGGAGGCGCCCGAGCTCGCGCCCAGGAAGTGGTCGCCGTTGACGAGGTCGATCGGCCACGCGGGCGAGCCTGTGGGTGCGACCAGCGCGTCGAGACGGTCGGCGGCGAGCGCCGCGTCGATGCCGTCGGGCCCGGCGAGCTGGTGGCCGCGCACCAGCGCCTCCTCATACTCCTGCTGCGAGAAGATCTCCTGCTGGGCGAGCTCGAGGAACTCCTGCCCGAAGAACTGCAGCTCCTCGGCGGCGTGCGCCTCGTTGAAGGCGATCACCTCGGCGAGGGTGTGCACCGGCACGCCAGTGCGCGTCGCCAGGTAGGCGTTGAGGTCGCGCTTGAACTCGTAGATGAGGACGATGATCTCGGCGGGGTCGGCGTTGAGCTCGTCGATAGTGGGGATCTCGCTCTCGATCAGCACCGCGCCGGCGTCGGTCATCGCCTCGAGCGCCTGCTCGTAGAGCTCGTCGGTGAAGCGGCTGTAGCCGGTGACGCCGCCGCCGCGCAGCACGCCGATGCGGGCGCCGTCGAGGCCGTGCGGGTCGAGGAATTGCGTGTAGTCGGTCGAGAAGTGGCCGGCGCTGGCGGCCGTCTGCGGGTCGCGCGGATCGACGCCGACGAGCGCCGAGAGCACCGCCGCGGCGTCGGCCACCGTACGCCCGTGCGGTCCTACCGTGTCCTGCGTGTGCGAGATGGGGATGACGCCGGCGCGGCTGGTGAGCCCCACCGTCGGCTTGATCCCCACCACGCCGTTGCTGGTGGCCGGGCAGACGATCGAGCCGTCGGTCTCGGTGCCGAGGCCGGCGGCGGCGAGGTTGGCGGCCACCGACGCCGCCGAGCCGGAGCTGCTGCCGCAGGGGTTGCGGTCGAGCACGTAGGGGTTGCGGGTCTGGCCGCCCTGGCCGCTCCAGCCGCTGCTGGAGTTGAAGCCGCGGAAGTTGGCCCACTCGGAGAGGTTGGTCTTGCCGAGGATCACGGCGCCGGCGGCGCGCAGTCGGGCGGCGACGGTGGCGTCCTGGTGCGGCGGGTCGCCGATCAGCGCCAGCGAACCGGCCGTCGTCGACATGCGGTCGGCGGTGTCGATGTTCGCCTTGAGCAGGATCGGGATGCCGTGCAGCGGGCCGCGCACGTGGCCGTCCTTGCGCTCCTTGTCGAGGGCCTTGGCGATCTTCTTGGCGTCGGGGTTGACCTCGAGCAAGGAGTTGAGCGCCGGCCCCTTTTCGTCGAGGGCGGTGATGCGGTCGACGTACATGGCGACGAGGGTTTGGGAGTTGAGGCCGCCGGCGACCATTGCGGCTTGGAGCTGCGCGATGGTCGCCTCCACGAGCTGGGTCGCGGGGGCGACGGCGCTCTCGCCGTAGGCGGAGCGCGGCAGAGCGGCGAGCGGCGCCGCAGCGCCGGCAAGCGCGCCCCAACGCAGCAAGTTGCGCCGCGTCAGCGTTGCGGGGTCGGCGGGATCGGCGGCTTCGGCGTCGGGGAGAGTCGAGGCGGGATCTTCCGGCGGACGACGCTCCGTCATGGTGTCCTCCTCACTCGCGATGGATCGAGCCCGCGGCCGGTCGGCCGCGGGCGAAACGCGCAGGGTCAGAACCGCCTGCCGAGCCCGAACCGCATCCTAACGCCAAGCTCCGTCCCGTCGAGCCTTCGTTTGTGACCGCGCGGCGACGGAAGGTTCTAGCGCAGGCCGGCGAGCAACTCTGCAGGAGAGTCGACGCACCAGGCAGCGCCAGCGGCGCTGCGGTCGAGCGCGCCAAATCCCCAGGCGACGAGCGCGAGTGGCGTGCCCGCCGAGCGGGCGGTGGCGACGTCGACGTCGCTGTCGCCCACAAGCAGCAAGCGTTGCGGTGAGGCGGCCCAGCGCGCGGCGATGTGGAGCAGCCCGGCCGGATCGGGCTTGCGCATCGGCAGCGTGTCGCCGCCGACGAGGAGGCCGACGTGCGCGGCGATGCCGAGGCCGTCGAGAATCCGGCGCGAGTGGCGCTCCGGCTTGTTGGTGAGCACCGCCAGCGGCAGGCGCGGGGCGAGCGCGGCGAGCAGCTCCGGGATGCCGGGATACGCAACGGTGGCGTCGAGACAGCGCTCGAAGTAGACGTCGAGAAAGAGCGCCAGCGCCACCTCGAACGCTTCACCAGCGACGCGCTCCGGCAGCGCGCGCCGCAGCAGCGTGCGCGCGCCCTCGCCCACCATCGCCGCGATCGTCTCGACCGGCAGCGGCGGCAACGCGAGACGCTCGCGCGTCGCGTTCACCGCCGTGGCGAGATCGAGCCGCGAGTCGACGAGCGTGCCGTCGAGGTCGAACACCACGCCCGCAGGCAGCATCGCGGCACGCTAGCAGAGCGCACTTGACAGCCGGCGCGAACTGGAGCAGTGTCTGCGGCACCGATGCGCTCGTTCCGTAACCTCAACGTGAATTCGAACAACGGCAATACCAGCCGGAGGGTACGGGACTACGCGTAACCGCTGACCATCACAGTCACCAGGACGCCAAGGCCCGCACCCTTCGAGGTTGCGGGCCTTTTCCTTTTTGGCCGAACTGATTCCAAAGGAGCATCCCATGTGCGGCATCGTCGGCATCTTCGACACCAAGCAGGACCTCCGCGAGCTGCGCCAGCTCGCCATCCGCCTCGCCCGCCGCTTGCGTCACCGCGGACCCGACTGGAGCGGCGTCGTCGCCACGGAGGGCGCCGTGCTCGCGCACGAGCGGCTGGCCATCGTAGACGTCGAGCACGGCGCGCAGCCGCTCGCATCACTCGACGGCGCGCTGCTCCTCACCGTCAATGGCGAGATCTACAACCACCGCGCTCTCGCCGCGCGCCTGGCGCATCCGTACGACTTCCAGACCGCCTCGGACTGCGAGGTGATCCTGCCGCTGTGGCGCGAGAAGGGACCGGCGCTGCTCGACGAGCTCGACGGCATCTTCGCCTTCGCGCTGTGGGACCGCGACCAGCGCCGCTACCTCATCGCCCGCGACCCGGTCGGCGTCTGCCCGCTCTACACCGGCCGCGACGAGCACGGCCAGCTCCTCGTCGCCTCCGAGCTCAAGGCGCTGGAGGGCGTTTGCCGCACGATCGAAGACTTCCCGCCCGGCTGCTACCTCGACAGCGCCGTCGCCGAGATCCGTCCCTACTGGCGGCCGCACTGGCGCGAGTACGAGGCGGTGGCCGGCCGCTACGCCGACGGCGCCGCCGTGCGCGCCGCGCTCGAAGGCGCCATCGAGCGCCAGCTGATGAGCGACGTGCCGTACGGCGTGCTGCTTTCGGGAGGCCTCGACTCGTCATTGGTGGCGGCAACCGCGGCGCGCTTCGCCCCGCGCCGCGTCGAAAGCGGCGGCCGCGAGCAGGCGTGGTGGCCGCGCCTCCACAGCTTCGCCGTCGGCCTCGCCGACTCGCCCGACCTCGCCGCCGCGCGCAAGGTGGCCGAGCACATCGGCTCGGTGCACCACGAGACGCTCTTCACCGTTCAGGAAGGGATCGACGCCCTAGCCGACGTCATCTACCACCTCGAGACCTACGACGTCACCACCGTGCGCGCGGCGACGCCGATGTACCTGATGGCGCGCCGCATCAAAGCGATGGGCGTGAAGATGGTGCTCTCCGGCGAAGGCGCCGACGAAGTCTTCGCCGGCTACCTCTACTTCCACAAGGCCCCCTCGGCGCGCGCGCTGCACGAAGAGACGGTGCGCAAGCTCGACATGCTGCACAAGTACGACTGCCTGCGCGCCAACAAGGCGATGGCCGCGTGGGGCGTCGAGGCGCGGGTGCCGTTCCTTAGCTGCGACCTGCTCGACGTAGCGATGGCACTCGACCCCGAGAAGAAGCGCGTCCGCCCAGGCGGCATCGAAAAGGAACTGCTGCGGAGCGCATTCGAGGGCGTCCTGCCGCCGGAGATCCTCTGGCGCCAGAAGGAGCAGTTCTCCGATGGCGTTGGCTACTCCTGGATCGACTCCCTCAAGGCCTACGCCGACCACGAAGTCGCCGAAGACGACCTTGCGAAGGCCCAGTGGCGCTTTCCCTACAACACCCCGCGAACCAAGGAGGCCTATCTGTATCGCGTGCTGTTCAGCGGCCACTTCCCCAGCGAGGCGGCTGCCAAGTGCGTGCCGGGAGGCGACAGCGTCGCCTGCAGCACGCCGGCCGCGATCGCCTGGGATCCGGCGTTCGCGGCGCTACCGGATCCCTCAGGACGGGCCGTGAGGGACGTGCACAGAAAGGGGCTTGCGCCGGTTGACCCAACCGCCCAAGGTGCAGCCCTTGAAGCATGAGAATGACGCTCGACATCTATGCCCGAGGAGGCTAGACGCCGCCGCGATCTCGCGGCAGCTGGGCGTCCCAATCGATCGTTTCTCCGAGGCTCGCAAGCGCAGCCAGCCAGAAAGCCGGAAAAGGCAACGGCACGCGACGCACGACACTGAGGATCCGAGCCCGCAGGCCTGTGTCAGCCGCAGCCAACCGATAAAGCTCTCGCCAAGATTCGAGATCGCCGCGGTCGAGGATCTGCGCCAGCACCTCGTCGCTCCGGAGATCGAGCTTCGAGCGGTTCCAGCCGGTGACGACACGTTCCAGGGCTCCCGTGCTCACGACCGCCCCTCTCCCAGGAGCGAGGCTGCGAGGGCCTCTGCCCAATGCCTTCCGCGAGCGGCCAAGTAGCTCCAGTCGTTCCACGGAGCGGCCAATCCCTTGTAGCTGCCGAGGTCGACGTCCGCCGCGTCCTGTGGCGCGGCCGCTCCCAGCCGCTCCACGACTTCAGCCAAGGGCGAGGTCGACTCCTGCGCATAGATGGAGTCAAACTCCTCGAACGACTTGGCGGCCGACTCGGCTCCCAGTCGTTCGAGGAGCACGACGGTATCCAGGTAGTCGCGAACGGTGTAGCGGGTCGCGAGCAGCCAGGCCTTGATGCGAGCCATCTCGGCAAGAGTGGGAACGCGCAGGCCCTTCAACATCTCGGTCTCTAGCGGCTGCGTGCGCCGCAGCTGTCGAATCCCCGTCATGATGCCGTCGAGCTGTCCGAGGATGGCGACCGGCCGCTGCACGCGCACCGTTCTCCACCCGGCCGCCGCCTCGAGGGCGGTGAGGACCTCGTCAAATCGGTCGCGCAGATCCTCGAGGACGTGATCGCCGTCGAGGCTGCGGCGGTGGTCGGCGTGCAGGATCGCCGCGCTGCCACCGACGAGGACGGCTCCCGGCAGCAGCGCCTGCAGATGGCGCTCGGCGGCCAGGAGCCGTTCCCAGTCCGGCAGCTCAGAAGCCACCATTCCGGGAATTGTAACGACGCCGGCTCCGCGAAGGCCGTGGCCGAGCTTCGCCTCTACCCGCGCTTCCGCAGGTAGATGTCCCCGTTGAAGGTCCGCAGCTGAATCTCCGGCCCGCCTCCGCCAATGGTCCCGCGAACTTCCTGCTCGACCTCGAGGCGGTACTTGCCGCCTTGCCGCTGCTGCTCGATCTTCGCCGGCGCGGGAGAGAGCTGGACGTCGAAGTCGGTGTAGATCTCGCCGTTGTCGGAGCGCATGCGGAGGTCGCCGTGGAAGCTGCCGGGCAGGCTCACGTCGACGTCGCCGTTGAGGGTGGCAAACGCCAGCGCGGCCTTGGCGTCGACGCGGGTCATCGTCACTTTGACGTCGCCGTTGGTGGTGTGGGCGACGACCGAGCCCGCCACGTCCTTGGCGGTGATCTCGCCGTTGACGTTGTTGAGCTCGAGCTCGCCGTCGAGCCCTCGGACGTGGATGTCGCCGTCGTTGACGGTGTGCAGCGACACCGAGGTCTGGCGCGGCACCAGGATGCGCAGCGTGACGTCGCGCTGCAGGGCGCCGCCCATCCCTACCGAGACCTTGTTGCTCTCCTCCTCCACCACCAGGCCGAGGCTGCGGTTGGGCAGGCGCCGCATGCCGCCAGCAGCGCCGCGCGACGGCTGGTGCTCGCGCTCGTCGTCGTCGCCGACCGCCTCGACGACGACTTCGTTGCCAGCGTGCGGCTCGACGTTGATGCTGCCCGAGATCAGCGACACCTCCAGGTGCACCGGCTGGCCGGGTTTCGAGAGCGGTACCGTGAAGCGGTTGGGGCCCTGGGCACGGCTGGCGGCCGCCAACACCAGCATGAGGGCAAGGGACAGGATCGTCTTACGCATGATGACCGAGGCTCCTCTCTGACGACGAACGGTCGAGGTCGAGTCCATGTTGGTGAGTCGGATCAGGTGACTTTGCGGATCAGCACGTCGCCGTTGATGGTGCTGAACGAGAGCTGGGGGCCGCCGTTGCCGATGCGAATGCCCTGCGACCAGTCGCTCTTGATGACGTAGCGGCCGTCGCGCCGGCTCTCGCTCACCTCCGGGCGCAGCGGCACCAGCGTGTACGGGAAGTCGCTCCAGCCCTCGCCGTTGAGGGTCTTGAAGCGCACCTCGGCGGCGAGTCCGGGCTGGAAGGTGACGTCGACGTCGCCGTTGACGTTGCTGAACTCGCAAGGGCCGTTGGGGTTGCGGCGGAAGCGCACGGCGAGGTCGCCGTTGACGGTGAGGGCCTTGCCGGCACCGCCGACATCGCGCACCTTCGTGTCGCCGTTGACGTTGCGCACCAGGAAAGCGCCGTCGGTGCCGGCGAGCTCGACGTCGCCTTCGAGCACCGTGCTCAGGTCGACGGCGGCGCGGCGCGGCACCTCGACCTCGATGTCGTAGAGCACGCGATAGGGCAGGTCGTCCCACGGGCCCTGCAGGTGGCCATCGTCGTCGCGGAAGGGCGAGTGGACGTAGGCGATCACGGTGTCGCCGTGCTGCGAGATTTCCAGCGACATCTCGCGGCGCGCCAGCTCGAGGTTGGCGTCGCTGGTGGCGTGCGCGAGCTGCACGGCGACGATGCGCACGGTGTCGCCGTCGACGGCGCGGGCGCGGACGTTGCCGGCGATGTTGTCGACCACCACCTTGCCGGCGCCGGCGGGGAGCTGGAACGACTGGTCTTGGCGGTCGCGAGCAGCGGCGGGGTACTCCAACCCCGGCGAGCGCCAGCCGGCGCTGGAGTGGTGCACGTGGACGCGCGGTCGGGGGTGCGGCCGCGGGTGATCCGTCGCGCGCGTCGTCGCCGCCGCCGCGCCAGCCAGCAGCGCTGTCGCCATGGCCGCGGCCAGTGCGAGCCGGGCTTGGTTGCTGCGGATCGATGAGCGCATCGTCGTTGCCTCCGCCGTCGCGCCGCCGCTCACGTGTTCATCCCCAGGCGCTGTCGCACGTACTGCCGCACTTCCTGCCGCACGCCGACCTTGGTGGCGAGCGGAGCGACGATGCGCCGCGCCTGCTCGCCGTCCGAGGACAGCAGCGCGTCGGCGAGCGCGATCTGCACGAGAGGCGACTCCTCCTTGCCCAGCGCCTCCCCAAGCTGCTGTTGCACGGCGCGCTCGCCGGCGCGCGGGGCGAGGGCGTCGATGGCGGCGAGGCGCACGTTCGGGCTGGGATCGGTGGCGAGCGTCTCGAGCAGCGCGCGCAGCACCTCGGGGTCCTGCCGCGACACCTGCGCGCCGAGGCTCACGCCCTCGAGGCGCGCGCTCGCCGACGTCTGCTGCAGCATCGACAGCGCCACGTCCTGGCGCAGCGCGCGCAGCTCGCCGCGCATCTCGGCGACCTCCTCGCGGTGGTTGTCGGGGCGCAGGACGACGCCGACGACGATGCCGGCGAGGAGCGCAGCCAGGCCGTAGCCGAGCTGGTACATCCGGCGACGCACCGTGCGCTGGCGCCTGAAGGCCAACGGTCCCCCCCCGCGCGCGGAGCGCACTGCCGCCCCCCGCCCAACCCCCTCCCTGGGGTCTTGTCCCACCCCTGTCCCCCCGACCCCCTGCCCCTCAAGGGGCAGGGGGCGCCCCCGCCCAACGTCGTGCCGATCGCCGGGCAGAACTGCCATCCCTTCGCGGTAGCTGGTCAGCACGGCGTCGAAGTCGCGCCGCAGCAGCCCGGTGGGCGCCGCCTCGGCCAGCGCCCCGAGCCGCGTCCACACCTGCTCGGTCTCCGCCGCTGCGCGCCGGCAGTCGGCGCACTCGCCGAGGTGAGCGCGCACCCTCTCGGGCACCGGATCGCCGCCGGCGAGGCTCGCCGACCAGGATTCGAGGATCTCTTCGCAGGCTCGCGGGTTTGTCGTTGTCTCGCTCATGACAAGGCCTCCGAATCGACTCGCGTGTACGCCTCGCGCAGCAGCTGCAGCGCGCGGTGGACGCGCACCTTGAGGGCGCCGACGCTGCAGCCGAGCAGCGTCGCGATCTGGTCGTAGGACAGCGTTCCCGAGCGCGCCAGCAGCAGCAGCTCGCGTTTGTCCTCGGGCAGCCGCGCCAGCGCGGTCTGCAGCTTCTGCAGCTCCTCCCGCCGCTCTATCTCTTCCGGCACCAGCGGTGTCGGATCCGGGCGGTCGAAGTCGTCCTCCACCGGACGCTCGCGGCCGGACTTGCGCAGATGGTCGATGCAGGCGTTGCGCGCCAGCCGGTAGAGCCAAGGGGCGAAGGGTGCCTCGGGGCGGAAACTGTCGCGGTACTTGAGCAGACGGAAGAAGACCTCCTGCACGAGGTCGCGGGCCGACTCGCGGTTGCCGAGGATGCCCAGGCAATAGCCGAAGAGCCGCTGGTGGTGCCTCTCGAAGAGGATCGACAGCTGCTCCACGTCCCCGGCCCGAACCTGCATCATGACCTCCTGATCGGTGGTGACTTCCAACGTCTGGCCGCCTTCACCGTTGTCTACCCGGGGCATCCGTCGAGGTTACAGCGGCGAGTAGAATCCGGCCGCCCACCGACGCCGCCCCACAACCCCCCAGGAGGTCCTGATGGTCCGTGCCCGCCGCGCCTTGGTGCTCCTGCCCTGCGCCGCCGCGATCGCCACGCTGCTCGCGGCCGCCGCGCCCGCCAACTCGCCGATGCTCGGTTTCTCTGGTGACCGGGCGGCCAAACAGCGGGCGTTGGAGGGGAAGCTCGACGCGGCCATCGACCCGGCGCAGATCGGCGAGTGGATCAAGGTGCTCTCGGCGCGGCCGCACCACCTGGGGTCGCCCTACGACAAGGAGAACGCCGAACACATCGCGGCGCTGTTTCGGAGCTGGGGCTACGAGACGGCGATCGAGGAGTTCCAGGTGCTCTTCCCCACTCCCAAAGAGCGGCGGCTCGAGCTGGTGGCGCCGACGCACTTCCAGGCCTCGCTCGCCGAGGACGCGCTGCCCGAGGACTCGACCTCCGGCCAGCGCGCCGAGCAGCTGCCCACCTACAACGCCTACTCGATCGACGGCGACGTCACCGGCGAGCTCGTCTACGTCAACTACGGCGTGCCCGCCGACTACGAGGAGCTGGCGAAGCGCGGCATCGACGTGAAGGGGAAGATCGCGATCGCCCGCTACGGCGGCTCGTGGCGCGGCATCAAGCCGAAGGTGGCGGCCGAGCACGGCGCCGTCGGCTGCATCATCTTCAGCGACCCCAGCGGCGACGGCTACTACGAAGGCGACACCTACCCCAAGGGCGGCTGGCGCCCCGCGCAGGGCGTGCAGCGTGGGTCGGTGGCGGACATGCCGTTCCACCCGGGCGACCCGCTGACCCCGGGCGTGGGCGCCGTCGCCGGCGCCAAGCGGCTCGAGATCGCGCAGGCGCGCACGCTGACGAAGATCCCCGTGCTGCCGATCTCGGCGCGCGACGCGCAGCCGCTGCTCGCCGCGATGGGTGGGCCGATCGCGCCCGAGAAGTGGCGCGGCGCACTGCCGCTCCCCTACCACCTCGGGCCGGGGCCGGCGAAGGTGCACTTGAAGCTCGCCTTCGACTGGCAGGTGCGGCCGATCTACGACGTCATCGCCAAGCTGCCCGGCCGCGAGCTGCCCGACGAGTGGGTGATGCGCGGCAACCACCACGACGCCTGGGTCAACGGCGCCACCGACCCGGTGTCGGGCCTGGCGGCGCTGCTCGCCGAAGCGAAGGCGGTCGCGTCTCTGGTGCGCGACGGCTGGCGGCCGGGACGCACCGTCGTCTACGCGGCGTGGGACGGCGAGGAGCCGGGCCTGCTCGGCTCGACCGAGTGGGCCGAGCAGCACGCCGAGGAGCTGCAGAAGAAGCTGCTCGTCTACATGAACTCCGACAGCAACTCGCGAGGCTTCCTCGGCGTCGGCGGCAGTCACGCGCTCGAGCCGTTGGTCAACCAGGTGGCGGCGGAGGTCCCCGATCCGCAGGTGTCGAGATCGGTGCTCGACCGCGCCCGCGCCTGGATGTCGCTCGAGGACGAGGAGGAGTGGGTCAGGGATGCCGCGAAGTCGGGGCGCGACCTTCCTATCGCGCCGCTGGGCTCGGGCAGCGACTACACGCCCTTCCTGCAACACCTCGGCATCGCCTCGCTCGACCTCGGCTTCGGCGGCGAGGAGCACTACGGCCAGTACCACTCGATCTACGACAGCTGGGACCACTACCGGCGCTTCGGCGACCCCGGCTTCGTCTACGGGGCGGCGCTGGCGAAGGTGGGCGGGCGCCTCACCACGCGGCTCGCCGAGGCCGACCTGCTGCCCTTTGATCTGCAGCGGCTCGCCGACACCGTCGGCCGCTACGCCGACGAGGTGCAAAAGCTCACCGCCAAGATGCGCGACGAGACTACGGAAGAGAACCGCCGCATCAGCGAAGGCGTCTACGCGGCGGCGTGGGACCCCAAGCAAACGTGGGTGGTGCCGGCGGCCAAGGAGCCGGTGCCGTACCTCAACTTCGCGCCGCTCGCCAACGCGGTGGAGCGGTTGAAGGAGGCCGCGGGCCGGCATGCGAAGGCGGTGGCCGCGCGGCGCGCGCAGGGGCCGATGGAGCCGGCGGCGGCGGCGCCCTACGACCAGGCGCTGATGGCGATCGAGCACTCGCTGACGCGGAGCGAAGGGCTGCCGGGGCGTCCGTGGTTCGTGCACCAGGTCTACGCGCCCGGCGTCTACACCGGCTACGGCGTCAAGACGCTCCCCGCCGTGCGCGAGGCGATCGAGCAGCGGAAATGGCAGGAGGCCGAGCAGCAGATCGGTGTGCTCGCCGAGGTGCTGCGCGGCGCTGCGGCGGCGGTGGACAAGGCCACGGCGGTGCTGGAGTCGAAGTGAGGAAGGCGGGCGCGCTTCCGGGCCGCGGCTCCGCGACGCGATCGTCGCGGCCGCGCGGCGCTGCGGCCGGAGCGGCCGCGATGGCGAGCGCTGCCGGCGGCGCCAAGGCAAAGCCGCGCCGGACCAGGGTCGCGCCGAAGGCGAAAGCGCGCCGTCCACGCAAGGTCGACGACGCCGCCGTGGCCGCCATCGTGCGCACGCTGCACGAGCTCTACCCCGAGGCGCAGACGGCGCTGCTGCACGAGAACCCGCTGCAGCTGCTCATCGCCACCATCCTCTCGGCGCAGTCGACCGACGAGACCGTCAACCAGGTGACGCGCACGCTGTTCCAGAAGTACCGCACGGTCGACGACTTCGCCGCCGCCGACCCGGCGGTCTTCGAAGTCGACATCCACCGCACCGGCTTCTTCCGCAACAAGACCAAGTCCGTGCTGGGCGCCGCGAAGAGGTTGCGCGATGTCTACGGCGGCGAGGTGCCGCGAACGATGGAGGAGCTGATCACCCTCCCCGGCGTCGCCCGCAAGACCGCCAACGTCGTGCTCGGCTCCGCCTTCGGCATCGCCGTCGGCGTCGTCGTCGACACCCATGTCATGCGCCTCTCCTACCGCCTCGGCCTCTCCCTACAGACCGAGCCGATCAAGATCGAGCAGGACCTCATCCGCCGCATCCCGCGCGAGGAGTGGATCTTCCTCTCTCACGGCCTGATCCTCCACGGCCGCTCCACCTGCCAGGCGAGGAAGCCCCACTGCAGCCGCTGCGCCCTCGCGGAGTGGTGCCCCCGCAACGGCGTCACCGTGGCGGCGTGAGACTCATCTCTCCGACGCATCCGCGCGATTCATCACGCGCTTCTCGACGTGCACGGAGTCAGCGCAGATAGACTTCGCTCGTGACGCTCGACGAAGCCACGAGCGTGCTGGCCGCGCTCGAGCGGGATGCCGCCGAGATGGCTGGTCCATACCCCGCAGTCGAGTACACGCCTCCCCATGGCCAATACTCTCTCGATCTGCTGACGCGACTGGGCGAGGCCTTCAGTTGGGATGATGTAGCCGCCAACTCCGAACAGCTGCGCGTCGGAGACCTCGTCGTGCGAGTCGCGACTCCGCGATTGCTCTACCTCATGAAGCGGGACACGCTGCGACCGCAGGACCGCCTCGACGCGGAGAGGATTCGCGAAGCCTTCGGCCTGGAGCCCGACTGATGCCGGTTCGAAGGTTCCGCTCTGTTTCCGAGATGCCCGCCCGGCGGCTACCCCCGCTCGATCCAGGCAACCTTCGCATCGCCTGCGAGCTGAGCGAGCTCGCCTATTCTCTGCACCCTTGGCGATTGCCGCCGGGCGTGCGCAAGTTCGCGTCGATCGAGGAGGCGAGCGCGCACCGAGAACGCTGGCGCCTGGCTCAACCACGACGTCGTTTCGGCGACTGATCGCGCGACGACGACACACCCCAAAAGGGACAATCGCGCGCCCCACGCGGCCCAGCACTCAAGGCATGAGCAACGATCTTCTCGTCAACGAGCTGCCGCGGCGCTTCGAGGAGATGCAGGACGGTCCTAGAGTGACAAGAACAGAACCTGCCCCTTCAGCTACTCCGGGGAGCCAGCCAACCTCAACGACGCGAGATCGATGATCGAGGCACCGCTTGGTGTTCTACCTTTAGGACCACGAACGGATGCCCCAGCTCGTAACCGCCCGGCTGGTCCTCCGTCCCTGGCAGCCCGGGGATGAGGACGACCTCGTGCGCTGCGCGGACAACTGGAACGTTGCGCAGCATCTGCGGGACACGTTTCCGCACCCCTACACGCGCCTCGCAGCGGAGGGGTGGGTTGCCTACAACGCGACGGTGCAGGGGCCGACGCTCGACTTTGCGATCACGCTCGACGGCGAGGCGATCGGCGGGATCGGGTTTCTGCGCAACGAGGACATCTTTCGCTGCGCGCTCGAGCTCGGGTACTGGCTGGCGGAGCCGTTCTGGGGGCGCGGGCTCATGGCCGAGGCGATCGCCGCCGTGGTCGACTATGCCTTCGCCACCTTCCCGGAAGTGACGGTCGTGCAGGCGCGGCACGTCGTCGCCAACCCGGCTTCGGGACGGGCGCTGCTCAAGGCGGGCTTCCAGCTCGAGGGGCGGCTGCGCGACGCGGCCATGAAGCGCGGTGTCATCTCCGACCTGCTGGTCTACTCGCGCACGCGGGCGGACCACGAGCGGGCCGCGAACGACCAGACGCGGCGCTGAGCCGGGCCACGCGGCAACGCAACGCGGGCCGGCCCGCACCCCTCTGCCCTTCCGCTACGGCCCTTCGACTATCGCCCGCAGCCGCTCCAGCGCCTCGTCCCACTGCCGCGAGATGCGGTCGAGATAGACCTGCGCCTCGGCCAGCCTTTTGGGCTCGAGCTGCCAGATGTGCTCGCGGCCGCGGCGGCTGCCGCGCACCAGGCCGGCGCGCGACAGCACGTCGAGGTGCTTCTTGATGGCCTGCCGCGAGACGTCGGCCTCCGCGGCGAGACGCGCGATGGACTCGGGGCCACGCGAAGACAGCCGCACGACCAGCCGCAGCCGTGTCTCGTCACCCAGCGCCGCGAACAGCGGCGCCGCGTCGCGCACCTGCGACGCGCGGACGGCGCTAGCCGCCGACATAGGCTTCGATGTTCTTGAGCTGCTCGGTCCAACCCTCGTCGTTGCCGCGGTAGGCCTCGGCTCGGCGCTCCGCGGGCAGGGAGTCGAAACCCGACTCGACGATGGTGAGCAGCGTACCCTCCGCCACCTCTTCGAGCCGGAACTCGACGAGGGTGGTGGGCTCCTTGGCGTAGTCTCCATCCGGCTCGATGGCGTTCGGATGCCAGCGAAACGAGAACAGCCGCTCGGGCTCGATCTTCTCCACCAGGACGTCCATTCGCAGGTGCTCGTAGCCGGGATAGGTGATGCGGCCGCTCACGCGCTCTCCAGCGACGAAGGGTCCGTCGAGGACGGCGCGGAACCAGGTGCCGAACTCCTGGGAGTCGGTGATGGCGCGCCAGACGCGCGCCCGCGGGGCGCGCAGCACGATCTTCTTCTCGATGCGGTCGGTGTTCGTCATGGGCAACCTCCTGGTTGCATATTACCGGCGCTCAGCCGGAAATGCAACCCGAAGGTTGCCCATCATCCTCGCCAGCGAGGCGGCTGGTCGACGCCCGACTACCAGGCCTCGAGCGCTTCGCGCCAGTCGAGCGCCTCAGCCTCCGGCCCTTCCCGCTCGAGCTCGCGTTCTCCGCCCACGCCGCC
>Ga0134123_10000889_pt1 | contig 19731 bp, 20 predicted proteins | sample KB303_FD_96460 | JGI IMG/M metagenome (GOLD analysis project Ga0134123, IMG submission 96460) | Terrestrial soil microbial communities without Nitrogen fertilizer from Kellogg Biological Station, Michigan, USA - KB3-0-3 | ecosystem: Environmental > Terrestrial > Soil > Unclassified ...
CAGCTGCGCCATCGGCTGCCCCGACACCCGCGTCCAGTCCTGCCACGAGTCGGTGTGCCGCAGCCCCAGCTGGACCCCGTGGTCACCCCAGCCGGCTGTCACCCCGTCGGTCGTGTCGTGCGCGTTGAACACGGCCGTCACGCTGCCCGACCGGTGCGCGTACACCTCGGTGGTCTCCGCCCGGGCGTACCGCTTGTACAGCCACACGAACGAGTCGACGTCGTCGACGATGGTCACACCCTCACGCCGCTCCGGCAGCAGCGCCCACTCGTGGTGAACCAGGTCGATCAGCTGGACCTGCCCGTCGCCGGTCGCGAACGCGTACACCTTCCCCGGCTCCAACACCTCCGGCGCCATGCCCCGCTCCGCCAACGCGGCAACCGCCTGCACCGCTTCCCCGGACAACGTCATGCCGACTCACCCTTCCCGACCAGCTTCACCGTCGGTACCTCCAGCTGACGGTCGTCACGGCGCGACAGGTTCCCCGTCCGGTCCGTGAAGAAGATCGACGTGTGCGGGTCCGTCTTCGGCGGCGACACCGTCACCTTCGCCTTCGCCTCGATCACACCCGTCCGCGACGACGACACCGGCTTCAGCTCGATCTGCAACGTCACCGACCCGGCCCGCCCCGTCGACACCACCTGCTCCGTCAACGCGTGCAGCTCCTGCCCCAGCAGCTGGTTGACCAGCCCATCGTCGAACTCGGCCAACACCGCCGTGAACGGCCGCACCTCAGACGGCTTCACAACCTGCTCGTCGTCGCCCAACACCCTCACCCCTTCAGCGGAGATCTTTGACGGGTGGGCCCACACGCGGGGGCGCGCGCAGACCCACCACCAAACACCCAAACCGGCGGACCCAATCGTCGGCACCGGCCCGGGGCATCCCAGGGACGGCCCTAGGCCGCCTTCGGCAACTCCACGAACGAACGCCGATCCTCCGGATGGGCCTCCAAATGCTGCGCCCACCGCCGAACCGCCTCGTTCGTGATCGCCAACCCGGTCGCGTTCATCAACTCGTGCGCCATCCGCGCATACGGAACCGGCGGCGACGCATGACGCCGCGACACGATCCACTCCGCCAACGACGAACCCAACGAGATCTCCACCAGCCGATACCGGTCCGGCGGGAACTGACCCTCCGCGAACTCGCGACGCCGACCGGCCACAACCGGCGGTGCCGCCTTCGTCGTCTTCCTGACAGCAGCAGGTGGTGCCGGCACACGCCGGCCCCGCCCCGCCGCGCCCGTCCCAGCCGGCGCCGGACGGGCCCTCTCCGCCGCTCCAGCGGCGCGTGCCTTAGCCATACAACGCAGCATGCCAGCATGGCAACACGCTTGGCAAGCGATACGCGTAGACTCGGCTGGCCTGCCCAAACAGCCACCTTGCCAACCGGGTAGACGCCGGCCTACGGTGGGCGGATCTCCCCGGCCAACCGGCCCCCTCCACCCACCCGTGACCTGGGCCGACACGACCGGGCTTTCCTGGCTTCGCACCGGAAAGGGGACACGGTGACCCAACCCGCACCCTACCCCGACACACCCGAACACCGCGCCGCCCACAGCGCCGCACAACGCGCCAACAGCCTCGGGTGGCGGCCCGTCATCTGCGCCGACGAACACGGCCACATCGTGGTCCTGTGCGCGTTCACCCCCGACCAGCTCGACCGTGTCCTGTTCGACGCGGACGTCGGCGCCCAGGTCGCCTCGAACGCCGAACTCGCTGCCGAAACCGCCCGAGCCACAGCCGCCCGCCGGACCCGCCCATGAACGAAGAACCCGCCGGCCCGGCCCACGACGACCCCGCCGAACAAGCCGTCCTCGGAGCCCTCCTCACCTTCCCCGACCGCACCATCGAACCCGTCGCCGAACGGCTCCTCACCGCCGACTTCTACCGCCCCGTCCACTCCCTCATCTACGCCACCATCATCACCAACTGGGCATCCGACAAGCCCCTCGACCCGATCAGCCTCGCCCAACAGTTGATCGGCGACCGGCTCCTACAGCAAGCCGGAGGCCTCAACTACCTCCACACGTTGATGTCGCGGGCCCGCACCTCCGCGAACGCCACCTACCACGCCGACCTGGTCGCCCAAGCCTCACACCGGCGGACCCTGCACCTCGCCGCCGCCCGCATCGCCCAACTCGCCGACATCCGCGACCAAGACCCCGCCGCCCTCGCCCAAACCGCCACCCGCATCCTCACCGAAGCCACCACCGCCATCACCACCCCCGCCGTCAACGGCAACCGGTGGCGCGGCCGGCTCCGACTCACCCCCGCCTCCCAGTTCACCATCCGGCCCATCACCTGGACCTGGCAAGACCGCATCCCACTGGGGGAGATCACGTTGGTTGCCGGGCGGGAAGGCGTCGGGAAATCCACCTTCCTCGCCTGGCTCGCCGCCGCCGTCACCAACGGCAACCTCCCCGGCCACCACCACGGCCAACCCCGCTCCGTCCTCTACGCCGCCTCAGAAGACTCGTGGGAAGCCACCATCGCCCCCCGCATGCTCGCAGCCGGCGCCGACCTCGACCTCGTCCACCGCATCGACACCACCGACCCCGAAGACCGGCAAGTCATCCTCCCCCGCGACACCACCCACCTGCCCTACGTCGCCGCCGACACCGACGCCGTCATGCTCCTCTGCGACCCCATCGTCTCCCTCATCGACGACGACATCTCCCCCAACCGCCCCAAAGACCTCCGCCGCGCCCTCGAACCGCTCCGCGCCGCCTGCGACCAAGCCCAACTCGCCTGCATCGCACTCGCCCACTTCAACAAGTCCACCGCCGACGACATCGGCACGCTCATCGCCGGATCACGGGCCTGGGCCGAAGTGCCCCGCGCCATCCTCGGCATCGTCCAAGACCGCGACGCCGACGACTACAGCTGCGTCGTCTCCCAGATCAAAAACAACCTCGGCCGCCTCGACCTGCCCCACCTCTCCTACACCATCCAAACCGTCGAGCTGGAAACCCAACACGGCCAACCCACCTACGTCGGACGCCTGCACTGGACCGGCGAATCCGACCACGGCGCCGAAGACCTCCTCATCGGCAACCGCAGCAGCCACCAACGACCCCTCAACGCCAACGCCACGCGGATCATCCAAGTCATCCGCGACCACGGACACCCCATGTCCTCCGGAGAGATCTCCACCGCCGTCCAAGACACCATCCAGGCGAACACGGTGCGTCAGATCCTGGCCAGACTCCTCCGAGCCGGCCACCTCCACCAACCCGTGCGCGGAACGTACACCACCGCCCACTAACCGTCACAGGTATACGGCGAGTACGCGCACACACCACAGCCGGTCAAAATCCGTGACACTTGTGACAACCCTGAAGATCAAAGTCCGAAAAGTGTGTCACAATCCCAACCGCCCCACCAAGTCGAGATCATCCCTCATGTATCTGTCACACCTGTCACAACACACACACTTGTAACAATGTGTGGTAGGGACCCATACAGACCCCCCGAGACATTGTCACACACCGATGCATTGTGACAGAACCCAGGGACACACCCATACCGACAGAACGGACGTTTGTGATTGTTACAAAGATATAGGGTACGCGCGCGCGCGAGGCCCCAGAGTTGAGCCGGGTCTGCTCAACTTGACAGGGGTGACAGGATGGTTGGGACGCCCCAAGAACCGGCCACTTGAGTTACTCTCCGTAACTGACACTGGCGTGGCGGCCCTGGCGGACTCGGGAGAGTGCCGGCCTGTGGCTTGCGGGAGCTTGCCCTTTTGTCGACTGATCTATCCAGCCCGTTATCCCGGTCGACTCGCGCGCCGACGAGCCCGGCCCCTTTGCGTCTCCTGCCCGCTGTCACGCCGCACCCGACGAGCCCGTCCAGCTCACAGCCGCCCTTGCCACCCCGGTGCTTCGACTAGCCCCGCTCGGACCAGACCCATACCGGCGGCCCGGCGCTCGTCGACATCCCGCGTCCTTGCCGTCCCGGTTCGTCGCGTGCCGCGTCTCGTCGACTTGCCGGGCCGACAAGCCTCGCCGTGGTCAAGCCATGGTCATCCCGGGCCGACATGCCGTCCCAGACCAATTCCTCCCGACTTACCGACCCCCACCTCCCCTACCCGGGCGCGCGTGACTGCCCTGGCCGACGTCATCCCGGATCCACGCCCCTCCGACGAGCCAGCCCGGCGTCGTCCCTGGCCAACACGTCGACTATCCGGCCCCGTGCACGCCCTACCTGTCCCATGGCCGACTTGCCATCCCCCGCCCGGCCACGTCCCTGCTCACCCCGACTTGCCTCCCCCCAACACCCCCGGGCCTCGCCACCGACTTGCCTTGGTCAACCCAGACCGTCCCTCCGTCGACCCCGGGCGACTTGCCTTCCCCGCCCGCCCATTGCCAACCCAGCCCCGTGCGACGTTCCGACCCTTTCCGTGACGGCCCTCGGCGACATGCCAGCCCGCCCCGACACCACCCGGGCCCCGCCTCCGTCCCAGCCCGACAGGCCTTGCCAGCTGCACTCCGCCCACCGCCCGGCCCCACCCGGACTCCGCCCGACTTGCCCGTCCCGGTCACCACCCTTCGGCCCGGCCCGACGAGCCATGCCTTTCCGCGCCACATCCCTCCCGGGGCCGACTGACCGATTCCACGCTCCGCGCACCTACCCCGCCCGTGCCCACCCGACTACCCGAGCCCCTACCCACCTCTCCCGACAATCCTTACCTGCCCGCACCCCTCCTAGATCCAGCCGACTCGCCATCCCGATACAGGCCACCCCCGTCCCAACCCGGCGACCTTCCTCACCTCTCCTGGCCCATCCGCACCGAGTCGGCACGACTTGCCCCTCCCCGCCTCCACGTCCCGGACCGACACCACCCAGACCACCGCGACTACCCCGCCCGAACACGTCCCGCCCCGCGCGCCGACAAGCCAACACGTCCCAGCCCCCGCACCTACCCGCCCCGCGCACGCCGACTGTTCTCTCCGAGCCGCCCCGAGCCGTCCCCCAACACCCCGCCGTCCACATCAGACAGTCCTTGCCGAAACCGACCCCCGGCCCGACCCCAGCCGCACCGACTCGCCATTCCTTTCCGCGTCATCCCGACCCGGCCCCGTACCGACAAGCCTTCCCATGCCGACGCGTGCCCTACCCCTCCCCGCCCCGGGCCGACTTACCTCGCCGAGCCGTCCCTTCCCCGACCACCACCTGCCGACAAGCCACCCCTCCCCATCCCTACACCGAGCCCGGCCGACTAGCCGAGTTCCCACCGTCCCCCGCCCCGCCACTCCCCACCAGGCCGACAGACCACGCCACAACGGCCCACGCCTCCACAAAGGACTAACCACCCCGATACCGTCCACGCCCCTCCGACAATCCCGCCCACGTCCTGACCATCACGCACCCGACCCGACTATCCACGCCTGGCCTCTCCCATCCCATACCGACAGACCACGCCAGCACCCACCGGCGCAGCCCTTTCCGCCCCTCCACAAGGGACTTCCCGTTTCCTCCCAACCCGACCCACCCACTACGCGACGTTCCACACCGGACCTCCACCGCCCCAGCCCAATCCGGCGACTCGCCATCCCTTGCCTTCCCCCCGCTCCCCGACTTGCCTAGCCTGACCTCACCTGGGCCTTCCCACGCCGACGTGCCATGCCTTCCCGGGTCCACGCCCAGCCCATCCCCTCCCTCGCCGACTTGCCAATCCCCCGCCCGCCCTGCACATGCCGGCCCACACCGACTTGCCTTTCCACCCCGTACCCTCACCAACCCGTCACCGCGCCCGACAAGCCAAGCCTCTCCGGACCCAGCCCTAACCCCAGCCGACGGCCCATCCCAGGCCAACACCTCCGCCGCCCCGCTCCAACTCCGCACCGACGGACCTGTCCAGACCGCATTCCAGTCCACACCGAGCCACGCGACTCACCAGCCCGGCACACCGCCTATCCGTCCCACGCCGACAGTCCATGCCCACCCCTGCCCTGGCCCAGCGCGGTCCCGACAACCCTGGCCTTGCCAATCCGCCGCCTCCCCTTTGCCGCGCCGCCCCGACAGTCCACGTCAGACACTCACCACGCCCTACCCGACATGCCGACCCGAGCCCCGGACCTGACCTGACAAGCCGACCCAGATCAACCCCAGTCCCCTCCACACCAGGCCGACGTTCCTTGCCAGCCCGGCCCCACCTCTCGCCGCGCCCGACAAGCCGCCCCCGACCCGGGACATGCCTCCCCGCACGACTTGCCAACCCAGTTGACGGACACCTATCATCGACCCTCATGCAGGACACCGTCGCCACCACGATCCTCACCGGCCTCGCGCTGCTGTGGATGTGGATCCAGGTGCAGAACACGATCGCGTTGGAGATCTGGCGAGCCGTGCGGGCCCGCCGCCGCGCCCGCGCAGCGGCAGCTGGTCCACAGCTGTTGTCCACAGGCGGTGGACAGCGGTGACCGAAACGCCGTACACCGAAACCGAGGCGCTCCTGGCCGTCATGAACGACGACTGGGATCGGTGCGTCGAGCTGCTCGCCGGGATGCTGCCCGGAGAGTTGAGACGGTTCGAGGACCAGGCCTACCGTCTGCATCAGCTCATCGGCTCTTACGGTCGGCAGCGGCGGATGCAGACCCGTGCCGAGGCCCAGCAGCAGCCCATCATTAGTGTTCCCGAGGGGACCGAGCTGATCCGGCTTCGACAGGTCATCTGACACCGGCTGCGCCGGGCCGCTACGGTGAGCGCATGACACACCGACGTCCCAGGCAAAACCTGCTCACACGCCCAGCGGTCCTCAGCGCCGTGGCCGCCGTAGCCCTGTTCGGGCTGCTGTACGCCGTCGGCGGCACCGCCGCCGCGCCGGCCGCGTCAGCCGCCGACGACCCGGCCCGGATCCAGGCCATCGCCGACGCCCAGGCCAACGTGGTGCGGTATCAGGCCGCGCTCGCGGATCCGAACCTGTCGTCGGCTGGCCGGGTCGAGGCGGCGTTGCAGCTCGACATCAACGAGGCCGCGTTGCGGCAGCTCCTGCCGCCCACCTCGACGACGACCACGGCGCCGACCAGCACCAGCACCACGGCGGCGCCGCCCACGACGGCGAGCGCGCCGCCGCCCACCACGACAGCGCCTCCAACGACCGGGCCGCAGGCGTGCCCGCCGGTCCCCGCGTTCCCCGATGCTGCCTGTACCGGCGTACCGGCAGGAGTGACGTTGACGGCGTACACTGGGCCGTGCACCATCACCACCCCGAACACGATCATCGATTCGAAGCTGGTCACCTGCGGGACGCTGTCGCCGCGCGCGTCGGGAATTGTGATTCGCAACTCGCGTATCGTGGGCAGCGTGTACGGGCTGTCGTGCCCGTCGCCGGTGCCGCCCCAGCCGTGCAACACGCCGCCGTTCACGATCGTCGACTCGGAGATCCAGGCCGGGCAGGTCGTGCGGAACGGGCCCGAGATCAACGGCCTGGGGGAGAACAATTTCACCGCCGTGCGGGTCGAGGTGACCGGCGGGAACCGGGGCGTCTACTGCCGGATCGGCTGCACCCTGCGGGACAGCTGGATCCACGGCACGTGGATCGCGTCCAACTCTGACGCGCACGCCAGCGCGGTGCGGATGTCGCTGGGCGCGACGATCGTGCACAACCGGCTGCACTGCTCGGCGCCGGACAATTCCGCCGGTGGCGGCTGCTCGGCCGACCTGACCGGCTATGGCGACTTCGAACCGGTCGGTAACAACCTGATCCAGGGCAACCTGTTCGTCGCGACGATCGGCGGGGCCTGCGCGTACGGCGGGTCGAGCGGTGATGCGCCGGGTGCGGGGCACAAGGAGTTCGGCCCGGACGCGCATGATGTGCGGTTCGTGGACAACGTGTTCGAGCGGGGCAGCAACCGCAGGTGTGGGGCGTTCTTCCCGAACACGGACTTCCTGCACTCGGATGGGTCGCTGCCGCCGGGGAACGTATGGTCGGGGAATGCGTGGTCGCCGGATGGTGGGGTGGTCGCGCCGGCCAGCTGACGGCAGCGAAGCGGGCGCCGTTCCGGGATCTTCCGGTGCGGCGCCCGCTTCGTGGATGGCGGAACCCTCGACCCCGAGCATAGACCACATGCCACCCGAGATGTCAAGCGGTCTGTGATTTAGTCGATATGGGGTTGCGGCCGCCGCCGGGCCGGCCCTACTGTCGACGGTGCACCCCTGGTGCGAAGCCTGGCGGTTACTTCAATCCATTTTGAGGATCCATCATCCGACGGGCGCATGGTTCTCAGGGGTCATGACAACAGAACACGCACCTCCCTGGTGCGAAGCCCAGCGGATACTTCAGGCTGATGACTACTCCGATGGGCGTCCTGGTTCTCAGGGGGGACCAACTTCAGACGTGTGATGCCCGGTGCGAAGGTTGGGAGTTCTTCGCCTTGTAAGCGGGTGGCGCGGGTTCGAATCCCGCCGGCCTTTGGGAAACCGGGGGCTGTAGCTCAATAGGCAGAGCGCCTACGATCGCCCGGCCGGCTTGGTTCTCGGGCATCCCCACGTCTTCGGAAGCGGCTCCTCCCGTCCTGGCGGAAGGAGCCGCTTTCTCATGGCCAAGTTCAATACGATCGACAAGCGGGCTGCGGCGCGTGGCGCCGGCCCGATCATCGCCGAGGCGACCCCGACCGGGCCGACGCACGAGGGTGCGCCCGGCTACGGCCGCGACGAGAAGTCCGAGCTGTTCCTGCTGGCCGTGTCGAACATGGTCGGTGAGGACACGTTCTACGAGAAGGCCGGCGCTCGCGACTCCCGGTACGCCCAGCTGGTGCAGACGGTCGCTGTCCTCGACCCGCAGTGGATGGCCGGGTTCCTCGGCTGGCTGCGCGAGGATGCGAACATGCGGTCGGCGTCGCTGGTCGGCGCGGCCGAGGCGGCGCAGGCCCGGCTGATCACCAGGGCCGGCGTGTGGCCCGCGAACCCGGTACGCACCGCGAAGGCCGGCGACGCCGCCCCGACCCAGGTGCCGCAGGTGACGACCCGGGCGATGGTCGCGTCGGTGTTGCAGCGCGCGGACGAGCCCGGCGAGTTCCTGGCCTACTGGACGGCCCGGTACGGGCGGAACCTGCCCCAGCCGATCAAGCGGGGCGTCGCCGACGCTGCCCGCCGGCTGTACACCCCGTACGCGGCGTTGAAGTACGACACCCCCTCGCACGGGTTCCGGTTCGGTGACGTGCTCGACCTGACGCACCCGTCGCCGAGCGACCACGAGCAGAGCGAGCTGTTCCGGTACCTGATCGACCGTCGCCACAACCACCCCGCCGACCAGAACCAGCTGACGAAGCTGCCCATGGTGTGGGAGAACCAGCAGCTGCGGGACGCGGTCGCGCAGGGCAATGCCGCTGGACTGTTCGACCCGGTGAAGCTCCGCGCGGCCGGCATGACGTGGGAGGACGCCCTGTCGCTGGCCGGGTCCGGCGTGGACAAGGCGAAGCTGTGGACCGCGCTGTGGCCGACCATGGGCTACATGGCGCTGCTGCGCAACCTCCGCAACATGGACGAGGCTGGCGTCACCGACGCCGTCGCCGTCGACATCGCGGCCCGGCTCGCCAACCCGCTCCAGGTGGCCAAGTCGCGGCAGTTCCCGTACCGGTTCCTCGCCGCGTACGAGAACGCCCCGAACCTGCGGTGGGGCAAGGCGCTGGACACGGCGCTGAACCTGTCCCTGGCCAACCTGCCGGACCTGCCGGGCCGGACGCTGGTCCTCATCGACACGTCCGCGTCGATGCAGTCGAGCATGTCCCGCCACTCGAAGATGAGCCCGGCGAAGGCGGCCGCCGTGTTCGGTGTCGCACTCGCCGCCCGCTGCGGGGCGGACCTGGTCGGGTTCGCCGACGGGACGTTCGCGCACCGCATCCCGAAGGCCGCGTCGGTGATCCGTGAGGTCGAGCGGTTCCTGGAGCGCACCGGCGAGGTCGGGCACGGCACGATGATCGCCCGATCGGTGCGGGCCGCGTTCAACAAGCATGATCGGGTGTTCATCATCTCGGACATGCAGACGATGGACCGGGACACGACCAGCGCGGTGCCGGCTGATGTGCCGCTGTACGGGTTCAACCTGGGCGGCTACAAGCACACCGCCCTGCCGGCCGGCAGCGTGGCGTTCCGGCACGAGTTCGGTGGGCTCACCGACGCGACGTTCCGGATGGTTCCGCTGATCGAGGCGGGCCGCCGGGCGGCGTGGCCGTGGCTGGATTGACAGGCGCGGAAACCCGTCGGTAACGTTGAACGTCGATCGGCAATAGGTCTCAACGGGAACGTCCCCTGGGTGCCATCACCCCGGGGACGTTTCCTCGTTCCCGCCCACGCACGGGTATGTCAACACGGTTGCCACCTGTGCTACGGTGCCGGCATGACCGAAGTGCTACCCAACACCCCACCCCTCGACGCGACCTTGCTGGACCGGTACGAACAGCTCCTCGACCGGGCCAAGCGGCAGCACCACGACCAGATGGAACGCGCCCGGGCCCTGCTGGAGCAGAGCGCGCAGGTGGCGGCCAGCACAGTTGCGATCCGCCGCGACGAGCGGGCCGTCGAGACCCGCCTCGCGTGCCTCGACGCGGCCGCGACCGCGCTCGGCCCGTTCCTCGCCCAGCTCGCAGAGGGAGTCCTCGACGACATGGGTTCCGAACGGGACAGCGACGACGACGACGGCCACCACGCCGACCGGCTCGCGATCGCCGCCCTGTGCCAGGAGTACTGGCTCATCGGCGCCCGGGAGGCCGAGAAGTATGTGGAGTCCGGCGTGGTCGCCGACCCGCTGGTCCGGGCCGGCGCGGAGGATCTCGTCGAGCTGCTGGAGGTGGTGAACGAGGCGTGTGGAATCCTTTCCGCCGTAACGCCGGACGCTTCCGAGGCGGTGGCCGACCGGATCCGCGTATTCGAGTCGACGGCCCGGAACCTGATGGAACGGCTCAGCGTGGTGACGGGCCGGCCCGCCGACCCCGACTTCCCGTAGACCGGGCCGGCGCAGCCCGGCAGGCGGCGGAGTGCGCCATGTGGGCTCGCCGCTACGACGAGGCCGGCGATGTGGGCCGGGCCGCGTTGTGGCACAAGTTGGCAGACCTGTGGGCTACGTTCGCGGCGCACCTGCCCGAACGGTCCACACAGGACGATTCCCGAGAGGAAGGCAATTCATGAAGATGCGGCAGCGACTGGCGGCGGTGCTCGCTGGGTTGGTGCTCGGCGGCGGTTTGGCGGTGGCCGTGGCTGCCCCCGCACAGGCGTCGTACAGCGAATGCAACACCGGCACGGTGTGCATTTGGAACGCGACCAACGGCTCCGGCTCGCCGATCGGCGGCGGGTTCTCCTCGACGCCGGGCACCTGCTTCGACCTGTTCGGCGCGCAGAACGACAGCGCCGACTCGTTCCGCAACCACACCACGAAGAGCGTCCAGTTCTACGACAACCACGGCTGTACCGGCCAGCTGCTGAAGAGCGAGGACGGCCGGACCATATTCGACGGCGTCACCCAAGCCAACTTCATGCAGGTCGATACGGTGGCGTCGCACCCGGGCTGCCAGTTCCCGTCGACCTGTAACCGGAACCGGGCGTCGTCGGTGTTCTTCAACACGGCGTTCGCCGGGCCGCAGCTGCTGACGCAGACCGACACGTCGATCGACGCGGTGAACTGGTCCTGGTGCACCTCGACTGCCCGGGTGTGCTTCGCCACCGACCGGGACGGCAACGGCACTCACTGGGTGTCGCAGCTGCTGCCCGTGGGCACCTGCATCGGCGTACCGTCGAACATGAACGACCGGATTTCGTCGCTGTGGAACAGGTACACGTCCAGCGGGGCGCAGCTCACGATCTACTGGCACAACCCGTGCGGCTCGCCGCAGTTCACGTACGGACCGAACACACAGGTCAACTACGTCGGGGCCATCAACAATGACGAGATCAGCGCGGTGTGCCTCGGACCGCGACGTGTCGAGGGCCAGACCACCGGCTGCCCGTAAACGAAGGAGAAACGACATGTTCAAGAGATTCGCGGCGGCGCTCGCCGTGCTGATGTCCGTCGTCCTGCTGTGGGCGGTGCCCGCGTCAGCGGCCCGGCCCGAGGCGGCGGCGGCCCGCGCACCCATCCCGGGCTGCCAGACCGTCGACTTCAACGACTCGGTCCCGCCGTTCGCGTCCACAGTGGTGTGGCAACCGGCTGAGAATGGCCACGACTACGGCCGGTACCGCATCTCGGCTGGCTGCGGCCAGCAACTGAACGCGCGACTGCGCGGCATCGGCCCCGACAGCAACCTGCGCGAGGCGATCATCTTCATGCACATCCAACGGGAGGATGGCACGTGGTACCGGACGGGGACGGTGCATGCCCACACGGGGCAGGGCGCGGTGCGGGTCGCTGGGTTCCTACCGGTGAACCGGCACTTCTATCTGCACTGCGCGGACGCTGAACGCGACCCGCAGGAGAATCAGCCCTGCCGGTTGACGTTCGAGTTCTGAGAGGACCCCGGTGGCGTTCAAGGGTGAGATCTCGGTCCAGAAGCTGGTGAAGGACGGCGAGGAGCAGTGGACGTGGCAGTTCGCCGGGTCCACCGACCAGGTTGTCGCGACCGGTGCGCAGGTGTACAAGTCGCGGGCGGCGCTCGACGAGGCGCTCGCGGTGGCGCGGGCGGAGCTGGCGGACGCGAAGGTTGTGGAGCGGGATCCGCGTAGCGGCGGTGAGGTTGTCGACGAGGCGGAGCGGCTGCGGCGGGAGATCGCCAAGTTGCAGGCCGACCTCGACGCGGCCGAGGCGCAGGACCGCCCGGCTGGTTGAGCGCGGGGACGATCACCGGCCGTTACACTCCTGCCATGGCAGGCAGGCGAGGTGACGGCCGGGTCGTCCCCATCACCCAGGTCGCCGTCGCGGTGCGCCGCACGAAAGCGATGGAGCTGGCCGTGGCCGGGAAGAACCCGGTCAAGATCGCCGAAGAGCTGGGCGTGACCGTCCACACCGCCACCACCTACCTGTCCGAGGCGTTGGCGATGCTGCCGCCACCCGAGATTGATGAGGCGCGGCGGCTGGAGCTGGCCCGCCTCGACGCGATGTGGAAGGCGCTGTGGCCGCAGATCCAGCACGGCAACCCGGACGCGGTCCGCGCGGCGATCCCGCTGACACAGGAGCGGATGAAGATCCTGGGCGGGTACGCGGCGAGCAAGGTCGACGCGGTGATCACCCATCAGACGGAGGCTGATCGGGCGTTGGCGGAGCTGCTGAACGAGGCGCAGGCGCAGGTGGCCAACCGGGAGCGGGAGATCCTCGACGCCGAGGTCGTCGCCGATGCTGGTTGACCGTAACGGCGCCCGGCACTGGCCCGCCGGCACACCCGACGGCAAGGGCGGCCAGTACGCCCCCCGGGCGGGATGGCTGGGCCAGGTCGAGGCCCGGCTCCCCGCAGGCGACCCGACGGTGTTCCACTCCAACGAGCAAGCCATCCGCGCCGCCGTCGACTACACCGACCCCGACACCGGCCTGTCCGTCGTTGTCAGCCGGGTAACCGGGCAGCCCGGCTACGGATCCCGGTACGTGTTCGCCGACATCCACGACTCCGACGACAACATCGTCGGGCAGGCCGAGTTCACCATCCACGACCCCACCATCGGCGACGTCCCTTCCGCCTACGTCAACGGGCTGTTCGTGCAAGGCAGCGCCGACAACGCGGAGGGCGGGGACTACCGGCGGCAGGGATTCGGGACCCGCTACCGGCACCACTTCGAGGCGGCGTTCCGGGCCGCCGGCATTCGGGAACTACGCCTCCACACGATCCTCACGGGTGGGATCTTCTGGGCGCGGGCAGGGTTCGACTTCGCCGCCCCGGACGCCCGCGATGACGTGATCAGGAAGGCCCGGGAGTGGCTGGTCAGTCACCCACAATGGAGAAAGCAGGTCGACGAGCTGGCGGCGCGGGACAACTCGACCCCGCTCGAATGGCTGATGTTGGGATGGTCGCCGCACGCGTCGACGTGGCCGGGCAGGCAGATCATGGACGGTTCGTCGTGGGATGGGGTGAAACGGTTGTGACACGGGACGAGTTCCTGCGGGCTGCGGGGGAGCTGCATGACGAGTGGTTGGCCCGCCGCGCCGGCCTGACGCTGGTTGGGGGCAACGGGTTCCTGCCGGTTGGCGGTGGGACGCCGTCGGCGGTGGACGACGACTACCACGCCCAGGTCGACGAGCTGATCACCCGGTGGCGAGGGACCTCGTCGTGATCGTTGACCGGCGCGGCCGGCGCCACTACCCGGCCGGCACCCCCAGGTCGAAGGGCGGTGAATACGCCCCGACCGCCGGGTGGCTCGGCGTCGTGGAGGGCCGGCTGCCCCCGATCGGCGCGGCCGGGGCGCCGCCGACACCGTCCCGGCCGCGTCCCGGCCGACCGCCCACGAAGGACGCTCCGAAGCCGTCTACCCCGCCCCGCCCGGCCGCCCGGCTGATGGACGAGGCGAAGCTGCACGGCTGGCAGGCGGAGGTGAAGTACCGGCGCCGGCCGAAGTCCGGCGACCAGTGGACCGTCACCCTCCGGCGCGGCGACACCGAGCACGTCGCGACGTGGACGAAGGACCCGACCACCGGCCGGGCCCGGTACTCGGGCGAGCGCAGGTTGAAGGACGTCCACGCCGCGCTGGCCGGGCAGCAGGGCACCCAACTCGACGAGCGCGAGCAGCGGGATCCGTTGGACTGGGCGCGGCAGCTGTCCGAGCAGATCGGCGCCCGCCGGCAGCGTTCCCCGTACGGCGGGTTGAGCGACGTCGAGCTGCGCGACGCCTACGACAAGGTTCTGTCGGTGAGCGGCGGCGCGTCGGAGGCCGACCTCGACGCGGCGGACGAGATGTGGGCGGAGCTGGTGCGCCGCGACCGGGAACGGTTCGACGAGGGCACCCGCCTCGACGACCAGCTGGACCTGTCGCCGGAGCAGCTGGAGATCGACGACCTGATCTCGCGGGGCATGGACTACCTGGAGGCTGTGCGGCAGGTGTACGGCAACGTCGACCTGACCGACCGGCGGAAGGGTGAGACGCAGCGGGCGGCGATCGGCCGGATGTACCGGGAGTGGGTGGCGTTGTCGTATCTGGCGGCGGAGCAGGCCGCGAACGGGCACCTGCTCAGCGCGGCCGGCCGGGGGCGGGGCGTGTCGGCGCGGTCGCTGTTCTCGGGGCCAGCGTCGCGGGCGGCGAAGTATGCGTCGCCGGAGCTGCTGGAGTTCTGGGAGACGCATCCGAGGTTGACGCTGGCGCAGTTCACGGCGCAGCTGACGGGTCGGGACACGCGGGGGGCGAGGGTGTCGCGGGAACGGATGCAGGATCTAGGATTGAAGACATGATGACAAGTCGGATGGCAGGCGCGTTGCGGTTCCGGGTGGCGTTGTGGCGCTACAACACGAACAAGCTCGGCGAGAAGCTCCTCACGGCGATCGTGTGGCGGCTACCCCGCCGGCTGGTGTACTGGTCCGCGATCCGGGTGATCGCGCACGCCACCACCGGCCAGTACAGCCACACCGTGGTGCCGGAGCTGCCGGCCATGGAGGCGCTGAAGAGGTGGGACGGGTGACCGATCCGGCGACGTCGATCGAGGAGCGGGAGATCGCGCAGCGGCAGGGCCGCGCCGCCGCGCGGGACGGGGCTGCCCTGACGTCCTGCCCGTACGATGCGAACGGCGATGTTCGCGCGCGCAGCCTGGCCACATCATGGGTGCGGGGATACATCTCCGCGAGCGAGGACTGACCCGAGAGGAGAGGCCGATGGGCCGCCGCCGCCGCAGGTTCGACGAATCGAAGGTGGTGCGCTGGCCGGCGCACTCCCCGCAGTCGAAGGGCGGCGAGTTCGCCCCGAAGCATGTGCCGGTACCCCGGTGGGCGGTCGCGGTCGCGGAACGGCTGCCCGGCGGGAAGACGAAGACGGTGACCCGGCGCAGCGCCGCCGGCAGCCGCCCGGCATCGGGGCCGGCGCGCGAGCCGGACCTGTTCGGCGACGGCGAGCGCCGGTTCCGGGCCGAACCGACCCGCCGCGCCCCCCGCGAACGGTACGAGCAGACCCAGCTCCTCGATACGTCCGGTAGCCGGCAGCGGCCCGGGCAGGAGTCGATGCTCGACGAGCTGGGCAACATCGACACCAGCAGCGGCGGCGCGCCCGCACCCGCCGGCACGCCGGGTGACGCCGACATCGCCCGCATGGAGGCCACCGTCGAGCGGCTCCGTGGCCAGCTGAGCCAGGCGACGGAGGCCCGGAAGAACCGGGGCAGTTCGAAGGTCGCCAGTCCTCGGGAGGCGAAGCTGCGGGGGCAGCTGTTCGAGGCCCGGAGGACGCTGTCGGACGCGCAGACCCGACGCCGGCTCGCCGCCGAGCAGCGCGGCCCGGCCGGCACGGAGCAGGTCAACCCGAAAGACATCACGTTCGGCGACACGATCATCCTGCGGCGCCGCGACTACACCCCGGAGGGGCCCCTCGGTCCCGAGCGGGTCGAGGAACACCGCGTCGCACGGGTCGAGGTAGCCCGACACGGCCCGACGGGCGTCAGCTACGTGTTCTACGACGCCGACGGGCACATCATCAAGGGCGCCGCCCACAACAGCAAGATCGAGGTGCGGCGTCCGGTTGCGTCCGACACCGACCAGAGCACCGGAACCGGCCCGTTCGCGTTTCCCCGGGGCACTGAGGGCTGGAGCATGCGCTACACGGCCGGCCTGTCGACCGGCATGGACTCCGAGAAGGCCCGCCGGTTCGCTGACTCGGGGCTGCCCCTCGACCAGTTCAACGCGCTCGGACTCGGCACGGGCGGCACCACACCGGACCCAACCCCCGACATCGCCCGCATGGACGCCTACGACTCCGCCACCCGCCACCTCGACCAGTTCGCCATGTCCGAAAAAGGACGCCGCTACGCGATGGACCGGCTCGGCGCGCTCGGACTCGGCGTGTCCGCGAAAGACGTCGCCAGCGTGCTCCGTGACGGCATCGGCCGGTCGGGGCACACTAAGGCCGACGACGAGGCGCTGCGGCAGGTCGCCGACCTGCTCGACCGGCCCCGGCCCACGCCGCCCCGCGTCGACGTCGACGAGCAGCCGCCCGGGTTTGTCGAGCCGCCCCACCCGGACCCGTCCCGGGACCCGCAGGTGCTGTTCGACCAGGCCGTCGACTATGCGCAGGCGCTGTCTGACCTGCGCCGGCCCGGGGACGGGGCCGGCTACTTCCGGGTCCTGCCGGCGCTGACCGCGTTGAACGGGCTGAAGAGCGGGGCGGACCCGGCCGACGTCGTCCGGCAGCTCGAAGCGGAGGCGGAGACCCACCCGGAGGAGTGGGCTGGCGGTCGGGAGTACCTGAACCGGCTCGCCGGTTTCCTGCGTGGGCAGTCCACCGCCCTGCCGAAGGCGGAAGCGGAAGCGAACCGGAAGCGTCGGGCACGGTTCAACGAGATCGCTGAGGGCGCGCTCGGGAAAGACTCGTGGCGCCTGTCCACTCGCCACGGCACTGACAGCTACGGCGTAGCCCGGACGTCGTTCGAGCTGGGCCGGCCGAGCGACGACATCGTCGAAGCGCTGCGCCGCGACGCCGACTCGTTGGATCGGCGGGCGAACGCTGGCGAGTTGCAGGACTACGACACGATGGGTGTGCTCCGCCACGACCCGGCTGACCTTCGTGACATGGGTCTGGCGGACGCGCGCCGGCTGCGCCGGCTGGCCGATGCGTTGGAGACGGCCGGCCAGGGGGAGCGGCGGGGCGGGGCGGTACCGATGACCCCGGCCGACCGGAAGAACCTGGTCGCCAGGTACGCCAACATGTCCCGCGACGAGTTCGACGCCCTGCCCGAGCAGCAGCGCGCCCAGATCCTGCGGGAGCTGGACGAGGTCGCCACATCCGGGGACAAGAAGCGGGCGTTCCGCGACTCGATGGGGTCGCTCGTACGCGGCGCCGACGCCGACCACGTCACCCGGGCCCGGTCGCTGCGCGCCGAGCTGGCCGCACCCCGCCGGCCTACCCGCGAGCAGGAATTCGACCAGCTGGTCGCTCGGCTGAAGGCCGGCGAGGGTGACATCCCGGCCGGGCTGAAGCGGGCCGACCTGGTCCGCTTGGACGAAGCGCTCGGGTTGGGCGAGTCGACGAGCGGTCGGCCCACCACCGACAAGCTCCGCCAGCGGATGCAGGCGGCCCTGGGTGAGCGGCGCCGGATGAAGGGCTTCCACGAGCAGCGGGAGCGAGTCGCCGGGGAGCTGCTGGACGACACGGAGGGCCGTACCCGGCAGGCGCTGATCGACGAGGCCCGCCCGTTCGGCGAGTTCGCCGCCGAGATGGCGGAGCTGGTCGGTAACCAGGCGTCCCGGGATGTGCTGAAGCAACGCCTGTCGGCGACGGCGGAGCGGTTGGGCATCCACCACTGGGTGTCGCCGGTGATCAGCGCGTTGTACGCCGGGAACCGGTCGGGCGCCCGTAGCCAGCTGACCCGCCGGTTGAAGCGGTTCGGGGTGGAGCTGCACGGCGAGCCGGGCAGCATCGTCCCGTTGGACCGCAAGCGGCACGAGGCGCTGTCGGGTGGCCTGCCGGGCGACGTGTCGGCGGTCGAGGTGGTCCGGCCGGGCTACACGATCACCCTGCCCGGCGGGGAGAAGGTCGACGTCAAGGCCCGGGTGGTGCCGCACGAGGTGGGCCCGGACTTCCCGCACCTGCAAACGGTCCGGAACGCGTCGACGATCACCGCGCTGCGGGTGTTCGCGCGGGAACGTGGCCTCACGGTGCCGGCGTATCTGAAGAAGAAGGACGAGATCCGGGACTGGTTGGAGAACGCCGTCAAGATGCGCCCGGGTGAGGACCCGGACGCGTATGCGGCGCGGCTGCGGCCTGGTGCGACGCGGCGTGAGGCGCCGCCGGCTCCGACGGTCCGGGCGGCGATCCTGAAGCTGAAGACCAACGAGGAGCGGAAGGCGTACCTCGCGGGGTTCGACTTCCGGTCGCAGGCTGAGGTGAACCGGCTCGCGAAGGCGTTGGGTGCCCGGCAGACCCGCATCTCGATCGACGCGACCCTGGACAGCATCGTCAAGTACTTCGATGTGCCACGCGACGAGGGAACCACCCGCCGGGCGAAGCCAGAGGGCCGGACCGGCGTTACCCGGGCCAGTCTGGAGCACGGCGACGTCGTCGAGTGGCGGCCCGAAGGCGAGGATCCGTTGCGTGGCACGGTGCGCCGTGAGAAGCACGGGAAGATGGAGTTCGTCTATATCGACTGGGCCACCGGGCGAAGTGAACGCGTCACGGGCAACACCCGCAAGCTCGCTGACATCCACCTGATCGAGGGCCGGACCACCCGCGACCACCGCGCGATCACCCGGGCCATGCAGCGCGACACCCCGGCTGGCATCTTCGATCAGGTCAAGGACTCGACCGAGGAAGAGGCCGACCGGCTCCTGCGCACCCTGCCGCCGCACCGGCTGGCGCTCGTGGCGCACAAGGCGGGTCTGCGGATCCGCGACACGGACACGGTGGAGCAGCTGCGCGCCGCGATCGTCCGTGAATGGGCCGGGACCCGGCGGGCAGGTGGTGTACGCCCTTTCGTGCGCTAGGCGACCCCGCAGACATCGAAGCCGCCCGCACCCACCACCGGCGTGTCCTCGCACCGACCCTTCCGCCATCCGACCGGGCCAGACAGAACGGCACCATGAACGCCGAAGACATCGCCCGAGTGCACCGGATGATGGACCGCCACGCCGAGCTGGTCCCCCACTCCGTCCAGCGGCTGGAAGGCATCATTCCCAGCTAC
>Ga0134123_10000890_pt1 | contig 19717 bp, 19 predicted proteins | sample KB303_FD_96460 | JGI IMG/M metagenome (GOLD analysis project Ga0134123, IMG submission 96460) | Terrestrial soil microbial communities without Nitrogen fertilizer from Kellogg Biological Station, Michigan, USA - KB3-0-3 | ecosystem: Environmental > Terrestrial > Soil > Unclassified ...
AGGACTCAGGACTTATGGGCGAAGCCCGGTATCCAGCGCAGTCGGGCAGGACTCAGGACTCAGGACTCAGGACTCAGCACAGCACACATGAAAATTACCTCAATGTACAAGGCTATGCTTCTCCTGACTCTGATGGCGTTCTGGCCGGCGGCGCATGCAGCGGAGCTTTCTCAATCTGCGCTTTCGGAAATCGACCAGCTGCTCGCAGCGCTCGGAAGTTCCAACTGCCGGTTCAATCGCAATGGCAAATGGTACGGCGCCGCAGACGCGCAGGCGCACCTCAGGAAGAAATACGAGTACCTTCGAAAGAAGAAATTGCTGGGTAGCGCAGAAGATTTCATAACCGGCGCCGGCACAGAAAGCAGCCGATCTGGCGAGCCGTACCAGGTTCAGTGTGGTAAAGACGAAGCCGTTTCAAGTGCCGTCTGGCTTCAGGCCGCATTGCGGCGGCTTCGGTCCGACACTTCATTGAATGCAGGCACAAAATAATTTTCGCTCATTGCCGATGTTGCTCTTGCTAGCAGCGGCAACACGAGACGAAGAAACGAGGGGTCAACAGAAACGAAGGGTTCAAGTCTTGAATATCACGAACTGGTACTTCGATACTTGACCCCGCGACTTGTCGAGGCGACCGACGAATGCCCGCCCGGCAGGAGGCCCGGGCGGGGTTACGACTAGCGGCCGTTACTGCGGCAGGACCACGGTGTCGATGACGTGGATCACGCCGTTGGAGGCAACGATGTCGGTCTTGAGGACCTTGGCGTTGTCCACCGTGACGGCGCCGTTCATGGTGCCAACAGTCAGCGACTGACCCTGTACAGTCTTGACCCGCCCAGCCTTGACCTGGGCTGCCATTACCTTGCCCGGCACGACGTGGTAGGTAAGGATGGAGGCGAGCTTCTGCTTATCCATCAGCAGTGCTTCCAGCGTGCCCGCGGGCAGCTTGGCGAACGCTTCGTCGGTGGGTGCGAATACCGTGAACGGGCCCTTGCCCTTCAGAGTGTCGACGAGGCCGCCTGCCTGGACCGCCTTGACGAGCGTCTTGAATTGGCCAGCGGAGATCGCCGTGTCGACAATGTCGGCGGCAGAAGCGATCGAGGTGATGGCTGCCAGTGCGGCGCCGGCGATGAAGCGGGAAACGAGTTTCATTTAAGTACCTTTCAAGTTGAGAAGAGTTAAGAGCAAATGCGTGATGCCGATTTGCATCACCGCAGCGTCTGACTCCTCTTCCCCCGGCCCGGTTACAACTTTATTTGTTCTTCGTTTGATTAAAAAAAATGAAACCGGGCCCTCAACGCGGAGTCCATCTGACGGCCACTTGCCGACATAGAACGAGGACCCGCCGTAATGAATGCTCCCGAACGTCTGTTCCTGCCCGACATCCAGTCCATGCCGGACCATCGCGCCATTGCGATCAACCGCGTGGGTATTCGCGAGTTGCGCGACCCGTTGCGAGATTGCGCCATATTCCGGGCTTGCGTATGCTTGCGCCGCAATGCTGACTACGGATCAGGATGCAGAACTCGTGCGGCTCGCGCAGGCGGGCGATGCCAAGGCTTTCGAGGCGCTCGTCGTCAAATACCAGCGGCGCATTGCGCGGCACGTTGCGCGCTACCTGCGCCATTCCGGAGATGTCGAGGATGTTGTTCAGGATGTGTTCATCCGGGCACATCGCGGCCTTGGTTCGTTTCGCGGCGACAGCGCCTTTTTCAGCTGGCTCTACCGCATCGCGACCAATACCGCGCTGAGCCATCTGAAACGCCATCCAAACGATATGCCGCTCGGTGATGACGCCCCGGATGAGCGGGCAGAGGCGTTCGAACCGGGTGTCTCCGACGCCGCGAATCCGGAGCGCACCCTCATGGCCAAGCAGATCGCCGATACCGTTCAGCGGGCGCTGGCGAAGCTGCAACCCGACCTCGCCGAAGCCCTGATGCTTTATGAAGTCGAGGGCAAACCCTATGCGGAGATCGCAACGATGCTCGATGTCCCTATCGGCACCGTGCGTACCCGGATCTTCCGGGCGCGTGAATTCATTGCCAAGCGCCTCGAACCGGTGCTCGACCCGCAACGCAATCAGAGGTGGTAGCCATGTCGCTCAAGATCTCTCTTCTGCTGGATGGACAACTCGCGCCGGGTGAGGTCAAAGCCGCACTGGATGAAACGGTCGCAGACGCCCGACTTCGCGACCGCTACACGGTGTACCGCCTGGTGGGGGACGTTCTTCGCGGGAACAGCACGCCGGACGATGGCTACAGCGCACGCATTTTCGATCGAATGCGTCGCAAGGGCTCGCGAATCGAAGCGGACTACGATCCCCTTGCCAGTGAAGAATGATGTTTGGCGTCGTCGAGTTGGGAAGCACCACCGCCCACCGGGTCACGAAGTAGCGGGTGGAGTGGAGTGAGTCTGGATTGGAACGCATGCAGACTATCATCAGATCGTCAGCTAACAACGGGTGCGCGCTTTTGCAATGAATGGGGTCGAACCTCGACCTGACACCCAAAGGCGCGTAAAGGGATAAGGTGGACGAGTGACGCTTGAGGAGTTGCCAAAGGCATTGGAACGGCGTGGCGCCCCGGTCCGGCTGGAGCAGCTCTCCAAGGTCTTCGCCGATTCGGTCGCGGTGACGGACGTGTCTCTCGAGGTCGGCGCGGGTGAGTTCCTCACGCTTCTCGGCCCCTCGGGTTCGGGCAAGACCACAACCCTCCTCATGATCGCCGGTTTCCTCGTGCCCACACGCGGGGAGATCTTCATCGGTGGTGTTCCGGTCTCGCGCAAGCCCCCGCACCAGCGCGACATCGGCGTCGTCTTTCAGAGTTACGCGCTGTTTCCTCATCTCACGGTCTTCGACAACGTTGCCTTTCCGCTGAAGATGCGCAAGGTCCCCGCTGCCCGCATCGCCGAGCGGGTGGCGTATGCGCTGGATCTGATCCGCCTTGAAGGCCTCGGTGGGCGCTACCCGCACCAGCTCTCGGGCGGTCAGCAGCAGCGCGTCGCACTCGCGCGCGCATTGGTTTTCGAGCCCCCGCTGCTTCTGATGGACGAACCGCTCGGCGCGCTCGACCGGAAGTTGCGCGAAGCCATGCAGCTCGAGATCAAGCGACTGCAGCGGACCCTGGCTCTCACCGTCATCTACGTGACGCACGATCAGGAGGAGGCGCTCACCATGTCCGACCGCATCGCGGTGATGAATCACGGGCGGATCGAGCAGTTGGCGAGTCCCGAAGAGCTTTACGAGCGGCCGTGCACCGCGTTCGTGGCCGATTTCCTCGGCGAGTCGAACTCGTTGAACGGCACGATCGTGCGCTCCGATGCCTCCACACTTGTCGTAGGAACTCCCGGCGGGCTGCAGATCTTCGCTCGCAAGTACGCTGACGCTGCTGCGGGACGCGCAGTCAGCATTTCAATCCGTCCCGAACAGATCCACATGCTTGGCGCGGACGAGCATAGCGACAACGAAGTGCACGGGGTCATAGAGGAGGTGGTCTACCTCGGCGAGGCGATCCGTTACCTGATTCGCGCAGGGCCGCGCGAACTGCTGTGCATGAAGAAACAGAACCGGCGCGGCCACTCGAATCCCCAGGCGGGACAATCGGTGCGCCTGGGCTGGAGCGCAGACGCGGTGATTGTCCACCCGGTGGAGCAATAGGGATGGCGATCCACGATGGCGCTTCCGTTGTTCCGACGCTGTCGGCATGGACGCGCAGCTTCCCGCTGGAAGGGCGCGCGCGGCTCCTGCTCCTCATGCCCGCAGTGGGCTTTCTCCTGCTGGTGTTTGCTTATCCGCTCGTGTTGATCGCCGTTCGCAGCGTGACCGATCCGGCACCTGGTTTCGGCCACTACGTCCAGATCGCAACCACAGACGTCTACGTTCGGGTGCTTGCGTCGACCTTCGGCCTCGCGCTGAGCGTGACGCTTGCCACTTTCGTACTCGGCTATCCGGTCGCCTACGCGCTCGCGCGGAGCCGCGGTTTCGTGCAGGCTCTGCTGGTCATGCTGGTCCTGGTTCCATTCTGGACCAGCCTGCTGGTGCGCACCTATGCGTGGATGGTCATCCTCGGCCGCTATGGTGTAGTCAACAAGACGTTGATGGCGCTCGGCCTCACAGACGAGCCGCTCAAGCTGCTGCACACCGGATTCGCCACGCACATCGGCATGGTCCACATTCTTCTGCCGTTCATGATCCTGCCGATCTGGAGCGTCATGTCCCGAATCGATCGCTCGCTGATCATGGCTGCGCGAAGCTTGGGCGCTTCCCAGTTCAGCACGTTTCTCGGCATTTACTTCCCGCTGACTCTGCCGGGTGTCTTCTCGGGAGCGCTGTTCGTTTTCATTCTCGCGCTCGGTTTCTACATCACGCCGGCGCTGCTGGGCGGGCCTTCCGACCTCACGATCTCGATGCTGATCGCGCAGCAGGTCTCCGAGCTGCTCGCCTGGGGTTTTGCCTCGGCCCTGGCTGTTACGCTTCTGGTCGTTACCCTTGCGTTGATCCTCGTCGCGGGCCGGCTGCTCGGCCTCGACAAGATCTGGGAAGGGCTCAAGTGATCGCGGACCGGGAATGGGAGTCCATCGGCCGCTTGCCGCAGCTTCTGCTCTACGCCATTTGCGCGCTGGTGCTGCTGTTCCTGATGCTGCCGATCTTCATCGTGGTGCCGATCTCGTTCAGCAGTTCTCTCTATCTCGACTTTCCCCCGCGCGGGTTCTCATTGCAGTGGTACGAGCGCTTCCTCAATTCCCCGGAATGGACCGCAGCATTCTGGACCAGCCTGCAGGTAGCGATTCTTGCGACGCTGCTCGCCTGCGCGCTGGGCACGGCCGCCGCGCTGGGACTCACCCGCAGCCGCTTCCCCGGCAAGAGCCTGGTCGTCGGATTGCTGCTGTCGCCGATGATCATCCCGGTGATCGTGCTCGCCATCGCGCTCTACGCGGTGTATGCAAAGGCGGACCTGGTGGGAAGCGTCGTGGGTCTGGTCCTCGCGCATGCCGCACTCGGATTGCCCTTCGTAATCGTGACGGTTTCGGCTACGCTGCAGCGTGTCGACGAGCGGCTCGAGCACGCCGCCGTCAGCCTTGGTGCCACACCATTCAGGGCTTTCTGGCACATTGTGTTTCCCCTCATCAGGCCGGGGATGATTGCCGGGGCGGTGTTTGCTTTCATCGCCTCGTGGGACGAGGTGGTGATTGCGCTCTTCATCAGCGGCACACGCTCGGCAACCCTTCCCAAGCGAATGTGGGAGGGTTTGCGCACGGAGATCGACCCGACGATCGCAGCGGTCTCGACGCTGCTCATCGTCGTTTCCGTGGTGCTGATGCTGGTGGTCGAGTGGCTCCGCCGCCGGTCCGCGCGTCTCGCCGGTTCGATGCCGGGCGGCGGAGGGAATTGAGGAAGACTGCGCGTTCGCACTTTATTCGATTAAAAAGAGGAGGGGCCATGGACCAGACACGAAAGACGACAATGAAACCGGGGGGATTGCGGCGACGTGAATTTCTGGCCGCTGCAGGGGCGGCCGGGCTGACGATGATTGCCCCGAAGATGGCGCGAGCGAGGAATGCGGACGAGCTCGTGGTCGCTTCCTGGGGTGGCCCCTATCAGGAAGCGCTTCGCAAGGCGCACTTCGAGCCATTCTCGCAAAAGAGCGGAATCAAGGTGATCGAGACGACTTTCGAGGATCCGCTCTCGCGGATCAAGGCGATGGTCGAGGCGGGCAACGCCGAGTGGGACATCGTCAACGTGGGCGATCGCCACGTGATCATCGGCGCGCGCGAAGGCCTTCTAGAGCGCGTCGACACGAAAATGGTCCCGACCGCCGATCTCATCCCTGCAGCGGTTCACAGCCACGGCGTCGGCAGCGATGTGTATGCCAACGCGATCGGTTACCACACGCGCCGCTACAGCGCGCAGAATCATCCGCGCACCTGGGCCGAATTCTGGGACGTCAAGCGGTTCCCCGGGCCACGCTCGATGCGCAAGGTCCCGTTCGCCAACCTCGAATTCGCTCTGCTCGCCGACGGCGTCCCGCCCGCGCAGCTTTACCCGCTCGACGTGGATCGTGCCTTCCGCAGCATGGATCGGATCAAGCCACACGTCAGCGCGTGGTGGACCTCGGGAGCACAGTTCACCCAGCTTCTCGCCAACGGCGAGGTGGACCTGGCGGCGATCTGGGACGGCGAGGTCGTTGGCGCAATTGCCAAGGGCGCGCCGATCGGTGTCGAGCGCAACCAGGGGCTTCTGTCCGGCGACTGGTGGGCGGTGCCAAAGGGCGCGCCCCACCGGGAGAATGCGATGAAGTTCCTGGCCTTCGCGACCCAGGCTCAGCCGCAGGCCAACCAGACGAAGTTCGTGAGCTACGCGCCCACGAACCGCAAGGCCTTCGACTTCATCGATGCGCAGGCGGCCAAGTCGCTCACCACTCACCCCGACTACATGAAGGGGCTCCTGAAGGCCGACAACGAATGGTGGGGAAAGCACAACACCGCATTGACGGAGCGGTTCAACGCCTGGCTCATCAAGTGATTTCGCGCTGATTCGGTGCTCGACTCTCACCCCCACTCCTACTGGGCGGCGACGGCCGGCCCGGAGTCCTCTGTCGCAAAACCGCTCGACGGCGACCGGCGTGCGGAAGTCGCAATCATCGGCGGCGGCTACACGGGGCTGGCGGCGGCACGGCGGCTCGCCGGCACCCACGGGCTGGACACTGCGCTGTTGGAGGCGCACCAAATCGGCTGGGGCGCGAGTGGCCGCAACGGCGGTTTCGCGCTCACCTCCATTGGCAAGGTCGGCCTGGAGGAGCGGATCCGCAAGTGGGGAGTAGAGGCGGCGCGGCGTTCGATCGAGATTGGTGTTGAGGCGGTCGAGACGGTTCGCGGCCTGCTCGCTACGGAATCGATCGCGTGCGATCCCCAGCCCGAGGGCGCGCTCCTGGTCGCGCACAGACCCGCGATGGTGGGCGAGCTGCGGGAGCGCGTGCGGGTGTATGAGGAAGTGCTGGGCTATCGCAATGTCGAATTCCTCGACCGCGTCCGTCTCGAGCAGGACGGCTACCTTCGCGGCCCGTCGGCATGTGCCGCCATCCGCTTTGGCACCGGCTTCGGCCTGCACCCAATGAAGTACGTGCGCGGCCTCGCTGCGGCGGCAGCGCGGCGGGGCGCCGCGCTATTCGACCGCTCACCCGTGATGGCGTGGCGTCGCGAAGGCAGCGATCATCTGCTCGTCACTCCAACCGGTACAGTGCGCGCGCGCAAGGTGGTAGTAGCGACCAACGGCTACACGCCGGAGCGCCTCCACCCTTTCTTCCGCGGGCGGGTCCTGGCGGCGGCCAGCAACATCGTGGTGACGCGCCCGCTTACCCGGGCGGAATGGGATGAGGTCGGCATGCGCACAGGCCAGGTGTACTCGGATACGCGCAATCTCGTCTTTTACTGGCGACGCCTCCCCGATGGGCGATTGCTGTTTGGCGGCCGCGGCGGAATCTTCGATTCCGAAGCCGCGTCTCGGCGCCGCCGCCGCTGGCTCGAGTCCGCCATCGCCTCCAAGTGGCCGGTCCTTACAGGGATTGGCAGCGACTACTTCTGGTACGGCAACGTCTGTCTCTCCCACGACCTCTTGCCGCATGTGAATGTCGTCGATGGAGATCCAAGCGTCGCTTACGCAATGGCCTATCTGGGCAATGGCGTTGCGCTCGCAAGCTACTGCGGCGGCCTCGCGGCCGATCTCGTCGTTGGCAAGGCGGTCCCTCGCGACACACCTCTCACCGCTGCCGGGCTGTCCCGCTTTCCGCTGCCCTTTTTTCGCCGGGCTTACCTGGCAGGCGCCTATGCCGCCTACGGGCTGAAGGATCGGTGGCTGTGAGGCGACCAGGAGTTCTCATGATCGCGATGATCGCGGGTTGCGTATCGGTTTCCAGCCCACACGCGATTTCGTCCAAGATTGACGTCGATCTTGAGAATGTCAATTCCGAAGGATTACGCGGACCGCCCGACGGCCTGCGCGCCGTGCACTACGAATTCTGCATTCCCGCCGACGAGGAGAGCGCGAAAGAGGTGCGAAGCATCGATCCCTCGGCGCAGTTCATGCGGGGTTCCCGGGGCCGGATCGGTTGCGCACGGGACCAGGTCCTTGTCGTCGGCAATACCCACCAGCGCTCGTATCGCCAGGTGCTCGAGCGCCTCGCGGCTTTGGAGTATGTAACCCGGATTGCGGAAACTTTCTTCGAATGATCGACTGATGCGGAAGGTGCATATGAAGATCTTGTCAAGCTGCTGCGGTATGTTGCTGGTGCTGGGCTGCGCGCAGTCCGTGAGCTCGCCCGCAGCGGACGACCTGAGCGGCACCGCGTGGCAACTGGTGAAGTTCCAGGGCGGCGACGACACGCTCCTGACACCCGACGACAAGTCGAAGTACACCCTGGAATTCAGCGCCGGCGGCGCCCTCAGTGCGCGCATCGACTGCAACCGCGGCCGCGGCACGTGGAAATCTTCGGCGAAGGGTCAACTCGAGTTCGGTCCGATGGCGTTGACCCGCGCCATGTGCGCTGCAGGCTCGCTGCACGATCGCATGGTCAAGCAATTGCCGTACGTACGATCCTATGTGCTCAAGGACGGCCACCTGTTTCTTTCCCTCATGGCTGACGGCGGGATCTACGAATTCGAGCCCGCCCGGTAGCGGGTCCGTACTTTCCCCGTCACGCCGCTGCCGACCGCGGCTGCCGCAACCCGGCGACGTGATTGGCGCCGAGCGCAATAATGACGACGGCTCCACCGCTCAGCGCGGCCTGGCTCGGATGTTCGCCTACAATGACCCAGACAGACAGGGTACCGAAGACAATTTCGAGGATCGACAGCAGACCGATCTCCGCCGAGGAGAGGTAGCGCACCGCAGCCATCATCAGCAACAGCCCCACGCCCAGTTGAACGATGCCCATCATGGAAATCAGGGCAAGGTCGCCCGCGCTTACTGACAAAGGGAGCGCGAACGGCAGCGCGATCAGCGCCGAGAAGATTCCGGCAAGCAGGACCGAAGGCACCATGTCCACGGTTGCGCGATACTTCCTAAGTACGACGACGTTGGCGCCGAAACCAATGGGGATGCACAGCGCGATCAGGTTTCCGGCCCAGCCGCCGCTGCTCAGCGCATCGTAGAACATCATGGTGATGCCGCCGATGGCTGCGATCATGGCCAGCCAGGTGCGCGGCGCGACCTTCTCGCCAAGGAAAAGGCGCCCGCACAGGGCGGCCACAAAGGTGGAAATGCTTCCGATCACCAGCGTGTTGGCGACCGTGGTTAGCGACAGCGCGAGGATGAAGCAGATCATCATCCCCGCGAACAGCAGTCCGGACACCACGCCCGGCCAGCCCATCGCACGAACGCGCTGCAGAATTCGCGAGCCATGCTGGAACGACAAAACGATCAACAAGAACGCAGTCATGAACGACGAGCGCCAGAAGGTGATTTTCCAGCCATCGGTGACCTCCATGTTGCGCACCAGGACTCCGGCGGTGGCCCAGCACAGCGTGGCGCCGATCATCAGCGCGATGCCCTTGCGGTGTTCCGCCGGCGTGCGCATCAACCGACTGCGACGGGCGGCTTGACGCCGAACTTGTCACTCCAGGGCTCGAGGGCCGGCATGACGGTCGGATAAAGCTCTACACCCTCCTTAAGTTGTTTCTCGCGCCGGCGCAAACCGTTCTCACCGGGCAGGCGCACGCGGTCGAATCCGTTTCGCGGAGGCGTGGCCCTGCAGGCTTGGGCGATCCACTCGGTCTGGCGCACGAAATCTTCTTTGCCGCCGTAGAGGGCCGGATTGAAGACCTGCACGTAAACATTCGCCGACCAGCCTTCGTTCGGATCGGCGCGGCCGTGACCGGCAAGGCCTCCGGTCACAGCTTCCACCATGAGTCCGAGCGCGTAGCCCTTGTGGCCGTGTTCGGTTCCCCCGAGTGGCATCAGTCCGCCCTTGGGTTCCTTGAACAACACCGCAGGATCGTCGGAAGGATTGCCGTTCGCGTCGAGTACCCACTTTCCAGGCAGCTTGCGACCCTCCTTGTTCAATCGGCCGGTCAGCATATGCGTGGTGATCGACATGGACACATCGATCATCACCGGATCGCCCGCGGTCGGCCACGCGGCGGCGATTGGATTGGGGGTATAGACACCGGTGCCGCGCCCCCCGTGAGGAACCACGCCGCCGCTCTCCGGGCCGGAGGAAATCAGCATCACCATCATCCCCTGGTCGGTGACGCGCTTCAGGTACGCGGCGAGGCAGGCGATGTGATGGCTGCGACGAATCGCGACGGTGCAGGTGCCGTAAATCTTCGAGCGCTCGAGCGCCAGATCGATGGCGCGCACGGTCAGCCAGGTGCCGGGCAAGCGCATGCCGTCCCAGGTGACCGCCGCCGGGAAGTCCGCGATCACGCGCGGAGATCCCGACCGCGTCATCCCACCCTTGTCGAGCTCACTCAGGTATGGCGCCAGGAGTTGCAGGCCGTGAGTGTTGTGGCCGAGCAGGTCACCCTCAACCAGAATTTCCGCGACGACCGTGGATTTGGCGGGCTCCAGTCCTGCCTTCTCGAGCAGCACGGTAGCGAAGCGCACGAGATCCTCGGCGCGATAACGTGGTGTGGTGGACATAGTCACTTGTCACTCGTCACCAGTCACCGAATCAATAGCATTGATTCACCTGTCACTCGTCACTAGTCACTCGTCACCGACTTAATACGTCGCCCGGCCGCCGGAAAGATCGAACACCGCGCCGGTAGTAAAGGAGCACTCCTCGGTGCACGCCCACGTCACCGTGGTGGCGATCTCTTCGACCGTGCCGAAACGTCCCATCGGAATCTTGGAGAGCATGTAGTCGATGTGGCTCTGCGGGACTTGCTCGAAGATTGGCGTTCTCACCGCCGCCGGGGTTACGCAGTTGACTGTGATGCCGTTCTTGGCGGTCTCCTTGCCCAGCGACTTGGTGAGTCCGATCACCGCGGCCTTCGAAGAACTGTAGGCGGCGGCGTTGGGATTGCCTTCCTTGCCGGCGATCGAGGCGATGTTGACGATGCGGCCGTAGTTGTTCTTGATCATGTGCGGCACCACGGTGCGGCAGCAATAGAACACGCCGTTCAGATTGATGTCGTGCACGCGAATCCAGTCGTCGGCCGGCAATTCCCAGGTGACCTTGTTCAAGCCGGCGATGCCGGCCGAGCAGACCAGGGCGTCTACCTTGCCGAATGCCGAAACGGTGCTCTTGAATGCGGTTTCGACCTGGTCCAGCTTGGAGACGTCCACTTTGGCGGTGTGGGTCTTCGGCGCACCGAGGGACTTGGCGGCGTCCGCCATGGTTTTCTCGTTCATGTCCCAGATGGCGACGTTTGCGCCAGACTGCGCGAGCCGCCTGGCGATGGCGAGACCGATGCCGGAAGCCCCGCCGGTGACGACGGCGCTACGGCCCTTCATGTCGAACTGATTCATTACGCCCCCTTATGATATGGATCAAGTGACCGTGCATTTGCGATCGCCCGCCACGGAAAACCGGCATTCTAGTTGATTGGCCGAGCGCGACCAAACGACTAGTCATTGCACAAGGTCTCGCCCCGATGTTAAGTTTCGGGAATCGGCGTTGAGGAAATACGCGATGCACGCGATTCAGTTGAAGGAACTTGTCCGCCGCATCAAGGTTTTTGCCTTGATGCTTGTACTCGTCTCCTGCGGAGGAGGGGACGAAGGCGGCGGTGGATCACCACCTCCCGGATCGCCTGTGCCGCGATTCGCCTATGTCGCCAACTTTGGCGACGATACCGTATCGATCTACACGGTCAACGCCAGTACCGGCCAACTGCGAGGGAATGGCTATGTTGCCGCCGGCGCGTTTCCGAGCGCCATAGCGGTAGACTCCACAGGGAAGTTCGCCTACGTAGCGAATTCCGGCTCCAACGACGTCTCGTCGTACAGGATCAACGCGAGCACCGGATCGCTAACCCCGGTAGGCTCAGCGATCGTTGCGGGGACTAATCCGGACTCCGTCACCGTGGACCCCACCGGAAAATTCGCCTATGTAGCGAATGGCGGTTCTGACGACGTGTCGGGGTACACCATAAATACCAACACAGGTGCGCTTACCCGGATCGATGCCGATCCGGGGACGGGTGGTATCCAGAACTTTCCGGCGGGAACTAATCCGGGATCTATCGCCATCGATCCGTCGGGCAAGTTTGCCTACGTGGCGAATGCGGGCTCCAACGACGTTTCGGCCTATATCATCGACGCTCTCACCGGCGCGCTTACGCCGATCGACGCCAACCCGGGTACGGGTAGCATCGAGAACTTCGCTGCGGGAACGAATCCCGTCTCTGTCGGCATCGACCCGTCCGGCAAGTTTGCCTATGTAGCGAACAACAGTTCCAACAACATCACGGCGTACACCATCGATCCCGTCACGGGGGCGCTCACGATCGCTGATACCGAACCGGCGGGGACCTTTCTTCAATCCATCACGGTAGATCCTTCGGGCAAGTTTGCCTACGCTGTAAACAGCGGCGGCGGTGGCATCTCGGCCTATTCCATAGACGCCGGCACCGGGGCTCTCACCGCTGTGGGAACGACCATACCGGCGGGCGACGATTCCATGGCTGGCCTCGTCGACGCCTCCGGAAAATTTGCCTACGTGGCAAATTTCAGTTCCAACGACGTTTCGGTCTATACCATCAATTCTGCTACCGGAGCGCTGACCCCGGTTGGAACAATGCGCGCACGCCCGGGCAGCAGCGCCATAGCGATGACCGAAGGCACGACACCGCTTGCGTACACCCCGCAGTTCGCTTATGTGGCGAATCAAACTGCGAACACGGTTTCGACGTACAGCATCAATTCCAGCACCGGAACGCTCACCATCCTCGACCTGGCCTTTCCTGTGGGCAGCGGTCCCCGTTCCGTTGCGATCGATCCCACCGGCCGCTTCGCCTATATAGCGAATTCCGGCGCCAACATCTTGTCGGCGTACACCGTCAACGCCATAAGCGGCGCACTGACCAGCGCCGGCGCTGGCGCGACGGAGAACGTGCCATCGTCGGTCACGGTCGATCCATCCGGCCGATTCGCCTACGTGACGAACAGCGGCTCCAATACGGTGTCGGCGTTTACCATCGACCCGAGCAGCGGAGTGCTGACCGGTGTCGGCGCGCCTATAGATACAGAGACAGCTCCGTCTTCCATCGCTGTTGATCCAACCGGCCGTTTCGCTTATGTAACGAACAGCGGCCTCTCCAAGTCCGTGTCGGCATATGCCATCAATTCGGGCACCGGCGCCCTTACTCTCCTTGAGACCCAAGCCACTGAGACCGCGCCGTCTTCGGTGACGGTTGATCCGTCCGGCCGGTTCGCCTACGTGACGAACAGCGGCTCAAACTCTGTGTCGGCTTACACCATCAACGCCGGCACCGGAACGCTCACCAGCATTGGCGCGGTACTTACCGAGACCGCGCCGTCTTCGGTAAGCGTGGAGCCCACGGGCCGCTTCGCCTATGTGGCAAACAGCGGCTCCAGCTCTGTGTCGGCTTACACCATCGACGCCAGCACCGGAGCACTCACTGCCGGTCCTGTGGTGATTTCCGGAAATGTTCCGCGTTCAATCACCGTCGATCCTTCGGGCAAATTCGTCTATACGGCAAATTTCAATTCCAGCACAGTGTCGGCTTACGGCATCAACGCGGGTACCGGCGCGCTCAGCACAATCGACTTGACCATGGTCGCGCCCGGGGGTCCGGTATCGGTCGTCGTTGCCGGCAGAATCCAGTAGTTCCGGCGATAGAGGCAGGTCAGATCGGACCGCGGACTTTTTCTTGTGCGCGCCCCACGGTCACGCGCGCAATAGCAGGATCGCGATCACCAGCAGGAGAACAAGCCCACCAACCGCCCATGCCCAGCGCAAATCGCGCTTCGGCGTTGGCGCAATTTCGACGGCGGCTTGCGTGGGCGCAACCACATCGTTAAACCGGCTGAAGAAATCGTCGGACATTTTCTTCGCCACGGCGTCGATCAGCCGCGAGCCGATCTGCGCGAGCTTGCCGCCGACCGAGGCGCTGGCCTTGTAAGTGAGCCGGGTGCCGCCGCTCTCGGGCAGCAGAGAGACCTGCGCGGCGCCTTTGCCGAATCCGGCTGCGCCGCCGGAGCCTTCGAAAGCGATCGAATAGGAGTGCGGCGGATTCAGATCGGTGAGCAGCAGTTTGCCGTTGAATTTTGCCTTGACCGGGCCGATCGCTGCTGTCATCACCACCTTGTATTCAGCGCCTGAGACTTTGTCGATGCTCTCGCAGCCGGGGATGCAGGACTTCAGGATCGCCGGATCGTTGAGCGCCTCCCATACCCGCTGCTGCGGAAGCGGAATGAACTGCTCGCCGGTCATTTCCATGTTCCGTGCCTTCCTTCATTGTGATGGGATGGGCCCAGTATGCGCGCCAGGTCCGCCAGGCTTTCGACATTGTGTGCCGGAACGAAGGCGTCCACGTGCGGAAGCATCAGACGCACGCCGGCGGCTTTCGGCTCGAACCCGTCGAAACGCAGCAGCGGATTCAGCCAGATCAGTTTGCGGCAGGATTTGTGCAGCCGTTCCATGGCTTGCGGGAGGTCCACTCCCGCGTCGCGGTCGAGACCATCGCTGATCAGCAGTACTTCCGCGTTCTGACCCAGCACGCGGCGCGACCAGCGCAGGTTGAATTCCCTCAACGTCGCGCCGATGCGGGTGCCGCCAGACCAGTCGGCGACTGCCTGGGACACGGCGCCAAGCGCTCTGTCCACGTCGCGACGGCGGAGATGGCGGGTGATGTTGGTCAATCGGGTGCCGAACACGAACGTATGCACGCGATCGCGATCGTTGGTGATGGCATGCATGAAGTGCAGAAACATGCGTGAGTACCGACTCATGGAGCCGGAGATGTCGCACAGAATCACCAGAGGAGGATGGCGGTGTTGATGCCAGCGGCGGCGCAACGGAATGACGTCGGCGCTGCCGCGCAGACTGGCGCGCAACGTGCCGCGCAGATCCACCAGCCGGCCGCGCGAGTCCGGCTGCAGCCTTCGCGTGGCGATGTCCGCAATCGGCAGGCGCAGTCCCGCGATGAGTTTCTTCGCCTGCACCAACTCGCCGGCGGTCATGGTCTCGAAATCCCGGTGCCGCAAGGCCTCGACCTGCGACGCGCCAGTTGCGGAATCCGGTTGATCCGCTGATTGCGGCGATTCGAGTTCGAAGCGCGCCTTGCGGGTCAGTCCGAGTGCGTCTGCCAGTCGCGCCGGAGGCACGTCGCGATCCGATGGGGAGCCTGCCAGCGGCAGACCTGCCGCGGCCGAATCAGGCAGCAACTGGTTTGACCAGAACAGCCGGAACGCCTGGTCGAAAAGCTCGAATTGGTCACGGCGGGTCAGAAACACTGAAGCCAGCGTCCAGTAGAAGTCCCCCCGCCTCGTAACTCCGGTCACCTGCAGTGCCCGCAGGGAATCCACCACCCGGTCCGGTCCCACGGCGATTCCGGCCTGGCGCAGGGCCCGCGCGAAATGCATGACGTTCTGCGACAGCTTGCCTTCGGTGCTGACTTGGGTCATGGATCGTGATCGGGGCGCGTCCGCAACCGCGGGGGCGTCAGGCGGTGGGCAGCACCAGGCGAGCTTTCTCCAGCAGATCCGCGACCGGGGCGCCGCGCACGCGGGAAATATCGTCCTCGTATTTCAACAAGACACCCAACGTGTCGTTGATGGCCTGTGGCTCCAACGCCACGCGGTCGAGCGCGCTCAAGGCCCTGGACCAGTCGATGGTTTCCGCGACGCCGGGCAGCTTGAAGAGGTCGACGCCGCGCAACTGCTGCACGAAGGCCACGACCTCGCGCGACAACTGGGCGCTTACTCCCGGGACTTTGCGTCTGACGATCTCCAGTTCCCGTTCGGCAGACGGATAATCCACCCAATGATAAAGGCAACGACGCTTGATGGCGTCATGGATCTCGCGAGTGCGATTGGAGGTGATCACTACGATCGGCGGTTCCGCAGCCTTGATGGTGCCGATCTCGGGAATGGTTACCTGGAAGTCGGACAGCACTTCCAGCAGGTAGGCTTCGAAAGGTTCGTCGGTGCGGTCGAGTTCATCGATGAGAAGCACCGGCGGTGAACCCTGCGGCCCTTCCAGAGCCTGCAGCAGAGGCCGGCGAATGAGAAATCGTTCGCTGAAAATGTCCTTTTCCAGCTTGTCGCGGGATGCCGCACCTCCGGCTTCGGTGAGCCGGATCTCGATCATTTGCCGCGGATAGTTCCATTCGTACACCGCGGATGCGATGTCCAGACCTTCGTAGCACTGCAACCGGATCAGGCGGCGGCCAAGCGCGCCCGCCAGTACTTTGGCGATCTCGGTCTTGCCCACCCCGGCTTCGCCCTCGAGAAACAGCGGCCGCTGCATGCGCAGCGCGAGGAATATCGCGGTGGCCAGTGACCGCTCGGCGACGTACTCGCCCTGCGCAAGGACGCCGAGAGTCTCGTCTATGGAGTTCGGGAGCTTGGGGTTAACGGGCAAGAGCCTGCTCCACGGCGCGCTTTGCCATGACGGTGACGAGATGCGCGCGATACTCCGCGCTGGCGTGAATGTCGGTATTCAGATCCTTCGACGGAACGCGAATGTTCGCAACAGCGTCTGCCGCGAATTTCGCCGCGAGCGCCTTTTCCATCGCGGCAACACGGAACGCGCACGGTCCTGCGCCTGAGACCGCTACGCGCACGCCGCTTGCCGTTTCCGCAACGAACACGCCGACGATCGCATAGCGCGATGCCGGGTTCTTGAACTTTGCGTAGCCGGCGCGTTTCGGCAGCGGAAAAGAGATCGAGACTATGATCTCGCCCGGCTGCAACGCGGTCTCGTACATGCCGGTGAAGAAATCGTCGGCAAGAATCTTGCGCTTGTCGGTATGGATGGTTGCACCGAGGCCCAGAACTCCGGCGGGATAGTCCGCCGCGGGGTCGTTGTTCGCCACCGATCCGCCCAGGGTACCCATGTTGCGCACCATCGGGTCACCGATGCTTGAGGCGAGGCTTGCGAGGGCCGGCACGGATTGCAGCACCTCCTTCGAGGAGGCAACCTCGGCATGGGTCGTCATCGCGCCGATACTGAGGGCGCCGGCATCCCTCCGGATGCCGCGAAGTTCAGCGATGCCTCGCAGATCAACTACATCTGAAGGCGAAGCCAGTCGCAGTTTCAGTGCAGCCACCAGGGTCTGTCCGCCGGCCAGCAGCTTGGCGTCGCTTGCGGCGGCGAGCTTGGCTGCCGCATCGGCCACGCTGGTAGCTCTGTGATAATTGAATTCGTACATCGGCACTCCTCGGTTCGTTAGACCAACTTCCTGAATCTCACCACGAAGGCACAAAGAGCACGAAGACTCACGAAGAGAATCCAATGCCGGATGTGGGGGGTATAGAAGAGAATCTTCGTGGTAAGAATTTCGATCTTGCTTTGGTCAATGTTTCAGTTCTTCAAGGCGCTAGCGCCAGCCAGCACGGCCTTGACGATGCCGTGATAGCCGGTGCAGCGGCACAGGTTGCCGTCGAGTTCAGCACGGACCTGGTCCTCGCTGGGATGGGGGTGGCGTTTGACCAGATCGATGGCGCTCATCACCATGCCGGGCGTGCAATACCCGCATTGCAGGCCGTGGTGGTCGCGGAACGCCGCCTGCATCGGATGCATGGTCCCGTCGGGGCGCGCGATGCCTTCGATGGTGACGATGGTTGCGCCGTCGGCCTGCACGGCGAGCATGTTGCAGCACTTCACCGCGCTGCCGTTCATGTGTATGGTGCAGGCGCCACATTGCGCGGTGTCGCAGCCGATGTGCGTGCCGGTGAGACGCAAGGTGTCGCGGATGAAGTCGACGAGCAGAACCCGCGGTGCCACTTCGGCGGCAACGGGCATGCCGTTCACCGTCATCTTTATCTTGACGAGCATGGCTTCCTCTATGGTGGTTGGCTCTGAAGGCTTCCCATGCTAGTCAACGCGCGGCGCTGGATCAACTGGATTAGGTTCGGGGTCGCCCAAGCCAGGCCGGCCCGGGTGGCTTAGAATCCGCCAGGCGGAGTCGTTCTGCGGACAGGCAATACAACGGAAAGGATCAGGCGAATGGCAAAGTACGGTATCGGCCAGGCAATGGTGCGGCGCGAGGACCAGCGCCTGCTTTTCGGCGCGGGGCAGTATGTCGACGACCTGTCTCTTGCGGGCGAGGTTTTTTTGACATTTGTGCGCTCCCCTCACGCGCATGCCCGCATCGTCTCCATCGACGCGCAGGGCGCGCGGGCGATGCCCGGCGTGGCTGCCGTGTTTACCGGAGTTGACCTCAAGGCCGATGGGATCGGTCCGCTGCCGGACGGACAGGGACTGAAGCGCGCGGATGGCAAACCGATGTGCGGCCCGCCGCATCATGCCCTGGCCGTGGACGAGGCACGCTTCGTCGGCGAGCCGGTAGCCGCGGTGATCGCGCAAAGCCGTGCGCAGGCGGAGGACGCTGCCGAGAAAGTAATCGTCGAGTACGAGGAATTGCCGGCAGTGGTCACCATCGAAGCGGCGACTGCGCCGGGGGCGCCCCAGTTGTGGCCGGACGCACCCGGAAACATCGCCGCGCAGACCCAGTTCGGCAAGAAAGACGAATGCGACGCCGCCTTCAAAAAGGCCAAGCACGTCACCAAGCTTGCGCTCTACAACCAGCGTCTGGTGCCGGTGAGCATGGAGCCGCGCGGAAGCATCGGCGAGTTCGACGTCAAGTCCGGCCGGTTCACGCTGCATACCAGTTGCCAGAACCCCGCGGGTTTGCAGAAGACGTTGGCGGAGTCCTGCCTCAAGGTACCGATGGACAGGGTGCGCGTTCGCGTCGGCGATGTCGGCGGTGGATTCGGCATGAAAACCCAGCTTTATCCCGAAGACGTGGTGTGCGCCTGGGCGGCGCGCAAGCTTGGCCGGACTGTGCACTGGCGCGCCAGCCGCAGCGATGAATTCCTGGGCGGCAATCATGGGCGCGACCAGATCAACCGCGCCGAACTGGCTTTCGATGCGGACGGCAAGATACTCGGTTTCCGCGTCGAGATCGTCGGCAACATCGGCGCGCACGCGAGCGGTCCGGGCGCGGTCATCGTGGTGGCCGTCGGGCCCAAAGTAATAACCGGTGTCTATCACATCCCCGCGCTCGACCTGCGCGGCACGGCAATACTGACCAATACCAACGTGGTCGGCGCGTATCGCGGCGCGGGACGGCCGGAGGCGATCTATCTCATCGAACGGCTGATGGACCAGGCGGCCGCGGAAATGAAGATCGATCCGGCGGAACTGCGGCGGCGCAACTTCATTCAGCCCGGCGCGATGCCCTACACCACGCCGATGGGGGAAACCTTCGACAGTGGCAACTTTCCGCACATGCTCGATCGCATCCTCCAGCATGCCGACTGGAAGGGCTACGACAAACGGCGCGACGAGTCGCGCAAGCGTGGGAAGCTGCGCGGACGCGCGCTTTCGACATTTCTCGAGTGGACGGGTGTCGTGCACGAAGAAACCGTGGACCTGCATGTGGAGGCCGATGGCCGCATCCTGGTCTACACCGCGATGCAGGCGATGGGACAGGGGATCGAGACCAGCTACGTGCAGATTATTTCGGAAACGCTCGATGTCGAGCCCGACCGCATCGTTATCGTCCAGGGCGACAGCGACATCGCGCAGGGAAT
>Ga0134123_10000891_pt1 | contig 19688 bp, 20 predicted proteins | sample KB303_FD_96460 | JGI IMG/M metagenome (GOLD analysis project Ga0134123, IMG submission 96460) | Terrestrial soil microbial communities without Nitrogen fertilizer from Kellogg Biological Station, Michigan, USA - KB3-0-3 | ecosystem: Environmental > Terrestrial > Soil > Unclassified ...
CGCCTCGTTGGTGAGCAGGTGGCCCTGGGAATCCTGCATGCAGATGGCGGCGTCCACCGGCCGGGGCAGCCGGAACTGCGTCATGTCGGCCACGTGGAGCCCCACCTCGACCCCCTTCCCGGCCGCCCGCTCGCGGAGGAAGTCGATGTTCTCCGGCGAGAGATCGAGCCCGCTCATCCGGTAGCCGCGCTCGGCGAGCCGGATCAGGTGGGGGCCGGTCCCGCAGGCGATGTCCAGCACGGTGCGGATGGGGCGCCGGGCATAGGTCCGGAACGCGTGGGCGAGGAAGTCCACCTCCTGCTTCCGGTTCATGTCGAAGGCGATCTCGTAGTAGCGCGGGGCCGAGTACTGGCCCCGCGGCTTCCGGGCGGCGTCGGTCACAGGCCGATGTCCTCCCCGTCTTCCAGCATGAAGGAGGGCAGGGCGAAGCAGCCCCGGTGCAGGGCGGCGTTGTAGTACTTGAAGGTGAGGCCGGACTTCTTCACCCGGCTCTCCTTGAAGTGGGCCACCGGATCCACCTTGTCCGAGCAGAGCGAGAAGCTCCAGAACCCGCTGGGGTAGGTGGGGATGTTCGCGGTGTACAGCCGCACCATCGGGAAGATCTCGCGGAGGTTGCGCTGGATGCCCTGCACCGTCTTCTGGTGGAAGAACGGCGACTCGGACTGGGTGACGAAGATCCCGCCCGGATTGAGGCAGCGGGCGACGTTCTTGTGGAAGGGCTTCTGGAACAGCACCTCCGCCGGGCCCACCGGGTCGGAGGCGTCCACCAGGATGACGTCGAACTTCTCCTTGCAGGTGGCGAGGTAGCGCTCACCGTCCTCGAAGAGGACCTGGGCGCGGGGATTCTTGAAGGCGGTTCCGATCGACGGCAGGTACTTCTGCGACGTCTGCACCACCATCTCGTCGATCTCCACCATGGTGGCCCGCACGCTCTTGTGCCGCATGACCTCGCGCAGCGTGCCGCCGTCTCCGCCGCCGATGATGAGGACGCGCTTGGGGTTGGGATGCGCGAACAGCGGCACGTGGGCCAGCATCTCGTGGTAGACGAACTCGTCCTTCTCCGTGACCATGATCGAGCCGTAGAGCACGAGCATGCGCCCGAACTCGTAGCTGTCGAGCACGTCGATGCGCTGGTAGGGGCTCTTGGCGGTGTAGAGCAGCTGCTTGATCTTGATGGTGAGCCCGACCCGGCGCCGATGCAGCTCGGTGAACCAGAGGTTCCACAGATCGGTCATCGAGCTCTCGCTGATGCGCTCGGAGGGGCTGGGCATGGGGGATCTCCTTGATCCGGACGCGCCGGGCTAGAAGGCGACCAGGCGGGTCAGGGGGAAGCCGTTGAACGTGCTCGCGCTCGCGTTGGTATAGGCGCCCATGCCCGGCACGATCAGGAGATCGCCGATCTCGGCGGGCGGCAGGGCCCGATCGGTGTAGAGCACGTCGAAGGAGTCGCAGGTGGGGCCGGCGATCACGCAGAGCTCCCGGTCGCCGTCCCGCTCCGACTGGATGGCGTACTCGCAGTGGTCGAAGAGCTTGCCGGAGAAGCTGCCGTAGACGCCGTCGTCGAGGTAGTACCAGGCCACCCCGCCGCGCTTGGCCTTGCCGATCACCTGGGTGATGAGCCAGACGGCGTTGGCCACCAGGAACCGACCCGGCTCGGCGATGACCCGGATCTGGTCGAAGTACTTCTCGATGGCCTCCGCGATGGGCTCGCAGAAGCGGTCGATGGGCATGACCGACTCGACGTAGGAGACGGGGAAGCCGCCGCCGATGTCGAGCGTGTCCAGGATGATGCGCTTGGAGGCGGCCAGGTTGAAGAGCTGACGGCAGCTGGCGAGGGCGTCGGCATAGGCGAAGGGGTTGGTGCACTGCGAGCCCACGTGGAAGGACAGTCCCCGCGGCTTGAGCTTGGCCCGCCGGGCGGCCTGGATCAGGCGCAGGACGTCCTCGGACTGGGCGCCGAACTTGTAGGAGAGGTCCACCACCGCGTCCTTGTTCGACACCCGGAGGCGGACCAGCACGTTCGAGCCCGGGGCGTAGGAGGCGAGCTTGGCGACCTCGGCCTCGTTTTCCACCACGAACCAGCGGAGGCCCGCCTCGAAGGCGAAGCGGAGCTCCTCCGGCTTGTTGAACGGCTTGGTGTAGAGGAGATGGTCGGGCGTGGCGCCGGCCCCCTGGGCGAGGCGGATCTCCTCGATGGAGGAGACGTCAAAGTGGCTGCCCTCGGCGTGGAGCAGCCGGAGGACTTCCGCGTGCGGGTTGGCCTTGATCGCGTAGTAGAGGGTGACGTTGGGGAGGCTCGTCTGCAGCGAGTGGAAGCTCTCCCGGAGGACGGAGCGGGAGAGCGCGAGCAGCGGCGTCCCGTGGCGCTTGGCGAGCTTTCTGGCGTGGTCGAAGGTCAGGAGATCCGTGCGCACGCCCCGCATGCTACCCGAAATCGGCGCTCCGGTGCCAGCACTCTGCCGCTCGTCCGCTCGCGCCGCCGATTTCCGCCCGCTCCCGGCGCCGGGCAGGACGCCCGAGCGGCGGCGCCGGAGGGCAAAAAAGTTCATTTTTTTCTTGCAATGCCTTTTTGGTGGCCATACATTGAAAAAACTTCGTGCCGAAATTTTTCGGTCGAAGAAAAGGAAAGGGGAGGGGAAAAAGAGATTGCACGCACTGGGGCGACACCTGCTGCTCGAGCTATTCGATTGCGACGCCGAGGCCATCAACAGCCTTGAGACCGTGAAGACGTCGATGGTGGAAGCCGCCAAGCGCGCGCAGGCCACCATCGTGGACGTCGTCTTTCACGAGTTCAACCCGTTCGGCATCAGCGGAGTCGTCGTCATCGCCGAGTCGCATCTGGCCATCCACACCTGGCCGGAGTATCGCTACGCTGCCGTGGACGTCTTCTCCTGTGGCGACGTGCTGCAGCCCCAGGTGGCTGCGGACTACCTCGTGGAGCAGCTGGGCGCCACGCGGGCGTCGGTGGTGGAGCTCCAGCGGGGCGTCTTCATGACGCAGGGCGGTCCCCTGCCGCACAAGCCGGTCGCCATCCCCGGATGACGTTTTCCCCGCAGTACAAGTGGTTCTTCGAGACCACGACGGCGGTCGAGGGCCACCTGCACGCCATCGCCCGCACCATCACCACCCGTCAGACGAAGTTCCAGTTCATGGAGATCCTCGAGACCTTGTCCTACGGCAAGGTCCTCGTCCTGGACGGCCGGATCCAGTCCAGCCAGGCCGACGACTTCATGTACCACGAGCTGCTGGTCCATCCCGGGCTCCTCGCCCATCCCGATCCCCGGCGCGCCATGGTCATCGGCGGGGGCGAGGGCGCGACGGTCCGGGAGATCCTTCGCCACCGCTCGATCACCCACTGCCTGATGGTGGACATCGACGCCGAGGTGGTGGAGGAGTGCAAGAAGCACCTCCCCGAGATGCACCAGGGATCCCTGGACGACCCCCGCACGCGCGTGCTCAACGAGGACGCCCGCGCGTACCTCGAGAACACCTCCGAGCGCTTCGACCTCATCGTGGTGGACCTCGTCGAGCCCCTCGAGGAAGGGCCGGCCTGCCAGCTCTTCACCAGGGAGTTCTACTCCCTGGTGCGCGATCGCCTCACGGACCAGGGCGTCATGACCATGCAGGCCGGCATGACCAAGATCAACGAGCTGTACTTCTACGGGGCGGTGAACCGGACGCTCCGCGAGGTGTTCCCGGTGGTGGCGCCCTACCAGGGCTTCATCTCCTGCTTCGGAACGCCCTGGGGCTTCATCCTGGCCAGCAAGGACACCGACCCGCGCGCGCAAGGCGCCGAGGAGATCAACCGGCTGCTGGCCGCCCGCCTGGACCCGGACGAGCTCGGCTACTGGGACGGCGCCGCCCACTTGCACTCGTTCAACCTCCCCAAGTTCCTCAGCCAGGCCGTCGAGCGGAACGACCGCGTCATCACCGACGCCAATCCGCTGATCGTCACCTAGTCGTCGGCTGCGTCTGGCTCGCCTCCCCTCGCTGATCCTGGCCTCCGCTTCCCCCCGCCGGCAGGAGCTGCTGGCGCGACTGGGCATTCCGTTCTCCGTCCGACCCAGCGAGATCCCCGAGCCCCAGCCGCCCGGCCCGCCGGCGGACGCGGTCATGGAGCTGGCCCGCGCCAAGGCCCGCGCCGTCGCCCGGCTCGTGACGGCGGAAGCCGCGGGGGAGCGCGGCGGCCGGACCGTGGTCCTGGGGGCAGACACCGAGGTCTTTCTCGACGGCCGGGCGCTGGGCAAGCCGGCGGATGCCGCTGATGCCGGCCGGATGCTGCGGGCGCTCCGCGGCCGGATCCACGAGGTGATCACCGGTCTCGCCCTGGTCGAGGTCGGGGGCGGATGGGAGGAAACGGCGTCCGTGACCACGCGCGTCCGCATGGCCGACTACAGCGAGGCCGCTCTCGAGGCCTACGTGGCCACAGGCGAGCCCTTCGACAAGGCCGGAGGCTATGCGGTCCAGGGCGAGGGCGGTCGCCTCGTGGCGGAGGTGGACGGCTGCTTCACCAATGTCGTCGGTCTCCCGGTGGAGACGACGCGCCGCCTGCTGGCCGCCTGGGGACTGAGCGGCTAGCCGAAAGGCCGTCAGCGAGGCGTGGCGGCGATGGCCCGCCGGAGCGGTTCCTGGAAGAGCAGGCGCTCCAGGTGGCGGGGCAGCTTCACCGCCACCGGAAGCTGGGCGCGGATGCGAACCTGCTCGATGCCGGCCTCCAGCGCGGCCTCCGTCACGAGCCCGTCGGGGACGAGCACGCCGCGAACGCCGGCCACGCGGAGCGCCCAGTCTCCCTCCTCGCCGGCCGCGGCGGAGCCCGCTGGGGACACCAGCTCACCCGGCGGCGCCGTCCGCGCTTGCCGCATCCCCCGGAGCAGCGCCCGCACGACGGGGGCAAGCTCCGGCTCGCCGAGGCGGCTATTGCCGGCCACGAACACCGCCGCGTGGACACCCTGCGCGCCCAGCCAGCGCTCGGCCCCGCCCGGCTGGCGCAGGTCGGCGAGCACGGCCGCCCGGCCCTCCTGAACCAGGCGGCTGGCCCAGGGGTCGGCCAGCACCGCGGCGGCGACCTCGCCCGCTACGAGCGCGCGCGCCAACCGCGGCTCTCCGAGGCTCACCGCCGTGACTCGCTCGATCGAGAGTCCCGCTGTCGCGAGCAGGCCCGCCAGGACCGCGGCCTCCGGCGTGCCCGGCGCCGGGATGCCGACGGTCTTCCCCGCCAGGGCGGCCACGTCGACGATCTCGGCGCGCCGGTCCGCGGGCACGAGCAGCGCCACCGGCGGCGCCGACGTCAGCCCGAAGACCAGGCGAGGCGGGACGCCGTGCACATGCCCCAGGCGTAGGGCAGCGTCGAGCGTGGTGGCGGCCAGATCCACGCGGCCGGCGGCCAGCGCCTCGGCGGCCTCGGCCGGGCTCCGGATCCTCTGCAGGCGCGCCGCGACCTTCTCCGAGGCGAAGTGGCCTCCGGACTCGGCCAGGCGCACGGGAAGGTACTCCGCCGAGGTCGCGGGCCCCGCGACGCCGAGGGTGAGGGTGGCCTGGAGCAGCAGGGTGACGCCAAGCACGCGCTGGGCTCAGGCGCCCGCCGCCTCGAGGACGAGGCGCGCGATGCGATCCGCGGCGTCGGGCACGGCCAGGGCGCGGGCGCGCTCGCCCATGCGGGCCAGCTCGGCGCGGTCCGCGAGAAGGCGCGTGATGGCCTCCAGGAGACGCTCGGGCGACAGGGAGATCTGCGGCAAGAGCACGGCGCCTCCCGCGGCCTCCACCAGCCGCGCGTTCGCCGTCTGCTCGTCCCCGCTGGTGCCCGGCAGCGGGATGTACAGCGCGGCGCGTCCCAGCTGACAGCACTCGTTCACCGTGCCCGCCCCGCTTCGCCCGACCACCAGCTCCGCCGCCGCGAAGATGTCGCGGAGCTCGGCGCCGATATAGGGCCGTAGCGCGTAGCGGCGCGCCAGGGCGGCGGGCAGCCGCGCCGCGGCGGCCTCGAGCCAGGCGCGGTCGCCCGTCGTCGGGTGATCGCCACACTGGTGCACGAGCTGGGTGCGCTCGAGCAGGGGCGCCAGCACGGCTCCCAGGGTACGGTTGAGCTTGTGAGAGCCCTGCGATCCGCCGGTGAAATAGACGACGGGCTCGGCCGGGTCGAAGCCCAGGAGCCGGCAGCCATCCTCGCGCGAGCCGCCGGCCAGCTCCGGCCGGAGCGGGTTGCCGGTGAGCACGGAGCGCTCGGCCGGGATCTCGCCGCCGCTGAGCGGGAAGGTCAGCGCCACGCGTCGGGCAAAGCGCGCGGCCACGCGGTTGGCGAGGCCGGGCACGGCCGTCTGCTCGTGCACGACCACGGGGATGCGGAGCATGCGCGCGGCCAGCGCGGGCGGAAGGGCGACGAAGCCCCCGGTGGCGAAGAGCAGACGGGGCTTGAGTCGCCGCAGGAGGCGCCAGGACTGGGCAAAGCCGGCGGGAACCCGCAGGCTCAGGTCGGGCACGTTCTGCCAGTCCCAGTAGCGGCGGAGCTTGCCCGTGGAGATGGCGTGAAAGGCCAGGCCCGCTTCGGGGGCGCGGCGCGCCTCCAGGCCGCGGCGGCTGCCGATCCAGTGCACCTCCACTCCGCGCTGCACCAGGGCCGCGGCCACCGCGAGGCCCGCGCTCGTATGCCCCCCCGTGCCGCCGCCCGCGATGACGATGCGCATCCTCCTCGCATCATACGGCGGGCGGGCGCCCTCCGGGGCGCCGCTGCGCGCCGCCGGGCTCATCTCGGGCGCTCGCCCGCGTCCGCGGGCGCGCCGCCGCGCGCCCGGAGCGCGACGAGCCGCCAGGCGACGCCCAGGCCCACCAGGGCGCCGCACAGCCCCTGGATGCCGCCGATGATGGTTCCCCACAGCGAGTGAGACGCGCCGACCACCGGCACATTCGGCCAGCGTCCCGCCATCGCGCCATGGGCCGCGCCGGCCAGCAGCGCCCCGATGATCACGACCACCAGCGCCGCGCGGGCTCCGCCGCGCAACGGCGGGGCGGGCGGCATCGCCGGCGGGGAGATCGAGCGAAGCCAGCGGGCGAGCCAGAACCCGAGCAGGCACAGGCCGGCCACGGTGCTCCCATGCTGGAGCAGCTTGAACACGAACACCTCGTAGCCCGAGACGGTGCCGAGCCGCGTGGCGAGGATGGGAAACGCCCGCACGCCCGCCGCCCCGGCGTGAGTGAACGAATCCCAGATGAGGTGAGTGAGCGCGCCCAGCAGGAGCGAGAGGAGCACCGTCGGCCATGGCGCGGCGGGCAGCGCGGGCGCGGCGAGGCGGCGGGCGGTGAGCCGATCCCGCACCGCCGCCGGCAGGAGGGCCGCCACCGGCGTCTTGACGAGCAGATGGAAGACCAGGTAGGTCGCGAGACCGACGGGGAGGACGAACCAGGCCAGGCCGGCGAGGCTGTGACTCTCGGCGCGCCGCACCCCGAGGGGAAGGAAATAGGCGAAGTCGGGCGTCATGCTGCCGATGACGAGCGCGGAGAGGACGGCGCGGGATCCCAGCAGCCGCCACAGTGGCACGACCGCGGCGGCATGGGCGGGGGTGAGGGGCATGCCCGGCCCCGCGCGTGCCCTCAGCGCCGCTCGAGAGCCAGCTCGATCAGGCGCGCGATGAGGGCCGGGTAGGGCAGGCCGGTCGCCTCCCAGAGCCGCGGATAGGCGCTGGTCGCGGTGAACCCCGGGATGGTATTGATCTCGTTGACGAGCACGCGATCGCTCGCCTCGATGAAGAAGTCCACGCGCGCCATGCCGGCGCAGTCGATGGCCTTGAAGGCGCGGACGGCCAGCTCGCGCACGCGCGCGGTCGTCTCGGGCGAGAGCGGCGCCGGGATCTGGAAGGTGGTCTGCCCCTCGGCATACTTCGTCTCGTAGTCGTACCATTCGCCGGCGAAGCGCACCTCGCCCGGCAGCGAGGCCTCGGGCGCGTCATTGCCGAGCACCGCCACCTCGACCTCGCGCGCCACCACCGCGCGCTCCACCAGCAGCCGCCGATCGTGGAGCGCGGCCTGCGCGAGCGCGGCGGGCAGGGCTTCCGGCGCCTTGACCTTGCTGATGCCCACGCTGGAGCCCAGATTGGCCGGCTTCACGAAGCAGGGGAAGCCGATGCGGCGGGCGATTTCGGCTCGCACCGTCTCGGGATCCCGTTCCCAGTCGTGACGAGCCACCGCCAGGTAGTCAACCACGGGAAGCCCATGGGCGCGGAACATGTCCTTCATGGCCACCTTGTCCATCCCGATGGCCGAGCCGAGCACACCCGCGCCCACATAGGGAATGTCCGCCAGCTCGAGCAGCCCCTGGATGGTGCCGTCCTCGCCGCGAGGGCCGTGGAGCATGACGATCACCGCATCGAGCTCCTGACGGAGGCGCGGCGGCAGGCTCTCCGAGGTCTCGAGGCGAGCGAGCGACGTGCTCCCCGCCGCGCTCGAGGCCCGCGCGGCGAGCCCGCGCTTGACGTCGGATTCCGCCCCGCCTTCCGTGAGCGCCTGGCGCGAGGCGGCCTCGGTGAGGGCGCGCATGGGATCGCCGCCCACGAGCCAGCGCCCCTCGCGCGTGATTCCGATCGGCACCACCTCGAACCGGGCGCCGTCCATGGCCGCCATCACCGAGGCCGCGCTCGCCAGCGACACCTCGTGCTCGCCGGAGCGCCCGCCGAATACCACGCCCACCCGGAGCCTGCCGTCCGTTCGCTCGCGCGCCATACGTTCCGTTGTATCAGACGGCGGAAGAACGGCGCGACAACTCCGTGGCGGCGCCCGCGCGCTCATGGTTGGGGCTTGGCGCCGCTTCGCGCCCGGCGTTGTTCGCGCCACTGGCGGAGGCGGGCCGCCAGGTCCTTCTCTTGCCCACGATCGGTGGGCCGGTAGTAGGTCCGTCCGCGCAGGGCATCCGGGAGATGCTCCTGATCCACCACCGCGTCGGGCGCGTCGTGCGCGTACTGATACCCCTTGCCGTAGCCGAGGCCGGCCATGAGCCCGGTGGGGGCATTGCGCAGGTGCAGCGGGACCGGCTCCGCGGGCAGCTCCCGGATGTCGTCGCGCACCGCGTTCCACGCCGCGTAGACGGCATTGGATTTGGGAGCCAGCGCGAGATAGCAGGCGGCCTGGGCCAGCGCCAGCTCGCCTTCGGGCGTGCCGAGGAAGTGATACGCCTCCTTGGCGTCGAGCGTGAGACGGAGGGCGGCGGGGTCGGCGTTGCCCACGTCCTCGGAGGCGAAGCGCACCAGCCGGCGCGCGACGTAGAGCGGATCCTCGCCCGCGTCGAGCATGCGCCCCAGCCAGTACAGCGCGCCGTCCGGATCCGAGTCGCGCAGCGACTTGTGCAGGGCGGAGATGAGGTTGTAGTGCTCCTCGCCGGCCTTGTCGTAGAGGAGCGCCTTCTTCTGGACCGCCTCGCGGATGGCGCCCGCGGTGAGGCGCCGCTCGGTGCCGGGACGCGCCGCCTCCAGCTCCACCGCCAGCTCGAGGATATTGAGCGCGCTCCGCGCGTCGCCGCCGGCCATCACGGTGAGGAGCCGGAGGGCGTCCGGCTCCGCCGTCACACCCGCGCCCGCGAGCCCCCGCTCGCGATCGGCGAGGGCGCGCTCGAGGATCCCCACCAGGTCCGCCTCGGCCAGCGGCTGGAGCACGTAGACGCGGCAGCGCGAGAGGAGCGCGGCATTGACCTCGAAGGACGGGTTCTCGGTGGTCGCTCCCACCAGCACGATGTCGCCCTTCTCGACATAGGGCAGGAAGGCGTCCTGCTGGGCCTTGTTGAAGCGGTGGATCTCGTCCACGAAGAGGATGGTGCGCCGCCCGCGCCGCGCGCGATCGGCCTCCGCCTCCGCCATCACCTGGCGGATCTCCTTCACGCCGGCGAGAACGGCGGAGAAGGTCACGAAGCGCGCGCCCACCACCTGGGCCATGAGCAGCGCCAGCGTGGTCTTGCCGGTGCCCGGCGGGCCCCAGAGGATCATGGAGTGGAGCCGGCCCTCCTCGAGGGATCGGCGCAGGACCTTGCCCGGCCCGATGAGATGGCCCTGGCCGACCACCTCGTCCAGCGTGCGGGGCCGCATCCGGTCGGCGAGCGGGCCTGGAGCGGCGGGAGAGGCGGACGCCGGCGGGTCGAAGAGATCCACGGTCCCTACTCGACCGGGTTTCGCTTGGCGGTGGGGAGCCCGATCCGGATGAAGGCGTGGTTCTCGGCGGCGTGGCAGGCGGTGCAGGCGGCGCGCATCGTCTCGATGCGCCGCTTGAAGAGCTCGCCGTCCTTCTTCTTGATGGCGTCCAGAACCTGGGGCAGCGGACCCTTGAGGAAGAGATTCTCGGCATTCGCCTTCCGGCTCGGGCTGCGCTCGAGGCCGACCCGGAGCGCGCGCTCCAGCGTCATGGCCATGTGCGCCGCATAGTCCCAGTTACCCTCCACGCCGCCGAAGTACATCTCCCCGTAGCGATACGACACCTCGGCCATGGTGGTCTCGAAGCCGCGGAGCTGGCGCTGGATGGCCGGGATGCGGGCGTCGGGCTTCAGCGCGACCAGCCACCCGGGTCCCTCGCTCGGACCGTGGCTGTGCACGTGCTGGGCGAGGGCGACGCCCCATCCGACGCCGAAACCCGCGGCGGCGAGCATCCCGGTCAAGACGATGCCGATCCCCCATCCTCTCGTGATCCGAAATCCACGCATGGCTCCTCCCGGAGTTCTCTGATGGCGCTGGGGTGACCCAGGCTGGGGACAGTCTCGCCCCTCCCGGACGATCAGGCAACCGTTCGCCGCAACGCGCGAGGAGCCGCTTCGTTCCATGCCGCGGAGTTTATTCGTCGCGGGAACGGCGGATCCCCGCGCGCGTTGGCGGGAGTGAAGCCTCAAGTGTGAACCGATCGACGAGGAGGTTGCGCTCCCATGACGAAGAGAACGCTGGCGGTGGTCCTGGCGGTGACGGTGGCGCTCGCGGTGGCATGGCTGGGCGGCGGGGAAACGCCCGCGGCGTCGCCGGGACCGAAGGTGTACGTGGGGCTCTTCAAGGACGACGCGGTGGGGGTGATCGATCCCGCCCAGGCCCGGATGGTGGCGACCATCCCCGTGCCCAAGGGACCCCACGGGCTCGTGATGAGGCCGGACGGCCGCAAGGTCTACGTGTCGAGCGATGGGGCCTCGGTGGTGAGCGTGGTCGACACCGCGACGGACCGGATCGTGGGGAGCATCGAGGTGGGCGCGAACCCGCATGGCCTCGCCATGTCCCGCGACGGCCGCATTCTGCTCGTCGCGGCCTACGGCGCCGGCGAGGCGCTCGTGGTGGACACCGCCACCGACCGCGTCACCGCGCGGATCCCGGTGGCGCAGGCGCACAACGCGGCCCTGAGCCCCGACGGGCGCCACGCCTACGTCGCGTCACAGCAGCAAGGGGCGGCGGCGCTGGTGACGCTCGACCTCGAGTCCGGCCGTGAGATCGGCCGTCTTCCCCTCGACAAGACGCCGCGCGCGGTGGACGCGAGCCCGGACGGGCGCCGCGTCCACTTCACCCTTGCCGGCGTCGACGCCGTTCAGGTGCTCGACGTGGCGAGCGGCCGCGTGGTCGCGCAGATCCCGGTGGGGGCCTCGCCGCACCAGGCGCCCTTCACCCGCGACGGCCGGCTCGCGCTGGTGCCGAGCCAGGGGCCGGGCGAGCTGGCCATCATCGACATGGGCCGCGATGCCGTGCTCGGCACGGTGGCGGTCGGGAAGCTCCCGCACTGGACGGCGGCCAGCGTGGACGGCCGCGTCGCCTATGTCGCCAACGAGGGGTCGAACGACATCTCGGTGGTGGACCTTCCGGGCCGGCGCGTGATCGCAACCATCGCGGTGGGGAATGCGCCGCGCAAGATCGCCGTCCAGCCGGGCGCCCCGATCGCGTCCGCGCCCGCGGCCCCGGCCGCGGCGGCGGCCGGCCGTCCCGCCGCGAAGACGGTGCGCATCGGCGATGTGGCCTACACCGATCACGGGACCCGCGACGTGACGGGGCGGCGCGAGGTCCATCTCGAGGCGGACGACTACTATTTCAAGCCCACCTTCCTGCGCGGCACGCCCGGCCAGACGGTGACGCTCGAGGTGGAGAACGAGTCCGGTACCCTGCACAACCTCAGCATCCCTGGGCTCGGGATCGACCGCGACCTGCCGCCCAGGGCGAAGCTGAAGCTCACGGCGACCTTTCCCGCCTCGGGGACGCTGGCCTTCCACTGCAAGCTGCACCAGGCGCTGGGGATGAATGGCCAGCTCAGGGCGGGCGGCTAGGCCAGCGCGGCGGGCAAGTCGAGGAGCGACCCGATCACCGCGGTGGCGGTGACGCCCCGGCGGGCCAGCTCGTCGTGGTCGGGGCGATAGGCGATGAAGGGAACGCCGCCCGCCTGCGCGGCGGCCCCGTCCACCCAGGAATCGCCCACGACCACCACGTGCTGCGCCTCGGGCCAGCGCGCGCGGATGACGCGAAGCCCGTCGGGGTCGGGCTTGAGCGCCCGCACGTCATCGCGTGTCACCACGAGGTCGAGGTGCGGGGCGAGCCCGAAGCGCGCGAGGACATAGTCCGCCACCACCCGGTCATTGTTGGTCCACACCGCGGTGGCGAAGCCGAGATCCTTCATCGCCCGGAGGGCGTCCATCGCGTGGGGGACCAGCTCGGCCAGCTCCATGGCGCGCCGCTCGTGCGCCACCGGGATCGCCATCACCTCGGTCTCGAGCTGCGGCGCCTCGCGCCGCACCACCGCGAGAAGCTCGGCCCCCGACCAGCGCAGCTCGCGCGCGGGCAGGCTGACGCCGCGCGCGCGGATCAGACGCTCCATCTCGCGCCCCACCGCCTTGAGGTCGAGCGGGGAGTTGACGAGCGTGTGGTCGAGATCGAAGACGCAGACGGGCAGGCTCACCGGCCCAGGCTATCAGAAGACGCCTCCGGGAACCGCTCTTGAGGGGCGAGTGTTCCGTGTGGGAGAATGCCCGCGATGACCCGTCGTCAACGGCTGGCCCTGGGATTCTCCGCGGCGCTTCTGGGCGCCGGACTGCTCGCCGGTCCGGCGGAGGCGCATCGCTCGACGTTCGTCCCCGCGGTCGACGTCGTCCCCGAGCCCGTGACGGTCACCGCCGACACCCCCGCCCCGGCGGATCTGGCCTGGAGGGCGGCGCCCGCCTCCATCGGGATCCCGTGGACCCTGCTGGGCGTGGCCGCCGGCGTGATCGTGGCCGGCGCGCGCCGGCCCCGGCGCAACCTGGCGCTGGCGCTGGTGCTGCTGGTCGGGCTCTTCGCCTTCGAGAACGGCGTTCATTCCGTCCATCATCTGAACGACTCAGATCGCGGCGAGCATTGCGCGGTGGCCTCGGCCTCCCAGCATGTCGCGGGGACCGAGGTGGATGGCGTGCTCGCGGCCGCCGCGCCCGCTCCGGCCGGCCCCGCCCTGGCTCTCCCCGGTCGCGTCACCCGCTCCATTCGCTCGCTCGGCGAGCCCGAAGGTCGCGCTCCCCCCGTCTCTCCCGCCTAGCCGTCCCGAATCCGCGCCGCGCTCCGCTTTCGTAGCTCCTGACGGCGCCCGTGCATCTCCGGTTCGGAAGCAGGAGGGAATCATCCGCTCGATGCTTGCTCGTATTGAGTTCATGCGACTGGGGCCGTTCGCCGCCTCGTGCGGGCTCCATGTGGTGCTCGTGGGGCTCGCCGTCACGGTGGTACCCGGCTGGGTGGCGCCGCTGCCGCCGGTGATCGACGCCCAGCTTATTGAGCCCGAACCGCGGCCGGCGCCGCCGGCGGTCCGTCCGGTCCCGCCGGCGCCGACCACGCTCCCCCGCCTCGTCGAGGCGCCGCGGCCGCGGATCGAGGAGCCGAAGGTCGTGGAGCCCCCGAGCGTGCCGGCGCCCGCGCCCCCGCCTCCGCCCGCGGCCCCGCGCGAGACCTTGCCCTTCGCGGTCGCCGCCAGCGAGCCGGCGGCCACGCCCGCCGAGCTTCCGGCGGCGGTCGGACGTCCTCCCACGCCGGCGGCCGAGCCCGCGCCGCCGCCCGCGGTGGCGAAGGCCCCGCCCGACGACGGCATCACGCGCATGGCGGCGCCCACCGGCGGCTATCAGGTCCGGCCCGCCTATCCGTCCACGGCGCGCCGGCTGGGCGTCGAGGGCACGACCTTGCTGCGCGTCTATGTCGCCGCCGACGGGCGGGTCACCGATGTCCAGCTGGACCAGACCGCCGGCCATCCCGATCTCGACCGCGCCGCCACCGAGGCGGTGCGCCGCTGGAAATTCGAGCCCGGCCGCCGCGGCAGCGAGCCCATCGGCATGTGGGTGCGCTTGCCGGTGCAATTCGTCCTCAAGTGAAAGGGACGGGCCCGATGAGATACATCGCCGTCGTCGTGGCGCTGGCCCTGGCCTCTCCCGCCTGGGCGCAACCGGGATCGCCCACCTCGCCGCCTACCTTGCCGCCGGTGCGCGTGGAGGACACGCGGGTGCCCGACGAGCGCACCGCCACCCCCGATCAGGCGCGCGAGGAAATCGAGCGCACCCCCGGCGGCGTCGGCATCGTCACCCGGGAGCAGATCGAGGAGACCCGCGCGGCGAACCTCAAGGATGCGCTCGAATGGGTGCCGGGCGTGATGATCCGGCCGCGCTTCGGCGCCGCCGACGAGAGCCAGCTCTCCATCCGAGGCTCCGGCCTCCGGAACAACTTCCACCTCCGCGGCCTCAACGTCCTCATCGACGGCTTTCCCTATGGCAATGCCGACGGCTTCAGCGACTTCGAGTCGCTCGAGCTCCTGGCCACCAAGCGCATCGAGGTCTTCAAGGGCGCCAACGCGCTCCGGTTCGGCGGCAATACCATGGGCGGCGCCGTCAACCTGGTGACCAAGACCGGCGCCGACGCGAGCCTCTTCGAGTCGCGGGTGGAGGGCGGCTCCTACGGATTCTTCAAGGGCTATCTGGGCACCGGGCAGGTGTATGGGCCGTTCGACGTCTACGTGGGCCTGAGCGACACCGAGCTGGAGGGCTACCGGGACCACTCCGAGCAGGTGCGGCGGCGCATCTACTCCACCTTCGGCTACCGCTTCTCCGGCGGCACCACGGTGCGCTTCGACTTCGGCGTCGTGCGGAGCGAGGAGAACCTGCCCGGAGCGCTGACCCGCCAGGAATTCGACAACGACCCCAAGCGGGCCGATCCCGCCAACGTGGCCACGCGGGCGGCGCGGAACTACAACTACACGCGCGGCGCCGTCACGGTGCGGACGCCGCTCACGGAGGACCAGACCCTGGAGTGGGCCACCCAGCTCAACTACCAGGACCTCGACCACCCGCTCTCCTTCGCGATCATCGACGACACCACCTATGCCTGGAGCACCGAGCTCCGCTGGATCCTCGCCGCGCCGCTCTTCGGCCACGCCAACCGGCTCACGGTGGGCCTCCAGTACGCGGGCACCCGGCAGATCGACGTGAACTTCAACAACGTGCTGGGCAATCGCGGGGCCAAGACGAAGGACCAGATCAATGAGGCCACCAATATCGGCCTCTATGCCGAGGAGCAGCACGACTTCACGCCGGGCTTCACCGTGGTGCTCGGCGGCCGCGGCCAGTACGCGACCCGCGCGGTGCGCGACCGCTTCACCATGCGGGATGGCGCCGGCGACCGCGACGGCAACGACTCCGATGCGGTGGATTTCTTCTCGGTGTCGCCCAAGGTGGGCTTCATCTGGCGTCCGGCGAAGACCGTGCAGGTCTATGGCAATGCCAGCCATGCCTACGAGCCGCCGCTGCTCCTGGAGCTGACCGCGCCCGGCCAGGTCCAGGGCAATCTCAGCCAGCTCTCGGCCCAGAAGTCCTGGCAGCTCGAGGTCGGCACCCGCGGCACCATCGGCAAGCGCGTGGGCTGGGACGTCTCGCTCTACGACATCGAGCTGTGGGACGAGATCCAGAACGTCAACGTCCAGCCCTTCCCCTTCGCGCCCTTCACCATCCCGCGCTACCGCAATATCGAGCGGTCGCGGCACACGGGCGTCGAGTCGGGCGCTGACGTGGTGCTGGGCGAGGACATCGCTCGCCGGGTCGGGCTGGGGGATGTGGGCGACTCGCTCACCGCGCGGGCGTCCTATACCTGGTCGCGCTTCGTCTTCGTCAACGACGCGAACTTCGGGAACAATGACCTGCCGGGCGCCCCGCGCCACTTCGTGATCGCCGAGCTGCGCTATCAGCACGCCTCCGGGTTCTGGTTCGCGCCCGGCGTGGAAGTGGTGCCCCACGGCTACTTCGTCAACAGCGAGAACAATGCCCGCACGGAGGCCTACACGCTCTTCAACGTGCGGCTGGGCTACGACTACAAGCCCTGGAACCTCGGCGTCTTCCTCGAGGGCCGCAACCTGACCAACGCGTCCTATGCCTCATCCGTCCAGGTCGATGCCTCGAACCGCCGCTTCTTCGAGCCGGGCGACGGCCGCGCGGTCTATGGCGGCGTCCAGTGGAGGTGGAAGTGATGCACATCGCGCGCGCGTGGCCGGCCGTCCTGCTGCTCCTGCCCGCCGTCCTGCTGGTCCCGCGCATCACGGGGGGCGCCGCGGAGCTTCAGCTCGGTCCCCGCCGCGAGCTCACGCATCCCGGCAAGGGCCACGAGGTGCATGCCTCGGCGCCCGCGCTGGCGGTGACGTCCGACGGGACGCCGCTGGTGACCTGGGCCACCGAGGAAGGCCAGGACAAGCATGTCTATCTCGCGCGGATGGGTGACGGAGCGGCGAAGCCGGTCCGGGTGAATCCCGCCCCGCTCGGAGTGGAGTCGCTGCACCACTCGCCGCTGCTGGCGGTGGGACCCGGCGGCGAGGTCTATCTCTCCTGGTCCTCCGACCGGCCCAAGCCGGATGGGGTGCTCTTTGCCTCGGATCTGCGCCTTTCCCGCTCCCTCGACGGCGGGAAAACCTGGGAGGGCCACCTCCGCGTCAATGAGGACCGCCCCACCTCTCACTCCTTCGAGGGCATGGCGGTGACCCCGGAAGGCACCGTGGTCATGGCCTGGATCGATAGCCGCGAGGGCCCCGAGCGGGCGGCGACCTGGGTGGCGCGCGTGCTGGATCGGGGCACGCGCCCGGCGCCCTCGATCAAGCTCGACGGCGATACCTGTGTCTGCTGCCGAGTGGGCGTCCGCGGCGGCCCCGGCGACACGGTGGCGGTGCTGTGGCGCAAGGTCTTTCCCGGGGATATCCGGGACATGGTGCTGGGGCTCTCGCGAGACGGGGGCAAGTCCTTCGAGACGCCCGCGCGCGTGGCCGACGACGGCTGGAAGATCACCGCCTGTCCGCATCGGGGAGGCCAGGTGGCCATGGACGGCAACGGCAAGGTCTACGCCGCCTGGTACACCGAGGGCAAGCAGGGAGTGCCCCGCATGCTCCTCGCGACGTCGGCGGATGGGCGCCGCTTCGGAGCGCCCCTCCGGATCAATCCATCCACCGCGACCATCCCCGACCAGATCCGGCTCGCCGTGAACGCGGCCGGGCAGGTGGTCGTGGTGTGGGAGGACGCCACCGCCGTGCGGCGGCGCATCCTGCTTCGCGCCAGCCTCGACGGAGGCCGGACCCTGGGTCCGGTGCAGACGCTCTCCAGGGCGGTGAAGGCGTATTCCCCCGACGTGGCGATGACGCCGACCGGGGACTTCGTGGTGGCCTGGCACGAGGAGCAGTTCCCCTCGCTCAAGACCGTGGTCCAGACCCTGCGGGTCTCCCCCCTGCGGGTTTCCCGATGACCTAGGCGGGCGACTGCTCGAGCCGGTTCAGCAGATCACGCAGCAGCTCGAGGCCGCCGCGGTCCAGCGTGCGGTCCGAGACGATGAGCTCGACGTCGGGCGGCAGGGTCTTGCGGATCCGCGAGGCGCCCTGCTCGGAGCAGAGCACGATGCGCGTGATCTCGAGCATGCGGCTGATCGACCAGGGATCATCGGCGGAGGCGAGCACCGGCGCGATGTGCGAGAGGCCGGCAGACTGGATCGAGCGAAGGAGATTCTGGCTGCCCGCAGCAGTCGTGCAGACGAGCCCGACCGTGGCTCCCGGCGGCAGCTCGGTGAGTCGCAGGAGCGTCGAGATATTCGCCTCGGACAGGAGCGCGACCACCGGGGGGCCGTCGGCGGGAACGGCGGCCTTGACGTCGTGGATGTGGAAGAAGGTCGTGACCACCACGCGGTAGCCGGTCAGGAAGCCCGGCTCCTGGGCCATGCGGGCCGGCAGCTCCTCGACGAGAACGCGATCCACCGAGAGCGGCAAGGCCGTCTCCAGCTCCTCGCGATAGCGCGTGAGCTCCTCCCAGTTGCACTCCACGAGCAGCGCGCGGACGCGGGCGGGGCGGGGATTGCTGCTGGCATGGGGGCCGCGCGCGGCCACCGTGACGAGCAGCTCTTCGTGCGTGAAGCCGAGCTGCCGCGCGCGCTCGAGCGTCTCTTCGACCAGGACCTCCAGGCTGCGTGCCACGCGCCCCTCGCGCGTGGGCGGCCGGTCCACCACGAAGGTGCCGCGCCCCTGCTGGCTCTCGAGGTAGCCGTCCTTGAGCAGATCGGACAGCGCGCGCGCGGCCGTGTTCCGGTTGATCCGCAGGAACCCCGCGAGCTGTCGCACCGTCGGCAGCTGCATTCCCGGCTTGAGCTGCCCGGCCTCGATCAGATGCCGGATCTGGGTCGTGAGCTGGACGTGGACCGGCACGCTGCTCTGCCGGTTCACCTGGAGTCCCGACGGCGGGACTATGCTCGACGACTCGCGCGCCACGCGCTGGGGTCTAGGCGGTGCGCGTCTGCCTCGCGGTCCGGGGAGCGGGACCCGCGAGCCAGCGGCCGGTGCGGATCAGCGCCAGACCAACCGCGACGCGAACCCCGGGGCGTTCCAGATCGGCGGCCTGGAGCATCAGATGGGTGGCAGCCCGCGCCCGCGCCTCCGCGAGCTTTTCGTGGGCCAGATACTCTTCAATGTGCATGTTCATGACGACCGAGCCTCCAGAATCGGGTAATTGCTTAATGTCATAGGCCACTATGACACTTATGGCTACATGCGTCAATATATTCCTTCGGGGCTGGCGGGGCGCGTCTTTTAGGAGGAAGGAACTTCGGCCGGGCGGTATGGTCTAACTGTGCGTGGAGAGAGCCCTTCTGAGCCCAAGGAGCTGCTGGACCGGTTGCGGGCCGGCGAGGCCCGAGCCTTCGAGGAGCTCGTGAAGACTTATCAGCACCGAGTGTTCGGCGTGGCGGCACGCATGCTGGGGAGCTCGGCCGAGGCCGAGGAAGTGGCCCAGGAGACCTTTCTCCGGGCGCATCGAGCGCTGGCCGACTTCCGTGGAGACGCCAAGCTCTCGACCTGGCTCTATGCGATCGCCTCCCGCCTCTGTCTCAATCGTCTCGCGTCGGGCGAGGGCCGGATGTCGCGCGCCCGCGCTGAGGGGCTGGACCGGCTTCCCGCCGCCGGCGGCGAGCCCGGGGCGGACCTCGAGCGGAGCGAGCGGGAGGCGGCGCTCCACCGCGCCATCGCCGAGCTCCCCGAGGATCGGCGTATCGTGGTGGTGCTGCGTGATATCGAAGGACTCACTTATGACGAGATCGCCGCGGCGCTTTCGCTCGAGTTGAACACCGTCCGGTCGCGCCTGCACCGGGCGCGCCTGGACCTCAAGGAGAAGCTGGAACGATTTCTCCCATGACCTGCGCCGACAACCGGCTGCTTCACTCCGCTCTGCTCGACGGCGAGCTCGCGCCGGA
>Ga0134123_10000892_pt1 | contig 19649 bp, 19 predicted proteins | sample KB303_FD_96460 | JGI IMG/M metagenome (GOLD analysis project Ga0134123, IMG submission 96460) | Terrestrial soil microbial communities without Nitrogen fertilizer from Kellogg Biological Station, Michigan, USA - KB3-0-3 | ecosystem: Environmental > Terrestrial > Soil > Unclassified ...
CCCGGTGCCTTCGCATTCTGTGCAAGGACGGGCGCGAGATCGCACAGGGCGGACGGTGCCCGTACCGCCACATCGATGGCAGACGCCGGAACCTTGGCAGAATGCGCAGACATTCGCTTTTGAAGCCAAATCCGTCCCTCGCGTCGGACCGGCTTAGGGGGGAATCTGTTCGGAGTCTATGCCTGGGAAGGGAATCGGTCAATTGGGACGGGCCCGCTAACCTCCTGGCGCAGCGCTGGATGTTGAACTGGGGCGGAGTGGGGGGCGCTCAACTCATCACCCTCGGGACATGTTCCAGGAACACTGGTCGACGCGCGATGTGGATAATCTGGAGTGGAGAGAACAGATTAGCGATACTCCTCTCCGCACGTGAGCGTGTAGTTCGCCTTCAGCAACTCAATCTGAGCCTGCATTCTGGTATCTTCGATCGAGGTATCCAGCTCCAGCTTAAAGATCGCAGCCTTCATCCGCCGGCAGGCGTCCTTTACCTGCTGCACAGCTTGCGCTTGGGCTTGTGCTTGTTTTCGGGCCGCCGACTGATCGTTCGCCGCCGTTAGCCCGAGCCTGAGCCTCTCGTTGAACTCTGTGCTGCAGCCATCCATGCGATACCTGCCCATCTTCCTGTTGCGCCACAGCGCCTGGCAGTGCGGGGTATGCCTGTCCTCGGCGGGTTGAGCGCCCCAATCTGGGCACGCAAGCTCGAACATCTCCAACATCTCAGGCACTTGCGAATTTCCTTCCGCTATTGCCCGATCCAAGAGTGCGTGTGCCTTTTCGCAATCCGCCGCCTGGGCACCTCGCAGGCACATCCCCCCCCACGACTATCCCCAGTACCATCATTTTTATTCGGCTTTCCATCTGTTTGCGCCTCTCGTTCATCGCTCAATCTCGTTCGCGCCAGATGGTTTGTAAAGGAGCGTAGCACGACAAAGTTTTGACGCGGGTTCGAGGACCTGGCAGGCCAAGGCCGGGTTCGACCGGCTCTATCCCTTCCACGCGCTCAGGCGCACGGCGGTCACCAACGTGTACCGGCTCAGCAGAGACCTCTTCCTGGCCGGGCTCCAGGGAGTTCTTGGCAGGGAGAGAAGTTCTTACAGCTCAGGACATCAGCGGCGATTTCCATTCGGCGAGTCGCGAGATTAAGCAGGAACGTAGGTCAACCTGATCACATCCTCGCCAATCCGATCATTAGCCATAAGGCGGAGCGGCGGCCGGGGGCCGGCGAAATATGGCTTGCCGTGACCAAGCACGACGGGGTGCAGGTAGATTCGATACTCATCGATCAGGCCAAGTTCATGGTCGACGTAGCCGTCCAGGGACTGGTTCATTCCGAACACGAGCTTAGCCATACGCACTTCCTTTCCTTACGCGGCACATCCGCGCGGTTCTGATTGGGTTATGCAATCGGTTGTAAGCTAGATCGGACTGATTTTATATCGCAATTGGTTTTTGGAGTGGCCTCGAGCCAACGGTCTCAAGAACGCAGCGGAAAGTTTGGATCCCAGGGTGATCGGAGAGATTGCACCCAATCGAGGCAGGGTCGTCGTTGCCGTCGAAGAAGGCTGCGACGGCGATCATCGGTGGATCGGGAGCTGAGGCCAGCTTTGCGAGCAGCTTCGCCTTCTTCGATCTGTCAATCGGCAATCGGAACTCCCTGTGGATCTGACGTCTAACGTTTGTGCTCAGCTGCGGGCGCGCCACCACTCTTGATAAATACGACCCCGGCGCCGAGGCGCGCCCGCCAGCTGCAGCGCGTTGTTCGGCGGCGTAGTTCCCGCTTTCGCAAGGCTCCATGATGTTAGATCATGCGGTTGGCACTACTCCTAGCTGCTCACACACTGACCGAACGAATGCATCGAGATCGGCGGTTGGGACTACCCCGCGAATCTGATGTTCCCCTGATTGCAGCCACTCACAAACAAGGGGCCTCTGATCCGGACCCGGTTGTCTAGATTCCAGAGTGAAGAACCGAACGAGCGCAGGAGCTCGATAGACCGCTGCGGCAAAATGTGCTTCCGGCGAATACTGTGGTTCCGGCAAAGTGATCAAGGCAAGCGTCGTCCGGTCTACAAGTTCTCGAACCTCGCAGTCCAGCCCGACCGCGGATAGACGATCGTTTTGGTCAAGGTCACTTCCCACGCGTTCCCAGGAGGCACGCAACGCATCCGTCCCGTCCCTCCGTAGGACGAACAGGAAGTTCTGAGGATTATCGTAGAAGACCGCCGGGAGTACTCGATGTGTAAAGAAATAGTGGTGTCGACGGCTCACGGGGGATTCCTGGGCGGCCCGGTGCATACTGGCTCCTTCACGTTCGGCGAGACGCCGCGAAAGACTCGACCCGACATCCTACCGCATTGAGACCGCTCCGCGAACGACCGCCGAACTACGTTTCTGTGAGTCCGTGTAAATCGGTCGGGCCGCGGGACGAAAGAATAGTGCTGCAAGGAGCGAGTTAAAAAAGTGTCTGCAACCAAGTGCCTTGCTTGAAAAATGCGGCGCTACCGACGCTAGAAAGACGGAAATAGCCTGCGCGGTGAATAAAAATCGTAACTGCGCAGTCATTCCTCCTCCACTGGATCTGTAACGGATCGATCTAAAGGAACTATACGCCGGGTGGGAATGAACGGGCAATCCAGACAGAGGTCCCGCAGTTTATCGACAGCAATCCAGTCGTGATCCAATGGAAGGACGACATGATTGCCTGGAGCCGTTTTCCGAGCCGTTATTTCTACGGAGGAAATCGGCCCTGAAAATGACCGAGATTCGCTCTAACTTATAGACAATATGGATGTTGTAACCGCGACACCACCCTACTGCGAGCCGTTTTCCTGAATTCGCTGTAGTGGTCCACCGATTTTATAGCGTCGAACTTCCACCTGGAACGCTAACGCTATTATAAGGATATGCTGTCTCCCACCTCTTCAGCCTAGCGCATTTCCGGGAGACGGCCCCATGCCCCCAATTGCCTTGTCGGCATCCCTTCCGCTCCCCCGAGGCTGGCCCCGGCGGGTCCGCTCGGCCGTCGTCCAAGTCATCTCCCTCGCTAGGACCTCCCTGGCGCTGACCCATGGCTGGGCTTCGGAGAGCATGAGCCCGGAGCTTCGACAGCAAGCTGAAGAGGACAGGCTGCGGCAGGAGATCCTGCTCCTGCGCGAGGAGGTCCGCATCAAGGACGCCCGGATGGAACATATCGAGGCCCACCGACGGCCTCATTATCCTCCTACCGCGCGGCTGGCGATTCTCGAACTTCGTGCCGCCCGTGGCTGGACGCTCGCTCAGACCGCCCGCGTCTTCCAGCTGAGCCCTCTTACCATAGCTTCCTGGATGGGGCGTCTCGAGGAGGAAGGCCCTGATGCCTTGGTCCGCCTGCCCGAACCGGTGAACAGGTTCCCTGACCTCGTCTCCTATCTCGTAAGGCGTCTCAAGATTTTGTGCCCTGCCCTTGGAAAGGTGAAAACAGCCCAGATCCTCGCCCGTGCGGGGCTCCATCTCGGATCGACGACGATTCGTCGGATGCAAAGGGATACGCGGTGGCCAGAGCCTCGCGGAACATCGCAAGCTGCGCCTCGTGTCGTGAGCGCAAGAAAACCGAATCACCTCTGGCACATCGATTTGACCACCGTCCCCACCGCTTTGGGCTTCTGGGTTTCCTGGCTGCCATTCACCTTGCCCCAGGTCTGGCCGTTCTGCTGGTGGCTCGCTGTTGTGGTCGACCACTTTTCCCGGCGGGTCATGGGATTCGTGGTCTATCGTCGTGAGCCTTCCCCTCGTGCAATTCGGAAGTTCCTGGAGGGAGTTTTCCGGAGGATTGGCGAGTGGCCGGAAAACCTCATCTCCGACCAAGGCACTCAGTTTACCGAGAAAGAGTTCAGACGCTGGTGCCGGCGCCACGGGATTCGGCATCGATTCGGAGCGGTGGGAAAGTATGGAAGCCTGGCAGTGATTGAACGGTGTATTCGGTCGGTGAAATCCGAGTGCACACGGCGGTTGATCCTGATCCCGTACCGCCTCGCAACCTTCGAGCATGAACTGGCTCTTTACTTCGCTTGGCACAACGAGCACCGGCCCCACATCTGGCTCGGCGGTGCTACTCCCGATGAGATTTACTACCGACGACACCAGGCGATCCGAGCACCTCGCTTCGAACCCCGTCGGCGATGGCCTCGGAGATCCCCCTGTGCAGCACCTCAGACTCTCATCCGAGGCCGTCCGGGAGTGCGGCTCGAGCTGTCGGTCCAATTCCTCGCAGAACGGCAACATCTCCCGATCGTCACGCTCAAGCGCGTCGCGTAAGAGCTGTAGACTCACGTCCATTCTCTGGTGACCGAGCCACCCGTCCGCTTTTCTTCGCTTCACTTCCGGTGAAGCGTCGCTTCTGAGTGCTCCGCTGATTCGGAAATTACCACTCCACTCAAATTCGCCCTTCTGATCCCAGATTTCTGAGCCCCAAAACCGGCCAAAATGTCGCGCATAATTTCGGTGGTCTACTTCACCAATCATGCAAGTTCAAGGCTTACCTTCGCCGGGAATCCTAGACTATACCGAGAACACCTCTGAAGCTCGGGCAATTGCGGCTCACCCGCCTCTAAGACTCCATATCTGCAAACAAACCTGAATGATCGTTGGTTATAAAAGTAGGCGAAGCTTACTGCGGTTTCTGGGATTCGCTCCTCGGTCGCCTTTAGCTCCACCGGGAATGACCGAGACGGCTAAGATGAAGATCAGCGCTTCGAGGTCAACCATCTCAATGCGCAGATCCTTGGCAAGCGTACCCCGAGAGATTCCCTCCTTCCGCAGTGAGTTGAAGACTTTCGCAAGCACTTGCGATGTCTCTCGTGGGATCCCATCCGGCTCGTCCTTTCGAAAACCTCGCCGAGAAATCTCTATCCACAAGGTTCTGTACTGCCACTCAGTGAGAAGGTGGAGAGCGCGCAAACGGTGTACCAGAGCACCCACCGACACCAGCCATTTCCTCTTCAGCTTTATCAGAGTTGATAGTCGCGCGCTCCGCGGTGCAGTTGCGAGCACAGTGGGCTGTGGCATCAGAAAGGCCGAGGCAAACTGATCAGCTTCCATTTCTGCTTGCCTGGATCGTGGCCCGCCATTACGATGTAAGGTGAGATGACCCAACTCATGTGCACAGTCAAACCGACCTCGCTCGCCCGACTTGTCGGTCGTCAGGAAAACGTAAGGAGTATCTCCATACCAGAAGGAAAATGCACTTACCGAATCACTGTCCCTAGGAAGGGAGAAGACGCGGGCCCCATTTGCTTCCAGTAAATGAAGCATGTTCTGAATGGACCGTTCCCCAAGCCCCCATTCCACACGGAGTGCCTGCGCCGCTGCTTCGGGTTCCAGTGAATACATATTTGGAATGTTAGGAGCGGGAAGTTGGAAGTGCTCGTCTATCCACCGAGACAATTCAATCGCCAAGCTGCCGTTCGCAAGGGCCATGTCACGCTGAGCAGCTGTCATTGATGCGAGCGCACGAAAGCTCACACCAAGAACACTCGGTTCATGGATATCGCCAGCGTGAAAGAATTCAACTGGGAATGTGAGGATTTGTGACAGAACAGCAATGGTGTCTTCGGCGGGGGGATAGGCTCCGGACTCAAACGCCGAGATACTTCGAACAGTTAGGTGCGAAGCATCTGCCAAGGCGACCTTCGTCATACCGCGCCGTTTACGAGCGATAGTCAATCTCAAAGGATTGAACATGTTTCCTGGGGCTTTCTAACTGCGGCGCCGGACGTCGATATCGATCGGTTCCTCCACCGGGTCATTATCCCCGACAGTTGGTCCGAGGGAGATAGGCTGAAAGATGATCCTTCTAGACCACTCGATTACATGCAGATCTTCGTCAAGCTCGTAGGGTAATGACAATTCACAATAGAGAGTATCTTCATCGTGTTCACGCCTGCGGAGAAGCAACCACGTTTGCCAACCAGGCACTTGCTCTTGAGCCTCTCGTTCAATTGGGAACAGATCAAGTTGGCGATTCTGCTCCACTACCATCTTTGTGGCCGGCCCTTTGGGGTATTTTGTTCGCAAAGGACGTGAAGGAAGGCCCGTGCCTCCGTCACCTGTGCTAACGGCGATGGCTATTTCCATGTTCGGAGATACAACTAGGGCGAGGCCTTCCAGATCTTTGCGAATCCACCCACGCGGGATTAGGAGCTCCCTCAGCCTCCTGGTCGCATGGGCATATGCAAAGAAGCCCGGTGCGGCCTGAGGATCGTTCTCAGTACAGGCATCGCGTGCATTCTCGCCGCTTAAGATTGCTTCCCTAATTACAGTCCAATCCAGCTTGAGCTCGTCGAGGGCATTGGCTACTTCGCTAGTTTTGGTCGCGATTACGGGTCGCATGGGACTCCCTTTGAGACGCTGACGGCTCCCGCAGCCGCCACTTCCTGTTTTTATATCTCATTTGAGGTCAAAAAACAAGAAGTACCCAGTTCCATTCCTGATCCACTCCATACTGTCTCACCCCGCCCCGCTCAGAGCGGAGCCAGTCCGCTGCGAGCTGCATCCACCGGCCACGCTGAAGATCGTCGTGGATGTCCCCAGTTTCGTGTATCTGCATTTCCACAGACAATTCGCAACGAGAGTATGCCCTTGACGCAAGCTATGCAAGCACCTATTCTTCGCGGATGCCAAATCCCGCGGCCGCTTGGGCTGAGTGGCGACGACTCTCGCGCCGCCTTGCATACATCACGGCATCATACTTTTTCATTCAGTTGCTCAACATGTATTTGGGAGTCTCTGCCAAATGGACCGTTTTGTGTATTCTTGGATTCTTGATCTGCAGTGCATTCACGATTCTCTTTTTTGACCCCATTCTGAAGGTGCTGGGTCGTAGACATAATCTCACCGCGACCCTGCTCTTCTCGATGGTCATTATCGCTAGCTTGACCACATACCGTGCCCTGCTGGCCTGGACTTACCGAACTGGTAAGTTCGGCGAACCCACCGATAATCGATATGTCACCATTCATGAAGCCAATCCGACTCACATGCTGATCGAGTTTGGCGTTACAACTGTGCCAATACAAAGGTGGGAAGCGGTTCTCAAGTTTAACACCGAGATGTGCCTGCGTGAAGATGTCGACGGGGGATTGGGCCCTCCTGGTCACCCCAAATCGCCCAAAAAGAGTATGGTCGGCTTCAGCGACCAATCCCAAAACGATCCGCGAGTGTACATGGTAAACCCCGGGGGGAGGCTCACACCTAAGGAAAGTGTCTATCTTGTGTTCTTTTCGCGGGACGGAATTCCAGTTCTCAATGATTGTCGATTTCAAGGTGAATCAGAATCCTTTGAAGAAGGGAAGAGTTGTGTTCGGGGAGAGGTCCAAGTGATCGATAGGTCTGGAAAGCGAAGCTATGAACCCTTCCCCCTTGGCAATTATTATTCTACCCGTGGAGACGGGAAAGGATGGTGCTACTGATTGCAGTGAATTCCTATTGTCACACTCGTACTCCTCGAACGTAACTCAACAAGTGAATGAGCAGTCCTGCAACGGCTAACCCACGTCCGGGGCGGGCCAACATTACCTCCAGCGACCAGCGCGGAGCCTGTCCGCTGCGACTCTTGACGCCTGCAATGAATTGGCACAACAACGCGTGCTCATTCCGAGTGAACGCGGAATCTCCTACTGCCAACCGGGACAGCCTTGACTTTTGGTGGCTTCCCCTTTGGCCAAGGAGCCAAGTTGTTCCTTTGGAGCCAACCCCCGATGGCCTTGCCCCTCAATTCTGGACAACCTTCCCAGAAGGTCGACGTAAGGTTCGCATGGACCTCTTCCACCTTGCCACGCGTCTCCAACATGAGAGTCACACTCTTCCATTTCCGACTGAAGAAGGTGCGCCGGTTCTCTGCGGGAACTCGAAGACCATAGCCTGCGCCAGTTTTCGACGGACTGCCGTTGGCCCACCCCGTCCATTCCATTCTCTTATCCCCATTCCTGTTCATCTTTGAGAGTTCAGCCCAGCCTTCTGACTATGCGCGGAGCCAGTCCGCTGCGGGCCCGACGCCCGCCTGTCGAGACGGTTGCCGAGCTTCTCGGATAGCCTTCTGGGAGGATGAATTTGGCAGTTTCGTGATGCCTCTAGGAATCGTCTTCTTGCCAAAATTCCGGCTTGCCATGGGACGGGATTCGGTACTTTGTTCGCACGACCCTTCCCGACCTTGGTTCGAACGTGTTTACTATCCACGATCCTTGGGCGGTGATGCTAATCCTCGTAGCTCGCCACAACTCCCGCGTGACTCCGACCGTCCCAAGAACCCAGTCCATGTTGTGGACAATTGCCCGTCTATTGCCCTGCATGCCACAGAGGACAATGACTCCAGGGTTTCGATGATGAGGGAAAGTTCGGTCGTTTAGAAAGTCTGAGTCGTGAGTCAATAGAATTCGATCGTCTTGCTGTGCAAAGCTCAGCAAGTCCTCGTCTGAGTGACCGCCAAGCCCAACTTCAGTGGCATGCTTGGCGTTCCATCCGCTATCTGTCAGGAGCTTTGCGACGTCAGGGTCAACACTTTCATCGACGAGAAAACGTGCCTTTTTCCTGTCCTTGCGGTATTCGGCCAATTCTCTCCGCTTCAGTTCTGGGAAAGGTTTCCAACCCATAGAATAGATCCCGCTCGGCGCATCCGATCGTCAAAGTTGAGCGATTGATAGACTTGGCCAAATGGGTGAATGCATCTCGGATGCCGGCCCATATCATCGCTTCAGGCACCCACACAGCTGAAGCTTACCAGAATCCTTGAAGCTCTTTCGCTCATACTACACATCGGAGATTTAAGCGAACTCTCCGGGGCCTCAAGAGAGTTAGAGGGCCCCCTCTTCCAGGTTTGCGCATAATCTCTCTCAGGTCTGTGGTCTTTCGCGAGTAAATGCCACAGCTCTCCTGACTGGAGAACGGTCCAAGCCGCGACGTTTCTAAGGGATGTCTCGGGAACCCGCCGGCGGGCCGCTGTTAACCAGAGACCCGCCGGTTCGAGGGAGGGATATGTTTGGCTCCTCAGGTAGGATTCGAACCTACAACCCTCCGGTTAACAGCCGGATGCTCTACCATTGAGCTACTGAGGAATGAGGGGCGCGTGGCCCGGCCCGAATGGTACTACGAATCGAAGGCGAAATATTAGGGATAAAAGAGGCTTCCGTCAAGGGCGACGGGCCGGAATCAGGGGGTTGGTGCGGGCTGGACCCGCGATTCCACCAGGGATTCACTGGACAGGGCCTCCTCGACGGGCCCGAGGGAGCGCACCACCGGCTCCCCGCCATACCAGGAGGGGACGGGGAAGGGGTCTTCCCAGAGGGTGCCCTCGGGGAAGATGGCAATGACGTCCCAGGCGATATCGTCCGGGCCGAGGGGCGGCTCTTCCCCCTTGGCGCGCGCGATGAGAGCGGCCCGCTCGATCATCCGCGGGGAGAGCCAGCGCTTCTCGTCCCAGAATTCCGTCACCCTGGGATCGGAGAGGGGCTGGCGCACGCCGTGGCCAGGCTTGCCGATATCGGTCAGGATGACCGGCTCCCACACGACCAGGACGCGCACGTCGGCCTGCGGATACTTGCGCAGGAGATCACCCAGTGCGGAGGCCCCCCGCACGCAGACGGGTCAGGTGGGGGAAAGCGCCACGATGAAGCGGGTGTGATCTTTTCCTTCATCGAAAGCGCTGCGGAAATCCGCAAACGTTTCCCTGCCGAGCGGGTAAAGCGGCGCGAGTGAGCGGGCGGAAGCTGTCTCTTTCGTGGGCTTGAGGGACTCGGTGGAGGTGGTTCGAGACTGGCAGGCGCACGTCGCACACAGGAAGGCAAAAGCAGCAAGGGCAATCCAGCACCGCACGCGGGCCGCATCCCAAAACACGCGAATTTTATTCATCGGTCAGAGCCCGAATTCGGATTTCTTGAAGAGAGGACGGTAGTCGTAGGCCGCGAGGGCCTTGTCGCCTCCCTGCTCCCGATCCACCAGGCAGAAGACGGCGGCGATTTTCAGTCCCGATTCCTCGGCGGCACGGATGGCATCGAGCGTCGAGCCGCCGCTGGTGACCACGTCCTCGAAGATGGCGACGCGCGCGCCGGCGGGGGGCGGGTTCTCGATCAGCCGGCGGGTGCCGTGGGACTTGACGTCCTTGCGAACCAGAAAGGCCGCGACCGGCTTTCCCTTGGTAAAGGATAACGCCGCCAGGTGCCCGACGATCGGATCGGCGCCGATGGTGGGCCCGCCCACGGCCGACACGCCTCCGGGCAGCGAGGCAATCTGCTCCCACAGCAGCTCGCCGATGAGTGAAATCCCTTCCGGATGCAGGGTGGCGCGCTTGCAGTCGAAGTAGACCGATGAGCGGGCGCCGGAGGCGAGGAGGAAGTCCCCTTTCAGGATGCAATGCTCGGCGATGAGGGTTTTGAGGCGTTCCCGGATGTCCATGGCGGGCGCTACTATAGATGATGCGCCGGGCGGCCACAACCGCTCGCCGGTGCTATACTTCCAGCATTGTATGTGGATCACGATGCCTGTTCCTCCCCGTAAAAGGCGCAAATCCAGCAACTTGGCCGGGCCGGCGGCGGCCACCGTCCGCTCTGGCGCCCGCGCCGGCAGGCCCCGCGCGCGCCGTGTGGTGCTGCTCGGGCTGCTCGCCGGGATCATCGGCGCGGCCCTCCTCGTCTCGCCGGCATTCGCCAGGGAGTCCCAGTTCGTGGTCAACATCGACAAGCCGACTCCTGAATGGCGCGAGGGGCCGGTGCGCTACATCATCAGCAAGAATGAGGACCGCGCCTACAAGGCGTGCAAGACGGAGCAGGAGCGCGCCACTTTCATCGACATCTTCTGGAAGCGGCGGGACCCCACTCCCAAGACCGAGCACAACGAATTCAAGCTGCGTTTCCGCGACCGGGCGCTGGACGCCAATCAGCTTTACGGGGAGACCGCCATGCCGGGATGGAAAACCGACATGGGGAAGGTCTACATCCTGGTGGGGCCGCCCGACGAGATGGTGCGCGACCGCGTGCCGCGCGGCAGCCGCGGCACCGTGATGTGGATCTACCGCGTGCCTCCCTTCCCGGATCTTCCCCCCAACACGGTCATCGCCTTCGCCAAAGACGTCTCCGGCGAGTTCGTGCTCAGCTCGAAGCCGACCTGGGATTCGGACGTGGCGCATGGCCTGGTTCTGATGGGGCCGAAGGCGACCGATCCCGAGTTCAACTACCCGATGTACCCTGGAAAGGATCCGCTGCTGCTGTCGCAGGGGGTGCCCTTCGGCCAGGGAGAGTTCGAGACCCAGTTCATCTACGGCCGCATGCAGCAGCTGCCGCCCAAGGAAGAGGCGCTCATCCACGATGTGGTAACGGCGACCTCCGCCTTCGACTCCTTCCCGTTCAAGAGCAGCTACTCCTATTTCAAGACCGGCTCCGAGGCCACCCTGGTGACCGTGACCCTGGCGATCCGGACCACTTCCCTGCAGTACAAGAGCGTCCTGGGCAAGGAACAGCCCGACGTGGTGCTGTTCGGAAAGTTCGTGGACCAGGATGCGCCCGACAACCAGGTGGCGATCTCCTCGGACGGAAATTTCGCGCCGGCGCCGCAGAACGAAAAGGCCGGGGTGGACGACTTTCTGCTGTTTCAGGCGATGGTGCAGTTAAAGCCGGGGCGCTATCTGGCGGTGTTCGCGGCGCAGGACAAGGTGGCCGGACGTGTCGGGACGTTCCGCGAGACGATCGTGGTTCCAAACCTGGCCGACTCGGAGGCGCTCTCGCTCAGCACCATCACCCTGGCCTAGAGCGTGGTCTCTCATCCCATGGCGGAAGGAGAAAAGGCCTCCCCGTTCCAGTTCGGATCGCTGGAGGTCGTGCAAGCCGCGGAATCGGAATTCAAGTCGTCGGGCGCTCTGAACTTCTACTATCAGGTCTACAACGCCAAGAAGGACGAGGCGGGCGTCGCCAGCCTGGAGGTGGATTACGAGTGCTTCGCGAGGCAGGAGGGAAAAGAGGTGACGCTGGGAAGCATCCACGTGGGCCCGACCTCCTACCAGGTGCAGGCCTACTCGCTGCCGCTGGAGCGCTTCCCGAAGGGATCCTACAAGCTGCGCATAGCCGTCACCGACAAGCTGTCGGGGACCAAGACCACGAAGGACGTGGAATTCTCCGTCGTGCCCTAGAGATGGCTCATCGGGAAGCGGGCGCGGACGACGGCTCTCCCCCGGGTGGGATGAGATGGAAGCGATACAAAGCCACGCCGTAACCGGGTAGCTCGAGCGGAAAGCGATTCGAGTCGGTCTTCAAAGCGGGCGCGGAAGCGAAAGTCCGTCGCGCCGGCCGGGCATCATGGCGGTAGGATAGCCGCTCCACCGGCCCTTCGAGCTGCCAACCCGCCTGCGCCTCGAACTCCACCCCTCGCACCGATTCCGCGCTCGAATTGGCAACCGCCAGAATCCAGCCATCCCCTGCCTCCTTCAACATCGAGTCCACGCCGGAGGAATCGCCCGTCAGCCGGTAGGGGATCGGGTTAGTTTCCGAGCGGGTGAGAAAGCCGGTCTCCTTCTCGAGAGTCGCCAGCTCCGCGGCGCAGGGAATCAGGACCCGGGTCCAGTAGGGATCCTTCATTGTCAGGAGCGTGTCACTTTCGTCCTGATAGAAGTGCAATCCGGTAACGCCGTTCAGGATGGCGGCGTAAAGCATGTAGCGGAGCTGATCGCGATTCGGGCGCATGGCGAGCAGCTCTGCCGCATCGTGCGGCGCGAACCGGTACCCGGGATCGTTGCGGTCGGTGACGATGTGGTAACTGCCGCCGTTCACCAGCATCCAGACGGGCTTGGCCTGGCGCCCCTGCGAATCGGTCACGTCATCGGCAATCCTGCGGGCTTCATTGCGTATCCCGTTGATGGAGGTCTGGCGGTATTCGGACATCCCACCGCCCAGCGCTCCCTCGGGAGGATTGCCGCCCCGGCGAATCGTCGAGACGATGTCGAAGGCGGATGAGGCATGGTAGCGCGCCAGGTCATCCCATCCGTAGGTGTTGTAGTAGACGCCTCCCGGCATGTCGCTGGCGATGAGGTACGTGGGCGGACCTTCCGGGCGCTGCCTGGCGACGTCCTCCCGGATGCGGCGGGCATAGATCACCATGGCATCCAGGTCGCCGCACTGCTCAGGCCAGTAGTTCTGCTCGTCCAGCCAGGTGAGGAACGAGCCGCTCTCATGGAGAAACTGCGGCGAATAGCCGCGGCACTGCCAGTCCTCTTCGGGGCACGCATGACATGCCGCGCACTGGGAGGCGGTGGGAGACTTGCATCCCCGGCACGCCGGATCGACGGAGCCGGGGTTGAGCATGGAAGGAAAGCCCAGCCGCCGCTTCTCCGGCTGATCTCCGGCGCCTCCCGAGAAGTTGAAGATTTGCTCCGCGGCCAGCATCCGCCAGGTCATGCCGCCGGGAAGCCAGGCGAGTCCCATTCCGAAAAACGGCTTGCCTTCCGGGGCGATCAGCGACAGTTGCCCGGGCAACCGCCGGGCCGGGGGCGGCACGGCATCGGAGCGCGCGATGCGCAGGTCGTCGACCTGGACGGTGCCGGTCCCGTAGAGCTGCACCCAGAGCTGCAAATGCAGGCGGTCGTCGCCGTCGGGAGATCGATCCGGAAAAGCGGCACGCGGCGGCGTGGTGAAGCGCATGGTGCGCAGCTCCCAGCCGGTGGTCCCGTCGTGATCGGGAGAAGCTCCGGAGGGAAAAGCCCGCGTGGCGTGATCGCCGCTGGGGCCGAGCACCCAGAAAAAGAGCCCGCACTGCTGGCCGAACCCATGGGGACGGTTCACCTCGGAGACCAGGTCGATGCCTCTCACCCACACGGAGAGATCGTAGGTGGTCCAGAAATCGAGCCGCACAACCTGCTCGAAGAGGAGGCCGTACCGCACCTGCTCTCCGGGCCGCAGGGAGATCTCGGCGACGCGCTTTCCATCGGGCGCATCGGGCAGCTCGGCGATGTGAATCTGCGCGCCGGGGCGGGATCGTCCAGAGACGCTCCAGCCCTCCGGCTCCCCGTCGCTCACCCGCTCGAAGCTGCCATTGATCACCAGGTTGGCTTCCTGAGGTGGCGGTGCAACGTGCCGGCGCTGGGGCGAGGAAATGGCGATAGGCGGGGACACCTTGGGAGCAGCACAGGCTGTGAGAACGGCCGTGAGGGCCAGCGACCATGCCCGTCTCATTTTAGACGGCAGCGCACCGGATGCACCGCCCCGGAGATGACCTCCGTCTCCGTGAGGGCAACTTCCAGGTGGCAGCCCGGCCCATCCAGCACGACGGCAGAAGCGGAGACATCGCCGACCGCCTCGGAGGAGTAAGGGACGCGGAAGCGAAAAGCTCCGTCGGGCCCGGCCAGGTGGCGCGAGCGGTATTCGAACTTCCTGCCGGTGTTCGTGACCACCGGAATCTTGATCTGGATCGGCGCTCCCGGCTCCGCCTTCCCTTCCAGGATGGCTCCCTTGACTCGCTCGAAGATCTTCACGTAAGAGGCCTGAATCGTCCCGTCCAGCCCCGGCACGCGGCGCGGGCGGGTCTCGGGCGATTCATGGACCAGGCGAAAGCCGTCCAGCGCCGGAATGTACTGGCCGGCCGCCGTGTGCTCCGAGCCATCGGTGAGGGCCAGGCGCACGCCGAAGGTGTGAAAGAAGCGCGGGGTCGGGACGACTTTGCCTCCCGGGCTGGCGGCCGCCAGATACTCGGTGGGCGGGCGCTTGAGCAGGAAGGCATAGTCGGGCACGGCGTTCTCGATGTTGTACAGCAGGACGTAGCGGATCTCGTTCTTGTCCAGCGCCGGCAGCAGCTCAGTTTCGTCTTCCGTCAGGAAGAATCGCGCCGACTCGCGCACTGCCTTGCCATGCCAGGGGCCAATCCCGAAGGGGTTGCAGAAGTTGGGGCGCTGCCCAATCGTCGTGATCCAGTGCCCGAACGTGAAATCGGCCAGCACACCGTACTCGGGCTTCAGCTCCGGCTCCAGGTAGTAAGAGGTGGGCGGGGTCTTGTCCCGCATCCATTCCAGGGACGGGTAGACGTGCGCCAGCCTATCGTCCATGTTGCCGGGCAGGGAGTGGACCGAGGCGCGCAGCAGCGGCGCCAGCGGGACGAGAAAGAGCAGAGTCGCGCCCAAGGCGACGCTCCAGCGCAGCGTTTTCGCCTTGAACTGCCGCTGCAGCGCCTGGATCCCCCGCCGCAGCGCCCACAGCATCACCAGGCAGTAGGGCACGGCGAAATAATTGAGGAAGCGCGCCTGGGAGGCGCCCAGCGCCGCGGTGAACAGAAGCAGGCAGAGCAGCGCGTTCATCCTGACGTCGTGGAAGCGGTCCCGGAACACCGACCGTGCCAGCAGCACCGCGACGATCGGCGCGGCGTAGAGCAGCGGGGAGAAGTAAGTGACGAGCTGGCCGGCGGGCAGCTTCCAGGCGGGTGTGGATTTCACGATGAGCTGCCAGAGCGGATCGCGCCGGGTCAGGAACTCGATCCCGCCGCTTCCCTTGATGAGCAACCATCCTCCCACGGCTATCAGGATTCCGGCGGACAGGGCGCCTCCCGAAACGCGCAGCGCGGCGAGGCGGCGGCCGCGCGCGAAGATCATCTCGGAGATGGCGGGCAGCAGAAACGTCGCGACGGCCAGCATCGCCGGCTGGTACCAGGACAGGAGCACGACCGTGAAGGAGGTCCTTCCCACACCCGGGCTGATGAGGACCAGCGGCACCAGGAGCAGCGTTCCCCAGAAGAGGACCCGCAGGGCGCTGCGCCCGGCGCTGGACTCGGTGCGCCCGTGCAGACGGTCCAGGACCATCTGCGCGATGGCGAACATCATCAGGAAGCCGCCGTACAGGAATGCGCCTGTCCAGCAGAAGGTCCCGACGGCCAGAAACAGCCCGCCCCAGAAGGAATGGCGGCTGCCGGGATCGTCGCGCAGCGCGCGCAGGAAAAACAGGAGGACCATCCCGAAGACGCTCATCTCCAGGACCTGGTGATCGAGGCGCCCCACGGTGGAAATGGCCTGCGGCGCCGGGAGGAAGGCGAACAGCAGCGCTGCTCCCAGGGCCTCCCATCGCGCCCGGCCGAAAATCTCCTCTCCCAGCAGCATCACCACGACGGCGGTGAGGCCTCCCAGGAAGGGAATCAGCAGCGCCGCGGTCACTTCGATGCGGTGCATCGAGGGATGCCCCAGCCCGGCGATCCAGCAGACCGTGGACACCAGCAGGTCGAAGCCGGGCGGCCAGGTGATGACCGCGCCGTCGGGAAAATTGAGGTAGGAGTCGAACGCGGGAACTTTGGGAAAATGCTGCATCGTGAGGTAGATGCGGCGCAGGTGGTAGTAGGGATCGTCAAAGCCGAACAGGACGCGATCCCCCATCAGCACTTCCCGGAAGTTTCTCAGTCGCAGAAGCACCGCCACCGCATAGACGAGCAGCGCGCGCCCCAGCAGCGACAGGCGCTTCACGAGAGAATCTCTCCCCGGGCGCGCAGGACATCGCAGGCCTGCGCCAGGGCCTTGCCGCGGTGACTCACCTGCCGTTTCACGGCCGGAAGCATCTGCGCGAAGGTGAGATGCAGATCGGGGTAGAGGAAGAGAGGATCGTAGCCGAAGCCGTTGCCGCCCCGCGGCTCGCGCAACAACATGCCCTTCGCCTCGCCGCGGAAGGTGCCGACGACCTTCCCGTGCGATGCCAGGGCTACGACGGCGACGTAGCGCGCCTGCCGCTTCTCATCGGGAGAATCCTGAATGGCTTCCAGGAGCTTGCGGTTTCGATCCACATCGCTGAGCCCCTCGCCCCCGAAGCGGGCCGAGAGCACTCCCGGTGCTCCTGCCAGAGCCGCCACTTCGATCCCCGAGTCATCCGCGAGAGCCGGCAGCCCGGCTGCCTTGGAATAGTGCAGCGCCTTGGCCACGGCGTTGGCTTCGTAGCTTTCGGTTCCCTCGGGGCAGTCGGGCACGTGGGGATAATCGAAAGCGCCGCGCAAATCCAGATGCAGCGACACCAGCGCTTCGGCAATCTCCGCGAATTTCCCGCGATTCCGGGTGGCGATGAGCAAGGTCATGTCAGGGGTGGATCACTTCTCTTCCAGAATGGCAGGAAGGAAGGCGGAGAGAAGCTTGCGCTGCAGCTCGAAGAGCCGGTCGATCCCGTCGTTGGCCAGCGCCAGCATTTTCTGCATCTCCTCCTGCGTGAACGGCGTCTTCTCCGCCGTCCCCTGCACCTCTACGTAGCGCCCCGCCGAGGTGCGCACGATGTTCATGTCCACGTCGGCTTTGGAGTCCTCCTCGTAGCGCAGATCCAGGCAGGGCGTCCCATCCAGAACGCCCACGGAGGTGGCGGCCACCAGTCCCGTCAGCGGCTTTTTGAACAGCTGGTCTTTCTCCTTCATGCGACGGAAGGCCAGAGCCAGCGCCACGAAGCCGCCGGTGATGGAAGCGGTGCGCGTCCCGCCGTCCGCCTGGATCACGTCGCAGTCGACCCAGATCGTCCGCTCGCCCATGGCGGTGAGCTGCGTGATGGAGCGCAGCGACCTCCCGATGAGCCGCTGGATCTCCTGGGTGCGACCGGACGGGCGCCCCTTGGAGGCTTCCCGCTGCGTGCGCACGTCGGTGGCCCGCGGGAGCATGCCGTACTCCGCGGTCACCCATCCCTGCCCCTGGCCGCGCAGCCAGGGCGGAACCCGATCCTCCTGGCTGGCGGTGCAGATCACCCGGGTGTCGCCCAGCGTGATGAGCGCGGACCCTTCGGCATATTTATTGACGTCCAGATCGATGCGGAGTTCCCGCATCTGGCTCGGCGACCGCGCGTCTTTGCGTTGAAACATCAAACCTCTCCCGTGATGTCCACCTGTTCCAGCCTTCCCAGGGGGGTCCCCAGGAACCGCGTCCCCACCTCGGCGAAGCGCCGGGAAGAGTCGGTGACGTAGAAGTGGTGCTGGTCTCCCGGTTGGCGCACCGATTTCAGACCGGATGATTCCAGCACACTCGCCGCTTCATCGGCCACCGCCTCCGCCGAGTCCACCAGCCGGATGGAAGCGCCCAGCACCTGCGAAATGACTCCCTTCAGCAGCGGATAGTGAGTGCAGCCCAAAACCAGCGTGTCGATACGCTTTCCGTCGAAGGCGGCGAGGTACTGCTGCGCCACCAGGCGAGCCACTTCCCCCTCGGTCCACCCCTCCTCGGCCAGCGGCACGAACAGCGGACAGGCCACGGAGCTGACTTCGGCGTCCGCCTTGAAGCCCCGAATCGCCGAGGCGTAGGCGCCGCTGCGGATGGTGGCGTCGGTTCCGATCACCCCGATTCTCCCGCTGACGGAAACGGTACAGGCGCGCCGGGCACCGGGCTGGAGCACACCCACCGTCGGGACGCTCAGCTCCTGAATGAGCGCCGGCAGCGCCAGCGCCGAGGCGGTGTTGCACGCCACCACCAGCGCCTTGATGTTGCGGTGCATCAGGAATCGCGCGCACTCCCGGGTGTAACGGGTGACGGTCTCCGGCGATTTGGTCCCATACGGGACCCGGGCCGTGTCCCCCAAGTAGAGGATCTGCTCTGCGGGAAGCCGTTCGATAAGCGCCCGGAACACCGTGAGCCCACCGATGCCGGAATCGAACACGCCCAGGGGACGGGGATCGGACACCTCAGCGTCCTTCCGTCCGGCTGACCATCGACATGTCGGCCACGTAGGCGCGGGTCAGATCCAGGTGTTCCTTCAAAGTCGACCGCTCCTCCCCTTCCACCAGGATCTTGATCCGGCGGATCTCCGGGAAATTGAAGGACAGCGTGTCCACCAGCGAGAAGACGGTGGCGATCTCGCCCGAGGATCCTCCGGGATGCCGGTCCACGAAGGTCCGGGAGAAATCCACGAAGGCCGTGCCATCCCGGGTGAGGTAGATCTCGCGCAGCTCTGTCCCGGGTGGAATCGTGGCAACCAGCCGGGACTCCGGCCCGCTGATCAGCTCCTTCACCGTCTGTCGCGCCTGATCGGTGATGGTCTCGGTGAGGAAAATCTTGCGGACCTCGGGGACCAGGTCGTCGCTGTCGGGGGATTGGAAGAACAGGGTCACTTCCCTCTGATTGCCCTCCTCCGTGGGCGCGGGATTGCGGCTCAGCGCCGGGGTTGCGGGGGAGGACGCCTGCTGGGGAGTGGCCGCCGGGGGAGGCGACGCGGCGCGGCGCGAGTCCAGCTGCCAGAGCAGGGCCAGCGCGATGAGCAGCGCCGAGATCCCGACCGCCGCCAGGAGGACGACCCGGGGCGAAAGTCTCATCGCGGTCCCAGCTGCTTCCCGACCTGTTCCTTGAAGGCCGCAACGCTGTCGACGATGGCCTGGGCGATCCGCTCCCGGTAGGAGGAGTCCTTGAGACGGTCTTCCTCCTCGGAGTTGGTGATGAAGCCGATCTCCACCAGCACCGCCGGCATGGTCGCCCCCATGAGAACCTTGAACGGAGCCTGCTTGACGCCGCGGCTCTCGATGCGCAGCAGCTGGTTGAGATTCTGCTGGATGGCCTCCGCCAGCTTGCTGCTTTCGGCAAGATACTGGGACTGGGCGAGATCCCACAGCACCATTCCCAAGGCCTGGCTTCCGGGGGGAGATTCCACCCCGATGGTGTTGTTCTCCAGGGCCGCCAGGGCCCGCGCCTCGTCATCGGTGGCCTGGTAGGACAGGAA
>Ga0134123_10000893_pt1 | contig 19640 bp, 10 predicted proteins | sample KB303_FD_96460 | JGI IMG/M metagenome (GOLD analysis project Ga0134123, IMG submission 96460) | Terrestrial soil microbial communities without Nitrogen fertilizer from Kellogg Biological Station, Michigan, USA - KB3-0-3 | ecosystem: Environmental > Terrestrial > Soil > Unclassified ...
CCGAGCCGGCCCGGCTGCTGCTCACCGTCCATCACCTGGCGATCGACGGCGTGTCCTGGCGGATCCTGCTCGACGATCTGGCGATCCTCTACGAAGGGCTGGAGAGCGGGGCCGGCGCAGTGCTGCCGGCCAAGACCAGCTCTTTCAAGCAGTGGGCGGAGCGCTTGGCCGCGGCGGCCGACTCCCCGGCACTCCACGCGCAGGCGGCGTACTGGCTGTCGCCCGCCCACAAACAGGCAGCCCGGCTGCCGGTCGACCTGTCGGGAGGCCGCAACGCGGCGAGCTCGGTGCGCAGTCTCCAGGTGTCGTTGCCAGCGCCGGAGACGCGGGCTCTCCTGCGAGAGGTGCCGGCAGTCTACAGAACGGAGATCCAGGACCTGCTCCTCGCCGCCCTGGCACAGGCTTTCGCCTCCTGGACCGGCGGGCGCAGCCTGCGGGTCGACCTGGAAGCCCATGGGCGCGACGCGGCCATCGCCACCGACCTGGACCTGTCGCGCACCGTGGGGTGGCTCACCGTCATCTTTCCGCTGCTCCTCGATCTCTCCGGGGCAGAGAGCCCGGGAGCGGTCATCCGGTCGATCAAGGAGCAGTTGCGCGCCGTCCCCGGCCGGGGCCTGGCCTATGGGCTGCTGCGCTACCTGGGCGGCGAGGGATCCCCCGCCGAGCGCCTGCGCGAGCTGCCCGCGGCGGAGGTGAGCTTCAACTATCTGGGCCGGATCGACCAGGCCCTGCCGGCGGCATCGCCCTTCAGCCTCTCCGAGGAGTCGGCGGGGCCGGCGTCGAGCCGACGGCAGGCGCGGCGCTGGATGCTGCAAATCGAAGCCGCGGTGGTGGGGGAGGAGCTGCGCGTAACCTGGAGCTATGGCGCCGAGCTCCACCACGCCGGAACGATAGAGCGCCTGGCCGCCAGCTTTCTCACCGCCCTCTCGGCCCTCGTCCGTCACTGCCAGTCGCCGGAGGCAGGCGGGTTCACCGCCTCCGACTTCCCGCTGGCCCGGCTCGATGCCGATCGGGTGAGCCGCGTCGAGGCCCTGCTCGCCGCCGCGACCCGTCAGCCGGTGCCGCGGGCCCTCCGGGACATCGAGGATCTCTATCCGCTCTCGCCCCTGCAGGAGAGCATGCTGTTGCACGCCGTGACCCTGCCGGAGTCGCGGGTGAACCGCGAGCAGTGGGCGGTCGAGCTGCGCGGGCGGCTGGACGTCGCGGCGTTCGATCGAGGCTGGCGGCAGGTGATCGAACGCCACTCGAGCCTGCGCACGGCCTTTCTTTTCGCGGGCCTCGAGGAGCCGCTGCACGTGGTCTATCGGAATGCCCGGCCGTCCCTCGAGCCGCAGGACTGGCGCGATGCCGCAGGAGATCTCGCGAGGCGCCTGGAAGACCTGTTGACCGCCGACCGCGCGCAGGGCTTCGACCTGACCTCCGCCCCCATGATGCGCTTCCACCTCTGCCGGACCGGGGAGGAGTCCTGGCAGTTCGTGTGGAGCCATCATCATCTGATTCTCGACGGCTGGAGCCGGAGCCTGATCCTGAACGAGGTGGTGAGGCTGTACGAGGGCTCGCGGCGGGGCGAGCCGGTCGAGCTGCCTGCGGTCCGCCCATTCCGGCACTACATCGCCTGGCTGCAGCGCCAGGACCTGGCGGCCGACGAAGCCTTCTGGCGCCAGTCCTTCGCGGGGTGTGCCGGGCCGACTCCCCTCGCCCTCGACTGGCCGGACGGCGAGGAGGAGCACACCGGCTCGGGCCTGAGCCAGATCGATCTGTCTGAGCCGGAGACCGCCGAGCTCGAGGTCTTCGCCCGCCGGAGCCAGATCACCATGAGCACGCTGGTGCAGGCGGCTTGGGCCCTGCTGCTCGCCCGCTACACCGGCCGCGAGGAGGCGATCTTTGGCGCCACCGTCTCGGGCCGGCCGGCGGAGCTGGCCGGGTCCGAGGCCATTGTCGGCATGCTGATCAACAACCTCCCGGTGCGGGTTCGGGTGCCCGGCCGAGCCCACGTCGGGGACTGGCTGAGCGAGGTCCAGCAGCTCCTGCAGGAGCTACGGCGGCATGAGCACAACGGGCCAGCGCAGATCCAGGAGTGGAGTGGGCTGCCCTGGGGACAGCGCCTGTTCGAGACTCTGGTGGTGTTCCAGAACTACCCGGGGGCCGAGCGCCAGGAGCAGGAGCCGGAGCTGGAGATCCGGTCCGGCTTCAGCACCCTGGAAACAGAATTTCCGTTGACCCTGGTGGCGAACCCTGGGTCTCGGCTCGGCCTGGGAATTTCCTACCAGCGGCGGCGCTGCGCAGCCGGCGCGGCCGGGAGGATGCTCTCTCATCTGGCGACTTTGCTCTGCGGGCTCGCCGGCGGGCCGGAGCGGCGCCTCGAAGATCTGTTGCTGCTCGGGCAGGCCGAGATCCGGCAGGTCCTGGCGGAAGGGCCCTCCGAGCCCCTGCCGGAGACGCGGACCTCCTGTGTACCGCCGCGCGACGCGCTGGAGCTCGAGCTGGTCCACCTCTGGGAGGAGCTCTTCGAGCTCCGTCCGCTCGGCATCCGCGACAACTTCTTCGAGCTCGGCGGACACTCGGTGCTGGCCGTCCGCCTGATGGCGCGGCTGCGCAGCCGGTTCGGCACCGACCTGCCTCTCGCCACCCTCTTCAGCGAAGGGACGATCGAGCACCTTGCCGGGGTGCTGCGCGACCGCTGGGATGTCCTCCCCTGGTCTCCCCTGGTCACCATCCAGCCGGGAGGCTCGGCCAGGCCGCTGTTCTGCATCCATCCCGCAGCCGGCAGTGTCCTTCTCTTCCGCGCCCTGGCCGCGGGCCTGGGCAAGGAGCGGCCAGTCCATGCGCTGCAACCGCTGGGCGAGCGCCGTGGGCAACGGCCGCTCTCCCGGGTCGAGGACATCGCAGCCTTTTATCTGGCAGCAATACGGCAGGTGCAGCCGTGTGGACCCTACCTGCTGGCGGGCTGGTCGTTCGGCGGCTACGTGGCGTTCGAGATGGCGCGCCAGATCTCCGATTCCGGGGAACAAGTGGATTTGCTGGCGATGCTGGACACGGCGGTCTGGCCGCGCGGAGCAGAGCCAGATGACTCGGAGCACCTCTGGACCTTCGTGAAGAACCACTTGCCCAACGTGCTGCCGGCCTTCCCGCGGCAGGCTGGGCTCGACGAGCAGATCCGCTACCTGGCGGCGGAGGCGAAGCGGACCGGCGAGTTGCCGTCCGAAGTGGATCCCGACGATGTGCGCCGCTATTTTGATCTTTATATGACGAACATGCGTGCTGCGTACCGCTACACTCCAACCGCTTACTCCGGGAGGATGACCGTTTTTCGTGCCCTGGAAAGCGAGCCCCACCCGGACCCTTTGTACGGCTGGGGGCTGTTTGCTCTCGCGGGCGTCGATGTCATTCCCGTTCCAGGAAGCCATGCAACCCTGCTCTCGCCTCCCCATGTGGAGGTGTTGGCCGGGTCGCTGCGGGGGCGCCTGGAGCAACTGGAAAAGATTCCGCCAGCGGGCTCGCGACCTCCCGGCGAGCTGAGCCATTACCTGGCCTCTGAGGCTTGAAGGAAGAGCATGACCCGAGACCTCCGCTACGCCGTTCGTTCCCTGCGCAAGAGCCCAGGCTTCTCCCTGGTGGTGATCTTGACGCTCGCGATCGCCCTCGGCGCCACGCTGACGATGCTCAGCCTGATCGATGCCGTGCTGCTGCGCCCGTTGCCGTTCTCCGATCCGGATCGCCTGGTTGCCCTCTGGGACGCGAACCCCAAGGAAGGGAAGGAGAAGATCGGTGTGACGGGATTCAACTTCCTGCAGTGGCAAAGCCGGGCCGACGTCTTCGAGGCGATGGCACTCTACGATTCTGCGACCTTCACCGTGACCGGAGCCGGGGAGCCGGTGCAACTCGCCGGATCGGCGGTGACGGCAGATTTCTTCCCCCTTCTCGGGGTTGCGCCGGCCCTCGGGCGAACTTTTCAACGCCAGGACTTCGAGCCCTCGGCGCCACCCACGGTCGTCCTCAGCCATGCGATGTGGAGCGGTCCCCTGGCCGCCGATTCCTCCGTCGTGGGCCGCACCCTGCGCCTCAACGGTAATCCCTTCCTCGTCATCGGAGTCCTTCCTCGCCAGATCCTGCCGCAGCGCGCTCTCTATGCCGGGCGCGTCGAATTGAGTGCGACGGATCCGTTCTTCTGGATACCTCTGCCCGCGGTGCCACCCAATCGGAACAGCCATCTCTTCGGAGTCCTGGGGCGCCTGCGCAGCGGCAAGACCCTCGCGCAGGCCAGGGCGCAAATGGAGGTGGTCGCGGAGGGCCTCGAGCGTGAGTTTCCGGATTCGAACGTTGGTTATCGGGTCGCGCTCGTGCCACTCGTCCAGGAGGCGGTGGGCGACATCCGGATCTCTCTTCTGGTGCTTCTCGGTGCGGTCCTCATGCTCCTGGTCATCGCCTATGTGAACGTGATCAACCTGCTGTTGGTCCGCACCGACTCACGCAGGAAGGAGCTGGCGGTGCGGTCGGCTCTGGGCGCAGGAAGAATGCAGGTCTGGCGCAACCTGATGATCGAGGGCCTGCTCCTGGCGGCGGCCGGCACGACAGGTGGATGCCTTCTCTCGTTCTGGGTGTTGCGAGCCCTTCCTGCCATCAGCCCCCTGGATGTTCCGCGTCTCGACGAGGCGGCTCTGGATCCCAGAGCTGGCATGGTTGCCCTCGCCCTCTGCCTGGCCAGCGCCGCGGTCTTCGCGCTGGTGCCGGCGCTCCGGTTGCCGCGAGGCGGTGAAGAACAGAGAATTTTGCGCAGCGCCGGCCGCTCGGCAGGGGTGACGGCGGGGAGCATTCGGTTGCGCCGCCTTCTGGCTGCCGCCGAGATGGCCCTCGCGGTCACCCTGGTCATCGGCTCGGCCCTGTTGGTCAAGAGCCTGCAACGCCTGAAGGGAGTTGATCCCGGGTTTTCTGCCCGCCAGGTGCTCAGTCTCGAGCTTCAGCACCAGAAGGAACGTTACGCCAGGCTCCAAGACCTGACGGGATTCTATGCCGAGGTCTTCCGCCAGGTCGGCGCCCTCCCCGGAGTGCTCTCGACCGCCGCGACCTTCGATCCTCCTCTCACCTCCTCTTGGGCGCAGGCCTTCGACATCGAGGGCGCTCCCCCCCTTCCCTCCGGGGTCGATCGGGTAGCGCTCTACCGCACCGTCTCTACCGGCTATTTCGAGACCCTGGGAGTCCCCCTGGTCTCCGGGCGTTTTTTCCGCGAGGACGACGACACCCGTCATGCCGGGGCGGCGATCGTCAATCAGGCTTTTGTCCGTGCCTTCTTCCCCGGCCAGAGCCCCCTCGGCCGTCGACTGTTCATTCCGTATACCGAACCGACCTGGGGCGACGAGGTCCCGTCCACCTTCACCATCGTCGGAATCGTGGGAGACGAGAAGCTCTCCGGCATGGAGGCGGACGCCGAGCCCGCCTTCTATCTCCCCTTTCGCCAGACATCGCACCTCAAAATGACGATCCTGGTTCGCACCACGGGTGAGCCGCTCGCACTGCTGCCGGAAGTCCGCAAGCGGCTGCACGCGATCGACCCCGAGCTTCCCATTTCCCGCGCGGCGACGCTCGACCAGATCGTCGGGCAGGAGGTCGCCCGACCGCGCTTCAACGCCTGGATCTTGAACGCCTTTTCGGCCTGCGCGCTGTTGCTGGCCATGGTCGGCCTGTGGGGCGTGCTCAGCCTGAGCGTCCAGCTGCGCACCCACGAGATCGGCATCCGCATGGCGGTCGGCGCGAGCCATGCCAGTGTTTTCGGGTTGATGGTCCTGCATGGCCTCGCGCCGGCCCTCGCCGGGATCGTCGGCGGGGTCCTGGGCGCCGTGGCGCTCAGCCGGCTTCTCCGCAGCCTGCTGTTCGGCGTCAGCCCCACCGATCCTGCGATCTACGTGCTGGTCCCGGCCGTCCTTCTTCTCGTCGCGCTGCTGGCCTGCCTGGCTCCGGCCCGGCGTGCGTCCACGACGGATCCGATGGAGGTGCTGCGTGCCGAATGAGCTCACCGCGACCCGGAGCCGCGGCGCCTTCTGCCTGTGGGCAGGCGCCGCCGTGTTGATCTTCAATGGCGCGTATCTGTGGATGGGCAAGGGGAACCCCGGCGCTCTGGGCGCCTGGTACCTGAGCAACGTGCTGTTCCATCTGGGTGTTGGGCGCCTGCTGCTGCCGGTCTTCCTGGTGTGGTGTTGGCGCCGCCGCCTCGGGCCGGAGTGGAGGAGAGGGCTCGGGCTCGGCGGCCTTCTTCTTCTGGCCTCGGCGCTCTCAGGGGTGTCGCTGGTGGTCCTGGGCAATCGCGGCGCCCTCCAGCCTCTCCTCTGGAGCCACGTCGCTCTGGCAATCGCCGGCCTCGTCGTCCTCCTGGCATCTGTTGCATCCCGGTATCGGGGCGGTCTCCGGCGGCTCTCCGGGACAGACCTCCTGCCGGCGCTGCTCGTGCCGGGCCTGGTCCTCTTCGTCCAGGCGGGTGCGCCTCCGGGCGACGGCGAAGGTTTCAACGCGGGGAACCCGGGGACGATGGCCGACGAAGCCATGGGGGGAGAGGCCGGACCGTTCTACCCTTCGGCGCTCCACACGCGCAACGGGAGCCTGCTGCCAGCCAGCGCCGTCGCCGCGTCGCAGAGCTGCGGTCGCTCCGGCTGTCATCCCGACGAGCTCGCCGAATGGTCGGCCTCGGCCCATCGCTTTTCAGGCCTGGACAATCCCTGGTACCGGCGGACCTACGAGGAGATGCGGCGGACCAGGGGCGCGGTATCGGCGCGCTGGTGCGGTGGCTGCCACACCCCGGCCCTGCTCGCCTCCGGCGGGATGGACCAGCCGGTGGAGGAGGTGATCGGCACGCCGGCCGCGACGGCCGGAGTCTCCTGCACCGTCTGCCATATCGCGCGCGTCCGGAGCACGCGCGGACAGGCCGATCTCGAGCTCGACGTCCCGGACCTGCATACCCTGTCGATGACTCCGGGCTTTTTTGCCAGGACGCTGCACGATCTTCTGGTGCGGATCGATCCCGAGCCCCATCGCCGGATCTACTCCCGGTATCTCGTTGCGGACTCCTCCTCCGAGCTCTGCTCGGCCTGCCACAAGGCGAGCATGGACAGATCGGTCAACAATTACCTCGCGCAGAGCGTCATGAACGATTACGATCCCTGGCAGACGACCAGCGGCTCGGGCCAGGGCATGACACAATCGATCTACTTTCCGTCGCCCCAGAGCTGCGTCGACTGCCACATGGCGGGAAGGGAGCCCGGCCGCCGTCGCTCGCACCGTTTCACTGCCGCCAATACGGCGCTGCCGGCGCTTCGCGGGGACCGGAAACAGCTCGCGGCGGTCACCGAGTTCCTGCAGGCGGGCCGGGTCACCCTGGACATCTTCGCGATGACGAAAGGGAGGCCGATCGACGCCCCTGCACAAAACGAACCTGAAGAGGTCTACGCGCCCATCGATCGCCTCCCGGCGACCCTGCGGCGGGGCGAGTCGACCCGCTTCGACATCGTGGTGCGGACGCGCGGTGTCGGCCATCGCTTTCCTGGCGGTAAGGACGTTCCCAAGGACTGCTGGCTTGAGGTGAGGGCGATCGACGATCGGGGCAAGACGACTTTCTGGAACGGCAAGGCGACGGAAAGCACGGCGGTCGATCCCCGCAGCCACTTCTTGAGCGGTTTGTGGATCGATCAGAATGGACATCCCATCAATGGTTATGAGATCTGGAATAATCACATCGAGATGTATTCGAAGCGTCTCGAGGCGAACACGACGGCCCTGGGGCTCTTCCGCATCAACGTGCCCGCGAGTGCCGGCGGACGCCTGACCGTCACCGCCCGCCTCCTTTACCGCAAGTTTCCGATGGATTTTACTCGCTGGGTCTTCACAGGGCCTGGTGCCGCGGGGCTCGGGCTACCTCCGATGCCGGTCGTGCCCATCGTGACTCTGGCCGAGACCTCGATCACCTTGCCCGTGGTCGACGCTGGCGCCCCTCTGCCCGACATGACGCACCCGGTAATCCAGCCGTCCCTCGACGCCGAACGTTGGAACGATTATGCCTTCGCGCTCGCCAACCAGGCGGGCTACGCTCGATCTCGGCAGGCGTTCCAAACCTCTCTTGCTCTGAAGCCGGATGATGCCGAGGTCTGGACGACGCTTGGCAATCTCGAGTGGGCCGTGCGCGAGTACGCAGCGGCGCGTCCTGCGTTGGAGCGGGCGCTCCAACTCAACCCCTCCCTGGCACGCGCCCGATACTATCTCGGGATTGTTGAGCGGGACGAGGGGCACCGGGATCAAGCCCTGGCCCAGTTGCGTGCAGCGGCCGCGCTCTATCCGCGCGATGTCGTGGTGCTTGCCGATCTCGGCAGAGTCCTGCTCCAGAACGCGGAGTACCGCGAGGCGGTCGCGGTCCTTGAGCGAGCGGCTGCGATCAACCCCGCAGATCCTGGGGTGCACTTCATGCTCACGATGGGACACCGTGCCCTGGGAAACGCGAGGGAGTCCAAGGCTCACGAAGTATCTTTCGATCGTTTCAAGATGTCCGGAGACTCGAACACAGGCGTGATCTACCTCAACGCTCATCCCGAGGTCAGGACCGAGCGGAGGGGATTGCACGAGCATGAGTCGATGCCGCTCGATGGAGTCGATGATGATGCCCCATAAAATGCAATTCTCGCTGGCAGTCCTCGCTGCCTGTTGGCTGTTCGACCTGGGCATGGCGTCCGAGGATGTCCGGGCGCAGAGCGTGGGCTCCTCCAAGCCTCACTTCGTGGATGTCACCGAACGGACCGGGATCGTCTGGAAACATGAGACAGGCGCCTTCGGGCAGCGCTGGCTGCCGGAGACCCTGGGGCCGGGGGTGATCGTGCTGGATGCCAACGGCGATGACATGCCAGACCTGCTGTTCGTGAACGGCCGTAACTTCCCTGACCGGCCAGGGCCGGCGGCGACGCCGGCGCTCTACCTGAACCGTGGGAACCTGCGGTTCGAAGACGCGACGCACCCGGCGGGGCTCGACTTCAGCGTCTACTGTCTGGGCGGAGCCGCGGCCGATTATGACAACGATGGCCGTACCGATGTCTTTTTCTCCTGCCTGGGACAGGACCACCTGCTGCACAACGAGGGAGGACGGTTCACCGACGTCAGCCACAAGGCCGGTCTGTCGCAAGCCTATGAGCTCGGGGCGTCGGCCACGTTTTGGGACGCCGACCGTGACGGATACCTCGACATCTTCGTCACCCGCTACGTGGACTGGACGCCCGAGACAGACAAATTCTGCTCGATGGACGGCAAGACCAAGTCGTATTGCGTGCCGACCGTCTACAAGAGAGTTTTCAATCGCTATTATCGGAACCTGGGGAACGGCACGTTCGAAGATCAGACGAGCAAGGCGGGATTGGCCAATCCCAGCAAGGGCCTGGGAGTTGTGCCGCTCGACATCGACAGCGACGGCTGGCCCGATCTGGCCGTGGCCTCCGATACACAGCCGAACCTGCTGTTCCACAACAGAGGGAACGGGACGTTCGAGGAGATGGGACTTTCCTCCGGGCTGGCATACTCCATGGACGGCCAGGTGCGCGGCGGGATGGGGATCGACGCTGGCGACTACAACCGCACGGGTCGTCCGAGTATGGCGATCACATATTTCACGGCCGAGATGACCGGCTTTTACCGCAACGAGGGGAACCTGTTTTTCCTCGATATCGCACCCGGCGCCGAGATCGGGCGCAAGACCCGGCCCTACGTCGGCTGGGGATGCTTCTTCTTCGACTACGATCTGGACGGCTGGCTCGACCTCTTGGTGGCCAACGGCCATCTGGACGACTCGCGATCGAAGCTCTATCCACCGGAGCCGTATGCCCAGCCGGCCCTTCTCTTCCGCAACCAAGGGAACAGTGAGTTTGTCGAGTCCGGTGCCGGAACGGACCTGGCCGCCCCGATCGTGGCGCGCGGGGCGGCGTTCGCCGATCTCGACGGCGACGGCGACCTCGACCTGGTGCTGACCGCCAATGGTGGCTCGCCTAAGGTCCTGGAGAATCGTGGAACCCCCGGCAACTGGCTGCGCCTCGCCCTCCAGGGAAAGGCCAGCAATCGCGACGGCCTCGGGGCCTGGATCAAGGTCACCACGAAGGGGGGCACCCAGACCTGGTACGTGCACAGCGGCGGCAGTTATCTCTCCCAATCCCAGATCGAGCCCACCTTTGGTCTTGGAGACGCCCGGATCGTCGACGAGGTCGTCGTTCAATGGCCGTCGGGAACGACGCAGCGGCTGACCAACGTGACCGCGAACCAGCGGCTGAAGGTCGTCGAGCCGGACGCCGCGCCGCGCAAGGCGCCTTGAGCGACCGAAGCACCTGGACGGAGAGACGACATGAACGGGATCGCAAGCTGGCAGTCGACCCATCGCAACCTGTCGGCGCTGGACCTGAAGTTCCGCGAAGTGGCGAAGGACTCTCCCGAGTTCCTGGATCGCGCACACTTCCAGGTCCAAGGTGAAACCAAAAAGCTCCTGCACTATCGCCTGCAATCCTGGCCTACGTTCGTGGGGACAGAGAAGCTCACGGAGCTCAAGAGGGTTGGCATCGAGGTCAGCCGGCTGATCCGGAGCGTGCCGGAGCGGATCTTCCACAGCGATCCGGTGAAGCTGGCCGACTTCTACGGTCTCGCCTCCCCCGGGCTCGCCGCGGTTCTTTTCGATCCGCCCACCGGGGCAGAGACCATGCTCTCGCGGGGAGACCTGATCGCGACCGCGAGCGGCTTGAAGTGCATCGAGTGGAACTTCACTCCGAGCCTCGGCGGGTGGGACACGACGATCATCACCAGCCAGTTGTTGGCCGCGTCCCCTACAGCCCGCTTTATCGAAAGCGAGGGGCTGCGGGCCGCCTTCACGGATACGATGCTCGAGATGTTTCGTTTCGTGATCGAAGATCTCCGTTCCAAAGGAATCGTCGATTCCGGAGATCTGACGATCGCGTTCGTGACCCATTCCGGGGAGGTCCCCAGCATCGCCGGGGGTCTCGACTACTTCGACCGCGAGCTGCAGCGGACCATCGAGGCAATCGGCCTCGACTTGCATGGGCAGACGGTTGCCTGCACCGTCGAGGACCTGATGCCGGCAGGGGACGGCCTTCGCCTGGAGGGCCGGAGAATCGGTGCCGTCATCGAGCTCGGCGGGAACGGGACCCCCCCCCACGTCTACCGGCAGTTCAAGGGAGACCTCGTCGGGCTGTACAACGGTCCCCTGGGGCTCATTCTCTCGAACAAGCGCAATGTCGCCCTCTTGTCCCAACATGCCGCTTCGGGGGCGTTCGCGGCCGAGGAGCGGGCCATCATCGAGGCGCACGTTCCCTGGACCCGTCTGGTCGCTCCAGGCGAGATCGACTACGAAGGAGAAACCCATTCCCTCGCCGAGCTTCTGATCGGCCGTCAAGAACAGTTCGTGTTGAAGGATGCAGGCTCCTACGGAGGTGCAGGGGTTGTTCTGGGCAGGTTCGTCTCTCCGGAGACATGGCGCCAGACCCTCGACAATGCACTGGCGCAGGGAAATTGGGTCGTGCAGGAGATCCTGGAATCCTTGCCCTACCTCTACCAGAGCGGCGACTATGGCTGCTCCATCCACGATGTGATCTGGGGGCCTTTCGTTTTCGGTGAGCGCTACGCAGGCGTAGTCTTGCGCATGCAGCCGAATATGGCCGGAGGAGCGGTGAACCTGAGCCTGAGCGCCACGGAAGGAATCGTCCTGGAAGTTTGAGCGCCGAGTTGGAACCAAGAGGATGAGATGATGCGCGTGGCCTTTTACAATTCTGACCCCGGGGGCACGGGGCACGCCCCTGATTTGCAAGCTCCCTGCGCCGCTGTGGGCTTGCCGCAGACTCCTGAGCCTTCCCCTGCGAGGACGAGGGAGGAGATCAGCGAGGGAGTTCTCGCGACGATCGGAGGGACTCCCCTCGTCCGCCTTCGGCGCCTCCTTCCCGTCGCACGTTTCGAGCTGTTTGCCAAGCTGGAGGCTCTGAACCCGGGAGGGAGCATCAAGGACCGGCCGGCCCTGGCCATCCTGGAGGATGCGCTCCACTCCAGAGCGATCGGCCCCGAGACCCTCGTCATCGAATCGAGCTCGGGAAACATGGGGATCGGCCTGGCGCAGGCCTGCCGTTATCACGGCCTGCGCTTCCTCTGTGTGGTCGATCCCAAGACCGAACGGGCCAACTTGGGGATCCTGCGCGCCTATGGCGCGGAGATCGTGCTCGTGGAGGAACCCGACCCCGCGAGCGGCGAGTTCCTCCAGGCGCGGCTCAACCGGGTCCGGCAACTGCTCGCGCACAACCCCAACGCATTCTGGCCCAATCAATACGCCAATCTGAAAAACCCGCGCTCCCATTACGAGACGACGATGCGCGAGGTGGCGACCGCGCTCGGCGGCCGGGTGGACTTCCTCTTCGTGGCTACCAGTACCTGCGGCACGGTCCGCGGTTGCAGCGAGTACCTGCGGGACCACGGGCTGGCGACCCGGGTGGTGGCGGTGGACGCGGTGGGGAGCCTGATCTTCAGCGATGTCCGGGCGAAGCGGCTGGTGCCGGGCCTGGGGGCGGGCTTGCGGCCGCCGCTGTGCGACGTCTCGCTGGTCGACGAGTGCGTCCATGTCACCGATCTGGATTGCGTCGTCGGTTGCCGGCGGCTGGTGGCGCGCGAGGCGATTCTGGCTGGCGGCTCGTCCGGTGGCGTGGTTGCCGCGGTCGAGAAGGTGAGGGACCGCATTCCCGAAGGCGCGGTCTGCGTAGCCATTCTTCCCGATCGCGGCGAGCGCTACCTGGAGACCGTCTACAGTGATGAGTGGGTGCGCGAGCATTTCGGGGAGGTCGCGCACCTCTGGAACGAGGATTCGGAGGCACTCCATGCGCGGCGACGAGGCCAGACAACGAGCGGGGGCAGCCAGTGTCCCGATACAGCGATAGATCATTACGGAGAGCTCATGATGGACATCCAGAACCTTCATTTTGCAACAGACCAGAGTACAGTGGACGACCTGAACTCCGAGTTCTATGGGAAGATTCAATTCCCTTGGCCGCCCGAATACTTTGAGCGCGTGCAGCGAGTGGATCTGGCGTCGCGTATGTTGTCCCAGGATATCGGCTACTGGCACCGGCCAGTGTTGCCGCAGGAACCCCGCATCTGGGTAGCTGGCTGTGGAACCAACCAGGCGCTGTTCACCGCGCTCAGGTTTCAAGACGGCCGGGTGCTGGGCTCCGACCTCTCAGCGGAATCTTTGGCAGTCTGCAGCGTAAATTCAAGCAGTCTGGGAGTGGATAACCTCGAGCTCAGGCATGAGACGATCAACCAGGTCTCCTATACAGGCCTCTTCGACTACGTCATCTGCACGGGTGTGATCCACCACAATGCCGACCCCATCCAGCCGCTGCTTCGGCTGGCGCAAGCTCTCAAGCCAGAGGGAGTCCTCGAGCTCATGGTCTACAACCAGTATCATCGCATCCTCGCTTCCGCCTTTCAGAATGCGATCTGGGTTTTGTTGGGAAAGCCGGCAAAGCCGGATTTAGCCCAAGAGCTGCCTATCGGTCGGCGTCTGGTAGAGAGATTTCGCCGGGAAACCCTCATGTCTCAATTCTTGTCATCAACCGCGCAAATGGCCGACACGGCCTTTGCTGATCTTCTTCTGCAACCGGTGGAGCACAATTTCTCGATGGATTCCCTGGACCGGGCAGCGAGGCGCTGCGGTCTTGAGATGCTGACATTTTGCAGCGACCATTATAGCCGCACCATGGACGGGGGAAATTGGAATCTGGATCTCGCTGATCCTCACCTCCAGGAGCTTTATGACGCACTGCCGGATACCGAGCGCTGGCAGGTCACCAATCTTTTGATGGCGGAATCGTCGCCGCTGCTCTGGTTCTATTTCCAGCGTCAAGATTGTCCGCGACCGCGCAAGCCCGAACACCAGATCTGCGATGAGTTCCTGAATACCCGCTTCGCCCGGGTGAAGACTCAGAAGGAAATCTTCATGCGCCAGCCTGAAGGGGGCTATTCAGGGGAGCCACTGAACGTGCCGTTCCCCCGAGCGACTCCCGCCTCTCCCCTGGCCCGCGGTGTCTATGCCGCCCTTGACGAGGGGGCACCGCTTCAAGCGACTCTGGCCAAGCTCGGTATCGAGCCTTCGTTCTTCAAGCTCAGCCTGCTGCGGCTCAGTCTCGCTACATCCGGGAGCCCCTATCTCGAGGCCGTCTGATTGGCAAGCTCCGGCTTGTATCCGCTCAGGCCACCACTACTCTGGGACGTCCGCCCAGCTCGTGGGATGGGACATGCACACCAGCACCTTGCGGTCACCCCGGAACGGGTTGCGGCCGTGAGCGACCATCATGTTGTCCAGCAACAGGATGTCGCCCTCCTGCCAGGGGAAGCTGAGGGTCTCGGCGCGATAGCCGAAGGGAAGTGCGGCGCCGAGAGGTGGCTGGCCGTACTCAGCCCGGAGAGTGTGCAGGAAGCGCTACGCGACTTGAGGAATTTCGAGCGGCGCGTGCGCCTCGCCCGGGAGTACGTGCCGTCGACGCAGTATGGCGGCCCCAGCGTTCTGTTCCGATGCGACGAGATCCCGCCGGAGCTGTATCCCGAAATCCGCGAGATGATCGAGAGCGACCTGGCCATGGGCTGGCGCCGCTACGCGACGGGCGACATCGAAGTACTGCCGGCCTCCGGCAGCTACGGTGTGATGTTCCGGAAGCACCACGTAGACATCCTGGGACAGCGACTCAGGACCGTTCTGGAGCGCCTTGATCCCCGCGAGGAGTAGAGATGAGAGTATTCCGCTTCCTGTTCCGATATTCGAAAGGTATGGTGCTGCTCGCCGCTGTCTCCGGCATCATCAGCGGCGCGTGCAGCACGGGCCTTCTGGCGTTGATCAACACGACGCTGTCCCGCGAGGATGCGTCGCGGATGACTCTCCTGTGGGGTTTCATCGCGCTCTGCCTCGTGGTCCCTGTGACGCGCGTCGCGTCCGAGCTGCTGCTGACCCATCTGGGGCAGGTGACCATCTATGACCTGCGGATGCGGATGAGCCGTCAGATCATCTCGGCGCCGCTCCGCTACCTGGAGACCCTGGGCCCAGCGCGCCTGACATCTACCCTGACGGAGGACATCTCCACAATCACCGCCCTCGTCACCCTGCTGCCCGTGCTGAGCATCAACAGCGCGATCCTGGTGGGCTGTCTCATCTACCTGGGCTGGCTCTCCTGGCAGGTCCTCGCGGCCGTGATCCTGTTGATGGTCGTGGGGATCGTGTCCTACCAGATTCCGGTCGTCAAGGCGATCGTCCACTTCCGCCGCGCCTGGGCGGCTCGCGACAGCCTCTATGGTCACTTCCGCGCCATCGTCGACGGGTCCAAAGAGCTGAAGCTCCATCACCGGCGCCGCAACGCCTTTTTCTCCGAGGTCCTGAGCGCGACCGCTTCCACCTTCCGGAACGCCGTCATCAAGGCGCAGACGATCTATACCATCGCCTCGAGCTGGGGACAGCTCCTGGTATTCGTCGTCATCGGCATCGTGCTTTTCGCTGCGCCCTACCTGAACCTGGCTGGCACGAACCGCGAGACCCTGAGCGGGTTTACCCTGGTCCTGTTGTACCTCATGACCCCTCTGCAGATCCTGATGAATTCCTTGCCGAGCCTGGGGCAGGCCGAGATCGCGCTTCGTCGCGTCGAGGAGATGGGACTGGACCTTCAGGAGCACGCCAGCGAGGGAGAGCTCCCGCCCCCTTCCGAGGCGATGTCCTGGAGCGAGTTGGTGCTGCAGGATGTGGGGCACACGTACAAGCGCGAGGGAGACGAGCAGGACTTCCACCTTGGCCCGATCGACTTCTCCCTGCAGCCGGGCGAGCTGGTCTTCATCGCCGGAGGCAACGGGAGCGGCAAGACCACCCTAGCTAAGATCCTCGTCGGGCTCTACTCGCCCGAGCAGGGAGAGATCCTCCTCGACGGAAAGCCCGTCACCGACGCGAACCGGGAGGAGTACCGCCAGCTGTTCTCGGTCGTCTTCTCGGACTTCTTCCTGTTCGACGCGCTGCTGGGTCTCGAGGCCCCTGATCTCGACGAGAAGGCGCGCCACTACCTGGTGCGGCTCCAACTCGAGGGCAAGGTACAGATCGAGGGCGGAAAGCTCTCCACGACCCAGCTCTCGCAGGGGCAGCGCAAACGCCTCGCGCTGCTGACGGCCTATCTGGAGGACCGGGCCATCTACGTCTTCGATGAATGGGCCGCCGACCAGGATCCCTACTTCCGCGAGGTGTTCTACCAGCAGCTCCTGCCGGAGCTGAAGAGACGAGGCAAGGGGGTCGTGGTGATCAGCCACGACGAGCGCTACTACCATTCTGGCGATCGACTAATTAAGCTAGACTATGGGAGAATCGTGCAGGAAGTGACGACCTCGCCCCTCGTCGAATCTGCCACCGCTTGACTTCCCTGGTACGGCGCTCAAGGAGCAGACATGAGCACCTCCTCTATGACCTACGCCGCACCCTCCGGTCTCTGCTGAGAGCGCCGGCGTTCACCGTGACCTTCTCCTGCGAGAGGCGCCTAAAGGCCCTACGCAGCCGGATGGAGGGCCGGGGTCCCGCCGAACCGCAGCGCGGGCCACAGGATCTCCGTCGGCTGACCGAACTGCAGGCCAAGACAGCCAGCCTTCCGATCCTTCACGCTACTAAGAACCGGGCACCGGACACCGACGCTCCACCGCCCCGACGTCGGCTGCGGCTCCTTGCGGCTGACTTCATGGTCCAAACCTCCGGCCGTCTTGGCCTTGATGGGTCAGTCGGCCGGTCCTGCCCACCCGAAGTTTTAGTGCAGGGCTGAAAAAGGAAAGGCTGGTTTGTCACATCACATTGTTAGCATTGCGTGCCAAGGGAGGATTGAGAGTGAAGAATGCACGCAAGGTAACGATCCAAGAAGCGACAGCGAGCTACGAGGAGTGGCTCGGCGAGCAGATTCTGCTCCTGCCGGAAGACCTCGAGCGCAAGCACGAGCTCATGCGCAGCGGGCCGTTTCCGTTCCTGCGCGCCACGTATTACCGGTGGACGCAGCTCTGGACCCAGGCTCCGAAGCGGATACGCGAGGGGCGGGAGGTGCTCGCCGTGGGCGACCTGCACGTCGAGAACTTCGGGACCTGGCGCGACGTGGAGGGGCGCCTGGTGTGGGGAGTCAACGACTTCGACGAGGCGTGCCGTCTGCCCTACACCTACGACCTCCTCCGGCTCGCCACCAGCGCCCGCCTCGCGGTCTCCGACGGCAAGTTGCAGATCGAGCCGAAAGAGGCGGACGTCGCGATCCTTGCCGGCTACCGGGATGGTCTGGAAACGGGAGGCCGGCCCTTCATCCTGGCCGAGCAGTGGCGCGCTTTGCGACGGGTGGCGATGGCGAAGATGGACCGGCCGGACAAGTTCTGGGAGGAGCTCGACCGCCTGCCCACCGTCGCGGCCGACCGGGTGCCGGCGAGCGCAGCCAGAGCCCTCGGCCGGCTGCTGCCCACGGAGGGTCTGCCCTTGCGGTATGCCCATCGAGTGGCCGGGTTGGGGAGCCTGGGCCGCCAGCGCTTCGTGGCGATCACCGACTGGCGCGGTGGGAAGATCGCTCGCGAGGCGAAAGCCGTGGCCCGCTCCGCCTTCATCTGGTCGCATGGCGGTCCGGGGGAGACCAAGGAGCTCTACCGCGAGATCCTGGACAAGGCGATCCGCTGCCAGGATCCCTTCATCGCCATAAGCCGGCGGTGGATTGCGCGGCGCCTCTCTCCAGACTGCACGCGCATCGAGCTGAACGATCTCAAGAAGGAACAGGAAGCCAGCCGGCTGCTGCACGTCATGGGCAGGGAAACCGCCAACGTCCATCTCGGCAGCGCCACCGCCGCGGCGCTGCTCGTCGATCTCTCGTCCCGGCCCGACGGTTGGCTGCACGAGGCGGTCGAGGAGATGCTGGCCGCGGTCGAGGCGGACTGGAGCGCCTGGAAGAAAGATTCGGGCAAATCCCGAGACTGAATGCGATGCTGGGATAACAGAGTCGGGCAACGCTCTGAGAGAGAGCGGCCATCCGAGCTATCCCGGACCCGCCGTTTTTCCTTCGGGGCTGTCCATTTTGTTCCGGGTACCCTTCCATCTGTTACAAAGGAAGGAGGGAGTCTCGACATCACTGTAGTAATCGTCAACTCTACTGTAGTCGTCGTAATGCTCACTGTTTCCATCATTACATCCCCTTTTGGATCGTTACGGAAGGGAGTTGAATTTGTGACGTCTTGGGAGGTCGATTCCGGCGCGACTCTTCCCCTGGGCGCAACGTCGTCGGTGTTTATTACAACGACTCCAGCCTCTGTCACGATCTCTCCCTCCTTCGTCGCAACGGAGAGTTCCTGTGCCTGAACGACAGCGTATGTCGTCACAGTGAAAGGACGTTTTGTCGCGAAGTGACTCGTCACTGTTGCAGAATGGAGAGGAGTTGTTGCAATCTGGAGAGGGAAGCGAGCAATCTCCGCGAAGATCGTGACATTTCCTCATGTCCGGGAGCTTCCGGAGGGAGGAAGGCTCCCCGGGGAAACTGTCGATGTTGCAACGCCAACTCTCCTCGAGAGAGAGGAGGGTGTACAGGAGCGTGGGAGGTCGGGTATTGTTACGGGTAGAGTCGTCGTCGTAACACTCTGTTCCAGGTCTCTGAAGTGGCGTGAGGTGTTTGTCACGGCGAAACGGCATCCCGTGACGAAGCAGGGAGACTGCAAGCCGAGGAGGAGGTCCCCGGATGAGCCGACAGCTTTCCATCGAACGCGTCCTGGCCGAGCTGAAGGAGCGGATCGCGGAGCATCGCCGCAAGGCGGCCTACCATGCGGAGAAGGAGGCCTTCCACCAGAAGGAGAAGGTCCGCCATACCGAGGAGCTGCAGACCGTCCTGGAGCGCTTCGAGACCTTTCAGGTGGCGGCGGACGCCGTCACCGAGCTGGTGGCGCGCCCTCGCGAGGAGAAGGCGGCCGACGACTCGATCCCGGCCGGCAAGGGGGCTGTCCTGAGCAAGCTGGTCGAGCGCGTGGTGGTCGCCAAGGGACCGATCGAGCCTTTCGGCGCCGCCGACATCACCCGGGAGATCCGGGAGCGCTTCGGGGCCCGGCTCGGGAGGAAGATCGACGTCCGCGCCGTGGCCGCCAAGCTCCGCCGCCTGGCCCGGGCCCGGCTGATCCACCAGCTCCGCGGAGGCCGGGCGTACCACGAGGCGCTGTACAGCCTGACACCGGGCGGGGGAGAGTGAAGGAGCGTTCCTTGGGGCGCCGGGACTTGCACCCCAGGTCAGGTGGGGGTAGCCTACGTGTGAGATACGTATAGTGAGGTGACCCCTATGCACAAGAAGCTCACCATCACTGTGGACGAAGAAGTTTACGAAGGTCTCCACGAGGTCGTGGGCCGGCAGAGGATCAGCCAGTTCATCGAGACCCTGGTCCGGCCTCACGTCGTCCGGAAGGACCTGCTGGCTGCGTATCGCGACATGGCGGCGGAAGAGGAACGGGAAGCCGAGGCACATGAGTGGGCCGAGGTGACCGTGGGGGACGTGGCGGATGAAGCGCGGTGAGGTCTGGTGGGTCAGCTTCGATCCGTCGCTCGGAGGGGAGATCCAGAAGAGGCGGCCGGC
>Ga0134123_10000895_pt1 | contig 19625 bp, 15 predicted proteins | sample KB303_FD_96460 | JGI IMG/M metagenome (GOLD analysis project Ga0134123, IMG submission 96460) | Terrestrial soil microbial communities without Nitrogen fertilizer from Kellogg Biological Station, Michigan, USA - KB3-0-3 | ecosystem: Environmental > Terrestrial > Soil > Unclassified ...
CAGGGAGATTGATAGTTGACGGAGATCATGATGTCTGATTCCCGATCACAAAGTGATGCGGGTAGTCAATCCTGAAAAGCCGTGGAATGGAAGGTCTCACGTGCGGTTTGGAAATCGAGGCGCTGGCGATGTCGGTGGCACTCTGTGACTACCGCCGCTATATAACCAGGGGCCGGGGAAAAACTGTCCAAGCGCCATCCGGTGCCGTCTCCGCAGGTTTTCCCGACGCGCAGGATCTTAGCCGGTTCGCCCGGGGCCAGCGAGACATCGAAGCTATCGAGTGAATGGGAAAGGCCGTCGCCAAGCGCCTTGATGAAGGCTTCTTTGCGCGTCCAGCAATTGAAGAATCCCAACGGCTTGTCGTGGGAGACAAGAGCCCGGTAAACATCATTCTCGTGGCGGGAAAAAAAGCTTGCTGCGATGTCGTCGGCGTCGTGGATTGCACGAAGTGCTTCGACATCGATGCCCACCCGGCATCCGCGGGAGAAGGCGTAGACGGCGATGTCATCGGAATGCGAAAGGTTGAAGCGCCAGCCGGTGCCCGCGAATCTCTGCGCGAGCTCGGGCTTGCCGTGTGAGCCGGATGCCAACTCCACCGATTCCGCACGGATCCCCAACCGTGCCGCCAGAAACTGGCGCAGTCGCGCGCGCGCTACGATGAATCGCCGACGGTCGCGATGAAAGGCAAGACGATTGACTCTTTGTCGCTCCGAGTCGGAGAGTGATGCCGCCAGGTTGTGTACCGCGTCGGGCGCAAGGTCCAGGCACGCCACCAGAATCTCGGTCGAGCCGGCTGTGAAGCGCGCGGCAGGATGTGCAGTCAGCGACGCAAACGGGCCGCGGGCCGTCGGGCCGGACACGAGATCCCCCGGAAGCGAAGGCGGCCGGGATTCGGCTCCCCAAACTGGGGGTGAGGCAGGCATCGGCACTTTTCTCCCGCGTGCGGCGATTCATGAGGCCTCGTCTTACTACGTGCTGCCATTCCATGGCGTCGGCATGCGCCGAAAAACCGCAGTCCGAGCGAAATGTAAGGGTCGGGTGCTTGGTGTAGAAGCCTAGTAACAAAGTATTGCATGCTTGGAGAGGCGGCAAATCGGCCTATAGTCCGTTTGGCACATGTGCTGACGGCGCCGCCAACTCGTTGCCACGTCCCCGCGACGCAGCTCTCAGAAAATACGACGGCTATCGGTGCTCCGGTCACTGCGTTACGAAGGCAAATACCTCAGGTCATACGGCCGATTCATCCCTTTTGCCCGAACGTAGGCGTCGCGTGCCCAGTCACGAGCCGGGTCTTCGGCCGAACAGGCGAGGAATGCTGCGGGCGACCCGGTAGCTTAGGGTTTTCAGGGAATCGTGCCGCGGATGCGTTCCGACCCCGGCAGGTTGCAATCCGTGCCGGCGCAGGAACGCATTGCATCTGTGCAGCATGCGCCGCCGTTCCAGGTCCGGCGTGCGAAAGGTAATGCTGAAGGAGACGGATACGTCCGCACCGTTTCTCACGAAATGAGGTGCGGTCGCCGGAAAATGCAGGCCGAGCCCCGGGCGCAGGTCAAAAGTCCAGCCCGCTCCCTCTCGCTCCGTCCGATATTCCAGGTTGCGATGGCCGCCACAATAGAACTGCTCGAGTTCTTGCTCGGACAGGATGGAGCGGTCGCGCCCGTCAAACAGGTGAATCCTTTTGCTGCCGCGAATCTGCAGAAGAAAATTGTGTTCCGGATCCATGTGATACGGCGTCACCGCCCCCGGTGAACTGATAAAGACGAAACCCTGTGCGAGGCACATGCCCGGCTGCAGTGGTTCGGAGTGCCTCGCCACCTCGGCCAGGCACCGATGCAGTAACGCCCGATATTCCGGCTCCTGTTCTACGTATTTGAGCACCAGCCAGGATTTGCATTCGGCAATGCGGCGGATCGTTTCCTCGGCACTGAGGCCATTTGCCGGTGTTCGCTCCGGCGCCACGTTAACCGGAATGTTTCCGGCGTTGTACTCGACGCTCGATTCCGGAAGGCTTCGGCACAACCGCAGCAGACGCGAAATCTCGAACAATGGATGGTTGGTCAGCTCATGGCCAATAACGAATGGTCTCCGGTCGAAGCATCCCCGGAACGAGTCGTGATCGATATCGAGGAATTGTCTGGCCCGGCCCGCCGATCCCTCCAGGGGCCGCGTAGCTGCGGCGACATCAGTAGAGTGCATGAGACACCTTTGTACGGCCGGCGGGTCCAGGAGCCGGTACGGTCCCCGGGAAGTCCGCATGGGATCTGCGTTTCGCTTGGGATTTCATGGTCTGAATCCGCGGATGATCTGCAGCAGCGGTCTGCCCGCCGGATAAACCATTATCGCCAGGTCACCGAGCCAGTGACCCGTGGAGCAGAGCACCGACTCGATGATCTTGTGATCCTTCCACAAGCGGTTGATCATAGGATGATCCGGCTCCGCACAGGAGTCCATCCAGGCAAGGCGCGAATTTGAGTGCAGGTAGCCCATCACGTCCAGCATGATCTGGACACCCGGGGAAAACTTGGCAAGGTTCTCGTCATAGGCGATCTTGAACGCAAAGCCCCCGGAGCCGGAAAGAAAACTCAACAGCATGGCGGCTGCACGCCCATCCAGAAAAAGTCCCTGCAACACCATTTGTCGGCGGGCAAAGCCTTCCCGCGCGGCTTCCCGCACGTAGGCTCTCTCGCTGGCATTTATTCCCAGCGCGGTGCCTTCGCGCGCCTTCCAACCGCTCGCTTCCAGATCCAGGAATGTGTCCAGCCAGTCGTCCAGGTCCGCGTGATTTTGCAAGGTGCGAAACTCGAGGCTGCCCAGTTCGGCGAGGCGCCGTCGCTGCCGCCGATATTCCTTGCGTACCCCGGTTGACAAGGTGTTCTGCAGATAGTCCTCGAATTTTCGTCCTTGCTTCCACAACGCCCGCGCATATCTGTTGGTGACGCATTGCCATGCCCCGGTTTCCTCGGCGTGCTCCCTGAGCAGGTCGTGGAAAGGGCCATCGCCGCGGACAGAAGAGAAATCCACAACGTGGGCGCCGGCACTTGCGCGGGCCCACTGCAGCAATGCAGCAAGAGTATCGCGTGCCCGGTCGCGCCGGAGCAGCGGGGTACACAGGAAACAGTGCACGTGTTTCCACATTCTCCAGGCCCGGATCGGCAGATTCTGATACCGGGATACAGGCTCCAGCGGAAAAAATCCGCACAACCGCGAAACGCCGGCCGTGGCTAACGGCTCTTGCTCGTAAATGAACACCAGGCGCAACGGCTGGTCGCGCGTCAGGGTGCGTAGCGCCGGCCTCAGCAGCCAAGGTTCATAGAAGACGTTTGCCTCCATGGCATGATCGGCGAGGTCTTGCCACGCCCGAACATGGCTGCCGAGTTCCGATTCATTCTCGACCACCACAATCTTCAGGGGCCGGGTACGCGCGAGTCCATCGAGATTCCTGGCGCGATCGTGTCGGGAGGGATCGACATGAACGAGTTCCAGGGCCCGGTCCGTGGCGATGCGAAATGCATCGCGGACGACTTCGGCGGCGAACAGCGCCGGGTACTCCGTTTCATTCGCGAGGCCGCAGGCTTGAACTTCGGGTATTTGCCCGAAAGGACCTGGGCCGTCGACAGCACTACTCAGGGCGAGTCGGGACTGATTCGGCAGCATTGACGGATCTGTTTCCGCGCCCGCGGGTTTCATATCACCGCCAGAGTTTGCCTTCCACGACAACGCCAAAGGGATCTCCGCGCTGCGGAGCAGAAATGAGATGGCCGCGGTGCAACGGAGTGCCTTTTCATTGGTTCGATCGCACCTGTGAATCTGTTCAAGTGAACGCGTTGCATTCCCTTGATTACCGAAGGGAACGAACGTCAGCCTGACGTTTTTGCATTAAACGACGCAGAGGGTGGGATATTGGCACTTAGTCCCTTCGGATCATGCGTGGCCGGATCGACCGTGCTTCGCGGAGGCGTTCGTGCCGTTTGAACATTGTTTGAGGCATGACGACGTTTCTTCGATTGAGAAGCCCGCAGGTACTTGCGATAGATGGACCCGAACACCTGTTTCATCCTCAACATGTTCCGGAGCGCCCATGCCCCTGTGGTATCGTTGAACAGCCAGACGGTGTGAATATGCTGGCTTTTCGGGCGCCAATCCCTGAACCACGCGGGATTCCCGACCAGGTTTATCTTTTCGAATCTGCCGCCGCCGGTCCCGTCTTGAATGGTGCGCTCGAGCAGCATGTTTCCCGGGGCGCAGTGCGCCCATGCCTCGTCGTAGGCCAGTTTCAATATGTACAGCGTTTCGTCGTACAGCACACAGAACTGGCCGGCGATGAGCCTCCCGCGCACCCTCAGACAATTAATCACGATGGCGTCTTCCCGACCGAATTCGTCGATCAGGGACCGATAAAACTTCACCAGGGCCGGGTGCAGCTTGATTGCGGTGTTGGATCCGTGGGCGCCCTTCCAGCCGGAGGCCTCCAGCTCCAGAAAATCGCCGAAACAGCGCGCCAAATCGGCTGGCGCAGACACGCTGGAGAACTCAACGCCGGTTTCGCGGGCCAGCTTCCTTCGCGCTTTGTTGAGATTCGACCGGAAGTTGCGCGAGAACGCAGACGTCACGTCGGCGTAGCTGCCTCGACAGTCAATATAGTCGCAGGTGGTGAGCTTCGAGGTGTGCACCCGGTCGCGACCGTCGACCAGCAAGGCGCGCAGCGGCGATTCTTCCAGCACTCGATCGAACACAAGCGCGTCCCACGGTTTGCTTCCCTGCTCGCGCAGGGCCCGCAAGAGTGCCGCGAAGATCTCCGCCATCGGAGCGTCGCGGGCGCACAGGATATCGCTCAAAGGCAGGTGCCAATGCTGGGGCAATTGCCACTGACGCGTCAGCAGGCCGAACATCCGGTGCTCGGCACGCTTGAGCGGGACGATCGCCAGCGGCTGGTGTTCGCGCCGAATCAGGAAGAACGCTATGGAACCGGGATTGTTCTCGAGTCCCTCGAGGTAGCTTTTCCACCAGCCATAGTCATGGAAGAAACGCCTGCACTCCAGCTGCTCGAATAACTGCCGCCAGTCCCGTGAAATTGCCCGCAGGCCCTCCGGCCCCCGATACACCTCGACATTCAGCATGGATACTTATCGCGCAGGAATGAAGCTGTGCCTATAGGCTGCCTTCCACATTTCGCAATCTCCGCTGGCTGAATCTAACGACTGGTGGCGTTACCCGCCCTGGAATCGCAGCCACCATTCGCCCTCCAAGCGAGTGAGGAAGGCGTCGCCCCGATGGATCGCCGCCATGATGTCGGCATGGGGCGAATGGACCAGCGTCCAGGTGCCCTCGCGTCGAAACCATGAATGCCGGTTCGACAGTTCCTGGGCGTAGCGCGGGTCGACCCGCCCACATACGGCCGTGGCCCCGTGATGCCACGCGTCGGCGAGCAGGCGCTGCAATACCTGGTCGAATGCGCCGTGCCGTGCAACCAGCTGGACGACTTCGCCCACCCCGTTTATCTGCACGTAGTAGAGGTACCACCCGATCAGCTTCCGATTGCGATTGAGCACCGCGCGCGCGCGCAATGTTCCATGGCGTTTCTTCCGGCCGGTTTGGTCGACCAGCCACGCAAGCGATTCGGCGTTATAAACGGGCTGCAAGGCGTTTCCGCCCATGACCTCCGGCAGATGGGACAACATCGCAGACGGCTCGAGCTGTTCATCGAATCCATCTGCAGCTCCGCGCCAGAACCGGTTTTGGCGCAATCTTGCGGCCAGCGCGTCCACCAGGGCGCACAGCGGACGGGCTGCCAACGTGAGAGGAGCGGGCAGGCTGGCATGTTCTTCAAGAAGCGACAGCGCGTACCGGGCGGGGCGCAGCGGCCGCGTCCAGTGCAGGCTGTAGAGCAGCGGTGCTGCGCCACCGAGTCCGACCCACAGCCGCCGGGACTGGTCGCTCGCGCCATCGGCAAGAGAGAGATCCTGCGGTCCGGACAGATACGCCTTCATCAATTGCAGCGCAATGAGGCTGCGCCGATTGGCCGGGTCAACCATGAACTGGCAGCTGACCGCGACCCGCAATGACCGTCCGTCGAAGCGCATCGGCCGGTGCATGACGGCTTGCATGCCCAGGATCTGCCCGTCCTTTTCCGCAACCCACGACGGCAACTCCGGGTCGTACCACGGATTTTCGAAGATCATCTCGCGGAAATACGCTTCGCAGGCGGCCTGCGAAGGCCAGCCGTGCCGCGGATAGACTCGTGCGAACAGTGCGGCCGCGGCGGGGACGTCGCCGTCCGTAAGGACGCGAATGGTGGCCAGCCCCGAATCTGTTTGTTGCCTGACCGGCGCCGGTCGAGAGCGCGCAGCCGGCTCCGCCGGGGCCGCAGTTTCGGCCTTGTCTTGCGCCTTCGCGCCGGCGGATTGCGCCTCTTCCGCAAAACTACGCAGCGTTGCCTCTGCCATCGGCTTGGCCCTGACTAATTCAACGCGCCGGCCGGGCGCCGTGCATCCGACAGATTCATGGCACCGTCGCCGGCGGACACTAATCTGGCGATGCGCGCAAGCGTTCGCAGATCCTCGAGGTCGATATGATCGATCTTGATACAGAGGTTGAAGTTCTGCTCGAGCTGGAGGAGCAATTCTACGAACTGGAAGGAGTCCAGGATGCCGGACTCGAGCAGATCGGTATCCGCTGACGGCACTTCGATGTGGAAGCGCTCGGTGAACAGAGTGCCCAGGCGCTCTATGATTGCATTGTCGCTACTCAAATGGGTCTCCTCTTTAGCACTGCCCCGATACCTGCCTTGCCGCGTGCTCGGTGCGGTGCGCGTATTCCGAAGCAGCAAGCGCGTCCTCCACCTGCAGCGGCTCCGGGCGCGGCTCGGCGCCGGCGAACTGGCTCCTCAACCGTGGACGGTCGATCTTGCCGTTGTCGTTCTTCGGCAGAACGTCATATCGCAACCAGCGCGCCGGGAGCATGTATCCGGGTACGAGTTTGGCCAGACCTTCCCGGAGGCTGGTGACAGACATCTCGCGATCCGCAGCCGGGACGTATGCGCAACAGATCAGCCAGCCTTCGAAACCTTCCGACTTGATCGCCACCACCGCGCTTTCCTGCAAGCCGGGCAGCGCGTGCAGCGCCGTCTCGATCTCGCCCAGTTCAATGCGGTAGCCGCGGCTCTTGATCTGCGTGTCGGCGCGGCCCACGAAATGCACCAGGCCGTCCGGCCCGCGGCGCGCCAGATCCCCGGTCCGATAGATGAGGTCGTCCGGCCCCGTGCCGCCGGGATATTTGAGGAATGCACGTTGCGTCTTCTCGGGATCGCGCCAATAGCCCGGGCTCAGTCCTACGCCGCGGATGTAAAGCTCACCCATGTCTCCAGTGGCCACCGGCTGCAACTGCTCGTCCAGTACCAGCAGTTCCTCGCCGGCGCACGGGGTGCCGATCGGAATCGATTCACGCTCGTCCGCGGGGCAGTGGGGCAGCGTGTAGTAGCTGCTGACGATGGTGGTCTCGGTAGGGCCGTACATGTTGGTGAATCGCGCGTGTGGCAGCCGGCGCATCCAATGCATCAGTGTGGGCGTCGGCAAAACTTCACCGGCGAACAGGACGCGGCGAAGGTGAGGAAAGTCATCCTGGCGCACCACATCGAAATTCGCCATCAGATTGAGCACCGAAGGCACCGAGAACCATTGCGTCAGCCGCGCGTCTCGAATGAATTGGGCGAGCTTGTGCGGCAGGAGATTCAGTTCTGCCGGGACCAGGTGCAATTCCGCACCGGACCAAAGCGTGCCGAAAATGTCGAACGTCGACACGTCGAAACGCAGTGGCGGATGCTGGGAAATGCGGTCGGTATGAGAGATGCCAAAGTACGCGCGTGCCCACTGGATGAGATGAACGACGGCCGCATGAGTGATCGTCACGCCTTTGGGCAAGCCGGTCGATCCGGAGGTGAACAGAATGTGCGCCACGTCACCGCCGCTGTTGGCGGACGCCGGCAGCGTCGCCGGGAATGCTGCGAGATCATCGAGGCAGAATGCCGGCGCGGCACCGATATCCTGCGGCGGGTTTGCGTCGAGCCAGCCGATGATCGGTTCTTGTTTCAGCGTCGCAGCCGCGAGGGCCTCGCGCAGGCCCTGCTCAACCGGCCCTGCGGCCAGTATGCAGCGGCAGTCGCTGATTTCGAGCACGCGCGCCTGCCGCGCTGCAGGACTTGCCGGATCCATCGGCACATAGATCGCATCGGCTTTGAGCACGCCGAGCATGGCCACGATTGCCGTGGGCATTTTGGGCATCAGCAAGCCGACCCGGTCGCCACGCCGGCAGCCTGCATCCTTGAGAAGATTGGCAAGCCGGTTGCTGGTTTCCTCGAGCGCTCCGTAGGTGAGGTACGTACCCTTGAATACAAGAGCCGTAGCCTCGGGACGCATCTGCGCCTGCGCAGTCACGCCCTGTTGCATCAGCGGGGAAAGCGGAGCGTCAACAACTTTCAAATCGACAGCGGCAAGTGGCATCATCATTAGGCTCGCGTTCAGGTCGGCGGAATCAAAAGGCATGCGTAGCGAGGTGGGCGGCGGGGCCGCAGCCAGGTCGAAATCGCATTGCCCGCAACGGCGCGGACTCCATCCCTGCGAAGCCACGCCGTACTGGCAATCTACCCGGCACAGCATTCACACGACGCTCGTTGAACCCGCCGCTGGCGTGATCCATTCGGACCATGAGAACGCACCCCGCCCCGAAAACCTGCACCGGTACGCTGCCGATACTTCGGTGGATCACACCGATCTCGCAGGTCGCCCGCCCTCGCTGATGAGAAATCCAGAGCACACCCTGTCGGACCTTCGTGGATCTTTCCGTGCGGAGCAACGTGAAAGCCAGACGCGGGCTTCACCGGACGAAAGGGTGCGCGTTCGCACCACTCGAATCGTCGGTTGGAACGATGTGCCTGGTCTGGAAGCGTCATGGGGCGCCCTGCTGAATCTGACTCCCGGCCACAGCGTATTCCAGACATATGCCTGGAATGTGTGCTGGTGGAAAGCATTTCGCGGTTCCCATGAACTGTTCGTCATCCTCGGGCATATCGGTTCCAGGCTGGTCGGCATCGCACCGATGATGATCAGCACCGAAAAGGGCCTCCTCGGCGAGGTGCGTCGTGTTCGTTTCATCGGCAGCAGCAACAATGCTTCCGATTACTGCGATTTCATTACCGATCCGGCCGTCCCGTGCGCGCTGGACGCGCTGCTTGACGAAGTGGGCATCAGTTCCGGCAGATTTGATCGAATGGACCTGTCCAATTTTCCCAGTCATTCCGCACACCGCAACCGTATCCTCGAGTATTGCAAGAGCCGCAATACCAGACTGGCAGTGGACTTTCAGGCCGACGCGCCGGTACGGATACTTGGGGATCGTCAGGCCGACCTGAAGGCTGCTAACAAATCCAGCCTCAAGAGGCACACAAAATTCTTTGAAAAATCCGGAGACCTTCGCTTCCACCAATGTCAAAGCGAAGATGAAATCCTGGGATACCTGGACCGTTTCTTTGAGCAGCACAAATCGAGGCGGGCGCAAACGGGCTCGCCCAGTCAGTTTCTCGATCCGGCGCAACAGGCGTTCTACCGAGAGCTGGTTCAGAGGAATTTCCGCCTTGGCTGGCTCAGATTTGACGTGGTCCTGTTCAACGCAGCTCCGCTGGCTTTTCACTTCGGCTTCGAATATCAGGGGCGCTTCATCTGGTACAAACCCACCTTTGACGTCCAGTTTGCATCCCGTTCCCCGGGGGAGGTCTTGATCAAGTTCCTTCTCGAGGACGCCATCCGGAAGGGCTTGCAGGAGTTCGACTTTACTGTCGGATCCGAATCATTCAAGTATCGGTTTGCAAATCGGATTCGTTACAACGAGCGATTGATCGCCTTCCGTTTTGCCCGCGACTTTTGGTTGCACGGAGGCATCTGCCGTGGCAAGTCACTGCTGAAGAAGCTGCTCAGACGGAACGAAGCACAGAGGAGCGGCGCGGAATCCGCTCAGCAGTGAAGTGGAGAGCAACGCCCTCATTTCACGGATTACCGGTTCTGTTCTTCGGCGGTTGCCGGAACTCAATCAAGCACGCCTATCAGAACCGCTGTTTTCTGCTCACCAGGTAGTCGAATACCCGTAACCGCCGGCACCCTCCAAGTGTGTGTACCCGCAAGATGTCCTTCCTCCAGCCCGGTGAGATTCGATGCACCGCAGTTTCCCGGTAGTCATCGCCGTTCAGGACATCCACACGATTGATCAACACGGAGTGTCCATACGCCAAAGAGCAATCCTGACTCGGTCGATACAGGTTTCCGTCGCGCACAAACAAAGGCCCCGCAGGGCGAGCGCAGCGCACATCGGAAACTACCGGGTTGGCTCGATGAGCCGTCCATGGGCCAAGGGGTGTCGTGCTCCAATACAGGTGAAGCTCATCGGTGCTGTCCGCCCCGGGCTCTGCTACGTTGACGAACATCCACCACCGGTCGTCTTGCCGCCAGAGCGTGGCGTCGTAGGCGCTGAGTTTGTCGAGAACGACTTTATGGAGACGCCATTGCAGCGGGAACATCTCGCACCGGTATACCTCAACAGTTCCATTCGCCGCCGTCTCCGGCATCATGTACAGCGAGCCTCCCCAATCGAAGACGAACGGATATGACAGGTGATAAGGACGTTCCAGAACGACTTGTGGTTCGCCGGGTTCGCCGTTCTCGGAAACCTCGACCGCCATGATGCGACCCTTCTCCGTGCTGAAAGGCAGTTCCTCGAAGAAAATAAAGTACTTGCCTTGATATTCGACGGCGAATGGATCGGCCCAGAAGCGGTCTCTCGGAGGGACCAGATAGCGCAATCCTTCAACCCGCCATTCCTTCGTACTCTCTTCGGCAAAGTAATAGGCGATCTGCCACTGGTCCCGCCAGTTCAGTGAACGCAAACGATTGGCTGCCACGTTAGAGGCCAAACGCCAGGACAGGCGGCCGATAGCGGGAATCGTGGGCGCGCGAAGTGCCGGATAAGCCGCCGGAGTCGGAGTCACCGACGCCTCAGGTACCCACGTCTTCCCGTTGCGGGTAACACCTTCGAGGAGTCGTCTGTAGAAACTCATTGCCTTTCTCACAGAACTCAGTCGATTGCGTCGAACCGAGTTTGTGACGGTCGCACCGAAGGTCCGGTACAGCGAGCGGTCCCGGAGGTCGGCGTAATCAACGACGCTAGCCATCGTCACTGGACTGCCGGCGCCCAGTTCCATGGCGCCACCCCAGTTGCTGGCTGCCGAAACGCCCTGTCCGATTTCAATGCCCCACACACCCAGGCGCGATACCGGGCTCATCGGCCGGCGCGGAGGAATGACAGCAAAACACAACCATACGTCGACCTCACACTTTCTCAATCCCGCAACCCCCGCCTCGTCCGGACACCAGCCGTCACTGTGGCGGGCGACCTCCACATCAAGCAGCGGCACCGCGAGCTCCGCGGCTACATCTTTCGGAATGAACAGGGGTTCCCCGTGGCATCGCAAGCGCTCATCGAGTTGGTCAAGAAGGTGGTGAAGGCATGCAGCCAACGATTTTCGGGTCATCGCGCGGGTAACCGCTACAGCGGCCAAGCTCACGCCCGGCACGGCTAAAGCCTGTTTCACTGATTCGAGTACCCAGCCCTCCTGGCTCGGCGCATCCAGCAGGACGCCAACTCTGACCGGGAGCACGGGCAGGTCTCCCATCAAGCCGGGATTGTTTCGACCCGTTTGACTGGATGCGCGAGGATCGCGCGACAGTAGGTGGTTGCGGTCAGACCCGCAAGATGCGGCCAGGCCAACCGTTCCTTGGCCAGCAAAGTGGCGCCTGTGGACAGCAAATCGCGAAATGGGCGATCTACCAGGACCTTTTCCATGGCATCAGCGAGGGCTTGCGCGTCCCGCGGCGGAATCATGAATCCGGTCTTGCCGTCGATTACGACATCGGGAACGTCCCCCACGTCAGTGGCGATAACCGGCCGCGAACAGCCCAATGCCATCGCACTCACGCCACTTTGGGTTGCGTCGGTATAAGGCAAGACCACGCTCATTGCACGCCGAAACAGGCCCGGCACCTCCGCAGGTGCAATGTAACGATCGATCAATTCGACCCACGGAGCGGAGGCAATTCGCTGCCGATGAAGCTCGAGATCACTGCCGGTTCCGGCCACGATCACCCGAAAAGCATGCCCACGACTGTGCAGAATATCGCCGGCGTCCAGGAGATAGCGCAGGCCCTTGTAAGCCAGGACGCGGCCAAAGAACAGAAAGGTACCCGGCTCGTACGCAGAAATATCCTCGTCGATATCCGCGCGACCGAGTATGCCATGCGGTACCACGTCGATTCGGCCCTTGATGCGGGCATCGAGTTCCTCGAGCTGCGTGCGCATGCGCGGGCCATGAACGATTAGCCGGCTTGCGTGCCGGCGAAACCAGGTAACGACTTTCCATTGCCAGCCATCCACGGGGAGTCCCCCGGAATGTTGAACTGGATCGTGTACCGTAAGCACGACCGGTATGCGTCTGAGATTCGAGAGAAATGCCCATCCACCCAAAAGGGGGCTTATCTCCTGGAGATGCAGTACGTCCGGCGAGAAATCCCGCAGGAAACGGTTTACCACGAAACTGGTGCCGAGAACACGCGGGTCCCGCATCCTGCGAGGTTCGAGGAAACGCACGAGAACCTTTTTGCAAAGCAGCGCGCGCAATTCATCTGTCAGTTCGCTCTGGGCATTGCTCGATCGCAGCACAAGCAGTACCTCATGCTTGGCCGAAAGGGCGAGTGCAAGGCGGCTGGCATACTCGGCGAAATGGAGCGCTACAAGTGCGATCCTCATTGTGTCCTCTTGAACAATATTTCGTTGAAAGCCATCAATCACGGCAATGCCGCGGTTGACGCGTGAGCGCTTGGAGCAAATCCCTCAAAGCCCACTGGCGAACAGTCCGTGTGTCGTGCTCTTGACCGCTGCACGGATCCCCGTCTTTTCGGATTCGCTTAGCAAGTGGGTCCAGCCAACTACCGCGTACACCACAATGAAGCACCCGATTCCGCAAATGGTGTTCCAGACTGACGGAAGGGAAAATTGCGCAATTGCCGCGCTGACGACCCATGCAAGCCCGATTCCGGTTGCGGTAATGGCCAGGATATCGATGCCAAATGGGAACGCCCCGATCGAGTGGCGGATGAACAGAACCCTCGTCAGATTTGCTACCACCACTGACGCGCATGTCGCGACCGCCGCTCCAAGCTGGCCGTAAATGGGTATCGCAATCCAGCAAACAAGTACCGCAACGACCAGTCCAACCAATAGGATCTTCAGTTCGAGGACATGCCTGCCTGTCATTGACAGCGCCCAGCCGGAAGGTCCAAAGACGATGAGGATGTACTGGCTGATGGCCAGCAAACTTATCACGGCTTGAGACGTCGCAAACGAGGGACCGAAAAGCGGCGTAATCTGCGCGCCCCAGAATAGGAAAATCGCAAAGATCGGCAGCGTGACCAAGGTAACCAGTCTGGCGCTCAGTGACATTACTCGCACCATCCCGGCACGGTCACGACGCACGTGTCTTTCGGCGACCAATGCTCCCAGGCCCTGGCTAAAAGCCACACCGAATACGCCCATGAGTACCAGCAGCATCTTCACCAGCGAGTACTGTCCCAAGTCCTGGGCAGTAGCAAAACGACCCAGGATGAGCATGTCCATGCTGCCTGTCAGCGTGGTAGCGAGAACCGCCAATGCCAGAATGCTGGAATAGCGCACTACCTGGAGCGCGTTGACCCATGAGTCTGACGGCGCAGGCGCGTGTGCCCGAAAATCATCCCGGGCCCGCGATGCGAGAAATGCCGAAGCCAGGAGGGATGCCATAGTTGTTCCGGCAACCACGGCCCAGAGACGCCATCCGGCTGCAAATAGCAGCAGAATCAGCGCAAGGCGGACAGTTGGCATCAAAACGCACTCAACGATCACAGGCGCAGACAGTTTAAGAATGCCGCGGTAGGCTCCTCCAAGAACCGCTATATCGGTAAAAAAAGGAAGTGCGAGCGCGAGACACAGCAGGATTTCAGCAAAGTGGGAATAGTGATAGACATTGTCTTCGAGATAGCGGCCCAGGCCGAGGGCAACCGCGGCGACCGTTATCAAGGCCAATGCGCTGGCCATCAGGCGCACCCGCCGCAGCACTGCGATTCGGAAGGAATTGTCTTGTGAGGCGTTGGTCTCGCCAAAGTAACGTTGCAGCCCTATGTCAAGTCCCAACCGCGTGAAGATTGCCGTCAGGTCCAGGAGGCTGCGGGCCAGGTTGAAAATTCCGTATTCCGAGGCACCTATGACGCGGGCGACGATCAGTCCGGACAAAAACGAGATGATCTGCTGGTATACGGTTCCAGCAGCCACAATCGAAGCCCGACCGATCAGCCTGCCCGGCCTCCCTTCGTCTATCACTGTATCCATCGCAATCTATGACGCCTTCTGCGCTGTCTGCGTAAGTTGTAGAGAGCGATGCAAGATTACGGCGAGAAGGAACGCAAATATCGCCGCTACTCTCGGGTCGCTGAGGGTATACAGAGTTACGAACGTTGCGGCGAAGGTGACGATTCCCGCTAGCGCGGCGATACCCTCTGTGCGTGCGTCTGAGTTTGTATTCTTGCTGATCATCAGGGGAATGGCACGTCTGAGCGCGTCACCGGCAACCAAAAGAGCCGCAATCAACCCCAAAATTCCACCTTCGTAAAGGATCTTGAGATAGCCGCTTTCGGGTTGATCGGGAACGTAGACAATACCGGTCTCCGCGCCCAGGCCGTAATGATCCAGAACGGTCGGCTGTGTTTCTATGAGATAGCGTCTGAAGCTGCCGAAGCCGATACCTGTCAGCGGGTGGTCGGCAAACATGTACCAGGTATCGAACCAGATCTTGCGCCGGGTATCGAAATCTTCATTCAAGTTCACCAGGCGGCTCGCAACTGCCGTGGGCAGTATGTTCACCCAGACTTCCTTAGGCGTAACCGCTATGGACACCGCAAATACCATCACACCTGCCAGGATCACGACCTTGACAGCAGCATTCCACTTGTTGAATAGAAAAAGAGCCATGGTGGATACCGCCACAGAGGCCAATAAGGCACTGCGGGAAATTGTCGTCAACAGCGCTCCCGAGCTGAGTGCGATCGCGCCCCACACGCAGTAGCGCATAGGCATTCCCCGGAACCGCCCGCGCACGGAAAGGAGCAGCAGGAATGTGATCATGCACCCCAGATATGCACCGGCCTTCTGCGGATCCTGAAAAAATCCTCCCGCCCTGTATATCGGCATTCCAGACGCGGAAAATGTCAGTTGGTTCAGGTTGCTGCCACGCAAGCTCAAGTTGATATGCAGGAAGTGGTCGATGTAAAGGCCGATGGCCATGACAATCAATACGATCGACAACACGAGAACCAGGCGTTCGAACCCTCTCTCCCGTTTCAACTCTTCCAGCACGAAAAGCAGGAATACGTAAATGGTGAGGTTCTCGAAAGTGAATACCTGCGCAGACCACACCGGGTACTGGGAGAACACTATGCACGGAACGATGAGCAGGGCCGCAAGCAAAAGAGCGTTGGTCGGGAAGAGCGACTCGAAGGCAGTGGTAGAACCAGACAGCTTTTTCCCGATCATTCCGATCGTGAGGACGACCATGGCTGCGTGGAAGAGCGTTAGTTCGAGCCGTCCAGGGGGGATTTGGGCGGCCGCAATTGGCAAACAGACAAGCAGTGCCAGGAAGGCGAATCGCAGCGGCTCCCTTCGGGTAAGCGTTACCAGACCGCCAATGGTGAAAAGCAGGAGAACGAAAACGTAGTAAATGGCGCGCAGACCCGCCATGTTGCCGATAACGGCGGTGGCGATTCCTGCGAGTACCCCGATTCCTGCCAGTACGGCGGCAATCAGTACCGCGGCCCGCGGTGCCGATGAATCTGCGGTCGTGCCGGGAATATTGGCACTGTGAGTGTTCATCGGTCAGGATCTCCGTAGCGATGCGTCAGGTTCGGACGTCTTGAGCGCGTGCCGGAGATCCAGCCACGCCAAGCCTCCCGCTTGCCTCAATCAGTTTGCCGTGCCGGCGGGCGATTGCGCTGCTGGCGGTTCGATGCCGCCGCCGTTGGCGGCTACCAGCCGGGCGATGCGCGCCAGAGTTCGCAAATCTTCGAGGTCGATGTCATCGATGCTCACGCGCAGGCCGAAATGCTGTTCGAGCTGGAAAAGCAACTCCACGAATTGGAAGGAATCCAGAATTCCGGTCTCGAGCAGATCGGTATCCGCAGACGGAACCTCGATATGGAAGCGCTCAGTGAATACAGTGCCAAGACGCTCGATAATGGTGGTCGGATTGCTCAAGTTCAGTCGCTCCTTAGATATGCGCGGAATTTGCTATGCAGTCACGCTTTGCGGGGACATCGCCGCCGGGCTGCGTTCCACGGCGCGTTCGAACACCGTGCCAATGTGCTGCATTTCTTCTGCACTCGCGGGCACGTCGAGAATGAAGGTGCGATACCCGGCATCGACGTAACGAGCCACTTCCTCAGCCACCCGATCGTAACTGCCTACCAGGAAGGGACAGATAGCCTTGTAATTCTGAAACGGCACCAGCCAGTACGGGTTCTCGTTTCCGGGGCGGCTATTGCCGAGGTCGGAGAGCTGACGGTGCCAGGAGGAATCCGACACTTTCATCGCCAACTGGTGGGTCAGCTGGCCCTTGCGATCTTCCGGGTAGCGAGTACGTGCAACCGTCCAGGCATCGGCGTCTTGCGGCCGAGCGATGATGCCTATGCGGATGCCGCTCGAAGCGGCAGCGTTGGGAGGGAGGGCTGCGTATTCGGCTGGAGGCTTTGGATATTCGACAGCAGTGGCGCCCAACTGCCGGGCAGCCTGCATGCCCGCTTCGGAGGACCCGGAGACCAGAATACCCGGCATCAGTTCGGGCGGCAGCGGCGGAGTGAGCTTCAGGTTGCTCACCTTGTAATAGCGGCCTTCGAAACTGACCGCATCGGACGATTGAAGAAGGCTCTGAATGATGGCGGTGTACTCCACCAAACGCACGTAACGGTCGTCGTGGGGAGTCAGATCATTGAGAGCGGTCAAATCGTTTTTGAATCCTCCCGCCACCATGTTCAGGTACAGGCGTCGGCTGTGAAGGAACGCCAACGACGTGATCATCTTGGCCACGCTGTAGGGATGCATGTAAACCGGCTGGATCGCAACCAGGGGACACAGACGATCGGTGGCCTCTATGATGATCTGCGAGACCAGCCAGGGATCCAGTTGCGCGTTGTCGGTGAACACGAGGATGCCCTCGCAGCCCGCCGCTTCGCTTGCTTGCGCCATCTCTTCCAACTGGCGAAAGCAGTCTCCGGGCTGGGCCAGGAGGGTGGTCGGGCAGGTCGTGAAAATCTTCAAGCCGTGATCAGGAGTCTTGGTCTGCATATTGATCCTCGCAAGCGGGACTGCACGAATGCGGAATCTACGCGCAGGAGAATGCAGACCTCGCGGCTTGAACGGCGGCGACTCATGATCCGTTCGGCTTACGACAACAGCGCTCGGCGGCCAGTCGAATCCGCAGTCACTAAGCGGCTGGGACCATAATGATGGACGAACTATTGGAATTGCCGACCCCTGGATGGCGTAAGCGGTGACGCGCAGAGGCAAAAAAAAAGGGTACAACCTCGCGGTCGTACCCTTGATATTTGTCAATCCCGAACAGACCGGCTACGCCTTAGTCAGGCCCCGGAGGCGCGGACTAATAACTAACGAGTTGGCCCTCTGTCTTGAGTACCCAGCTGCTAATGGCTACGCTTCAGTTTGGCCTCAATTTAAGAGGCTTATAACTAATGAGTTGGTCATCCAACCCGGCACTCATCTATAGCGAACAGCCAGATGACTACGCTTTGGTTTGGCCCATTAGAAGAGCTGATAACTAACGAGTTGGCCATCTGGTCTGCTGCGGTGTAGTAGGCAACCTACACACGTAGTTACTATGCTACGGTAAGACTCGGTGGTCAACCCTATGGCCATAGTCCGTTCGGATCACCGGTTATCGCAGCGCAGTGAATCTCAAAGGGCTCGTAACGTCCAGCGCGAGAAAAAGCCGGTGGACTTAACTCCACCGGCTTGTGCACCTTCAATCTCTTCAGCCAATCATCTTACGGCGTGATCTGCGCCAGATTGCCATCTACCCAGCTCAGTACTCCCGCCAATGGTCCCGGAGAAACGGAAAGTGCAGTCGGACCGCGGATCACGCGGTCGTGGATGACCGAGCTCGGCTGCCCGAATGCGGTGTGGTAGTTGGCGAGCTTGAGGTAAACGCCATATCCGCTGTAGAGCGTCGGCCCACGGTGATCCAGCTTCAGCACGCCGTTGACCCAAGCCTGAAAGTAGCCGTCGGAACCCGAGGACCACTTCACATGGTAGACAAAATCGTACCAGACGTTCTTCACTACTGGGCCGATATTAGCGCCGTAGCTATACTCGTTACCCGCGCCGTCCATGACAACGGTCGGTCCGCCGTGGCCGCGGAATGTGAGCTGTCCGTCCGACCCGATGAAGATATGGAAATTCGCCTGGCCGCCCTGATTTCTGGTGTCGTGGAAATCGAAGACCGTGGCCCACGCACCCGCCGGCGGGACAGCGTAGTCATTGGGAAAGAAGATCGAGTGCGCCCACCAGTGTTCGCGGCCGTCGTAGCCGTCGGTTGTCGACTGGGGTAGCGCGATATCGTTGCGCTCGTGAGCGCCACTCCCCGAGACGTCGCTGTCACCTGGCTCCGTGTGCAAGCGCAGCCCCGTTCCGCCATCGCGCCCGACGCCTACGACAGACGCGCGGTTCGTCCCGGCTTTTTGCTCTACCCACCACACATTGTCATCCGACACTCCGTCACCCGTGGCGGCCCGGAACGGATCCGTTGCGAACGTCGCCACAAAGGCCGCCGCGCTGGATACAGCGGCTGACGACGACGATGGGGGAGTGAAACTCCCGCCTGTTGTGCCCGCTTGGCTCTCACTTTCGCTCCCAGCGCCACCGCCGCAACCGGCAATCAACGAAAGTGCAGTAAGAAGCACCGTCATTGCAGTGGAACGTATCGCCCGCTGAAATGCGGCCTGTGAATCAATTGTTGAAGAGTTATTTGTAAGGATGCGGGTCATCTGAAGTCCTTTGAAAAAGTGAATCGCCGCACCTCTCTGCAATCGCTATGCCATAAAAATTAGCGACTTATATTCATAATGTTATGGAGATATATGTAGGAGTGCAACTACAAAGCTGTAGTTGTAGAGCGACAGCAGATCTCTTTGCTGTTCCACATTGCTGTTTGCGTTGGGAAAACCCTGTCGCTGCTACGCGACGCAAACCCCGTGGGTGAGCGGCCGAGCGGCCGATCGTTAGCCAAGTGATTGGCAGAGCAGGGAAATCAGACAGACTGGAAACCGAATTCAGAATCCGGCGACAACGGCGTGACGCCAGAAGCGACCCGGACTGAAGCCTTACTCAGGCGCGGCAGTCAGGAGGCGGGCAATAGGCGGGAAGTGCGCGAAAAGCCTGAGAAGCTCTCCCCGCTCTTCGCTCACGCAGACAGGGGCGTGCGCAAAATTAGGGGC
>Ga0134123_10000898_pt1 | contig 19613 bp, 21 predicted proteins | sample KB303_FD_96460 | JGI IMG/M metagenome (GOLD analysis project Ga0134123, IMG submission 96460) | Terrestrial soil microbial communities without Nitrogen fertilizer from Kellogg Biological Station, Michigan, USA - KB3-0-3 | ecosystem: Environmental > Terrestrial > Soil > Unclassified ...
GACGTGTTGCTGCACGCGATCTGCGACGCGCTGCTCGGTGCCGCGGCGCTCGGCGACATCGGCCGGCACTATCCCGACAGCGACCCCAAGTTCTCCGACATCGACAGCCGCAAGCTGCTGCGCGACGTCGCCGCCAAGGTGAAGGCGCAGGGCTTCAAGATCGTCAACGTCGACGCCACCATCGTCGCCGAGGCGCCGCGCATGGCGCCGCACGTGGCGCGCATGATCGGCAACATCGCCGCCGACCTCGGCGTTGCGCCGGCGGCGATCAACGTCAAGGCCACCACCACCGAGCAACTCGGCTTCATCGGCCGCGGCGAAGGCATCGCCGCGATGGCCGTGGCGCTGATCGCCTGACATGTACTCGCCGTCCTACAACCGCCTCGAGGACCGGGCCGAGCTGCTCGCCTTCATGCGCGCCAACAACTTTCCGGTTCTGGTCACCGGCACCGGCGGCACGCTGCACGCCTCGCACCTGCCGGTCCTGGTCGGCAGGACCGAGCCGCAGCTGGTGCTCGACATGCATATGGCGAAGAACAACCCGCAGTGGCAGGAGTTCTTCGACGACCAGGAGGTGATGGTGGTGTTCTCCGGGCCGCATGCGTACGTCTCGCCGCGCTGGTACGAGGAGAAGGAGCGCGTGCCGACCTGGAACTATGCCGCGGTGCACGCCTATGGCTTGCCGAAAATCAACTCCGAGCGGAAGGCGAAGCACGAATCCCAGCGGCGGCTGGTCGCCGCCATGGACCCGCAGTGGCTGCCCGAGTTCGACAAGCTGCCGGAGAAGTACGTGACGATGATGCTCGAGGGCATCGTCAATTTCGAGATCTCGGTGACGCGCATCGAGACGCGCTGGAAGCTGTCGCAGAACCGCAGCCGGCGGGAGATGGAGCTGATCGCCGCGCAGCTCGGCAAGTCGCCCGACTCGATCGAGCAGGCGCTCGCCGCCTTGACTCGAAAGCACCTCCCGCCGGAGTGAGGCTCTTTTTCGCAGCATGGCCGCCGGCGCAGACCGCCGCTGCCCTGCACGCATGGGCCGAAGGCCTCGAGGGCAGGGCGGTTGCGCGGGAGAACATTCACCTGACGCTCGCCTTTCTCGGCGAGGGGGGTCCGGAGAAGGCCATCGACGCGGCAAGACGGGTGCGCGGCGCTGCGCACGAATTACCGATCGAGGAGGCGCACTACTGGAAGAAGAACCAGATCGTCTGGGTGGGACCGCGCGAGATGCCGCCCGAGCTCGATCGCCTCGTGAGATCGCTGCACCTCGAGCTGCATCGTGCCGGGTTCATCCTCGAGCGGCGGCCCTTCGCCGCCCATGTGACGCTGCTGCGCAAGGCGCGCGACCCCGGAGAGCTGCCGCCTCCGCCGCGGGCGGCCTGGCCGGTCCGGGAGTTCGCGTTGCTCGCCTCGCGCATTTCGTCCCGCGGTTCGACCTACGAGCCGGTCGAGCGCTTTCCTCTGTCAGAATAGCGGCCGCATGAAAACCTTGCGCATCGGATGCCTTGCTCTCGCGCTTGCAGGCTGCGCCACGGACGAGATTGCCCTGCGCCCGCTGCCGGCGGCGGGCGATCCGTCGACCGAGGTCACCGTTCTCCGCCCGCGCACGGTGGTCGCGGCGGAGTGGCCGTTCTACATCGTCGTTGCCGACCAGCCGGTGTTCGACCTGAGAAACGGCGAGCACACGCGCTTTCGCATGTCTTCCGGCCGGCAGGTCCTCGCCATCCGTTGCCAGGGCGGGCCGGCGTCGAAGCCGCTCGAGGCGCGCGTCGAGCATGATTTCCCGCCGGGCGGCTCGGCGTACTTCGTCGTCGAGCCGAAGTTCGAGTGCGCGAGCGTGCAATCGGTCAGCGCGAGCAGCGCGGCGCCAGTCATCGCGACGACCCGCTTCCGCGCGCTTGGCGCCGTGAACCTGATGGCGCAGGCGACCGGCGACGCGCCTGCGGTGTTCAGCTCGCAGCCGGCGCCGCCGCGAGCGGCGGCCACCAGCGTGCATGAGCAGATCGCGGCAGCGACCGCCGCCTGGGTCGACGCCTTCAACAAGCGCGACGCGGCGCGCATCGCCCAGATGTACGACCCGGAGGCGGTGATCTGGGGTACCGATGCGCAGCGGCTCGCAGCCGGCCCTTCGGCGATCGCCGAGTATTTCAAGAGCCTCGCCGCGCCGCAGCGCGTGCCCGTTACCGCGGCGATCGGCGAGCAGCGCATCCGCGTCTACGGCGATACGGCGATCGACACCGGCACCTATACCTTCTGGGTGACGCGCGACGGCAAGCAGGAACCGGTGCCGGCGCGCTACAGCCTCGTCTACCGCAACCACGAGGGGAAGTGGCTGATCGTGGATCACCACTCCTCGCGGGTTCCCGCGCCCTGAGCTTTCCTCTCAGCGCAGCAGCGTAAGGCGCGAGACCAGGCCGCCGCCCTCGCGCGGCGCGAGCTCCAGCCCGCCGCGGTGCGAGCGCGCGATGCGCTCGACGATCGCCAGGCCGAGCCCCGCACCGCCGGCACCGCTGCGCGCGTGCTCGAGGCGCGTGAAGGGGCGCTTTACGCGCTCGACCTCGTCTGCGGGGATGCCCGGGCCGCGGTCGCACACCTCGACGATGACGCGGTCGCCCTGCATGGCGGTCCCGACCTCGACCGGCTCGCCGGCATAGCGCAGTGCGTTGTCGATCAGGTTGGCGACCGCGCGGCGCACCGCCATGCGGGCGAAGCGGAACGGCGGCACGCGGCCGGGGCGGAAGCTGACCTGGCGATGGATGCGGCGATAGTGACCGGCGAGCTCGTCGAGCAGCTCGTTCAGCTCGTTCTCTTCCTGCTCCTCGTCGGCGCCGCGCGCGAAGTCGAGGAACTGGCCGATCACCGCGTCGATTTCGTCGATGTCGGAGGCCATCGCCTCGCGGTCGCTCGCCTGCGCATCCATTTCCATTGCGAGCCGCAGGCGCGAAAGTGGCGTGCGCAAGTCGTGCGAGATGCCGGCGAGCACCATGGCGCGCTCGCGCTCGATCCTTTCCAGGTCGCTCGCCATGCGGTTGAAGGCGGACGCCACGCCGCGCAGCTCGCGCGGACCTTTCTCCGCGAGCGGCTCGTGCGCTTGGCCGCGTCCAAGGCGGCCGCTGGCGCGCGTCAGCGCCGCGAGCGGCCGCGCGATCATCGAGGCGATCAGGAATGCGCCGGCGAGGGCGATCGCCAGCAGCGCCGCGCCCCAGCCGAGCCACTGCAAGCCGAAGGCCGGCTCGAAACGCTCCCACGGCAACATCGCCCAGAACTCGTCCTCGTCGATCAGGAAGCTGACCCAGAAGCCTTCCTCGCCGTCGCGCTCGGAAGCGAAGCGCGTTTTCTCGCCCAGCGCCTCGCGCACGCGCTCGGCGACCTTGTCCAGAAGCGGGTCGTCGGGCAGCGGCTCGAGCTTCTCGCTCGCCGTGGCGGGGAAGAGGCGCAGCCCCTCGCTCTCGTTCAGGTCGATCAGCAGCTCGCGGCGCAGGAAGGGGTCGGCGTTGATCAGGGCGGCGCGCGTCAGGTTGATCGTGCTCACCGTCTGCTGCGCCAGCTCGCGCGAGCGCGGCTCGCGCTCGTAGACGCGATAGATCTGGAAGGAGCCGAGGACGGCGGTGACGATCAGCAGCGCGATCAGCAGCAACGACCGCCAGAAGAGCGTCACTTGCCGGCGTCGGCTTCGGGGACGAACACGTAGCCGAAGCCCCAGACGGTCTGGATGTGCTTCGGGTGCGAGGGGTCGTCCTCGATGATCTTGCGCAGGCGCGAGATCTGCACGTCGATCGAGCGGTCGAACACCTCGTACTCGCGGCCGCGCGCCAGCTCCATCAGCTTGTCGCGCGAAAGCGGCTGGCGCGGGTGCTGCACCAGCACCTTGAGGATCGAGAACTCGCCGGTGGTGAGCGCCACCGGCTTGCCGGCGCGCGTCAGGGTGCGCGTCGCCGTGCTGAAGGAGAAGGCGCCGAACTGGAACACGTCCCCGCCCGCGGCCGGCGCGCCCGGCGGTCCCGCGGGCGCCTTCCTTCTCAGCACCGCATTGATCCGCGCCAGGAGCTCGCGCGGGTTGAAGGGCTTCGGCAGGTAGTCGTCGGCGCCCATCTCCAGGCCGACGATGCGGTCGACCTCGTCGCCCTTCGCGGTCAGCATGACGATCGCCGGCGCGACGTTCTGCGCGCGCAAGCGGCGGCAGATCGCGAGGCCGTCTTCGCCCGGCAGCATCAGGTCGAGCACCACCAGGTCGTAGCGCTCGCGGCTCAGCTGCTTGTCCATCCCGGCGGCGTCGCCGACCGCCTTCACCTCGTAGCCTTCGCCGCCGAGGTAGCGCACCAGCAGGTCGCGCAGCCGCTGGTCGTCGTCGACGACCAGGATGCGGGTCTTCAGCTCAGCCATGGGCGCAAGATACCAATTGTTACACCCGTCTTCCGCCATTTCCGTACCATGCCCACTGGATGAAAACGCTCGTCTTCTTTCTCGCGTTGACGCTCTCCGGCGTCGCCTCTGCCCAGCAGGGGCGACGGCATGAGGGCAAGCCGCAGCAGATGCGGCAGGAAGACCGGCAGCGGATGCGCGAGGACATGAACCAGGTCTACCGCGACCGCAACTCGCGGCCCGAGCGGCCGGCGCGGCCGATGTCGCCCCAGGAGCGGGAAAAGCTCCGCAAGGACGTGCAGGACGCCAACAAGCAGTTGAAGCGTTAGCCTGGCGCAGTGAAGCGCTAGCCGGCGCTCTCGGAATCGCTGCGCTTCGCCGGATCGTTGGCCGCCGGCCCCGCGGCGTAGAACCGGTAGGTATTCTTGCCGGCCTGCTTGGCGGCGTACATCGCTGTGTCGGCGTGCTTCATCAGCGATTGCGCATCGGTCGCGTCGTCGGGAAAGATGCTGATGCCGATGCTCGCCGTCACCTTGGCGTCGCCGCCGGCGAGGGAATAGGGCCGCATGACCTCGGCGAGCAGCTTTTTCGCCACCGTCTCGATCGGCCCGACCTCCTGCACTTCTTCGACCGCCACCACGAATTCGTCGCCGCCGAGGCGCGCCACCAGGTCGCTCGCGCGCAGGTTGGCGCGCAGCCGGCCTGCGACCTCGATGAGCAGCGCGTCGCCGGTGTCGTGGCCGCGCAGGTCGTTGATCTGCTTGAAGCCGTCGAGGTCGACGAACACCAGCGCGATTTTCGAGCTCCTGCGGCGCGCGCGCTGCACCGCCTGGTCGAGCGACGGGCCGAAGCTGCTGCGGTTGGCGAGGCCGGTGAGCGGATCCGAGTAGGCGAGCGAGGAGATCCGCTCGCGGGCGAGGGCGATCTCGGTGATGTCGCGGCCGACGCCCTGGTAGCCGAGGAAGCTGCCGTCGGCGGCGAAGCGCGGCTCGCCGCTGACGCTGAAGTAGCGCGTCATGTCCCGCAGCGCGCGGGCGAACTCGAAATCGCGGAACGGCAGGTGCTGCTCCATGCGCGCGCGCTGCGACGCCCAGCCCGCTTCGTCGGGGCTGACCGACGGCAGCTCCCAGGACGCCTTGCCGAGCGCGCCGCGCAGCACGGCGTCGGGGTAGTTCGGACCGTGGACGAGCTGCGTGACGCGGTGCGCGCTGTCGGTCTCCCAATAGAAGTCGGACGACATCTCCGTCAGGCGGCGAAAGCGCGCCTCGCTTTCGCGCAACGACTCCTCGGCCTGCTTGCGGCGCAGGAACTGACCGATCTGGCTGCCGATGACGCGCGAGGCCTCGAGCAGCCTCTGGTCGGGCTCGCGCACCGATTGGCTGGAGAAGCTCAGCACGCCGATGATCCGGTTCTCCGAGATGACGGGGAAGGAGATGCCGCCGTGCAGGCCGGTGCCTTCCCACATCGCGCCGTACTTGGCGCGGCCATCGCCCGTCGCGTCGTGCGTCCAGACCGGCTCGCCGGATTTCAGGACCGTGCCGGTGATGCCTTCTCCCGGGCGAAACGTCATGTCGCGCGAACGGACGAGGAACTGGCGGATCAGCGGATCTTCCACCGACCAGGAGTCCTGGAAGCGCAGCACGCCGTGGTCGACGCAGAAGTAGCGCCCGCACGCCCAGCCTTCGGCGCGGCAAACGGCGCGGATCACCGCGCGCAGGCCGCTCGAAGCGTCGTCGGCCTCGGCGAGCGAGCGCGCCACCTGGTGCTCGAGCTTGAGCAGCATCTCGCCGCGCTTCTGCTCGGTGACGTGGCGGCCGACGCCGCGATAGCCGCGGAAGCTTCCGTCGGCGCCGAGCAGCGGCTCGCCGCTCACGCTGAGGTAGCGCAGCGTGCCGTCGGCCGTGGGACGCCACATCAGCACGTCGTGGAACGGCTTGCGCTGGTCGAGCACCGCCCGGTGCGCCGGCCATCCGCCCTCGACCTCCAGGTCGCCGTCCCAGCGGCACTTTCCGATCAGGCGCTGCCGCAGGCTTTCGTCGCCGCCGGCAACCTGACGGCCCTCCAGGCGAGTGAAGCGGTATTCGGTGTCCAGCTCCCAGTACCAGTCGGAGGAAAGGTTGGTCAGGCTGCGGAAACGCTCCTCGCTGTCGCGTACCGCGTGCTCGGCGTCGGCGCGCTCGAGGTACTGGCCGAGCATCGTGGCGACCACTTGCAGCGCCTGGGACAGCCGCTTGTGTGGCGGCCGGAGGCGCTGGGAGGCGAAGGCGAGGACGCCCGTCACGCGGCCGCCGAGCCGCACCGGAAACAGGACCGCGCCGCGCAGCCCCGTAGCGAGCGAGAGGTCCCGCCGCAAGGAACGCGGGTCTTGCTGCGAATCCTGGATCCAGAGGGGTTCGCCGCTTTGCCATGCCGTGCCCACCAGGCCGACCCCTTGCCGGAAGACGAGCTCGCGCGAAGTTTCGTCGAAGCGCTGCGCACTTTCATTCCCCGGTGCCACCCACGCGGCGTAGTGGCGCATCTCGCCGCGCGCCGCGTCGAGCTTCCAGAACTGGCCGCAATCCCAGCCTTCGGTCTCGCCGATCGCCTTCAGCGCCGTCTGCAGAGCGCGCGGCGCGTCCTGGGCCTCGGCGAGGCAGCGCGTCACGCGGTGCTCGAGGCGCAGCAGGCGGACGACGCGCTGTTGCGCGGTGACATCGCGGCCGATGCCGCGATAGCCCGTGAAGCGCTTGCGTGCGTCGAAAACGGGCTCGCCGGTGACGCTGAGGTAGCGCCGGCTGCCGTCCTCGAAGGTGCGCCACATCAGCACGTCACGGAACGGCTGGCGCGCCTCGAGGAGTGCTTGGTGCGAATGCCAGCCGCCTTCGATCTCGATGCCGGTCTCCCAGCGTCGCTTGCCGATCTGGCGCCGGACGAGCGCCTCCTCCGCGGGATCGCGCCGGTTCGACTCGATCTTCGAAAAGCGCAGCTCGGCGTCCTGCTCCCAGTACCAGTCCGCGGGCAGGTCGTGGAAGACGCTCCGCGCCGCTGCGCGCTTCGCCGTCGCGGTGCGCTTGCGTGACCTCGCCATTGCCGGGCTTTCTCCCTTCCCCTGCCGCGAATTTACCTCAAAGGAGGTGGGCGATGGAGTTGGCGTAGTAGGCGAGCAACGCTTCCTCGGCGGCGCTGGCGGAGAACACGCCATCCTTTTCCTCGACCAGATGGCGCAACTGCAGCATGCGCAGCCCGACGGTCAGCGCGTAGTCAAGGTCGCCGCGCGGCACGTAGACGCGTGCGCCCGCGGTCGTCAGGCGCTCCAGCAGCCGCTCCACCTCGGCCTTGAGCTCGAGCTCGGAGAAAGCGCGCCCCGGGTTGTCGCGGAACACGCTCGCCATCAGCGCCACCGGCACTACCGGCACGACGCGGCCGACCGCCTGCATCAGGTCCTTGCCGAGGCCGGCCATCGCCTGCCGGCGCGGCTCGCCGGTGAGCTTCTGGAAGTCGAGGTTTCGGCTGCGGCAGTACTCGCGCATCGACAGCGGCGCGCCGAAGTTGACGCACGCGTAGCCGAAGCGATGCCATTCGCTGCGCACCATCAGCAGCAGGTTGTGCAGCACGAAGCCGAAAGTCCCGGACGCCGCGCGCAGCCGCCCGGCCTTCCTGCCGTCGAGCGAAGCGAGCAGGGTGCGGTCCTCGAGCACGCGGTCATAGTTCAGGCCGAGTGGCACGAACACGAGGTCGCGCTCGCCGTCGATGCGGAAGCCGCGCATCATGTAGTCGAGCACGCCGAGGCGGGGCTCGCGCAGCCGGCCGTCGCGCGACAGCCCGCCCTCCGGGAACACCGCCTGCGGCACGCCGGCCTCGGTCGCCATGGCGATGTAGCGCTCGAGGACCCGGCGATAGAGCTCATCTCCCGAATTGCGCCGCACGAAATAGGCGCCCATGGCGCGGATCAGCGCCGAGAGCGGCCAGAGGCGGGCCCACTCGCCCACGGCGTACGAGAGCGCCGCCTGGTCGGCGGCGAGGTAGCCGGCGAGGATGTAGTCCATGTTCGAGCGGTGGTTCATCACCAGCACCACGGTCGCGTCGGGGTCGATGGCGGCGATGCCGGCCGAGTCGATGTAGCCGATGCGCACGCGGTAGAAGAGCCGCGAGATGGCGCGGCCGATCCAGTAGCCGACCCGGAAGTAGAGGTAGGCGTTGAACCTCGGCACGATCTCGCCGGCGTAGGCTTCGACGCGCTTCATCGCCGCTGCAAGCGGAATCTTTTTCTCGAGGGCAAAGCGTTCCGTTGCCTGCTGTACTTTCGGGTCGGTGAGCAGCCGGTGGATCAGCGCCTGGCGGCGGGTGCGCTGGAAAGGCCGGATGCCGATGCGCAGTCGCTGCGAAAGCTGATCGATGACCCGATTGCCGGGCTGCGTCGCCATCCAGCGCAGCGCCGGGACCAGGAAATGCTCGATCAGCGCCCAGGCGGCGAAGGCGAGCAGCACCGCCGCCATCCAGAAGGGCAGCTCGACGTGCTCGCTCATCGCTGCCGCTCCCGGTGGAACAGGTACAGGCCGCTGGCGATGACGATCGCCGCGCCGATCCAGACCGCGGCGCCGGGCACGTCGCCGAACACGAAGTAACCGATCAGCGCCATGTAGAACACCTGCTGGTACAGGAAGGGCGCGATCACGGTCGAAGGGGCGTAGCGATGGGCGACGGCGAGCAGGTAGTGACCGACACCGCCGAGCACGCCCATGAGCATGGCGAGCGTCCATTCGATGGCCGTATCGGGCATCTCCCAGGCGGCGAGCGCGAAGGGCGCGAGGCCGATCGCGGCGCCCACCGCGGGCAGGTACTGGATGGTTTCCGGCGAGTCGTAGGCGGCGAGGCGGCGCGTCATCAGCATGAAGAGCGCGTAGAGCACGGCGTTGACCATCGAGCCGAGCATCGCCGGGTGGAAGTCCGCGCTGCCGGGCCGCACGATCACCAGCACGCCGATGAAGCCGGCGATGATCGCGATCCAGCGGCCGGCGTCGAGCCTTTCGCCGAGCAGCGGCGCGCCCAGCATGGCGATGATGAGCGGCACGGTGAAGAAGATCGCCGAGGTCACCGTGAGCTGCAGATACTGCAGCGCCCAGAAGTTGATGCCGGTCATGGCGATGAACATCAGGGCCCGCAGCAGATGCCAGCGCAGGTGGTTCGTTTTTATCAAGGAAAAGCCCTTGATTGGAAACAGTACGGCGCCCGCGACCACGGCGTGGATCGTGAAGCGCAGCCAGACGACCATGATCACCGGCATGCTGCCGACCAGCCACTTGGCGCTGCCGTCGAGCAGCGAAAACAGCAGGTACGTCAGCGAGACGATGCCGATGCCGGTGAGGCGGTTACGGGCGCTGTCGGCCTGGAGCACGGAGATTCATTACCACGGAATGGTCGAACCGTCGTGCGAGAAGAATTTTCCGGAATCCGATGGCTTCAGGCCGGCGATGACCTTGCGCAGGCCGCCGACCGAGCTCTGCGGGGAGAGCGGCGCGCCGGCGCCACCCATGTCGGTGCGCACCCAGCCGGGGCTGAGCGCGACCACGACGATGCCGCGCGAGGCGAGCGTCGCCGCCAGGCCCTTGGCGAGCAGGTTCAAGGCCGCCTTGCTCGTTGCGTAGGGCAGCGTGACGCCGCTCGACTCGGTGATCGAGCCGAGGCGGCTCGACATGACGGCAATCACCTTGCGTTCGCTCGCGGCGACGTTCTCGACCAGCGCTTCGATCACCGACGCGACGCCGAGCAGGTTGACGCGCAGCACTTCTTCCCACGCGTCGTAGTCGAAGCTGCCGAGCGCCATGCCGCGCTTGCCGATGATGCCGGCATTGCAGAACAGAACGTCGATCGGCGCGCCCTTCAGCTTCGCCGCGAGCTGCGCGACCTGGTCGCGCTTGGTGACGTCGAGCGGGTACTCGGCCTTGGCGCCGCGCTCGGTGCCGATGATGCGCCAGCCATCCTCGGCATACTGTCGCGCCAGCTCCCGACCGAGGCCTCTACTCGCGCCGGTGATCAGGACGGTCGGCATGGTTTGCTTCATGCTCGGCTAGTCGTCATCGCTCGAGAGACTTGGCACCACGTACGCGCTGAGCGTGTCTGCGACGGTCGGCGATGCCTGACAGCCGATTTCATAAGTCATCCCGGGCCGCGCATCCAGCGTCATGCTGGTTTGTCCGCGCGAGATACCGCGTGTACAGCGCAGCCCGATGAGGTAGCGGCCTGGGAGTATGTAAACCTTCGTTGGGCACGAATCTCGCGCATTGCAAACAGAAGGAGCGTTGCTCGTGGCAGTCAATGCAACACGAAAAAACGCTGCTTGCCAGTAGTCGCGGGTTCCCCCTTTGAGGATCGCAACCTCGCTACGGGCGCGAGGAGGGCCATCATAGATCCGTACGCCGCCGGGAGCGGCGCATCCTGCAAGGAAGATGACGAGTACCGTGGGCGCGATCCGGCTCATTTCACTGCCCATTTCTGGAATAGGTCCTACCCGCGCCGGTGACGAGGATCGTCGCCATGCGCGTCCCTGAGATATACGGTGAGGTCGGTGGTCGGCGGCCGTGCCGGCACCTGGTAGAAGAGATCGGCGACGAAGCCGCGGTGATAGCTCGTGTGGACGACGAGGTGCGTGAGGATCTCCATCCGCGTCATCCGGCCCTCGCCGCCACCGACGAAGGTGAACGGCACGACTTCATCGAGCTGGGCCGGCGTCACCCGGTCGCTCCAGGCGACGTACCACGCGTCGAGCTCCTGCTGAGTGCGCCAGAGCTCGTCGAGCGGAGGATGGTCCGGCGTATTGCGCGCGCCGTAGCCGTGCGGCCGCCCCTCGAGGTGCGCCTGGAAGATGCGATCGATGACGTAGTTATGGTTCAGCGTGTGCACCATGTTCTTGAAGAGCGTCTGCCGCGGCCTGGTCGCTTCGCCTGCGGGCAGCGCGGCGACCGCCTCGAAGATCAGCTTGTTGGCCCACGCGTTGTAGCGCGCGAGCATTTGCGCTTGCCGGCTCATCCGGTCACCAGCGCGACCGCGAATCCGTCGTAGCCTTTCATCCCGACCGTCTGGATGGCGGTGGCGCTGACGCGCTTCTCGGCGGCGATGAGCTCGTTCAGGCGGCGCACGCCCTGCACGCTGGCATCGCGCGAGCGCGCATCGACCACCTTGCCGTCGCGCACCACGTTGTCCACCACGATCACGCTGCCGGGACGCGAGAGCTTCAGCGCCCAGCTGAAATACTCGGCATTGTTCTGCTTGTCGGCATCGATGAAGGCGAAATCGAAGGGGCCTTGCACGGAAGGCAGGGTGTCGAGCGCCTGGCCGATACGCACTTCGACCCTGGCGCCAAGCCCGGCGCGCTCAATGTTCTTGCGCGCAACCTCGGCGTGTTTTGCGACTGCCTCCAGGCTGATCAGCTTGCCGGCTTCCGGGAGAGCCCGCGCCATCCAGATGGCGCTGTACCCGCCCAGGGTGCCGACTTCGAGAATCCGCTTCGCATTGACGAGACGCGCCAGGATCCAGAGCAGCTTGCCATGCGACGGCGAGACGCTGATCGCGGGCAGGCCGGCCTTGTCGCTCGCTTCCAGAGCGGCGGTGAGCGCCTTGTCCGGCTGCACCAGGGTATCGGCGATGTACTGATCGACCTTGTCCCAGAGTTCCATGTCAGCAGGGGCTGACACTGTCGCCGAGGCGAACCGTGCCTTCCTTCAGCACGCGGGCGTAAAGCCGGCTCCATCCCGGGTTCGCATGTTGCGACACGCGGCCGATCTGCCGGCGATGGAACGATCCGGCGATGTTGTTGCAGGGCGCCGCATAGTCGGTGAGCTCGATGCGGACCTCGCCGATGTCGAGCTTCGCGCCGGGGACCATTTCCACCCAGGAGACGCCGCGCAGGGTGAAGTTCTCGCCGATCGTCCCGGCGCCGATCGGATGGCCCTCCGCCTGCAGCGCGGCGATCAGGTCCTCCGAGAAGAGGCAGACTGCACGGTCCGGGCCGCCGTGGTAGCGCAGATCGCGCTGCTTGTCGCCGTCGAGACCGTTGGCGGTGACCCGGCACGAGGGCAGGGGCAGCTTCGGCACGCCGCCTTTCGAGGTGTTGATCGAGACCAGGGTTCCCGTCACAACGCAGCGATGATCGCGCGCGTCACGTCCACGGTGCGCGCCGTGCCACCGAGGTCGGGCGTGAACACCTTCTTCGCGGTGACGGCCTCGATCGCCTTCATCAGTTGCGCCGCCGCCTTCACCTCGCCAAGGTGCTCGAGCATCATCGACGCGGTCCAGAAAGTCGCGATCGGATTGGCGACGCCCTTGCCGGTGATGTCGAACGCGGAGCCGTGGATCGGCTCGAACATCGAGGGGAAGGTCCGCTCGGGGTTGAGGTTGGCGGTGGGCGCGATGCCGAGCGACCCGGAAAGCGCCGCGGCGAGGTCGGAGAGGATATCGGCGTGCAGGTTGCTCGCGACCACGGTGTCGATCGAGGCCGGCTTGAGCACCATGCGCGTGGTCATCGCGTCGACCAGCACCCGCTCGGTCTGGACGTCGGGAAAGCCCTCCTGCACGTCGTCGCAGACTTCGTCCCACAACACCATGCCGTGGCGCTGCGCGTTCGACTTGGTGACGAGCGTGAGGTGTTTCTTTCGCTTCCGGGCCAGCTCGAAGGCGAAACGGTGCACCCGCTCGATGCCCTTGCGCGTGAACACCGACGTTTCCGTCGCCAGCTCTTCCGGCAGTCCCTTGTGCACGCGGCCGCCGGAGCCGGAATACTCGCCCTCGGTGTTCTCCCGCACGATGACCCAGTCGATCTCCTTGCCCTTGTCCAGGGGCGACGTGATTCCAGGCAAGACTCGCGAAGGGCGCACGTTGGCGTACTGGTCGAAGCCCTGGCAGATCGGCAGGCGCAGGCCCCAGAGAGAGATGTGGTCGGGCACGTCGGGCGCGCCGACCGCGCCGAAGAAGATCGCGTCGAACTTCCTCAGCCGGTCGAGGCCGCCTTCGGGGATGTAAGCGCCTTCCTTCTTGTACCGGTCCGAGCTCCAGTCGAAATGCTCGAACTCGAGGCGAAAGCCGTCCTGCAGCTTCTGCAGCACCTCGATGCCGGCGGGAATGACTTCGTTGCCAATCCCGTCACCCGGGATGGAGGCGATCCGATACGATTTCATCGCCGCCTATTTCTTGCCCAGCCCGAGGCGCCCGGCGCCTTCGGTGTAGAGCTTGATCTTCTCCTTCATGAAGGCGTCCATCTCTTCGACGCCGACATTCACGAGCTCGAAGCCGCTCTTCGCCGCGAGCTCCTTCATCTCCGGGTCGTTGTTGAGCGTGCGCCAGAGGTCGGAGACGCGCTTGCGGGCGTCGGCGGGCGTGGACTTCGGTACGCCGACGCCGCGGTAGGCGCCGTCGACCCAGTCGACGCCCAGCTCGCGGAACGTCGGCGCGTCGGGCAGCAGCGGGTGGCGCTTCTCCATCGCCACCGCGAGCGCTCGCAGCTTGCCTTTGTTGTTGATCGCGAACGCGGTATAGGACATCGCGCCGCCGACGTGGCCGCCCAGCACCGCGGTGGTCATGTCGCCCGTGCCCTTGAACGGCACGTACAAGGTCTTCACGCCGAAGGCGGCGTCGAGGCGCTCGTGCGCCGCGTGGTTGGCGGAGTTGAGGCCCGAGCCGCCGAGCGAGATCTTGCCGGCATCGCGCTTCGCCGCCGCGACGAAGTCCTGGAACGTCTTGATCGGGCTCGACTCGAGCACCACGAGCGCGTCCGGCGTGTAGTGGAACCAGAACGCCGGGGTCACGTCGTCGGTCTTGTACTGCACCTGGCCTTCGATCGGCTGGAAGACGATGTGCGGCAGGTTGATGCCGACGATGTTGGCGCCGTCCCCGGAGAGCTGGTTCATCTGCGCCCACATCAGCCCGCCGCCGGCACCCGGCTTGTACTGGATGATGGTTTCGATCGCCGGGCATTTCTTCTTCAGCACCAGCTGCTGGTGGCGCGCCGAAAGATCGGATTCGCCGCCGGCCGGGAAGGCCTGCCAGTAAAGGATGTTCCTGTCGGGGCAGGATTGCGCGAAGGCGAGGGGGGACAGCGCAATGCCGAGCAGCAAGAGCAGCGTTCTCACGATTCCTCCTTGAATTGTTGTCAGGCGGCGACTTTGCTCTGGGCGCGGATCGCCTCGGCGACCGCGGCGCCGACCTGCGAGGTGCTCGCCTTGCCCTTCATGTCCGGGGTGTGCGGCCCGTCGATGATGACGCGCTCGATGGCGCGCACGATATCGGCCGCGGCCTTCGGGTGGCCGAGGTGCTCGAGCATCAGCGCGCCGGTCCAGATGGTGGCGAGCGGGTTGGCGATCTTCCTGCCGGCGATGTCGGGCGCCGAGCCGTGCACCGGCTCGAAGATCGACGGCGCGGTGCGCTCGGGGTTGATGTTGCCCGAGGCGGCGATGCCGATCGTGCCGGCGGTCGCCGGCCCGAGGTCGGAAATGATGTCGCCGAACAGGTTCGAGGCGACGATGACGTCGAAGCGGTCGGGATTGAGCACCAGCTGGATGCTCAAGCCGTCGACGTGGTACTGGTCCGTCTTGAAGCCCGGATAGTTCTTCTTCATCTCGGCGAAGCGCTCGTCCCAGTACGGCATGGTGATGGTGATGCCGTTCGACTTGGTGCACGAGGTGACGTGCTTCTTGCGCGTCTTCGCCAGCTCGAAGGCGTACTTCATGATGCGATCCACGCCCTTGCGGCTGAAGACGGACTGCTGCATCACCACCTCGTCGGGCGTGCCTTCCTTGTACCGCCCGCCGACGTTGCCGTATTCGCCCTCCGTGTTTTCGCGGATCACGACGTAGTCGATGTCGCCCGGCTTGCGGCCGGCGAGCGGGCAGGGCATGCCTTCGAAGAGGCGCACCGGGCGCAGGTTGACGTACAGGTCGAACCAGCGGCGGAAATTGATCAGCAGGCCCCAGGCCGAGATGTGATCGGGGACGATCGACGGATTGCCGACCGCGCCGAAGAACACGGCCTCCGACTTGCGCAGGATGTCGGGCGCGTCCTCGGGACACATGCGGCCGTGCGCCTTGTACCAGTCGCAGCTCCACGGATATTCCTGCCAGCGGAACTGGATGCCGTGCTTCGCGCCGACCGCCTCGAGCACGCGCACGCCTTCGGGAACGACTTCGCGACCGATGCCGTCGCCGGGGATGACTGCAATGGTGTGTTGGCTCATGGAAAAATTCTAACCCCATTGACCCTAGAATTCGGCATGCGCTTCGCCGCCCTGGAAACCTCGACCGACTGGTGCTCGGTCGCGCTTTGGGTCGACGGCGAGATTCATGCGCTCGAGCGCCGAACGCCCAACCGGCATTCGGAGCATGTGCTTCCCATGCTCGAGTCGCTGACGAAGCAGGCCGGCCGGCTGGATGCGATTGCCTTTGGCGCCGGACCGGGATCGTTTACCGGGCTGCGCATCGCCTGCGGCGTCGCGCAAGGAATCGCCTTCGCCCACGGCCTGCCGGTGCTCGGCGTGTCGACGCTCGAGGCGACGGCGGAGGAAGCGGGCGCGCCGCGCGTCGTTGCCTGCCTCGATGCGCGGATGCGCGAGGTGTACTATGCGGCGCTCGAAAAACGCGAGCACGGCTGGCAGGAAGTGATTGCCGCGCAGTGCGTCGCGCCTGCCGAGGCGCCGCAAGCGCCCGGCGACGGCTGGGTCGGCGCGGGCAACGGCTTTGCCGCCTATGGAGATTTCGGCTTGAGAAAAGTCTTTCCCGAGGTGCACCCGACCGCAGCCGCGGTGGCGCGGCTCGCGGCGCCGCGACTCGCCGCGGGCGAGGGCGTCGACGCGTCGCTCGCCGTGCCGCTCTACCTCCGCGACAAGGTCGCGCTCACGATCGAGGAGCAAGAGCGATGAGCGCCGTCCTCAAGGACGCGCCGCGGCTCTCGCCGATGCGCGAGAGCGACCTCGACGCGGTGATGCCAATCGAGCAGGCGATCTACAGCCATCCCTGGACGCGCGGCAACTTCGGCGACTCGCTCAGCGCCGGCTACGAATGCCGCTGCCTCTGGCTCGGCGCGGAGCTCCTCGGCTACTTCGTGCTGATGGTCGCGGCGCAGGAAGCGCACCTGCTCAATCTCTCGATCGGCGTCGCACACCAGCGCCGCGGTCTCGGCAGCGCCCTGCTGCGCGAGGCGGCCGATCTCGCGCGGCGGCTCGGCGCGCGCAACGTGTTCCTCGAAGTGCGGCCGAGCAACCGTGGCGCGCAGGCGCTGTACACGCGCTTCGGATTCCGCAAGATCGGCACGCGGCGGGGCTACTACCCGGCGCACGCGGGTCGCGAAGACGCGCTGGTGCTGACGCTGCCGCTGGCATGACGCGGCGTCACGAAGTACTGAAGGAGATGGGCCTCACGCCGGTCTGGCGCTTGCGGCATGAGAAAGAAGAAGCAAAGGAAGTCAGAGAAGAAACCGGCTGGATCGAGCTCAAGCAGATCGTTCCAGCCTGCACGGCGTGCGGGCTGCACAAGACCCGCACCCAGACGGTCCTGGGCGCCGGCGACGAGCAGGCCGACTGGCTGTTCATCGGCGAAGCGCCCGGTGCGGAGGAAGACCGGCTCGGCGAGGCCTTCGTCGGCCAGGCGGGCAAGCTGCTCGACAGCATGCTCGCCGCGATCGGCCTGAGCCGCGCCGACAACGTCTACATCTGCAACGTGCTGAAGTGCCGGCCTCCCGGCAACCGCAACCCCGAACCGGAAGAAGTCGCGAAGTGCACGCCGCACCTGACGAAGCAGATCGCGCTCATCGAGCCGAAACTGATCGTCGCCATGGGGCGCTTCGCGGCGCAGACGTTGCTCAACACCGATGCCAGCATCGCCAGCCTGCGCGGGCGGCTGCATCAATACGCCGGATTGCCGCTGATCGTGACCTACCACCCGGCATACCTGCTGCGAAACCTTCCGGACAAATCCAAGGCCTGGGAAGACCTCGTCTTTGCCCGGAAGACGATGCAGAGTCTCTAGGTTCCCCTGCCCCAGATCCCGCAATAGCGGCGGATGACGAGCGGCAGGCCGTTCTCGTAGCCGGGCCACTTCTCGTACTTCGGCAGCTTCACTTCCTTCTCGGCCTGGTCCCAGCACTTGCCTTCGCGCGCGGCGGCCTTCACCGTTTCCGATGCATAGCGGAGGAAATCGAGCTGGTCCTGCGCGTCCTGCTTGGTGCCAAGGCGGTCGCCCGGCCCGGGATGGCCGGGGATGAGGCGCTCCCAGTCCATCGCGAGCACCTGCTTGATCGAGCCCTCCACCTCGAGCGGGTAGAAGTCGATCATGCCGCGGCCGGGCACCTGGCCGACCGGCAGGAAGTCGACGGCGAACAGGATCTTCTCCTTCGGCAGGCGCATGACGATCGTGCTGTCCGAGTGGTTGAGGCCGACGTAGGTGAGCTCGACCGCGGTTCCGCCCAGCCGCAGCGTGCGCTGCTTGGAAAAGACCTCGTCGGGCGGCACCATCTCGGGATCGTTCTGCGCCAGGATGCGGTCCCTGGCGCGCCTGTGCGCGACGATGGTCGCGCCCGCATCCTTGAACGGCTTGGCGCCGGAGATATGGTCGTTGTGGTGGTGGCTGTAGACGAGGTACTTGATCGGCTTGTCGGTGACCTTCCTGATCTCTTCGACGTAGGTCTTCACCATCTGCGGCCGGCCGTAACCGATGGGGTCGGTGGCGATGACCCCGTCCTTCGTCACGACGAACATCGACTGGTGGCCGCCGGCGCGGAAGACGTACACGTTGTCCGTACCCTCTACCTTGGTGGTCTGATACGGCGGCCTTTGCGGCTGCGCCCAGACGGGCAGGGCGGCGAGCAGCGCGACAGCGAGCGAAAAGCGGTTCATGGACTCCCCCTCTCTCCGGGGCCGAACGGCCCGGACGGTGATTATTCCCTAGGACGGCCCGCCGGGTGCGGGTGAGGATCTTCGGCGCGCGCAAACGCCAGCAGGCGGTCGACCTCCTCGCGGTGCATCCGATGGTTGCGCAGATACCACAGGTGCACCATCGCCATGGTGCCGGACACGAACAGGCCGAAGGTGAGGATGACAGCGTAGATGTTGTGGCCGTAGTTCAGGAACAGCGAGTAGAGCGCGATCATGATCAGGATCGAGGTGTTCTCGTTGAAGTTTTGCACCGCGATGGAGCGGCCGGCGCCGACGAGGTGGTGGCCGCGGTGCTGCAGCAGCGCGTTCATCGGCACGACGAAGAAGCCGGCCAGAGCGCCGATGATCACCAGCAGGCTGATCGCCAGCCACAGCTGCCCGACGAAGTTCATGACGATGACGATCAGGCCCATGGCGATGCCGAGCGGGATGACGCGCACCGACTTGTCGAGCGTCACCCAGAGCGAAGCGAGGACCGCGCCGAGGGCGATGCCGATCGCCGTGACGCCCTGCAGCATCGCCGCCCTGGAGAGGTCGTAGCCGAGCGCCGAGCGCGCCCACTCGATGACGATGAACTGCAGCGTCGCGCCGGCACCCCAGAAGAGCGTGGTGACCGCGAGCGAGATCTGCCCCAGCCGGTCGCGCCACAGGTGGCCGATGCAGCGCGCGAAGTCGCGCAACGTGTCGATCGGGTGCGCCGGCAGCGGCTTGAGCGCGGCCCCCGTGCGCGGCACGCGCAGGTTGAACAGCGCTGCGATCGCGTACAGAAAGACGATCACGGCGATTGCCGCCTCCGCCGGCGTATCGATCGGCGTATCGACGTACGGCAGGTCGATATTCAGCAGCACGCCGGAGATGCGCGCGTGGATGAGGACGCCGCCGAGCACCGTGCCGAGGATGATCGACGCCACCGTCAGGCCCTCGATCCAGCCGTTGGCGACCACCAGCCTGCTGTGCGGCAGGTACTCGGTGAGGATGCCGTACTTGGCCGGCGAGTAGGCGGCGGCGCCGAGGCCGACGATGGCGTAGGCGGCGAGCGGGTCGAGCCCCCAGAGCATCGCCACGCAGCCGACGATCTTCACCGTGTTGGCGATGAGCATGACGTGGCCTTTCGGCAGCCGGTCGGCGAACGCGCCGACGTAGGGGGCGAGCACCACGTAGGAGATGACGAAGAAGAACTTCAGGTACGGCGTAAGCCACGAGGGCGCGTCCGCCTGCATCAGCAGTGCGATGGCGGCGACCAGCAGCGCATTGTCGGCGAGCGACGAGAAGAGTTGCGCCGCCATGATGATGTAAAACCCGGAGTGCATTGGCCTTTCGGGGGGGGGTTTCTTCTTGTGGCGCCGAGGTTTATAGCACAATA
>Ga0134123_10000899_pt1 | contig 19610 bp, 17 predicted proteins | sample KB303_FD_96460 | JGI IMG/M metagenome (GOLD analysis project Ga0134123, IMG submission 96460) | Terrestrial soil microbial communities without Nitrogen fertilizer from Kellogg Biological Station, Michigan, USA - KB3-0-3 | ecosystem: Environmental > Terrestrial > Soil > Unclassified ...
GATGGTGGCGAGCACGAACGTCACCGCCAGCGTCAGCAGCGCGAACAGCTCGCCGCGCACCGAGCGCGCGCGGAACACCACCGCGCCGAGCGCGACGCCCAGCGCCGTGGCCACCGCGGCAGAGACCGGTAGCGTCGCCAGGAACGGCCAGTCGAACTTGCCCGCCAGCACTGCGGTGGTGTAGACGCCGGCGCCGAAGAAGGCGCCATGGCCGAACGAGAAGTAGCCCGAATAGCCCGACAGGATGTTCCACGAGGTCGCCAGCAGCACCCAGTGCAGCACCAGGTACAGGATCGACTCGTAGAACGCCGGCAGGCGCAGCCACGGCACGCCCGCGAGCAGCGCGAACCCAGCCAGCAGCGCAACGATGACTGAGCGCTTCATCGCTGCTTCGAACTCACGTCCGCACCGGGCGCAGCAACAGCAGCGCGATCAGCAACGTGAACGACACGATCGGCGCCCACGACGGCGCGGTGACGGCCATCGTCAGCGCCTCGCTGACGCCGATCACGATTCCGGCGGCGAGCGGTCCGAGCGCGCTGCCGAGCCCGCCCATCATCACGGCGGCGAATACGACGCCGACCCAGGCGTAGATCTGCGAGGGCGCGAGCGTGAAGCTGAGCGACAGGCAGACTCCGGCGACCGCCGCCAGCGCCGCACACGTGCCGGCCAGCAGCAGCGACAACGCGCGCTGGTCGACACCGAACGCGGCGGCGATCGGCGCGTCCTGCGCGGCCGCGCGCAGCGCCTTGCCGAGGTCGGTGTGCTTCAGCAGGGCCCACAGGCCGAACGACAGCGTGAGCGCCACGACGAGCGTGATCAACTCGGGCACCGGCACGAACAGGGCGCCGAGCTTGAATTTCGCCTGCGCATAGTGCGACTCCAGGCGCCGGAAGTCGGCGCTCCAGATCGCCTGGATGGCTGCTTCGATGATCGCGGTGACGCCGAAGGTGAGCAGCAGCGAATTGAGCGGCGACACGTCGAAGCGCTGCACCAGCCAGTGCAGCCCGACGCCGAGCGCGAAGAACAGCGGGGCAATCGCCAGCAGGGTCAGCAACGGGTCGATGCCGGTGCTCGCCACCAGCTGGTAGCACAGGTAGGCGGCGGCGAACGTGAACGCGAAGTGCGCCAGGTTGATGGTGCGCAGCAGGCCCCACGACAGCCCGAGGCCCAGCCCGATCAGGCCGTAGAGCGCGCCGACGAACAGCCCCGACAGCGCCGATTGCGCCAGCAGCGTCGCGCTCGGCAACGTCATCGCCGGACCGGCGGCGTCAGCGCCGCATCGCGCGCCGTCGGCGCGGTCACTTGACGACCAGCTTGGCGCCGGGCGCCGCCACCTCGGGCGGGTAGACGATCAGCCAGCGGCCGTTCTGCACCTGCTTGACGCGCATCAGGTCGTCGCCGTAGTTGTTGGGGCCGTCGAAGCGCAGCTTGCCCTGGATGGTGTCGACCTTGTTCGACTTGAGCCACGCGGCCAGCGCCTTGTCGTCGAGGCTCTTGGTGCCGTTGACCGCGGCCTCCAGCATCTGCCAGGCGGTGAACGACGCGGCGGCCTGCACCTCGACGCTGGTCTCGGGCAGGTTGGCCTTGGCGGCGCGCTCGCGGAAGGTCTTCGTGAACTCGGCGGCCACCGGCGGCGTGTTGAGCGGCGGATGATCCTCGAAGATGCTGACGCTGAGCGCGCCGTTGGCGTCCGCCGACTGCACCATCGGGCCCGGTGCCGGGTAGACGTAGAAGTGCAGCGGCGGCGTGTAGTCGAGCTTCTTCATCGCGTCGATCAGCAGGTTGCCGTCCAGCCCGATCGCGCCCACCCACACGAAGTCGGGCTGGGCGTCCTTGATGCGCGCGGCGATCGGCCCGAAATCGCGGTTGCCGAACTCCCACTCGAGGAACAGCACCTCGTCGATGCCGCGCTTCTTGGCGACTTCGCGCGCGCCCAGCGAGATGAAGTGCAGCGACGGGAACTTGCTGGTCACCACCGCGATCGTCTTCGGCGTCTTGCCGACCGCGGCCAGTGCACTGAAGACGGTGTTGGGCACCGTGCTGCCGGGGTCCGGGCCGAGCGACCAGGCCGGGAACTGCTTGTCGTACTTGGCCAGGCTCGGGATGCCGAACGTGTGGTGGATCAGCAGCTTGTCGTAGCGCTGTGCCACCCCCATCGCCGACAGGATGGCGCCGGTCGCGTACGGACCCATCAGCAGGTCGACCTTGTCGGCGGTGATCAGCTGCTCGTACAGGGTGCGCGCCACGTCGGGCTTGGACTGGTCGTCCTTGACGATCCACTCCACCGGCCGGCCGAGCAGGCCGCCGCGCTTGTTGAGCTGCTCGACGTAGATCTCGCCCACCAGCTTGTGGATCTGCGCGGTGGCCGACAGCGGGCCGGTCAGCGCCAGCGTGCTGCCGATGCGCACCGGGTTCTGTTGCGCGGGGACGGGCACGGCGCACAGCGACAGCAGCGCCGCCAGCAGCGCACGGCGGCGCCAGGCCAAGAGCGGTCTCATCCGGTCTCCTCGGGTGTTGGTTCGCCTGCGACGCCGCAGCGTTAGCCAAGCCGAGTTCGCTTGGCATTGGGGCGAACCCGGGTCTTGCGCACACCGGTGGCGAGCGGGTCCTACACTGGGCGCGCCGTCCTCACCGAGGAGCCGATCGATGGCCGATACCTCTTCCGCCCCGACGCGCCGCCCGGCTGCGCTGGGTGTGCACTCGCTCGACCGCTTCGTGTTCACCGTGCCCGAGCTCGACACCGCCGAGACCTTCTACCGCGCCTTCGGCCTGGACGTGCGCCGCCACGGCGACCGCCTGGATCTGCACACGTTCGGCCACCCGCAGCGCTGGGCGTCGATCCACGCCGCCGGGCGGGCGAAGAAGCTGCAGTACCTGAGCTTCGGCATCTTCGCCGACGAGGTGGCGGCGTTTCGGGAACGCATCGCGCGCCTGGGCGTGGCCGGCGAGCCGCATCCGCTGGCCGACCGCGAGGGCCTGTGGCTGCGCAGCCCCGACGGCGTGCCGCTGCAACTGGTGGTGGCCGACAAGTCGTCGCCGGCGCGCAAGTCCGACCCGATGCCGTTGCAGGCGGTGGCGCGCGGCGCCGGCGCGGCACCGGGGCGCAGCAAGGTGCAGCCGGTGCGGCCGCGGCGCCTGTCGCACGTGCTGCTGTTCAGCCCCGACGTGCCGCGCATGGTGGCGTTCTGCCGCGACGCGCTCGGGCTGCGGCTGTCCGACCATTCGGGCGACGGCATCGCGTTCATGCACGGCGTGCACGGCAGCGACCACCACCTGCTGGCCTTCGCGAAGTCGCACGCGCCGGGGCTGCACCATTCGAGCTGGGACGTCGGCAGCGCCGACGAAGTCGGGCTGGGCTCCGAGCAGATGCGCAGCGCCGGTCATGCGCGCGGCTGGGGCGTGGGCCGCCACGTGCTGGGCTCGAACTACTTCTATTACGTGAAGGATCCGTGGGGCAGCTTCGCCGAGTACTCGTTCGACATCGACTTCGTGCCGCACGACCTCGACTGGCCGGCGGCCGACCATCCGCCGGAGGACTCGTTCTACGTCTGGGGCCCACCGCCGCTGGAGGAGTTCGTCGAGAACCACGAGGCCTGAGGCCTCGGCCCGCGGGCGCCGCTCGACGCGACCGGCTGGAGGCCGAACAGCGGGCGCAGCAACGCGACACGGCGCACCGCGAGGTAGGTCGCGAAGCTGGCGCCCAGGGTCAGCGCCGCCAGCAACGGCCCCTCGATGCGCGGCGCCCAGTGCAGCGGCGCGAGCGCCATCGCGAACCCGATGATCAGCGTCTGGTGCACGACGTAGACCGGGAACACCGCCTCGGCCAGCATGGCGCGCCAGCGGTGGTCGCGGTTGAGGTGGCGGTGCGCGAAGCCGAGCGCGGCCACGATCGCCGTCCACTGCATCGCCGCGAACGCGCTGCGTCCGGCCCAGAGCCACGCGGGGTTGGCCGGGCGCCCGGTGAGCGCGGCCGACAGGGCAACCATCAGGCCCCACGCGGCCAGAGCGAGCAGCAGCGCGGGCCAGCGTAGCGCCGCGCAGCGCGCCCACATCGCGGGCTCGCGTGCCCACGCGGCGCCGACGATGAACAGCGCGCCGTAGCTCGCATGCAGGTACCAGTCGCCCGCCAGCGCGTGGCTCGGCGCAAAGCGATCGATCATCGTCACGCGCAGCAGGGCCAGCACGGCGATCGGCAGCCAAAGCAGGGCGGAGCCGCGCAGCAGGCGCGACAGCGCCGCGGCGACTCGTGCCAGCCCCTGCGGCCACGCGCGCGCCAGGATCCACAGGGCCAAGGTGTAGACGAACAGGTAGGCCACGAACCACAGGTGGTTCCAGGTCGGCAGGATCAGGCACGCGCCGCCGGCCTGGCAGAAACCGCCGTAGCCGGTGTAGTAGAGGCGCAGGAAGTCGAGGAAGCCACCCGCATAGCCGTGCTGCTGCACGACCTCGAAGTACGACTGCGGCGGCACGATCACCGCCATGCCGAACAGCAGCGGCAGCAGCAGCCGCAGGCTGCGCGCCCCGAGCAGTGCGCCGCTGGCGCCGTCGCGCTTGAGCATGAACGAGGTCGCCGCGCCCGAGATCAGGAACAGCAGCGACAGCCGCCACGGCGACGACAGGCGCATCCACGGCTCGAGCCACGGCCCGGCGTCGGCGCTCTTGACGTGCCACGTCCAGCTCACGTAGTACATGCCGACGTGGTACAGCACCAGCAGCGCGAACGCGCCGATGCGCAGCCAATCGAGGAACAGCAGGCGCGAGGCGGAAGGCGTGTGCATGGCGGGACCTCGGTGCGGTGGTGACGACGAGGTCACGCTACGCAGCGCTCGCGCGCCGCGCCAGCGCGTTGGGGCGAAGCGGGCGCCGCGCGGGACGAAGCGGACGCGCCCGGGCTCAGGCGGGCTTCAGTCGCTGCATCAGCTGGCCGCGATACTGGCGCGAGCACGGCACGCGCGCGCCGCTGGCCATCTGCACTTGCGCATCGCCCTTCGCCAGCGACTGCACCGACGCGACGTGTGCGACGGCCACCGCAGCGCCGCGCTGCGTGCGCACGAACGCGCCGCCGAGGTCGGCCAGCAGCGCGCCGAGTGGACGGCGCAGCAACGGCGCGCGCGCGCCGGCGTGCACCACCACGTAGTTGTCGGCGGCCTCCAGCCACTCGATGTCGCCGACCGCAATCACCCAGGTGCGGCCGCGATCCGGCACCAGCAGCTGGCTCGGCGCCGGCCGTGCCGGCGTCGCGCGCGCGCCGCGTGCCGCGGCCAGGCGCTGCACCGCGCGCGCCACGTGCGCGGGGTCGGCGGGCTTGAGCAGGTAGTCGAGCGCCGCGGCATCGAAGGCCGGCAGCGCGTAGTGGTCGAACGCGGTGACGAACACGATCGCCGGCGCCGGCTCGGGCAGCGACGCGGCGACACTCAGGCCGTCGACCTCCGGCATCTGCACGTCGAGGAACAGCGCATCGGGGGCGCAGCGCTCGGTGAGCTCGAGCGCCTCGCGGCCGTTGCGCGCCTCGGCCACCACCTCGACCTGCGGGTGCGCCAGCAGCAGGCGGCGCAGGCGCGCGCGGGCCGGCGCCTCGTCGTCGACGATCAGCACGCGCAGCGCGGGCTCGTTCATCGCGCGGCGCGCGCCGGCCGCGTCATGCCTGCACCGGCAGCTCGAACCAGGCGAGCACCCCGCCGCCGGCGCGCGCCGTGAGGCCGACCTGGGCCTGCGCCCCGTGCAGCGCCTGCAGCCGCTCGCGCAGCGTGCCGAGCCCGACCCCCGCCGCCGGCTCGGCCGGCACCTCGCCGCGGCTTTGCTCGACCTCGACGCGCAGCCGCGACCCGAGCCGGCGCGCGCGCAGCGTCAACGCGGTGGGCTCGCTCGAGCGCTCGACGCCGTGGCGAAACGCGTTCTCGAGCAACGGCTGGATCGCCAGCGTCGGCACGCGGCACGCCCGCGCCGACGGATCGACGTCGAGCGTGAGGCTGACGCGGTCGGCGAAGCGCTCGCACATGATCGCCGCATAGCCGTCCACCAGCCTCAGCTCCTCGTCGAGCGTGCAACTGGGCCGGCGCGTCAGGTCGGTGGTGGCGCGCAGCAGCGCGGCCAGCCGCGTCAGCAGCGAATCGGCGAGATCGGGCTTGTCGTGCACCGTCGAGGCGATGGTGTTCAGCGCGTTGAACAGAAAGTGCGGCTCGAGCTGCTGCGTCAGCTGGGCGAGCTGTGCCGCCTGCGTGCGCAGCCGCTGCTCGGCCAGCGCCGCGTGCGTGCGCACGCCGAAGACGATCGCCGTGAACAGCATGAAGAACAACGCGAACTTGGTGCACTCGTAGAGATACACGGCGCCCCAGCCCTGGTGCGCATACACCTCGCCCAGCCCCGCGTAGACGGCATGGCGCAACGCATAGACCAGGGTCACGAACAGCGGCGCCAGCAGGGGCAGCCAGCGCAACTGCAGCGCGAACCAGCGTGCCGGCCGCGTCAGCGTGGCGTCGTGGCGCGGCGCCTGTTGCCACAGCACGCCGAGCATCACGGTGGCCACCAGGCACGACGTGCCTTCCCACAGCAGCGGGCGCCACAGACGATGTGCACCTTCGTTGCGCAGGTAGTCCTGCACCGACACGGTGGCCAGCAGCAGCCAGAACGCGGCCCACGCCAGCAGCCAGCCGGCGCGGATGCGCGCGGCCGGCGGGCTCGCGAGGGCCACGGTGTTCATCGCTGCAGTCGTCGACGACATGCCGGCGCATTGTGCGGCAGCCGCGCCGGCGCGCGTCTCGCGGCATGATGCGCGATCGCTGCACAGGCCCGCACGATGACCACCCCACCCAGCCTCGACACGCTGTGCGCGCACGGCGTGCTCACCTCCGACGCCGATTCCGCGCTGGTGCCGCCGATCGTCTACAGCGCCACCTTCGCGGCACGCGACGCGCAGGAGTTCGCTGCGATGGCGGGCCAGCCGCGCCATCCGCGCTACTACACGCGCTACGGCAACCCGCTGCACGAGCAGGTGGGGGCGCAGGTGGTGGCACTCGAAGGCGCCGGCGACACGCACGGTGCGCTGCTCACCGCCTCGGGCATGGGCGCGATTGCGCTGCTGCTGCTCGGGCTGCTGAAGGCGGGCGACCACGTGGTCGCGCAGACCAATCACTACATGGCCACCGCCAAGCACTGCTCGGAGCTGCTGCCGCGCTTCGGCGTGCGCTGCACGCTGGTCGATCAGACCGACCTGACGCAGTGGGAGCGCGCGATCACGCCCGGCACGCGGCTGGTGCTGACCGAGACGCCGGTCAACCCCACCTGCGCGCTGACCGACCTCGCCGCGGTGGCGCGGCTGGCGCGCGCGGCCGGCGCGTTGAGCGTGTGCGACAACACGTTCGCGAGCCCGCTCAACCAACGGCCGCTCGCGCACGGCATCGACCTGGTCGTGCACAGCGCCACCAAGTACCTCGGCGGGCACCACGACCTCACCGCGGGCGTGCTGATCGCACCACGCGCGCTGCTCGACCCGCTGTGGCAGACGCAGATCTGCCTTGGCGCCACGCTCGGCCCGATGGACGCGTGGCTGCTGCTGCGCGGCCTGCGCACGCTGGCCCTGCGCGTGCGCCAGCACAACGCCAGCGCGCTCGACCTGGCGCGCTGGCTCGAGCAGCAGCCGCAGGTCGAGCGCGTGTTCTATCCCGGGCTGCCGTCGCATCCGCAGCACGCGCTCGCGGCGGCGCAGATGAGCGGCTTCGGCGGCGTGATGAACCTCGTGATCCGCGGCGACTACGACGCCGCCAGCCGCTTCGTGCACGCCCTCAAGCTGCCGCGGCAAGCAGTGAGCCTGGGCGGGGTGGAAAGCCTGGTGGTGCACGCGGCGGCGATGTGGCGCGGCACGATGAACGACGCGCAGATGCGCGTGGCCGGCATCGCGCCCAACGCGGTGCGGCTGTCGGTCGGCGTCGAGGGCGTCGACGATCTGCGCGCCGATCTCGCGCAGGCGTTGGCCACGGTGTGAGCGTGGCGGCGGGCGCGCTCGGCACAATGGCGGGATGTCGGATTCGCCGCGGCGCTTTGCCAGCACCAAGATCCAGCCACCGAGTCCGCGTCCGGGCTCGCTGATCGAGCGGCCGGCGCTGCAGCGCCGCCTCGGCGAGGCGCTGCTGACGCAGCGGCTGGTGCTGGTGTCGGCCGCCGCCGGCTTCGGCAAGACCTCGGCGCTGGCGCGCCAGGTGCAGCAGCTGCCCGCCGGCACGGCGGTGGCCTGGGTGTCGTGCGACGAGGGCGACACGCCGGCGCAATTGCTGGCCTGCCTGATCGCCGCGCTGGAACCGTTCGATCCGCCGTGGCGCGTCGAGCCGGACACGCTGGTCGAGTCGGCCTCGCGTCCCGCGCTTGAAGCCCCGGCGCGGCGTGCCATCGCCACCGAGGTGATCAATGCGCTGGCTGCGTGCGAGATGCCGCACGGCGTGTTGATCGTCGACGACTTGCATCGCATCGATCGCGCCGAGGTGTACGAGTTCATCGATCTGCTGCTCGAGCGCTTGGCGCCGCAGTGGACGCTGTGCATCGCGACCCGCGGCGATCCGCCGCTGGCCCTGGCGCGTCTGCGCGCGCTCGGCCAGCTCACCGAACTGCGCCTCGACGATCTGCGCTTCGAGCGCGACGAGGCCAAGGCGCTGTTCGCCCAGGCAGGCCTCGACGCGGCGACGGCAGAGGCGCTGGTGGAGCGCACGCAGGGGTGGCCGGTGGGCCTGCGGCTGGCGATCAACGTGTTGTCGGGAGCGCAGGGCGCGCGTGCGCTGGCGGCGGCGCAATGGACGATCGATCGCCACGTCTTCGATTTCCTCGCCGCCGAGGTGCTCGACCGCCTCGAGCCGGAGTTGCGCCTGTTCCTGCTGCGCACATCGGTGCTGACCGAGCTCACCGCCGCGCGCTGCGCGGCGGTGTCGGGCGACGCGCTGGCGGCGATGCGACTGGACCAGATCGAGCGCGCCGGCCTGTTCGTCAGCGTGATGGCGGGCGACGAGCCCACGCTGCGCCTGCACGATCTGTTTCGCGAAGCGCTCGAACAACGCTTGGCTCGCGAGCACCTGCAGGAGCTGCCGCAGCTGCTCGAGCGCGCCGCCGCGGGCGAGGCCGATCCGCTGCGCAAGGTGGCGCTGCTGCAGCGCGCGCAGGCCTGGCCGGCGGCTGCCGCGACACTGCGCGCCCATGCGCCTGCGTTGCTGACGGCCGGCGTGATCAACGACTTGGCGCGTGCGATCGACGGCTTTCCTGCCGAGCAACGCGCGCAATGGCCCGACCTGCACCTGAGCGGCGTGCTGCTCGGCTGGGCGCGCTGGCGCTGGGCCGACATGCTGCGCCACGCGCAGCAGGCCATCATCGGCTTCGACGCCGAGGGGCGCACGGCCGATGCCCGGCTGGCGCGGGCTTATCGCGTCATCGCATTGCGCGGAAGCGGCCAGCGCGAGGAGAGCGACGCCGAGCTGCAGGCGCTGCAGGGGGAGCTGCCCGGCGACGGCCATGCCAGCGCGCACGACGCGATGCCGCGCGAGCTGGTGCTGCTGGTGATGATCTGGCGGACGTTCGATGCGGCCCGCATCAGCGAGCTCCCGGCGATGCTCGGGAGTCAGCTCGATCTGCTCGAGCGCGGCCGCCCGCCCGACCTGTGGTACCAGTGCGTGCCGCTGCCCGCGTACGTGGGCTTGCCGGGGCTGCGCGCTCCGCTGCTGCGCTATGTGCAGGGCGTGCTGGCGCGCACCGACGAGGGGCCCGGCGAATTGCGCATGCTGGCACGCGGCCTGCACGGCAGCGTGCGGTTGTGGGACGGCGACGTCGCCGGCGCCGTCCAGGCGCTGCAGGATGTGGCCGGTGAGGTGCGCTGGCGCGACTTTCCGCTGCGTGCCACGTTGCACGCCTACGTGGGTCTGACGCTGGGGCATGCCTTGCTGGGGGACAGCGCGGCTTTCCGCCGCGACGCGCAGGCGTTGCATGACACGCTGAAGCGCTGGGGCAGCGACGCCGGGTTCACTGCGCGCATGGGCACCGAGTTCTACCTGCTGGCGCGCTGGATGCTCTGCGCCGGCGAGGTGGCCGGGGCGCGGGCGTTGTTCGAACAGGTGCAGCACTTCGGCGATGCGCGTGAACGACCGGTGTTTCGCCTGCAGCGCGAGCCGGTGGCGGGTTATGTGGCCTGGGTCAACGGCGACCACGCGGCTGCGGCCGACGGGTTCGAACGCGCACTGCAGCGTGCGGGCACCGCGCTCGAGATGCTGGGCCAGGCGAGCGAGCTGCGCGTGCGCGCGGCCTGGGTGCGCCTGCGCGAAGGCACGCCGCGCGCGGCGGCCGCCTTGCTGCGGCCCTTGTTCGCGCGCCATGCCCACGACGTCGACATCGCCGCGGTGCTGATCGCAGGCCCCGAGCTGCTCGGCGACCTGTCCGGCGGTCGCTGGGGCGATGCGCTGACCACCGGCGAACGTCAGATGCTGCAGCGCTGGTTCGAGACCGCGCTCGCGCTGCGCCAAGCGCCCGCCACGGCCGTCGCGCAGCCCGACGTCGCGTGCGCAGCGCCGGGCGGCCTGAGCGAGCGCGAGCTCGAAGTGCTGCAGCGCATCGCTGCCGGCGACAGCAACAAGATCATCGCGCGCGCCTTCGATCTGAGCCCGCACACCGTCAAGCGCCACGTCGCCAACATCCTCGACAAGCTGGCCTTGGCCTCACGCGGCCAGGCCGCGGCTTGGTTGCGCGCCCACCAGGGCAGCCCACGCTAGCGGCCGTGCGGATCGCGGGCAGCGCGCCCGACGCGCCGCCGATGGCTCCTTCGGCCGATGCGCGCGGCGCGCCCGCGGCACACACTGCCGACATCGATTCCGCCAAAGGACACCATGACTTCCACCCCCGCTGCGCAGGCCTTCTCCGCGTCGCTGCCGACCGCGCGCCTGGACATCTACGCCCCGATCCACCGCGCGCTGCGCCTGTTCATGACCGACACGCTGGCGCGCGTCGGCGCGCTCGATGCGGACGATGCCAGCGACGTGGCGACCACGCTCGACCAGCTCGATGCCTTGCTCGCGCTGTGCCGCCAGCACCTGCTGCTCGAGAACCAACTCGTGCACCCAGCCATCGAGGCGCTGCAGCCCGGTGTCACGCGCGACGTGCACGCCGACCACGAGCACCACCTCGAATCGATCGGCGCGCTGCAAGACGAGGCGGCGGCGTTGCGCAGCGCGCCCGACGCCGCCTCCGCGCTGCGGCTGTACCGTCACCTGGCTCTGTTCGTGGCCGAGAACTTCGAGCACATGCACCTCGAGGAGACGGCGCACAACCAGGCGCTGTGGGCCGGCTACGATGACGCGGCGATCGCCGAGCTCGAGCGGCGCATCATCGCGAAGTCGACGCCGCAGCAAAGCGCGCTGGTGCTGCGCTGGATGACGCCGGCGTTGCCGCCGCACGAGCGCGCATCGCGCTTTCGCGCGCTGCAGTCGGTGGTGCCGCCCGAGGCGTTCGTCAATCTGCTCGACGTGGCGCGGCGCGCGCTCGACGAGCGCGGCTGGGCCAAGCTGAGCGCATCGCTGCGCGGCGTCGCGGTGCCGGCCTGACTGCGGGGCGGCATCCGCGGCGTGCGGCGCGCGTATCGGCGCGCGCATTGGAGATCTGACGGAGCGGTCGATGACGATGTGGATCCGACGCACGCTGATCGGCGTGCTGGTGCTGGGGGTGTTGCTGGCCCTTGCGGTGGCCGCCCTGGTGTGGAACGGCGAGCGCAAGCGCGAGCGCAGCGTGCAGCTGCCGGCGCTCGACTCGCCGCCTTTCATCGAGGACGCCACGGCGCGTGCGCGCGGCGCCTATCTGTACGCATCGCGCGGCTGCACCGACTGCCACGGCGCCGACGGCGCCGGCCGCGTGTTCGTCGAGGACGGCAAGGGCCTGAAGATCCAGGGCCCGGCGATCCACGCCGGACCGGGCAGCGTCACCGCGGGCTACACGCCGCAGGACTGGGATCGCATCGTGCGCCACGGCGTCAAGCGCAACGGCCGCCCGGCGATCGTGATGCCGAGCGAGGACTACAACCGCTTCACCGACAGCGACCTGGCCGCATTGGTCGCGTACGTGCGCGCGCTGCCGGCGAGCGGCGGCGGTGCCGCGGTCATCGAATTGCCGCTGCCGGTGCGCGCGCTCTACGGGGCCGGCTACATCGAGGATGCGGCGGCCAAGATCGATCACGCGCTGCCGGTGCAGCCGCCGGTGCCGGAAACCGTTTCGGTCGAGCACGGGCGCTACGTGGCCAACACGTGCCTCGGCTGCCACGGGCCGCAACTGGCTGGCGGCAAGGTGCCCGGCGGGCCGCCCGACTGGCCGCCGGCGGCACGCCTGAACAAGGGGCCCGACAGCGCGCTGGCGCGCTACCCCGACGCCGATGCGCTGATCGCGATGTTCCGCAGCGGCAAGCGACCCGACGGCAGCGACGTGAAGGTGATGCCGTTCGGCTCGTTCTCGAAGATGAGCGACACCGACCTGCGGGCGCTGCACCTGTACCTGAAAAGCCTGTGAGTCAGCGCGTGGCCGGCGCCGGCAGCGGCGCGACGCCGGTCTCGCCGGGCAGCAGGTTGACGATCACCGCGGTGGCGATCGCGATGCACGACATCGCCAGCATCAGCGTGCCGAAGCCGGCCGCCTTGACCACCGGGCCGAGCAGCCACACCGCGAGCGAACTGAGCCCGATCGACACCGTCAGGCGCATGCCGGCGACACGCGAACGCATGCGGTCGTCGACGTAGCGCACCACCATCGCGTCGGTGAACGGGATCGCGCCGAACACCGTGAGCATCACCGCGGCCAGCGCCGCGTAGAGCCACCAGCCCTGCGCCTGTGCGGCGAGCGCGAACAGCGGCACTTGCGCCAGCATGATGCCGAGGTACAGCCGCTTCAGCGCGATGCGGTCGATCAGGCGACCGACCACCAGCTGCGCCAACGACGCCAGCGCGTACACCGCGGCCAACAGCAGACCGAGCGTGGCTGGGTCTTCGACGATCGCGTGCATGCGCTCGGCCAGCAGCTGCGCGTTGCCGTTGGTCGTCATGTTGAACGACAGGCTGTTCGCGGTGGCGGCCACCGTCATCACCGTGAAGGCGCGCGCCAGCTGCGCGGCGGGCAATCCGCCACCCGCCTTGCGCGTGCGCGCAGCCGGCGGCTCGGTCTCGCGCGGCGCCAGGCGCCAGAACAAGATGCCGCAAGCGATGCACACCAGCCCGGGCACCACGAAGGCCCAGCGCCAGCCCAGCCACTTGACGAGGAAGGCGGTCACCAGCGCCGCGGCCGCGATGCCGAGGTTGCCGGCCAGGCCGTTGACGCCGATCGTCGCGCCCGGCTTGCTGGCGTGCTGCACCAGCATCGGTATGCCCACCGGGTGATAGATCGACGCGAAGGTGCCGAGCAGCGCGAGCGCGAGCGCGATCGACCACGGCCCCTGCGTCAGCGCCACCAGAAAGGCAGCGGCGCCCATGCCGAAGAAGAACACCAGCATCATCTGGCGACGACCCCACAGGTCGCCCAGGCGCCCGGCCGGCATCGACCCGAGACCGAACATCAGGAACGCGCCGACGCTGTAAGGCATCAGGTCTTCCCAGCGCGCGAAGCCGAACTCGGCGGCGATCGTGCTGACCGCGGTGGCGAACACCAGCAAGAACAGGTGATCGAGCGCGTGCGCCACGTTGAGCAGCAGCGAGACGGGGCGGGGCAGGGGCGACATCGGCGGGACGGGGAGACGGCGGAACGGTATTGCACCACGTCGGCGCACGGCAGGTGCGGCGCCACTCCCAAGCCATGGCACTTGCGCAGCCAGGAACGGGCCGCGCCGCCGCTGCATCGAATGGGCAATGCGGGCCCATTCGAATTGGAGAACGACCATGAACAAGACGACGACCCGCAGCGGCTCCGCTGTGCCGATCGATTGGCGCGCTGCCGGCTCGCGCGTGCTGCCGCTGGCGGCCGCGCTCGGGGTGGCCAGCGCACTGGCCACTGCGTGCGGCGGCTCCGACGACGATGACGCTGCGGCGCAGCAGGCGGCGCTGGTGGAGCAGGGCCGCCAGATCTTCCGGTTCGCCACCTTCGGCGACGAGATCAAGTGGACCGACACCTTGCGGCTGCACGAGGCGGTGCGCAGCGCCGTCGATCCCACCACCGCACTGGCGGTGGGCTTGAAGGTCGATGCGGAGGCGCTGCCGGCTGCGGTGGTCGACGGCATCAAGAACGGCACGGTCGACCTGAAGAGCCCGGCCACGACAGTCACCCTGCTCAAGCTGAACGCCGTGGTCGGCCTGCGCGGCGCGGTGGAGACGGTCAACGGACAGGACACGCTGACGCACCTGGGCGTCACCTGCGCGCTGTGCCATTCGACGGTCGACGACTCGTTCGCGCCGGGCATCGGCAAGCGGCTCGACGGCTGGCCCAACCGCGATCTGAACGTGGGCGCGATCATCGCGCTGTCGCCGGTGCTCGACGCGCCGACGAAGGCGGTGTTCAACTCGTGGGGCAAAGGCAAGTACGACCCGCGCTTCAACATCGATGGCCTCAACAAGCCGGCGGTGATCCCGCCCGCCTACGGACTCGACGGCGTGCACCGCATCACCGCCACCGGCGACGGCGACGAGATCGCGTACTGGAATCGCTACGTCGCCGTCACGCAGATGGGCGGCCAGGGTTCGATGAACGAGCCGCGCCTGAACATCAGCATCACCAACGGCACGCAGGACCTGGTGAGCGACCAGCTGCCCGCGCTGCAGGCCTATCAGCTGTCGCTGGCGGCGCCGATGCCGCCGGCCGGCAGCTTCGACGCCGCGGCTGCGCAGCGCGGCAAGGCGGTCTTCGATGGGCCAGGCCAATGCGCGGGTTGCCACAGCGGCCCGCAGTACACCGACGCCAACCTGCGGCTGCATCCGCCGAGCGACTCGATGGCCGAGCCCGAGGTGCCGAGCTATGCATCGCGATCGGCCACGAAGCAGTACCGCACCACGCCGCTGAAGGGCGTGTGGCAGCACGCGCCCTACTTCCACGATGGCTCGGCAGCGACGCTGGCCGACGTGGTGGCGGTCTACAACACCAAGCGGGCGCTGGGCCTGAGCGCTGCGCAGATGAGCGACCTGACCGAGTACCTGAAGTCGCTGTGACGGCGCCGCGGCGCGCGGCTCACCCGCGCCCGCGCGCCGCGCGCAGGAACGGCAGCAGCACCGCGAGCAGCTCGTCGGGCCGCTCTTCGGCGATGAAGTGGCCGCACTCGGTGGCGTGGCCGGTGACGTCGTGCGCCACCGCGCGCCAATCGGCCACGCAATCGAACTGCTTGCCGATGACGCCGCGCGCGCCCCACACCGCGAGCACGGGCATGGCGAGCTTGCGAGCACGATCGGCGCGGTCGTGCTCGAGGTCGATGCCGGCCGATGCACGGTAGTCCTCGCAGCTGGCGTGGATGGTGCGTGGGTCGAAGCAGCGCAGGTACTGCGCGAGCGCGCGCGGGTCGAAGAAGCCGCTGCCGCTGCCCAGGTCGATGCCATGGCGGCCGAACAGCCCGCGCAGCCCCACCGCGGCGACCATCGTCTCGGGCAGCGGAGCGGGCTGGATGAACAGGAACCAGTGGTAATACGCGCGTGCGAACGCCATCGTGGTTTGCTCGTACATCGCCAAGGTCGGGCTGACGTCGAGCACCGTCAGCGAGCGCACGAGCTCGCCGTGGTCGCGCGCCAGCCGGTGCGCGACGCGAGCGCCACGGTCGTGGCCGACGGCGTCGAAGCGTGCGTGGCCGAGGGAGCGCATCAGCGCCACCATGTCGGCCGCCATCGCGCGCTTGCTGTAGTTGCTGTGGTCGGGCAGGCCGCGCGGCTTGGACGAGTCGCCGTAGCCGCGCAGGTCGGCGCACACCACGGTGCACTCGCGCGCCAGCGTCGGGGCCACGCGGTGCCACATCGCGTGGCACTGCGGGTAGCCGTGCAGCATGAGCAGCGGCGGTCCGTCGCCACCGACCATCGCCTGGATCGTCACGCCATCATGGCGCGAGCGGTGTCGCCTGAACTCGCCTGCGGCCATCGTCGCCTCCGCGCGGCATCATGCCAGCGGCCTCTTCGACGTGACAATGCAGCGATGCGCAAGGACGAAGTGGCGCGCGGGCCGCACGGCCGCGCGCTCGTGGTCGACTCGATCACGCAGCTCGATGCCGGCGACGCAGCGGCGATCGTGGTGTCGGGCTCGCACGGCGGCATCAGCTCGGGCGAGTTCGCGCTCGCGGTGCCGCTGCGCCTGGTGTTCTTCAACGACGCCGGCGTCGGCAAGGATGGCGCCGGCATCGCGGCGCTGGCGATGCTGCAGGCGCGCGGCGTCGCCGCGGCCACGGTGGCGCACGGCAGCGCGCGCATCGGCGATGCGCTCGACGCGTGGCAGCACGGCGTGGTCTCGCACGTCAACGACGCGGCGCGTGCACTCGGCGTGCGTGTCGGTCAGGTGGTGCAGGCCGCGACGCGGGCGCTGCTCGGCTGATGCCTGCGCGGCTCAGGCCGATGCGTTGGGAGGCCGGTGCGCACGCACGCGCGGGTCAAGCGGTGACGTCGAGCAGCGTGCCGAGCATGCGGTCGTGCGCGCGCAGCACTTGCAGGTTGGCCTTGTAGAGGGTCGCGCCGACCTTCAGCGCCACCAGGTCGTCGGCCAGTGCGTCGCCCACGACCGGTGCGCGCTCGATCGTCGTCGCGACGCCGCCGCCCTCGACTGCCTGCTGCGCCCCCACCTGGCGACGGAACCCCGGCGTCAGCGCATTGGCGATGTTGTGCCCGGCACTGGCGACGCGCCATTGCGCGCCCTGCAGGCCCGACAGTGCGATCGAGGCGATCGAGTTCATCGTGCGGCCATTGTGTCGCGCAGCCCTCGTTACAGGTGGGGGCGCGACGGCAGTCCGTCACGCGCGGCGTGACGCTTACTCGGGCCTGCCGCTCTCGGCGAGCGACCTGACGCGCTTGAACTGCTCGGCGAGCACGCCCTCGACCAGCGGTGCCAGCTTGTCGAGACCCGCATCGGGCGGCCCGCTGACGCGGTAGGTCCAGCGCAGGATCGTCTTGCTCTCCTGCATCGCGATCGTGAAGGTCAGCACGCCGTGCACCGGCAGCTCCTGCAGCGGACCGAGGTTGGCATACAGGCGCAGCATGCGGCCCGGCTGCACCTGCACGACGCGTCCATGCTCCACCGCGTTGCCGTCTCCCCAGCGTTCGCACCAGCAGCCGCCGGCCTGCACGTCGAGGCTCAGGTTGGACGGCTCGCCCGAATACGTGTGGCCGCCGCTCCACCAACGCGGCAGTTGCGTCAGCGCGCGCCACAGGTCGGCCGGTGGCGCCTTCACCTCGTCGCGCAGGATGACGATGAAGCCGTTGGGCGTGACGTTGCCCGTTTCGGCGCAGGCCGGCAGCACGCATGCGAGCGCCAGTGAGGCAACCCAGCGGGCGAACCCGGTGTTCATCGCAACAGCGTAGCGCATCGACCGTGCGCCGTGCGCGGCGTTGCGTTAGTCTCGCGCGCGATCGATCGACCGAGGAGCACGACGATGCAGCTGGCAATGGTGGGGCTGGGTCGCATGGGCGCGAACCTGGTGCGGCGCCTGATGGGCGCCGGCCACGAGTGCGTGGTGTTCGACCGCGACGGCGTCGCGGTCGACAAGCTGGCGCGCGAGGGCGCTTCGCCTGCCGGCTCGCTGCCCGATCTGGTGTCGCGCCTGCGGGCGCCGCGCGCCGTGTGGGTGATGCTGCCGCACGGCGCGGCCACCGAATCGACGCTGGCCGAACTGGCGCCGCTGCTGTCGGCCGGCGACGCGGTGATCGACGGTGGCAACGGCCACCACCATGACGACGTGCGGCGCGCCGCCGAGTTGGCGCAGCGTTCGATCGACTACCTCGACATCGGCACCAGCGGCGGCGTGTGGGGGCTCGAGCGCGGCTACTGCCTGATGATCGGCGGCCCGGCGGCGAGCGTGCAGCGGCTGGCACCGCTGTTCGACGCGCTCGCGCCCGGCGTCGCAGCGCAACCGCGCACCGCGGCGCGTGAGGGCGAAGCGGCGCAGGCCGAGCGCGGCTGGCTGCACTGCGGGCCGGCCGGCGCCGGACACTTCGTCAAGATGATCCACAACGGCATCGAGTACGGGATGATGCAGGCGCTCGCCGAGGGCTTCGACATCCTGCGCAATGCGGGCCAGTCGTCGTTCGGTGCGGCGCACCGCTACGACTTCGACGTGGCCGACATCGCCGAGCTGTGGCGCCGCGGCAGCGTGGTGTCGTCGTGGCTGCTCGACCTCACCGCGCAGGCGCTGGCCGAGGATCCGCGACTCGACGGCTTCACCGGCGTGGTGGACGATTCGGGCGAGGGCCGCTGGACCGTGCAGGCCGCCGTCGACACCGCGGTGCCGGCGCCGGTGCTCACCGCGGCGCTGTACGCGCGCTTTCGCTCGCGTCAGGACCACACGTTTGCCGACAAGCTGCTGTCGGCGTTGCGTCGCCAGTTCGGCGGCCACGTCGAGCGCAAGCAACCTTGAAGCCCGTAGCGCCGGGACGGGTTTGTCCCGAAGGTCGCGCACAGCAATCATCATACGATTGAGGCGCTCGCGCACCGCGCATGACGGTGCGCGCCATTTCATCAGGAGACAACTCAGCATGCACACCCCCTCGTTGCTCGCGCGCGCCGCGCTCGCCGCCGCGCTGCTCGCCGCGGCGCCCGCGTTCGCGCAGGAAAAGCTCACCGTGTTCTGGGTCAAGGGCTTCTACAAGTCCGAGGACGATGCGCTGTTCGAGGCGATCAAGAAGTTCGAGGCCAAGAACAAGGGCATCAAGGTCGAGCTGTCGCAGTACCCGATCCAGGACATGATCCCCAAGACCGTGGCCGCGCTCGACTCCGGCTCGCCGCCCGATGTGGCCTATGCCGACGTGTACGACTTCCAGGTCACCGCCAAGTGGGCGTTCGACGGCAAGCTCGAGGACCTCACCAGCGTGATCGACCCGATCCGCGGCAAGTTCGAGCCGGCGGCGCTGGCGACCACCTTCCTCTACAACGACCAGACGAAGTCGCGCGCGTACTACGCGTACCCGATCAAGCAGCAGACCATGCACATCCAGTACTGGAAGGACATGCTGGCCGATGCGGGGTTCAAGGAAAGCGACATCCCGACCACCTGGAAGGAGTACTGGAGCTTCTGGTGCGACAAGGTGCAACCCGCCTACCGTCAGAAGACCGGCAACCGGGCGTTCGGCATCGGCCAGCCGCTGGGTGTCGATTCGAGCGACTCGTTCTTCTCGTTCCTGACCTTCGCCGACGCCTACAACGTCAAGATGGTCAATGATGCCGGCAAGCTGCTGGTCGACGACCCGGCGGTGCGCCAGGGCCTGATCGACGCCATGACCGACTACACCTCGGTCTACACCAAGGGCTGCTCGCCGCCGTCCTCCACCAGCTGGAAGGACCCGGATAACAACGTTGCCTTCCACAACAAGACGACGGTGATGACGCACAACGCGACGATCTCGATCGCCGCCAAGTGGCTGGATGACGCGAACAACGCCACGCTCACCGAAGCGCAGCGGGCGGCGGCGAAGAAGAACTACACCGAGCTCATCGCCACCGCCGGC
>Ga0134123_10000903_pt1 | contig 19567 bp, 13 predicted proteins | sample KB303_FD_96460 | JGI IMG/M metagenome (GOLD analysis project Ga0134123, IMG submission 96460) | Terrestrial soil microbial communities without Nitrogen fertilizer from Kellogg Biological Station, Michigan, USA - KB3-0-3 | ecosystem: Environmental > Terrestrial > Soil > Unclassified ...
CACCATGAAGCGCACGCCGCCCGCGGGCGCCCTCGTGCAGTTTGCGATCGAGACACCGCCGGACCTGACGCTGTTCCCATTCGACACCAAAGGAGTGGCCATCTCGCCCGACGGAACGATGATCGCGTTCGTCGCCGACGACGGCCAGGGAAAGCCGTCGCTGTACATCCGCAACCTGGCCACGACGAAGATCACGGCGCTGGCCGGCACCGACGACGCGTCCTATCCGTTCTGGTCGCCCGACCGCAGCCAGCTCGGCTTCTTCGCCGGCCAGAAACTGCGCCGCATCGACGCCAGGGGCGGCACGGCCGTGACGCTCTGCGATGCCGCATCCGGCCGCGGCGGCACGTGGAATCGCGACGGCGTGATCGTCTTCGCACCGACGATCTCGAGCGAGCTGTATCGCATCGCCGCCGCCGGCGGCCCTCCCGAGCCCGTCACTTCGTTTAAAGGGAAAGAGGTCCGGCGGCACCGCTGGCCGTGGTTTCTCCCGGACGGCAAGCGCTTTCTCTACGGTGCCGGCGACGGCCTCATGGCCGGCTCGCTCGACGGCAAGCTGCGCAAGCAGATCGCCACCAGGGTTTCCAACGCCGTCTTCGTCCCGCCCGACCGCATCGTCTTCTCGCGCGGCGCGGTGCTGATGTCGCAGCGCTTCGATCCCGATGCGCTCGCGGTCAGCGGCGAGCCCGTGCCGCTCCCCTTCGGCAACGTCGCCTCCATGAGCTCGAAGCAGCTCAGCATCGTGAGCGCGTCGGAGAACGGCACGCTCGCCTTTCTTCCCGCGCCCGAAGGCGCCACGCGCCTGGTGTGGGTCGACGCCAAAGGACACGAGGACGGCGAGATCGGCGAGGCCGGCAACTACGACGACGCCGCTCTCTCACCCGACGGCAAGCGCATCGCCGTGGCGCGCGGCGCGCCCGACGGCAACGACATCTGGCTCGTCGATGCTTCCAACGGCAGCCTTTCGCGCTTCACGTTCCATCCCGGCCTGTACGGCTTCCCGTGCTGGAGCCGCGATTCGAAGCAGATCGCCTTCTTCATGCAGATGGACAGCATCGGCCAGGTCTGCACCAAATCGCTCGACGGCGCCGAGCGCACTCCCGTGTTGATGTCCGAAACGTGGCAAATGCCAAACGACTATTCACCCGACGGCACCACGCTCCTGACCTTCGTGCAGACGCCGACAGCGGCAGGCGATCTCTACACGCTGACCCTCGGCGAGAAGCCGGCGATGACACCCTTCGTGGCGACGCCGTTCGACGAGAGCGGGGCGTCGTTCTCGCCCGACGGCCGATGGGTGACCTATCAGTCGAACGCATCGATGCGCAACGAGGTCTACGTCCGCCGCTATCCCCTCGGCCCCGAGCAGTGGCAAATTTCGAACGCGGGCGGCGAGAGCCCAATTTGGAGCCCGGACGGGAAAGAGCTGTTCTACGTCGCCGGCGATACCATCATGCGCGTGCCGATCGGCGGCGGCGCGTCACTCAATCGCGGCACTCCCGCGCCGCTCTTCCGCATTCCGGGACATCCCGCGCCGCGCCTGAGCGGATCGGTGTCGCGGCCCGTGATCAGCGGCGTCACGCCCGACAAACAACGCTTCCTCTTCCGCCTCAGCACCGAGCAGGGGCTGCCGTCGATCAATGTCGTGCTGAACTGGCGGAAGGCCCTTCAGGAGTAGTCGTCGTGAAAACGGCGGTTCCGCGTTTCCGGTTTGTGACCGTGCGGAAAGAGGAACGTGTGCAACAGTGACGCGTGATGCGCTCGCTCGCACTCATCGCAACGCTGTCGCTCGCGCTGAGCGTGCAGGCGGCGGGGAAGCTCGTCGAGAACGTGGTGACGGCGGCGGACAGGGAGCAGACCTACACCCTCTTTCTTCCGGGCTCGTATGACGTGGCGAAGAAGTATCCGGTGCTGCTGATCCTCGATCCGCGGGGACGGGGGACGGTGGCGGCGGAGATCTTCGCGGGCGGGGCGGAGGAGTATGGGTGGATCCTCGTCAGCTCGAACAACACGCGGAGCGATGAGTCGAACGATCCGAACGAGCGGGCGCTCCGGGCGCTGTTTCCGGAGCTCGGGCGGTATGCGGTCGATCCGCGGCGGGTGTATGCGGCGGGGTTTTCGGGGACGGCGATGGTGGCGTGGGCGCTGGCGATCAACAACGGGCGGCTGGCGGGGGTGATCAGCGCGGGCGGGCGGCTGGTGGACGAGGTGCCGCCGCGGAGGTTCTCGTTCGCGAGCTACGGGTTCGCGGGGGAGAGCGATTTCAACAACCGCGACATGCGGGCGATCGACGCGCTGCTCGCGCGCGAGGGGAAGACGCATCGCTTCCGGCAGTTCGAGGGCGGGCATCGCTGGATGCCGCCGGAGCTGGCGGCGGAGGCGATGGGGTGGATGGAGCTGATCGCGATGAAGGAGCAGCGGCGGCCGCGCGATGAGGCGCTGATCGCGCGGCTGTACGAGCGCGAGCTCGCGGCGGCGAAGTCGCTGCGGCAGTTCCGCGCGGTGCTGGAGACGTTCGACGGGCTGCGCGATGTGACCGAGGTGCGGGCGACGGTGGCGCGCCTGGAGCGCGATCCGGCGGTGCTGCGCGAGCTGAAGGACGAGGAGAGGTGGGATGCGTTCGAGGCGCAGACGATGAAGGAGACGCTGGACCGCACGCCGGCGATCCTCGGCGCGCTCCGGCAGGAGGCTCCGCTGAATCTGGTGGGGCGGCTGATGCGCGAGTTCCGCGTGGCCGATCTGCGGCGGCGGGCGGCGCGTGAAGGCTATGAAGGTTCGGCGGCGCGGCGGCTGCTGGAGGCGGTGCATGCGCAGATGTCGTTCTATCTGATGCGCCAGTTCTTTGAGCGCCGCGAGTATCGCCTGGCCGCGGCGGTGCTGACGGTGGCGACGGAGATTCATCCCGACCGCGACACGACCTGGTACAACCTCGCCGCCGCGCACGCCCGCGCCGGCGCCCGCCGCCCGGCGCTCGAGGCGCTGGCGAAGGCGATCGAGCTGGGGTATCGCGACGCGGAGCATCTTGTGCGGGACGAGGATTTTGCCTCGCTGCGCGAGGATGCGCGGTTTCGGGAACTGGTGAAGACGTGTTCCGTGCACCGTGTTCCGTGACCCGGGCTTTGTCGCCTGGACGATCACGTACGGGTCACGGAACACCGAACACGCGTTGGCGCGGGCCTCGCAAGTTATTTTGGCGATGCTCGCCCTCCTTCTCGCCTCCCTGCTGTCCTCATCCATCGAAGGGTTGCCGCCGGAGGCGCCGCGATCGGGGACGGTGATCACGATCGATCTGTCGACGAATCAGGCTTATCTGTTCCGGGACGGGGCGCTGGTGCGGAAGTCGCGGGCGGCGACGGGGTCGGAGAAGATCCTGAAGCATGGGCGGCGGGTGTGGTGGTTCCGCACGCCGCGCGGGCGGCATACGGTCGTCGGCAAGATCAAGGATCCGGTGTGGAACAAGCCGGACTGGGCGTTCGTGGAGGAGGGGAAGACGGTTCCGCCGCCCGATTCGCCGCTGCGGATCGAGAAGGGGAAGCTGGGCAGGTACGCGCTGGACCTCGGCGAGCGGGTGATGATCCACGGCACGAACGAGCCGGCCTCGATCGGCCGCAAGGTGACGCACGGCTGCATCCGCCTTCCGCACGACATGCTGTCGACGTTGTGGAAGGAGGCGGAGGTGGGGACCGAGGTGTTTATCTTCGAGAGTGTGGCTCGGGACGTGGCGTCTCGAGGGTTGAACGATCTGGAGATGACGCCGTGAGGTCACGCGGTCACGCAGTCACGCGGTAGGGACTGCTGCGTGACCGCGCGACCGCCTCACCGCCCTTTCAGTTTCGCGCTCTCCCGATCCTCCCGGTCCCGCATCAGTGTGGAGACGATGAGGTAGACGCCGGCGATGGCGGCGATGAGGTAGCCGACGACGGCGAGGCCGGGGTAGCCGAAGAGGACGAAGCGGGAGGGGATGCGCATCATCATCGACGAGGAGATGAGCAGGGCGGCGATGACGATGCCGACGGTGATGCGGTTGGCGACCTTGTGGATCCCGGCGAGGAATTCGGAGGCCTGGGCGAGCTTGATGCCGAAGGTGAGGCGGCCGGCGGCGGTGAGGTCGACGATCTCGCGGGCGCGGTGGGGGAGGTCGAGCGCGAACTGGTTGAGGTCGAGCAGGGCGGCGTAGAAGTTCCGCGGATTGAATTTCTGCGCGATCTTCTGCCCCATCAGCTGCTCGGCGTAGTCGCGGATGACGCGGTGCGGGTCGAAGTCGGGGTTGAGCGTACGGGTGATGCCGTCGAGGTGCAGCAGCGTCTTGGCCAGCATCGCCAGCTCCGGCGGGGCGACGAGGTCGTTGCTGTTCGCGAGCGAGATGACGTTGAAGAGAAGCCGTCCGGTGTTGACGTCGCTCGCGTCGGCGTCGTGCACGGCGGCAACGACGGCGGAGATGTCGCGCGTGAATTTCACCGCGTCGAAGGTCTCGCCGATGACCGACATCCGCGCGCAGGCGTCGGCGACCTCGGCGCCGCGATTCGAGGAGATCGCGAGCAGCAGCTTGATCACCTCGTCCTGCAGTTCCGTGCTGATGCGCGCGACCATGCCGAAGTCGAGCAACACCAGCTCCGGCTCGCCGTCGGCTTCGCGCACGAAGACGTTGCCGGGATGGGGGTCGCTGTGCCAGATGCCGTCGACGCAGATCTGTTTGAGGTACGCGCGCGTGACGACGTCGGCGAGGCTGGCGTAGTTGGTCTCGATCAGCGCGAGCGGCGTGAGCTTCGAGACTTTCTTTCCCTTCACCAGCTCGGTGGTCAGCACGCGCCGGGAGGAGTAGTCGTGGATGACCTGGGGGATGTAGATCTGCGGGAAGTCGGCGAGGTTGTGGCGCAGCGTTTCGGTGTTGCGCGCTTCCTGGAGGTAATTGAGCTCGCTGTACATGGCGAGCCTGGCCTGCTCGATGGCGGCGACGAGGTTCATCTTGCGGCCGATGTCGGTATGGCGCTCGAGCTCGTGGGCGATGTCGGTGAAGACCTCGAGGTCCCGGCGCACCTGCTCGTCGACGTTGGGGCGCTGGACTTTGACGACGACCTCGCGTCCGTCGACGGCGTCGTTACCGCCGCTGCGCAGCTCCGCGCGGTGCGCCTGCCCGAGGGACGCGGCGGCGAGGGGCGTGGCCTCGAAGTGGGCGAAGGCTTTGGAGAGGCGCACGCCGAGCTCCTCTTCGACGATGCGCTCGACGTCGGCGAAGGAGAAGGGCTCGAGGTTGTCCTGCAGCGACTCGAGCGCGTCGATGTATTCCTGCGGCACGATGTCGGGACGGGTGGAGAGGAGCTGGCCGAACTTGACGTAGGTCGGACCCATGTTCTTCAGCGCGCTCGCGAACGCCTCCGCGCGCGTCTTCACGTCGGGCTCGATGTCGGTGGACTGTTCGGCCGGGGCGAAGAGGTCGTCGGTGGAAACGGTCAGGCGGAAGTCTTTCCGGCCGTATCGGGTGAAAAGGACGAGGATGTCTTTGTACGCGACGAGGTTGCGAGGCTTGAGCACGGAGGCGGACTGTGCAAAGCGCCCGCCCACGCCGGTCACGCGGTCACGCGGTCGCGCGGTGCGGCTGTCCGGGAGGCAGCCGCCGGGGGAGGGAACCGCGGCCTCCACGGCCGCCGCCTCCCGGACGGCGGCACCGCGCGACCGCGTGACCGCGCAACCGCCCGACCGCGTAACCTTATGTTAGGATTCAACAACTTCAGTCCATCTCCAGGAGCACAAAACCGCATGGCCAACTACCGAACCCTCTTCACCTCGGAGTCTGTCACCGAGGGACATCCTGACAAGATCGCGGACCAGATTTCGGACGCGATCCTCGACGCCGTCCTGGCCGAGGATCCGGTCGGGCGTGTGGCGTGCGAAACGCTCGTCACCACCGGACTCGCGATGATCTCGGGCGAGATCACGACCAAGACCTACGTCGACTTCCCCTCCATCGTGCGCAACACCATCCGCGAGATCGGATACACGCGCGCGAAGTACGGCTTCGACAGCGAGACCTGCGCGGTCATCTCCTCGATCGACCCGCAGTCGCCCGACATCGCGCAGGGCGTGGACACCGGCGGCGCCGGCGACCAGGGCCTCATGTTCGGCTATGCCGTGCGCGAGACTCCGGAGCTGATGCCGCTGCCGATCACGCTCGCGCACAAGCTCGTGCGCCGGCTCACCGACATCCGCAAGAGCGGCGACGTCGACTTCCTCCGTCCCGACGGCAAGTCGCAGGTCACGATCGAGTACGAGGGCAAGCGCCCCGTGCGCGCGAGCGCGATCGTCATCTCGACGCAGCACTCGCCGAACGTCAGCAACCGCGATCTGCGCGACGCGATCATCGAGAAGGTGATCACGAAGGTGGTGCCGGGCGAGCTGATCGACGACCGCACGGTCTTCCACATCAACCCGACCGGCCGCTTCGTCATCGGCGGACCGCAGGGCGACACCGGCCTGACCGGCCGCAAGATCATCGTCGATACCTACGGCGGGCGCGGGCGCCACGGCGGCGGCGCGTTCTCCGGAAAGGATCCCACGAAGGTCGATCGCTCGGCCTGCTACATGGCGCGCTACATCGCCAAGAACATCGTCGCCTCGGGCATCGCCGACGAGGTCGAGGTGCAGCTCGCCTACGCCATCGGCGTCGCGGACCCGGTGTCGGTGTACGTCGATACCTTCGGCACGGGCAAGGTCGAGCTGCCGAAGCTCGTGGAGCTGGTGCGCGAGCATTTCCAGATGACGCCGCGCGGCATCATGGAGTCGCTGCAGCTGCGCCGCCCGATCTTCAAGAAGACCGCGGCGTACGGACACTTCGGCCGCAGCGAGCCGGAGTTCTCGTGGGAGCAGACTGACAAGGCCGATGCGCTGCGCGCGGCGGCGGGAGTCGAAGCGGTCGCGGTGTAATGCACATCACTGAAGTTTTCTGGCGGCAGACCGACATCAGGTCTGCCGCTTTTTGTTTTCGGAGGAAATTTGATGAAGCGTCTGCTCCTCGGGTCTCTCTTTGTCCTCATGGCATCCACCGCCTTCGCGCAGCCGTTCGGCGCGTGGCTGACCAATTCGGCACCGGCCGACACCTACATTCAGCTCCCGGACGCCGCCCCGCTCAACTTCGCCGGCGGCTCGTTCACGTTCGAGGCGTGGGTCTCGATCACTCACTCCGCGCAGTCCGAATGCGACTCGATCGCGGGCAACACGTTCACCTCCGGACAGTGGATCGGTCTGTGCGGCCAGAATCTTCGTTCGTACATGAGCGGCAGCGGCTCGGCGTACACGGTCGGCAAGGTCACCGGGAAGTGGACGCACATCGCCGTGACCTTCGACGGCGCGACGAAAACGCACAGCCATTACGTCGACGGCGAGCTCGCCGGCAGCCGCGTCGAAGCGACTGCCATGACCGCGGGCGCCGGCGGATGGCGGATCTTCCACGACGTGGCCTGGCAGTTCACCCCCAACGGCGGGATCGACGAGGTGCGCTTCTGGAACGTCGCGCGGACACAGGAGCAGATCCGGGACGGCATCAACAGGGAAGTGCATTCGGGAACGGGCCTGGTCTCCGTCTATCCGCTCGACGGCAACGCCAACGATCCCTACGGCGGCCGCAACGGCACGAAGATCGGTGCGGGCGGCTATCTCAACGGCGCCATCACCGGCGGTTGCACGACGTCGGCGACACAGCTCTGCGTCGGGCCGAGCGGACGATATGCCGTGACCGCCACCTATCAGACCGATTCGACGAGCGGCACCGCCCAGGTCGCGGCGCTTTCGACCTCGGAGTCCGGCATCTTCTGGTTCTTCGCGCCGACCAACTGGGAAGTAGTCGTGAAGGTGCTGAACGGCTGTCCTCTCAACAGCCGGAAGTGGGTCTTCATCTCCGGGCTGACGAATCAGCACTTCGAGCTCGTGGTGACGGATCTGCAGGCCGGCGTCACGAAGCGGTACTTCAACTATTTGGGAGTGATTGCGCCGCAGATTCAGGACGTCGACGCCTTCGCGACCTGTCCGTAGCGAGGCAATGACTACCTCAATTCGAAGAGCGTGACGTCGGGGCGCGAGGCGACCGTGGCGGTGTAACGATTGAGCACGATGGCGAGCATTCGCTGCGCCGCCGGCGTGAGCGTCGTCTGGCGCTCCTCGCGCTTGATCGCGACTCGCGTCGGCGGCGCGACGTTGACGACGGCGACGTGGGTGATGCCGTCGCGGCGCAGCCGCTCGCGCAGCGCCTCCGGCGTCTGCAGTTCGAGATAGCGCGACATGCGCGCGCTGTCGAGGTTGCCGCCGCCGCGCGCGCGCCGCTCGAGCCAGAACGTCTCGCCGGTGCCGATGAGCAGCGTGCGCGAGCCGGGCGGCAGCGTTTCGTTGAGGAACCGGATCGCCTGCGAGGCCGGACGCGCTCGCGCGACATACTGCTCGTCCGTCGTTCCGGCGGCGAGCAGCGTGAACGCGCCCGCGCGCGCGGTCATCCAGACGACGAGGAAGGTCTGGATGACGATCGCGATGCCGAGGAGGACGGAGAAGATGCGCTTTCGAAATTCGGGTGTCGCGGTCATCGCGGCGACGGCGAAATAGGGGACGAGGATGCGGGCGGAGGGGGCGAGGAAGAACAGCGCGACGCCGAGGGCGAGGCTGGCGAGCGCGATGCGGCCGCCGGCGAAGACCGCGAGCGCGAGCAGCGACGCGCCGAGGGACTCGTCGATGAACGAGCCGTCGAAGATGTAGTCGGCGAGCGCGAGCTCGCGATAGCCGGCGACGTGCGGCGCGCCGGCGCTGAAGAACGGCATGGCCGGATTGCCGGTCAGCACGAGATTGCGGACGAAGAACACCAGGCCGAGGAGCACCGGCCAGCGCGGACGCTTCCGCGCGAGCAGCCACGCCACGAGCGCGAAGGGGAGGAAGGTGTACTTCGTCAGCAGTCCCGCCGCCGTCGCGGCGCTCGCGGTGTCGGCGTCGTCGGACTCGAGCGCCACGAAAAGCACGACGAAGAGACCGGCGAGCGGCCAGTCGACGAGCGACCACCCGGCGGTGATCGCCAGCGCGGGCGTCGTCGCGATGGCGGCGGTGGCGAGCCAGGACTGCGTGCGCCGCGCGATCAGCGCGATCGTCGCGATCGCCGCGAGCAGGTGCAGAAAGTGCGACGCGATCCCGCCGCCGAGCTGCCCGAGGATCGCGAAGAGCGGGAGATCCGCCGACTCGATGCCGAGCGGGAAGTACGAGTGCGAATTGAGCGACAGCTCGGCCGCGCGCCCCTCGAGCGTCCACTGCCACGGCACCGCGGCGTGATACACGAGCTCGTCGAGCGACACCGGCGGCGCCTGCGCCGCGACGAAGCCGCACGCCAGGATCGCCGCGACCGCCAGGAACGCCGGCGTCCACGCCGGCTGAGCGGGCGACGTCTCGTCGCCGGTGGCGGCGGGACGCCGCCAGATCAGCCGGCCGGAGGCCAGCGCTCCGAGGAGCACCAGCGCGCCCATCGTCCAGGCGTTGATTCGCACGAGGCCGGCGAGAAAGCACAACGTGCCGAAGATCGGGTAGCCGACGAGGAAATCGGTCGGCGCGTCGATCGTCTTCGCGCGTCGGGCGAGGGCGCCGGCGGCGAGGATGGCGAGGGCTTCGACGCACGCGGCGAGCAGCGGGAGGCCGGTGCGGCGGACGAAGAGCTCGACGAGGACGAAGCGGTCGAGGAGGGTGAGCAGTGCGAAGAGCGCGACGAGGACGGCGAGTACAGTGCGCGTCTTCGTCATCAGAAATCGATGCGGCTCGTGTCGAGCCGGAGATTTCGCAGGCGCGCGTTCGGGAGCGTTACGTCGAACACGAACGCGCCGCCGCCCGGCGGTTCCTGGATGTCGTACCAGCGGGTGAGCGCTTTGGCGTCGAGCGCGCCGCGGGAAACGGGGATGGCCATCGGCGGGTCGCCGAAGCGGAAGCGGACGTCGATCGACTGCGGGCCGAGCGCGATCAGCGGCGCGACGAAGTCGCTCAGCGGCGCGTGCGCGAGGCCGAGCAGTTCCGCGAGATCGAATTCTTCGTCGCGGTCGCCGGTCAGCAGTTCGTCGAGGCGGGTTGCCATCAGATTGGCTCGAGCGCTTCGCGGAGTTTGAGCACGTCCTCGATGATCGCGCGCGCGGCTTCGGGGCGGAGCTGGGTGGTGCGGTCGGAGAGCGCGGCAGGCGGGTTGTCGTGCACTTCCATGAAGAAGCCGTCGGCGCCGGCTGCCGCCGCGGCGCGGGCGAGCGGCCGCGCGAACTGCGGCGTGCCGCCGGTCTGCTTTCCTTCGCCGCCCGGCTTCTGCATCGAGTGCGTGATGTCGTACACCATCGGCGCACCGAAGCCGCGCACGATCGGGAAGGAGCGCATGTCGACGACGAGGTTCTGATAGCCGTACGAGCTTCCGCGCTCGGTGATGAAGACTTTGTCGTTGCCGGCTTCCGCGCCTTTGTCGAGGATGTTCTTCGTTTCCTCGGGGGAGAGGAACTGTCCTTTTTTCACGCCGACCGCTTTCCCCGTGCGCGCCGCGGCGGCGATGAGGTCGGTCTGACGGCAGAGGAACGCCGGGATCTGCAGGATGTCGAGCACTTCGGCCGCGGGCTCCGCCTGCCATGGCTCGTGAATGTCGGAGAGGAGCGGGAGGCCGGTTTCTTCCCGCACCGCGCGCAGATACTCCATCCCTTTCTCGAGTCCCGGCCCGCGGAAGGACTCGATGGAGGAGCGGTTGGCTTTGTCGAACGAGGACTTGAAGACAAGGTTGATCTTCAGCTCGTCGCGCAGTCTGGCGAGCATCCTCGCCATCATCAGCACGTGTTCCCGCGACTCGATGACGCACGGTCCGGCGATGAACAGCGGCGGGTTCTCGCCGCCGAATGCGAGGCCGGGAGCGATCTCGATGCTGCGCGTCGGCATTGCCGCGCGATCGTATCACCCGCTCGCCGGCGGGCTTACCGCCAGGCCTTTCTCATGAAAAGGTAGGGAAACCCGTCTTCCGGTCTCTCCTTCAGAAGAGTCGCTGTTCAGGAGGAGGAGGCTTGCGATGCCGCATCCACAGACGGAACACGTCATCATTCTGATGCTGGAGAACCGGTCGTTCGATCATCTGCTCGGGTTTCTCGATCATCCGAAGCCGTTCGAGGGTCTGCACGGCGGTCCTGTCACCAACCCCGACAATGCCGGCAATCAGATTCCGGCGACGCCCACCGCGACGTTCGAAGTCGCGCGCGATCCGAATCACCAGCACTTCGGCGTCATGTTCCAGCTCACGGAGACCGGTCCGTCCGGGAATCCGCCGCATTACCAGCGGCCCTATTCCATCAACAATCGCGGCTTCGTGAAGGAGTACGAGCGGCGCGCGCCCGGGCACGGCGCGGAGATCATGCGCTGCCACGCTCCTCGCAACATTCCGGTCCTGGCGACGCTCGCGAAAAGTTTCGCCCTCTGCGATCACTGGTTTGCCTCGGTCCCGGGCCAGACCTGGCCGAACCGCTTCTTCGCGCATGCCGCGCAGTCGAGCGCCACGGTCAACAACTACCTCGCTCTTTACGGCATGCGCACGATCTACCACGCGCTCAGGGATGCCGGCGTGACCTGGCAGATCTTCCATCACGGCGACGCGCACGCCCGATCGATGCCGGTCACCTGGTCGCACATGCTGCGCATGCCGGCGTTCTTCCAGCGCGTTGCTGCCAACAACCTTCCGCAATATTCGTTCATCGAGCCGAATCACCTCGGCGATCCGGCGGTGACGAACAGCCAGCATCCGGGAAAAAACGAGACCGGCACCGGCGGCGCGGACTTCAAAGCGGGCGAGCAGCTGATCCGCAGCGTGTATCGCGCGTTGATCGCGAACGAAACGGTGTGGCGGAAGTCCGTGCTCGTGATCACGTATGACGAGCACGGCGGCTTCTTCGATCACGTCGCGCCGCCGCCGGCCGTTGCGCCGGACGCCCGCCTGAGTCCCGAACGATTCGCCTTCGATCTGCTCGGCGTGCGTGTTCCGGCGGTGATCGTCTCGCCGTATGTCGAAGAAGCCACGGTGGATACCACGGTCTACGACCACAGTTCGATCGTCGCCTCGGTGCGGGAGCAATTCGGCATCGCCGCATCGCTCACGAAACGGGATCGAACCGCGAACACGTTCTGGCGCAACCTGACCCTCGACCAGCCGCGGCTCGCCGGATCGATTCCGGCGCTGGATGGCCCGGAGTTCGCCGAACTGGAGATGCTCGGCGGCGCGGCCCCCGAAGAGTCAGCAGCCGGCGAACGGCCTCCCGACGACGACGAGCTCGATATGGTGTGGATCGCGCAGCAACTAGACCGCGTCATGGACGCGGAGCAGGCCGAAGCGGGTCCGGGACCCGAAGCCGGGCTCGAAACGCTCGGGCCGCCTGCGGAGCCGCCGCTCGAGACGCAGCGCGGCGTCGGTGACTTCGCGCAGGACGTCGACGCGCGGTTCGTTCCGCCGGCTGATCCGGACCTTTTCTGAGACTGTTCGGGCCAGCGTACAATGGCGTTGGGTCCTTCATTCATGACGTTGCCGCGCGGTACCCGGCTCGGGCCGTACGAGGTCACCGCTCTGCTCGGCGCGGGCGGAATGGCGGAGGTCTATCGCGCTCGCGATGTGCGTCTGGGGCGCGAGGTGGCGATCAAGATCCTGCCGGAGGACTTCGGCAGCGACCCCGAGGCGCTGGCGCGGTTCGAGCGCGAGGCGAAAACGGCGTCGGCGCTCAATCATCCGCACATCGTCACGATCTTCGACATCGGCGAGGCGGACACCGGCGGGCGGCGGGTGCACTTCATCGCCATGGAGCTGATCCGCGGCGAGACGCTGCGGCACCGCCTGCTGCACGACTCGCGCGACGAGTTCCTGCGCCATCTCGCGGATATCGCCGACGGCCTCGCGAAGGCGCACGACGCGGGCGTGGTGCACCGCGATCTGAAGCCGGAGAACGTGATGGTGTCGGAGGACGACTTCGCGAAAGTCGTCGACTTCGGACTGGCGAAGCATGCCTCGAGGCCCGGCACGGCCAGCGAGCGCCTGACGGCGGAGGGCTTCGCCGTCGGCACGCTCGGATACATGGCGCCGGAGCAGGTGCGCGGCGACCACGACCTCGATGCCCGCGTCGACATCTTCGCCCTCGGCTGCATCCTCTATGAAGCCGTCGCGAGGGAGAACCCGTTCGACGGCGAGACGCCGATCGACACGATGCATCGCATCCTGCATCGCGATCCGCCGCCGCTGCCGGACGCCGTGGTGGAGCGGATCGCGCGCCGCTGCCTGGCGAAGGACCGCGCCCATCGCTACGCGTCGATGCGCGAGGTCGCGGCCGACATCCGGAGCGCGATCGCGACTCCGGTGCGGCGGCCGTTCCCGCGGCGGCGATTCGTGTTCGCGGCCGCGGCGGCGACCATCCTCGCACTCGGAGCCGGCGCCGCGTTCGTGGGGTTCCGCGACGGCGGCCCGCCGGCGATCGAGTCGATCGCCGTGCTGCCGTTTCACAACGCGAGCGGCAACGAGGAGCTGCGTTTCCTCAGCGACGGAATCGCCGACGACGTGGTCCGCAACCTCGGGCGCATTCCGGCGCTGCGCGTCATCGCCAGCTCCTCCGCATCGCGCTTTCGCGGGACCAGCGATCCGCAACAGGCCGCGAAGGAGCTCAACGTCGACGCGGTGCTGACCGGCCGCCTCCGCACGGCCTCCGAGATGGTGCTGCTCGACGCGGAGCTGGTGAAGGGCGAGGACGGGACGGCGCTGTGGGGAAAGCGCTACGCGCACAAGCTGAAGAACGTGGTCACGCTCGAGCAGGAGATCGCCAGCGATCTGTCCGACGGCGTGCGGGTCGAGCTCGCGCCGCGCCGCAGCCGCGCGCCGAATCCGGAGGCATACGAGGCATATCTGCGGGGAAAAACGGAGATCGCGAAGGAAACGCCGGTGGCGTGGAAGGCGGGCAGCGAGTATCTCCGCCGCGCGATCGAGCTCGATCCCGACTATGCGCTGCCGTACGCGGCGCTGGGGCTGGTCTATGGCCGGCGCGCGATTCTCGGAATGGCGCCCCCGCGCGACAGCGTGCCGCAGCAGATTGCGCTGGGGCGGAAGGCCCTCTCCCTCGACGAGTCGCTGCCGGAAGCGCACTACAACCTCGCCCTCGCCGCGGAGCTGACGGGCGACCTGCCGGAATTCAAGCGGCAGCTGGATCTAGCGCTGACGCTCAACCCGAATTTCGCGCAGGGATATGTCGAGCGCGCGTACCTGCTGATCCGGGCGAAGCAGTTCGAGGAAGCGGAAGCCGCGTACCAGAAAGCCCGCGCGCTGGACCCGCTCGCGCCGCGGGTCATGACCGCGTACGGCGCGCACCTCGGCGTGGCGCGGCAGTACGACCACGCGCTTGCGATCCTGCGCCAGGCGGTGGAGCAGTTCCCGGAGTACGGCCATGCATACTCGTACCTCGCCGTGATCAGCTCCTATGCCGGCAGGCATGCAGAGGCGCTCGCCGCCATCGAACATGCGCGAGCGGAGACGAGTCCGAACGTCCTGGTCTGGAAGGGACTCGTGCTCGCGCGCGCGGGCCGCATCGCCGAGGCGCGCGCGATCGCCGCGCAGGTCGACGACTTCGCGAAGACGCGGTATCTGCTGACGTACTACCGCGGACAGCTGCGCGCGGCGCTCGGCGATCGCGATGCCGCGTTCGCGCTGATCGAGCAGGGACTGCGCGAGGGCGACTGGTATTACGACTGGCTGGCGTTCGATCCCGGCTACGACGTGCTGCGCTCGGACCCGCGGTTCGCGGCGCTGCAGCAGCGCGCGGCCCGCAACTGACCGCTCATATGGTATGTCCGTCGATCACGCGCTCCCGTATTTCAGTCCACAGCTTCTGCGCAAGCTCCCGCCGGTCCGTCGCGGTGACGCTGCCGCAGAACTCGATCGAGGCGTCGATGCGCGGCATCCCCAGCAGCCCCCGCAACTGCGGCACGAGCGGGATGTCGCCCCACCACGCGACGCCGGGCTGGCGGTAGCGGAGCACGGCGTAGTGCACCGGCCGGCCTTCGCGCGCCGCGGCTTCGAGCAGCGCGGGCTTGAACGGCAGGACGTCTTTGCCGTCGCTGCTGGTGGCCTCGGGGAACAGCACGACGCCGCCGCCGCGCTGCACGATGGACTCGATCTCGCCGACGACGCGCAGGGCGTCGCGCTTCGAGCTGCGGTCGATGAAGATCGTGCCGGCCGCCGCGACGACCGTGCTGATGACCGGCACGGTGCGCAGCTGCGACATGGCGACGAACACGATGTCGACGAACTGCAGGAACAGCAGGATGTCGAGGTAGCTGACGTGATTCGACACGAGCACGAAGCCGCCGGAGGGCGGCGTGCCTTCGACCGTCGTGTGCAGCGAGAGGCAGCGCGCCATCGCCCGCGCCCAGACCCGGATGATCCGCTGGCGCCGGCGGATGGTGCGGCCGGCGAGGAGAAAGGGGAAGAGCGCACCGGTCACGACCAGCATGCCGAGGATGCGGAGGACGGCGCGAACGCTACCGGCGATCGCGTGTAGCATTTGCGTCCATGCGTTGTCTGGGCATTTCCCTGCTCGTATTCTCGCTCGCCGCCGCGTCGTTCGCGCAGCATTCCCATCCCGACGGCGCTCCGCCGGCCATCGAGCTGCAGGAAGGGCTGAGCCATCACCACTGGGCCGTGACGACGTCGAACGCCCGCGCGCAGAGCTTCTTCGACCAGGGCATGCGCTACACCTATGCGTTCAACCACGACATGGCCGTCCGCTCGTTCCGCCGCGCGACGGAGCTCGATCCGGAGCTGGCGATGGGGTACTGGGGCGCGGCGCTCGCGCTCGGGCCGAACATCAATCTCGACGTCGATCCGGAGCGCGAGAAGGCGGCGTACGATCTGGTGCAGACGGCGCTGGGACATCTCTCGACCGCGTCGGCGAAGGAGCGCGGGCTCGTGGAGGCGCTGGCGAAGCGCTATTCGAACGACCCGGCCGCCGACCTCCATGCGCTGGCCGTCGACTACAGCCGCGCGATGGGCGAGCTGGCGAAGCAGTATCCCGACGATCTCGATGTCGCGACGCTGTACGCGGAGAGCCTGATGGATCTGCGGCCGTGGAAGTTCTGGTCGCACGAGGGCGAGCCCGCGGAAGGCACGGAGGAGATCGTGCGCGTGCTCGAAGGGGTCCTGGCGCGCGATCCCGATCACCTCGGCGCGAACCACTATTACATCCACGCGGTCGAGGCCTCGCGGCATCCCGAGCGCGCGGCCGGGAGCGCGCGGCGGCTGCACACGCTCGCGCCCGCGGCGGGACATCTCGTCCACATGCCCGCGCACATCCTGCAGCGCACGGGCGACTACGCCGGCGCGGCGCTGGCGAACGAGAACGGCGCGCGCGCGGACCGCGACTTCATGCGCGTCCACGGCGCGGACGGCATCTATCCGTTGATGTACTACAACCACAACCTGCACTTCGGCGCGGCGTCGCACGCGATGCGCGGGAGCTTCGCGGACGCGAAGCGGATGGCCGACGAGCTGGCGAACAACGCGGGGCCGATCGCGAAGGAGATGGCGATGGTCGAGAGCCTCGTCAGCACGCCGGTCCTCGTGTCGCTGCGCTTCGGACGCTGGACCGAGGTCATTCGCACGCCGCTGCACGACGGCGCGGGACCGCTCGCGAAAACGCTGTGGCACTACGCGCGCGGCGTGGCCTTCGCGCGGCTCGGGAACGTGCTCGGCGCGCGGTCGGAGCAGAAGGACCTGGAGTCGGCGCGGGCGCAGGTCGCGGAGGACAACGCGATGTTCCAGAACTCGCAGCGCCGCATCGCCGAGGTCGCCGCGCACGTGCTCGCCGGCCGCATCGCCGAGGCCGGCGGTGACCGCGCCGCCGCGATTGCGGAATACGAGACCGCGGTGAAGCTCGAGGACGCGCTCAACTACAACGAGCCGGCGGACTGGTTCTATCCGGTCCGCGAGACGCTCGGCGCCGCGCTGCTGCGCGAAGGGCGTGCGGACGAAGCGGCGGGCGTGTTCGCGGAAGACCTCCGCCGCAACCCGCACAACCCGCGCTCGCTGTTCGGCCTCGCGACGGCGCGGAAGGACGCGAGGATCGCCGCCGATTACCGGAAGCGCTGGAAGGGCTCGCCGCTGACGCTCGCGGATTACTAGCGGAACCTCTGCACAAGTGGGCTGTGTCATTCCGAACCGCGAAGACGGTGAGGAATCCCCTGCGAGCTGCGAGAGACGTGCAAGTCGCAGTGGGATCCTTCGCCGTCTGCGCGGCTCAGGATGACACTTGTGCAGAGGTTCCCTGGCGTTCCGCGATAATGGGCGCATGAAGAAGACATTTCTCATTGCGCTGTTGCTGGCCGTCACCTCCACCATCGCCATGGCCGACGATCTCGCCGACATTCGCGCGGAAGTCGCGAAGCGGCACGGCGAGGCGGTCAAACGCCTGCAGGACTGGATCGCGCTGCCGTCGATCGCGGCGGAGAACCTCAACTTTCCCGCCGGCGCGGAGTACATGGCGAAGCTCGCGCGCGACGCGGGGTTCCAGCAGGCGACGGTGATCAACACCGACGGCAAGCCGGGCGTGTTCGCGACGCTCGACGCCGGCGCGAAGACGACGGTCGGGCTCTACTTCATGTACGACGTGAAGCAGTTCGATCCGGCGGAGTGGACGTCGCCGCCGCTGGAGTCGCGGATCGTCGACAAGCCGAACGTCGGCAAGGTGCTGGTCGGCCGCGGCGCGGTGAACCAGAAGGGTCCGGAGTCGGCGTTTCTCGCGGCGCTGCACGCGATCCGCGGCGCGGGCAAAAAGATGCCGGTGAATCTGGTGCTGGTCGCGGAAGGCGAGGAGGAGATCGGCTCGCCGCACATCGGACAGCTCGTGCATCGCCCCGAAGTCGATGCGGCGCTGCGGAAGACCGTCGGCGTGTTCATGCCGGCGGCGTCGCAGGATCTCGACGGCGTGGTGACGGTGAGCCTCGGCGCGAAGGGCGTCGTGGAGCTGGAGCTGGTGTCGAGCGGCGAGACGTGGGGACGCGGTCCGGCGAAGGACATCCACTCGTCGCTCAAGGCGATGGTCGACAGCCCGGCGTGGCATCTGATCAAGGCGCTCGACACGCTCGTGTCGGCGGACGGCAATACGATCACGATCGAGAACTACCCGACGCCGCGTCCGCTCAACGCGGATGAGAAGGCGATGATCGCCGAGGCGTCGAAGCGCCGCAGCGAGGCGCGCTCGAAGCAGTCCCTCGGCGTGCAGCACTGGATCGACGATCTCGCCTGGCAGCAGGCGAACGAGCGCCTCGAGTCGCAGCCGACGGTGAACATCGAGGGACTCGTCGGCGGCTATACGGGACCGGGCGGGAAGACGATCCTGCCGCACCGCGCGGTGGCGAAGATCGACATGCGCCTCGTGCCGGAGATGAAGTTCGCGGATGCCGTCGCGGCGCTGAAGGCGCATCTCGCGAAGCGCGGCTTCGGCGACATCGAGGTGAACGTGACCGGCGGCTACGATCCGACGGGCACCGTCGCCAGCGCGCCGCTGATCCAGGCGCAGGTGTCGGTGCTGAAGCGCGCGGGCATCGATCCCGTGCTCTGGCCCCGCAACGCCGGCTCGTACCCCGGCTACGTCTTCACCGGCGCCCCGCTCCACCTCGCCTCCGGCCACTTCGGCCTCGGCCACGGCAGCGGCGCGCATGCACCGGACGAGTATTACGTGATCGAGTCGACGAACCCGAAGGTGCAGAACTACGACGGCGCGGTGATGTCGTTCGTCGAGTATTTGTACGAGCTGGGGAGGTAAGGCACCCCGTGTCATCCTGAGGCGCGAAGACGCCGAAGGATCCCCTGCGAGCGGCGAGAGACGCGCAAGTCGGAGTGGGATCCTTCGCCGTCTGCGCGGCTCAGGATGACACTTGTGTCCGGCTCAGGATGACACGGCGAAGTGAGCGCTAAACCTCCGTCACCTCCGCCGGCTGGGGCGCCGCGATCGTGGTCTTGTTCGCGCTTCGGAACGCGCGTGCGGCGGCGACGAAGGAGCGGAACAGCGGGTGGGGCGCCGTCGGGCGCGACCGGTACTCGGGGTGGAACTGGCAGCCGACGAACCAGGGGTGGCCCTCGAGCTCGACGATCTCGACGAATTTTCCGGAGGATCCGGTGACGCGGAGGCCGCGCTCCTCGAGCTGCGGGACGTACTCCGGATTCACCTCGTAGCGATGGCGGTGGCGCTCTTCGACGAGGTCGACGCCGTATGCGTCGCGCGAGATCGATCCTTCCTTCAGCTCGCAGGGGTACTTGCCGAGACGCATCGTGCCGCCGAGGGCGTCGACGCCGATGAGGTCGCGGAGCTTGAAGATCACCTTGTAGAGGGCCTCGTCGTCGAACTCCGTCGAGTTGGCGCCGACCAGGCCGCAGACGTTGCGGGCGAACTCGATCGTCGCGCACTGCATGCCGAGGCAGATGCCGAAGAAGGGGATGCGCTTCTCGCGCGCGAAGCGGATCGCGCGCAGCTTCCCTTCCACGCCGCGCGAGCCGAAGCCGGGGCCGACCAGGATGCCGTCC
>Ga0134123_10000907_pt1 | contig 19494 bp, 25 predicted proteins | sample KB303_FD_96460 | JGI IMG/M metagenome (GOLD analysis project Ga0134123, IMG submission 96460) | Terrestrial soil microbial communities without Nitrogen fertilizer from Kellogg Biological Station, Michigan, USA - KB3-0-3 | ecosystem: Environmental > Terrestrial > Soil > Unclassified ...
GCACGCGCCGCAGGTGTTCATCGAGCAGACGCAGCCGCAGATCGACGTGCATATCGAGAGCGGCGAATCGCGTTTCCAGCCGGACTACTACGAAGTGACCCTCTCGGTCACGGTGACCGCTCGGGCCGGCGAACGCACGCTGTTCCTCGCCGAGGCGGTGCAGGGCGGCATCTTCGCGCTGCGCAACGTCCCCGACGCGGACATCGGGCCGCTGCTCGGCATCGCCTGCCCGACGGTACTCTTCCCCTACCTGCGCGAAACCATTTCCGACCTGATCACGCGCGGCGGCTTCCCGCCGCTCCTGCTCAGCCCGATCTCGTTCGAGCAGCTCTACCTGCAGCGGCTGCAGCAGCAGGGAGCCGACCCGCAACAGCCTGGCAGCGGCGGGCCGCGCATCGAAACGGCCAATTAGGCGATGCGCGTTGCGGTCCTCGGCGCGGGAGCCTGGGGCACTGCGATGGCCTGCGTTCTCGCCGCGCGCCACGAAGTCGCGCTCTGGGCGCGCGATGCGCACCAGGCGCGCGAGCTCGCGCAGACGCGCCGCAACGATCGCTACCTGCGCGGGATCGACATCCCCGCGGCGGTCGGCGTCACCGCCGATCTCGCCGCCGCGACCTCAGGCATCGCGCTCGCGCTCGCGGCGACGCCGGTCGCCGGGTTGCGCGACCTGCTGGCGAAGCTCGACCGCAATACGCCGCTGGTCTGGCTGTGCAAGGGCTTCGAGGAAGGCAGCGGCGCGCTGCCGCACCAGCTCGCCGCCGAGGTGCTCGGCGACAAGGCGCGCTGCGGCGCTCTCTCGGGACCCTCGTTCGCCGAAGAAGTGGCGCGCGGCTTGCCCTGCGCGCTGACCCTCGCTTCGCGCGACGCGGCATTCGCCCGCGAAGCGGCGGCGATCGTGCACGGCGGGCGCATGCGCGTCTACTACAGCGCCGACCTGGTCGGCGTCGAGATCGGCGGCGCGGTGAAGAACGTCATGGCGATCGCCGCCGGCATTTCCGACGGCCTCGGTCTCGGCATGAACGCGCGCGCGGCGCTCATCACGCGCGGCCTTGCCGAGATCGCGCGCCTTGGCGCCGCGCTCGGCGCTGCGCCGGAAACGCTGATGGGGCTCGCCGGCGCCGGCGACCTGATTCTGACCGCCACCGGCGATCTCTCGCGCAACCGGCGAGTGGGGGTCGAGCTCGCGCGCGGCAAGGCGCTCGACGCGATCCTGAAGGACCTCGGCCACGTCGCCGAAGGTGTCCGCTCGGCGAAAGAGGTTTTCAATCTTTCGCGGAGAAAGGGCATCGAAATGCCGGTCACCGAGGCGGTCAACGCCGTGCTCGAAGGCCAGCTCAGGCCCGCGGCCGCGGTCGAGCGGCTGCTCTCGCGCGACCTGAAGCGCGAGGGCTAGGTCGAGGGAAGGACAAACCTCACGGTTTGATGCCGCGCACGCCTTCGAAAAAGGCGCGCAGCTTCGGCAGGTCGGCCTCGTAGTCGCCGCTCGGCTCGAACGCCGGGAAGAGGCGGATGGCCTTGTGCTCGCCGTCGAACGCGATCGGCATGATCGGCACGCGCGCCGCGACGGCGATGCGATAGAAGCCGCTCTTCCACGGCTTGGTGCTCGAGCGCGTCCCGGCCGGCGTGATGGCGAGGAAGACCGACTGCGCCTTCTCGATCGCCTCCACCGCCTGCGGCACCATGCCCTGCGGCGCTTCGCGGTTCACCGGGATGCCGCCGAACCAGCGCATCAGCCATCCCAGCGGCGGCTTGAACAGCGTGTGCTTGGCGATGAAGCGCGCGCGGATGCCGATGGCGAACACCGCCAGGATGCCGACGATGAAGTCCCAGTTGGAAGTGTGCGGCGCGACGATCGCCACCATCTTCGGCTCGGGCGGGAAATCGCCCTCGATGCGCCATCCCGACGCGCCGTAGAGGGCGCGCGAGACGACCCGGGAGAACGCGTTGCCCCGGCTCGGCAGGCGATCGGGCAGGACCGGGACTCTCATTTGAAGTCCGCCTGGCGCCACGCTTCGTAGACGACGACGGCAACTGCGTTCGAGAGGTTGAGGCTGCGATTGCCCGGCCGCATCGGCAGCATCAGGCGCGTCGCCGGCGGGAACTCGCCGAGGATCGCATCCGGCAGCCCGTTCGCTTCCGGACCGAAGACGAAGGCATCGTTCTCACGGTAGCGCATCTCCGCGTAGCCGGTGGTCGCTTTCGGCGTCAGCGCGAACAGTCGCTTGCCGGCGAGCGCCGCGCGGCAGGCATTCCAATCCGGATGGACTTTCACCGTCGCGAGGTCGTGGTAGTCGAGCCCCGCGCGCTTGAGCTGCCGGTCCTCGAGCGAGAACCCGAGCGGCTCGACGAGGTGCAGCCGCGCGCCGGTGTTGGCGGCGAGCCTGACGACGTTGCCGGTGTTGGGCGGGATCTCGGGATGGACGAGGACGATATCAAACATGCGGCGAGCCGGATTCGGCGGCGGTCCGGCAGACGACCCAATTGACCACGCTTGCCGCGCCCGCTTCCTTGAGCGCGCGCGCCAGCTCATCGAGGGTCGCCCCGGTGGTCATGACGTCGTCGACCAGCGCGACGCGCTCGCCGGCGAAGGAGCGCCTGCAGCGGAACGCGCCGCGCACGTTGCGGCGGCGCGCTTCGCGGTCGAGGCCCGCCTGCGGGGGCGCATCCCGCTCGCGCTCGCAGGCATCGATCTCCAGCCTCACGGCGCCGAGGTGGCGGGCGATTTCCACCGCCTGGTTGTAGCCGCGCTCGCGCAGCCGCTGGCGGGAGAGGGGTACCGGAATGACGCAATCGGCGCCCGGCGAAGAGACTCTCTCGCGCAGCAAATTGCCGAGGAGCGGCGCGAGCGCCAGCTCTCCCCCGAACTTGAGGGCGTGCACGAGCGCGTCGGCGGGAAACGCATACGCAAGCGCGGCGATGGTGGCGTCATAGTGGGGCGGCTGCGCCAGGCAGCGACCGCAGATCGCCCCCGAGGGCGATTCGAGCGCGCAGCGCGGGCAGATCGGTTGCTGCAGTCGGGGCAGATCGGCATCGCAGCTCTCGCACAGCGTTGCCCGCGCCGCGCCTCGACAGATGAAACAGGCGCCGCCGAAGACCAGCCTCGCGAGCTTGGCGTGCATGCTATCGTTTCCCCATGTGGACTGTAGCGCAGCTCGGCGCCGACCTCGCGGCGGGGACCACCACCAGCCGCGAGCTGGTCGAAGAGGCATTCGCGCGCATCGTCGACCCGGCCGGCGAGGGCAGCCGCGCCTTCATGAAGCTCTACGCCGACTCGGCGCGCGGCGAAGCCGATTTCGCCGACCGCCAGCGCAAGGTCGGCGTGCGCCGCTCCCCGGTCGACGGCCTGCCCGTGTCGGTGAAGGACCTGTTCGACGTCGCCGGCGACGTGACGCGCGCCGGCGCGAAGATCTTCGACAAGAACCCTCCCGCCGGCGCCGACGCGCCCGCGGTGGCGCGGCTGCGCGCCGCGGGGGCGATCCTGATCGGCCGCAACAACATGGTCGAGTTTGCGTTCGGCGGCGTCGGCCTGAACCCGCACTACGGCACGCCGAAGAATCCCTATGACCGGGCCACTGGCCGCGTTCCCGGCGGCTCGACTTCCGGCGGCGCGGTGGCGCAGGCCGACGGCATGTGCGTGATGGCGCTCGGCTCCGATACGCGCGGCTCGATCCGGCAGCCGGCCGCGCTGTGCGGCGTCGTCGGCTTCAAGCCGACGCGCGCCGCGTGCCGCGCGAAGGCGCGTTCCCGCTCTCCTACACCCTCGACTCGATCGGCCCGCTCGCCAATTCAGTCGCCTGCTGCGCCGTGTACGACGCAATCCTTGCCGCCGAGAAGCCCGAGCCGCTGCTCGAGCTACCGATCAAGGGGCTGCGCCTGATGCTGCCCCGCTCCGGGGCGCTCGACGACCTGGACGCGCACGTAACGCGCACCTTCGTCAGTACGCTGTCGCGCCTCGGCAAGGCGGGCGCGACGCTCACCGAAGTCAAGGTGCCGGCGTTCGACCGCCAGGCCGAGTATTTCAAGAACGGCGGTTTTGCCGGCGCCGAGGCCTACCACATCCACAAGGCCAACCTCGGGCGCGCCGCCGAGTACGACCCGCGCGTCGCCAAGCGCGTGATGATGGGCTGGGAGATGAGCGCCGAGGACTATCTGACGCTCGGCGATCTGCGCGCGGCGTTCATCCGCGAGGTCGAGGCGCTCGCCGCGCCGTACGACGCGATCCTCATGCCGACCGTGCCGTGCATCGCGCCGACCATCGCCGAGACGCAGGCGAGCGACGACGATTACTTCCGCTGGAACGCCCGCATCATGCGCAACACCGGGCTGATCAACTTCCTCGACGGCTGCGCGGCAACGCTGCCGTGTCACGCGAAGGGCACGCCCCCGGTCGGCCTGATGGTGTGCGGCACGGCGATGAGCGACCGGCGCACGCTGGCGGTGGCGGCCGCGGTCGAGCAGGCCCTTCTCCGCGATTGACCTTGGCAGCGACGGCAGGGATTGACAGCAGGCTTGCGCGCCGGCGCTTTGCGCGCGCGGCCGGGACCTATGCCGGCGCATCGCGCCTCGAGGCCGAAGTTGCCGCGCGGATGCTCGAGCGCCTCGCGTACGTGAAGATCGCGCCGCGCCGCATCCTCGACGCCGGCAGCGGCCCGCCGCAACGCTTGTTCGCGAAGCGCTATCCGAAGGCCGAGACGATCGCGATCGACTTTTCGCTCGCCATGCTGCGTTCCGGGAAAAGAGCCCTTTTCGAGAGAAACCGTCCGCGGGCGGTCTGCGCCGACCTGGCGCGGCTGCCGTTCGCCGACGCGAGCCTCGACTTCGCCTGGTCCAACATGGCGCTGCACTGGCTGGACGAGCCGCTCGCCGCGCTGCACGAGCTGCAGCGCGTGCTGGTCCCCGATGGGCTGCTGATGTTCAGCACCCTCGGCCCGGACACGCTGAAAGAGTTGCGCGCGGCCGCCGGCGAGGCGCGCGTGCATGTATTCGCCGACATGCACGACGTCGGCGACATGCTGGTGGCGAGCGGATTCTCCGCGCCGGTGATGGACATGGAGATCTTGCAGATCGCTTACAGCGACGCCGAAGCGCTGCTCGCCGACCTGCGTCGCTCGGGGCAGACCTCGGCGCGCCTCGACCGCCCGCGCGGCCTGGCGGGGCGGCGCTTTGCCGAGGGCTTGCGCGCCGCGCTGGGCGCGGCGCCTCGCGCGACGTTCGAGGTCGTGTACGGGCACGCCTGGAAGGCGGCCCCGCGCGCGCCGGAGGATGCGAAAACGATTCGTTTTCAACGACGTATTTCTTGAGGGGCGCTTCGCGGTTGTGGTACTTTCGCTCCTTTCGTGGACGCTTCCGCTTCCCGCCTGATTCTCAAGCGTAATTGCTCGATGTCGCCAGCCGGACTGGCGAAGGCTTTCGCGGCGCTGGCGGCGCTTGCGCTGGCGATCGGCGCGGGGTTCGCGGTCGTCGGCGCATGGCTGGTGCTGCCGTTTGCCGGGCTCGAGGCGCTGATGCTGGGCGCGGCGTTCTTCGTGTACGCGCGACGCGCCGGGGCGGAAATCGAAGTCGGGCAGTCACAATAGAAACAATTGCGCGTTTGACGGGGGAATGATGAGCAGTCAGTCGGTTCGCCGGATCTTCTTGCTCGCCTGCGCGCTCGCCGCCGCGGCCGCCTGCGGGGCGGCGCAGGCGCTGGAGTGGAACCTGCAGCCCGCGGCCTCGGCGATGGCCGCCGAGATCCACGACCTGCACGAGTACGTGATGATCCTGGTGGTGGTGATCTTCGTCGGCGTGTTCGGCTTCATGTTCTACGCCTGCTACGCGCACCGCAAATCCAAAGGCCACGTTGCGGCGCAGTTCCACGAGAACACCACGGTGGAGATCATCTGGACCGTGATTCCGGCCATCATCCTGGTGGCCTTCGCCTGGCCGGTGACCAAGGTGGTGATCGCGCAGAAGGACGCCAGCGCGGCCGACATCACGATCAAGGCCACCGGCATCCAGTGGAAGTGGGACTACGAGTACATCAAGGGCGAGGGCGAGGGCATCCATTTCGTGTCCACGCTGGGCACGCCGCGCGACCAGATCGAGGACCGCGCACCGAAGGGCGAGCACTATCTGCTCGAAGTCGAGCCAGGCACCGAGGTGTGGGTGCCGATCGGCAAGAAGGTGCGCATTCTGACCACCGCGGCCGACGTCGTGCACGCCTGGTGGGTGCCGGCGCTCGGCCTGAAGCAGGACGCCATTCCCGGCTTCATTCGCGACACCTGGTTCAGGGCCGACAAGGTCGGCACCTACCGCGGCCAGTGCGCGGAACTGTGCGGCAAGGAGCACGGCTTCATGCCGATCGTGGTCAAGGTCGTCTCCCAGGAGGACTACAGCAAATGGGTCGGCGACAGGAAAAAGGCGATGCTCGCGGCCGCCGACGATCCCAGCAAGACCTGGACGCTGCCCGACCTGGTCGCGCGCGGCGAGAAGGTCTACGCCGCCAACTGCGTCGCCTGCCATCAGGCGAACGGCAAGGGCACGCCGCCGGCCTTCCCGCCGCTCGACGGCTCGAAAATCGCCACCGGCGCCAAGGCTGGGCACATCGACATGGTCCTCAACGGCAAGCCCAACACCGCGATGCAGTCGTTCAAGCAGCTGAACGACACCGAAATCGCCGCCGTCATCACCTACGAGCGCAATTCTTGGAGCAACAAGGCGGGCGAGGTGCAGCCGGCCGAAGTCAAGGCAAGACGGAAATAGAGGCCAGGAGAAACGCATGAGCTCTGTCCCCCACGCACACGATCACGACCACGCGCACGGCCACGATCATGGCCACGACCACGATCATGGCCATGGCCACGGCGGCGGCTACGGCGGCATCATGCGCTGGATCACCACCACCAACCACAAGGACATCGGCACGCTCTACCTGTGGTTCAGCTTCACGATGTTCATGGTGGGCGGCGTGATGGCCATGGCGATCCGCCTCGAGCTGTTCTCGCCGGGGCTGCAGTTCTTCAACCCGGACCTCTTCAACCAGTTCACCACCATGCACGGGCTGATCATGGTGTTCGGCGCGATCATGCCGGCGTTCGTCGGCTTCGCGAACTGGCAGATCCCGATGATGATCGGCGCGCCCGACATGGCGTTCGCGCGCCTCAACAACTGGTCGTTCTGGCTGCTGCCGTTCGCCGCCTCGCTGCTCGTCCTGTCGTTCTTCACGCCGGGCGGCGCGCCCGGCGTGGGCTGGACGATGTATGCGCCGCTGACGGTGCAGATGGGCATGGGCATGGACCTGACGATCTTCGCCGTGCACATCCTGGGGATGAGCTCGATCCTCGGCTCGATCAACATCATTACCACCATCCTCAACATGCGCGCGCCGGGAATGACGCTGATGCGCATGCCGCTGTTCGTCTGGACCTGGCTGATCACCGCCTACCTGCTGGTGGCGGCGATGCCGGTGCTGGCGGGCGCGGTGACCATGACGCTCACCGACCGCCACTTCGGCACCACCTTCTTCAACGCCGCCGGCGGCGGCGACCCGGTGCTCTACCAGCACATCTTCTGGTTCTTCGGCCACCCCGAGGTCTACATCATCGCCCTGCCGGCGTTCGGCGTGATCTCGCAGGTAATCCCGGCGTTCTCGCGGAAACCGCTGTTCGGCTACGCCTCGATGGTCTACGCCACGTCGGCGATCGCGATCATTTCCTTCATCGTCTGGGCGCATCACATGTACACGGTGGGCATGCCGGTGACCGGGCAGCTGTTCTTCATGTACGCGACCATGATCATCGCGGTGCCGACCGGCGTGAAGGTGTTCAACTGGGTGGCGACCATGTGGAAAGGGTCGCTGACGTTCGAGACGCCGATGCTGTTCGCGCTCGGCTTCCTGTTCCTGTTCACGCTCGGCGGCTTCACCGGCCTGGTGCTGTCGATCGTCCCGGTCGACATCCAGCTGCAGGACACCTACTACGTGGTCGCGCACTTCCACTACGTGATGGTCGCCGGAGCGCTGTTCTCCGCCTTCGCCGGCATCTACTTCTGGCTGCCGAAGTGGACCGGCAAGATGTACGACGAGACCCTCGGCAAGTGGCACTTCTGGCTGACGCTGATCTTCTTCAACATGATCTTCTTCGTCCAGCACTTCCTCGGCCTCGCCGGGATGCCGCGCCGGATTCCCGACTACCCGCTGATGTTCGAGACCTGGAACAAGATCTCCTCGATCGGCGCGTTCGGCTTCGGCCTGTCGCAGCTGCTGCTCCTGTACGTGGTGCTGAAGTGCATCCGCAGCGGCGAGCCTGCGCCGCAGAAGCCGTGGGAAGGCGCGGATTCGCTCGAGTGGACGCACCTGCCGACGCCGGTGCCCTACCACACCTTCGAGACCCAGCCGGTCCTGAAGTGACGGTTTCCTACCTACTGCTGACGGGTCCCGGCCTACGCTGATGGCGATGAGCAAGAACCTGAAGACGGCGCTGCTGCTCGGCACGATCGCGCTGGCGTTCTTCTTCGGCATCATCGCCAAGTACTGGCTGCTGCGCCGGTGAACGAAGCGACGAAACAAGACAACCGCCGCCTGTCGACGCGCCTCGCGATCGTCGCGCTCGGCATGTTCGGCTTCGGCTTCGCGCTGGTGCCGTTCTACAACCAGATCTGCCAGGTGCTCGGCATCAACTCGCTCGAGCAGAGGAGCGAACTGCCGGCGAACACCCAGGTTGACGCTTCGCGCACCGTGACCATCGAGTTCGACTCCAACACGCGCGACCTGCCGTGGCGCTTCAAGCCGGTCGTCAGCCACGTCACCGTCCATCCGGGCCAGGTGGCGACCGTCGAGTACGAAGTGATCAACGTGCGCAACAGCCCGGTGACGGGCCAGGCGGTGCCGAGCTACGGGCCGGCGAGCGCCGGCGAGTACTTCCACAAGGTCGAGTGCTTCTGCTTCCAGCAGCAGACCCTCGCCGCGGGCGAGACGCGGCGCATGCCGGTCACTTTCGTCGTCGACCCGAAGCTGCCCAAGGACGTGAACACGATCGCTCTCTCGTACACCTTCTTCGAGGTCGCCGGGCGGGGAGGGAAGTCGTGATGGAGACGGTCAAGACCGTGCTTGCCGGCGCGATCGGCATCCGTCGCCGGAGCGACGCGGAGGGCGCGCAACTCAACCCGGTGCACGTCGTCGTTGCCGCGATCGTGGCCGTCGCACTGTTCATATTGACCCTGGTGACGATCGTTCGCGTCGTCACCAGCTAAGGGAGAACGAGAAATGGATCAGAGCGCTTCCCGTACCCACTACGCGGTGCCGCAGCCCATGCCGTGGCCGATCATGGGCTCGACGGCGCTGTTCCTGATGGCGCTCGGCGCGGTGTTCGTCTTCAACGGCCACCTCGGCGGCTGGGTTTCGATCGCCGCCGGCCTGATGCTGCTGATCTACATGATGGTGCGCTGGTTCGGCGACGTGATCCGCGAGTCCGAGAGCGGCAAGTACGGCGGCTGGGAGGACCTCTCGTTCCGCTGGGGGATGAGCTGGTTCATCTTCTCCGAGGTGATGTTCTTCGGCGCCTTCTTCGGCGCGCTCTGGTGGGTGCGCCAGTACTCGGTGCCCGATCTGGCGACGATCGAATCGAACGCGCTGGTCTGGCCGGGCTTCACCGCCAAGTGGCCCTCGGCAGGGCCGGCATTCGCCGAGGCGTTCTCGCCGATGGCGGCGTGGGGCATCCCCGCGATCAACACCATGCTGCTGCTCAGCTCCGGCGTCACCGTGACGATCGCGCACTGGGCGCTGAAGGAGAACAACCGCAAGCAGCTCATCCTCTGGCTCACGGCGACGATCCTGCTCGGCGCGCTGTTCCTCGCCCTGCAGGCCTACGAGTACGGCCACGCCTACTCGGAGCTGAACCTCAAGCTCACCACCGGCGCGTACGGCTCGACGTTCTTCATGCTGACCGGGTTCCACGGCTTCCACGTGACCTGCGGCGCGCTGATGCTGACGGTGATTCTGTTCCGCTGCATCGCCGGTCACTTCAAGCCCGACCATCATTTCGGCTTCGAGGGCGTGGCCTGGTACTGGCACTTCGTCGACGTGGTGTGGCTCGGCCTCTTTATCTTCGTCTACTGGCTGTAGCTAGAGGCGGTCCTTGAAGAGGCCGAAGTAGTACCCGGCCATCAGGAAGAGGAACAGCGCGACGGAAAGGCCGACGCGCAGCGCGAGGGCCTTCACCATGCGCTTCGAGCCGCTGCGGTCGCGGAACATGAACAGCCCCGCTGAGGCGAGGCTCGCGCAAATCAGCACGAACACCCCGATCACCACATAGCGCATGCTCGCAGGATACTCTTTCCGCCCACGCCTCTGGGCGCTTGCGCTCGCGCTTGCCGCGTGTGCCGCCGGCATCGCGCTCGGCAACTGGCAGAGTCGGCGCGCCGACGAGAAGCGCGCCGCGGCGGCGGCGCTGGAGAGCAAGCGCGTATCGCTGCGCGGCGTTTTCCGTCCCGAGCTGACGGTGCTGCTCGACAACAGGATGCGCAACCACCGCGTCGGCTACGAAGTGGTCACGCCGCTCAGGCTGAGCGACGCGACGCATGTCCTGGTGGATCGCGGCTGGTTCGCGCGCGGCGCGAAGGAGCCGCCGCCGCCCGCGGGCGAAGTGCGCATCGACGGCATCGCGCTGGCGCGCTTGCCGCACGCGCTGCGGCTCGGCGAGGAGCCGAAGGCGCGCGTCCGGCAGAACCTCGACGTCGCCGCTTTTGCCGCCGAGACCGGCCTCGCGCTGCAGCCGATCGTCGTCGAGCAGCATTCCGACAGCGGCGACGGCCTGCTGCGAGAATGGCCGCCGCCGGACCTCGGCGTCGACATGCACGCCGCCTATGCATTGCAGTGGTATTCGCTGGCCGGGCTGGCGGCCGTCCTTTTCGTCGTCCTGTCGTTCCGCAAGCGTGCGCAATAAGATTCTGCTCATCGGCCTGGTCTGCGCCGCGCCGCTCGTTTTCGGCACGCTCGCTTACTACCTCAAGTGGGATGTCGGCTCCGCGGCGAATTACGGGGAGCTGATCCCGCCCCGGCCGCTCTCGGGGCCGCCTTTCGACCGCCTGCGCGGCAAATGGCTGCTCGTCGCCGTCGACAGCGCGGCGTGCGACGCGTGGTGCGAGAAGAAGCTCTACTACCTGCGGCAGCTGCGTCGGGCGCAAGGCAGGGACATGGACCGTGTCGAGCGGCTCTGGCTCCTCACCGACGACGGCAAGCCCCGCGCCGAGCTGCTGCAGGCGATCGAGGGCACGCTGGTCGAGCGCGCGCCGAGGCTGGCCGACTTTCCCGGGAAAGTCGTCGACCATCTCTACGTGGTCGACCCGCTCGGTAACCTGATGATGCGCTACCCGCGCGAACCGGACCCCTCGCGGATGCTGAAGGACCTGCAGCGGCTGATGAAATTCGCGAGGAACGCATGAGCGCCTATCGCCGGCTGGTGCTCGCGACGCTGCTGCTCGCATTCTGCGTCATCGTCGCCGGCGCCTATGTGCGGCTTTCCGAGGCCGGGCTGGGCTGCCCCGACTGGCCGCTTTGCTATGGACGCGCCTTCCCGGGCGACGACCTCGGCGCTTCGGCGCTGCAGCGTGCCTGGAAGGAGATGGCGCACCGCTACCTCGCCGGCGGTCTCGGGCTGCTGATCCTCGCGGTCTTCTTCACCGCGTGGCGACGGCGCCAGGGCGTGCTGCTGGCGGGCGCGCTGCTCCTCGTCGTCATCTTCCAGGCGACCCTCGGCATGTGGACGGTGACGCTGCTCCTGCGGCCGGCAATCGTCGCCGCGCATCTTCTCGGCGGCATGGGCACGCTCGCGCTGCTGCTGTGGCTGTTCTTCTCGCTCGGCTCGCACGCAGGCGCGCCGGAAGCGCGCGCGCTGCGCCTGCCGGCGCTCGCAGCGCTGCTTGCCGTGGTGACGCAGATCGCGCTCGGCGGCTGGGTCAGCGCCAACTACGCGGCGCTCGCCTGCCCCGACTTGCCGCTCTGCCTCGGCGCGGCGTTGCCGCCGATGGATTTTCACAACGCCTTCCACGTTTTTCGCGAGCTCGGCCAGACGAGCAGCGGCGAGCGCCTGCCGGCGGAGGCGCTGACCGCGATCCACTGGACGCACCGCATCTTCGCGCTGGTCGTGGTTGCTGCCGTCGGCTGGGCGGCCTTCAAGGCTTTTCCCGCGATGCGGACGCTGGCCGTCGCCGTCGCCGCGCTGCTGGCGCTGCAGTTCTCGCTCGGCGTCGCCAACGTCGCGTTCAACTTGCCGCTACCGCTCGCCGCCGCGCACAATGCCGGCGCGGCGCTTCTGCTCGCTTCGCTCGTCGTGCTAAACTTTTTTTCTTTCCGCGGCTTGCGTCCTTCCTGGTGAACAGCGAAGTCCTTCCTCTCGGTCTTGCGCAGCGCTTGCGAGCGTTCTATTCGCTCACCAAGCCGCGCGTGGTGTCGCTCATCGTCTTCACGGCGGTGATCGGCATGCTGCTGGCGACGCCGGGCGCGGTGCCGCTGCAGATCCTGCTCGCCGGCACCGCCGGCATCGCGCTGGTCGCCGGCGCCGCCGCGGCGATCAACTGCCTCGTCGAGCAGAAGATCGACGCGGTCATGCAGCGCACCAGCTGGCGGCCGCTGGCGCGCGGCGAGCTGTCGGCGACGCAGACGCTGGTGTTCGCCGGCGTGCTCGGCGGCACGGGCCTGTGGCTGCTCTACCAGTTCGTCAACACGCTCACGCTCTGGCTCACGCTCGCCACCTTCATCGGCTACGCCGTGGTCTACACGGTGATCCTCAAGCCGGCTACGCCGCAGAACATCGTCATCGGCGGCGCGTCGGGAGCGATGCCGCCGGTTCTCGGCTGGGCTGCGGTGACCGGGCAGGTGAGCGCCGAAGCGACAGTGCTGTTCCTCATCATCTTCGCCTGGACGCCGCCGCACTTCTGGGCGCTCGCGCTCTACCGCACCGAGGACTACGCGCGCGCCGGCGTGCCGATGCTGCCGGTGACGCACGGCAAGCCGTACACGCGGCTGCAGGTGCTGCTCTACACGCTGATCCTGTTCGCGGTCTCGCTGCTGCCCTTCGCGATCGGCATGAGCGGCCTTGCCTACCTGGCGGCGGCCGCGCTGCTCGGCGGCGTCTTCATCGGCTATGCCGTGCGCCTCTACTTCGCCTACAGCGATCATCTCGCCCGGCTCACGTTCCGCTACTCGATCGCCTATCTCGCGGCGCTTTTCAGCGCGCTCCTCGTTGATCACTATCTGTAGGGGGCTCATCGCAGCGGCCGCAGTTCTGGTGCTGGTCGCGGGCTGTGATAGCGGTCCGAAATTCAAGAGCACCGACATTACCGGCGCCCCCTACGGCAAGGCGCTGGAGCTCGCCGATACCCAGGGCAAGCTGCGGCACCTCGAGGACTTTCGCGGCAAGGCGGTCGTGCTGTTCTTTGGCTTTACCCGCTGCCCGGATGTCTGCCCGACGACCCTCGCCGAAATCGCCAACGCGGTGAAGAGCCTGGGTCCGGATAGCGAGCGGGTGCAGGTGCTGCTCGTCACCGTCGATCCAGAGCGCGACACCGCAGACGCGTTGTCGGCTTACGTCGGCGCGTTCGATCCGCGCTTCATCGCTCTGCGCGGCGACGCAGCGGCGACGCAGCGGGTGGCGAAGGAGTTCAAGATCTACTACGAGAAGCGCAAGCAGGGCGAGAGCTACACCATCGACCACAGCGCTCAGGCCTACGTCATCGACCCGCAGGGCCGGCTCCGCCTGCTGGTTCGCCACGACCGCATCGGCCAGGATCTCGCGCCGGACCTGCGGGCGCTGCTGCGCGAAGCGCGCTAGCGGCCCGAGCCCGCCAGCCGCTTCAGCTCGATCCGCGCCGCCCAGGTCTCCTGCGCGGTCGCGGGGCACCCCTCGGCGACATTGCCCAGGAGCGCGGCCCCGCGTGTTCTGTCGCCGGCGACAAAGGCGTGCTGCGCGAGGAAATAGTCCGCCGCGCACGCGTCGCTCAGGCTGCGGCCAGGCTTGCGAAGGGAGGAGTCGTCGCTGCGCCCGAGGTAGAACGAGACGATTTGCGAATGCATCGACTGTCCCGTGAGCTTGGCGCTGTCCCGCGCCAGCTCGTCTCGCGCATCCGCGCGCGCCTCTGCATCCTGGGCGGCGCGAGCGCGCGCGACATGGCGCCAGAGCACCAAGGGGGCCTGGGGGTGGGTGTTCTTCATCACGTCGCCGAACTGGTCCGAGGCCAGCTCATAGCGGCCCTCGCCGAGGGCGATGACCGCGCGGAGGAAGCGCGCCGCATGGTGCCGCGGACCGAGCCGCAGCGCCTCGTCGAAGTCCAGCGCCCCATTGGCGTACTCCGCCTTTGAAGCCCAGGCGCGCCCGCGCAGGAAGTAGCCCGAGGGATCGCGCGGATTGACGCGCAGCGCCGCGGTGTAGTCGGTGATCGCGCTGTCATAGTCGCCCATTTGCTCGTGCAGCGCGGCGCGTCCGTTCAGCGCCGCCACGCTGGCGGGGTTGATGCGGATCGCCTCGCCGAAATCCGCCAGCGCCGTGGCGCGGTCGTTCTTGATCAGGTAGGCAAAGCCGCGGCCGACATGCGCCGAGGAGTCATTGTTGGTGCGATCGAAATTGCGGGGCCGGCGCGCGTAGGCGGCCCCCGCGCCCGCCTCCGCCGAGGTCTTGTCGGAGACGTCTGCCTTAAGCGCCTGGTTGAAATCCGCGATCGCGCGATCGGCGTCGCGCTTGGCCAGCCAGGTATTGCCCCGGCCGAGATAGGGGGCGGCGTTGCGGGGGTAGAGCCGGATCGACTCGTCGAAATCGGCAAGCGCGCTGTCGTGGTTCTTGAGCGCCGACTGGATCGTGCCGCGCAGGTAGAAGGTGGCCGCGCGCAGGTCGTCGGGCTCGGGGCCAAGCGCGTCGAGGCGGACGGTTTCGTTGATGTCGGGCAGCGCGAGGGCGTACCGGCCCTGGAATGCGTAGAGCCTGCCGCGGTTGTAGTACGCGGTGCCGAGGCTGCGGTTGCCCAGATCGCCCGACTTGATCGCGCGGGTGCAGTAGTCGATCGCGAGCTCGAGGCCCATGAAGCGGGCGTCGAGGCATTTCTCGAGATGCCAGATCCCCTGCGCCCAGGCTGCGGCGGGCCCGGCGAGGCCCGCGACCAGCAGCAGCCTGAGAAGGAACATCTACGCCATCGCCTTGCGCATCTTCTCCATCGCCTTCGCTTCGATCTGGCGGATGCGTTCAGCGGAGACCTTGTACTCGGCCGCCAGGTCGTGCAGCGTCGCCGTGTCCTTCTCCTTCAGCCAGCGCGCTTCGACGATGCGCCGGCTGCGCGGGTCGAGGCTGGCGAGCGCCTTCTCCAGGCCCTGGGCGCGCAGGCGCTGCGATTGCTCGGCTTCGAGCACGCGGGTCGGCTCCGATGCCTCGTCGGCGAGGTAGTGCACCGGCGCGTAGGCCTCGTCGTCGTCCTGCTCGGGCTCGAACGCGATCTCGTGACCGGCGAGGCGGGTCTCCATTTCGGTGACTTCCTCGGGCTTCACCTTGAGCTCGGCCGCGATGTGCCCGACCTCGCCGCTCGACAGCGGCGCAAGCCCGGTCTTCATCGAGCGCAGGTTGAAGAACAGCTTGCGCTGCGCCTTGGTGGTGGCGACTTTGACCAGTCGCCAGTTGCGCAGGATGTACTCGTGCATCTCGGCCTTGATCCAGTGGATCGCGAACGACACCAGGCGCACGCCGCGCTCCGGGTCGAAGCGCTTCACCGCCTTCATCAGGCCGACGTTGCCTTCCTGGATGAGGTCGGCGTGCGGCAGGCCGTAGCCAAGGTAGCCGCGCGCCACGGCGACCACGAGACGCAGGTGCGACACCACGAGCTGGCGTGCAGCCTCCAGGTCGTCGGCGTCGCGGAAGCGTCGGGCGAGCGCGCGCTCTTCCTCGGCGCTGAGGAGCGGGAACCGGTTCACGGTCTGGATGTATGACTCCAGACTTCCCGCCGGCATCGGTACGGGCAGAGGTAGCGTTGCTTGCATATCCAGTTCTCCTCCGAAAGATTTTAGCACTCGGCATATTGGAGTGCTAAGCGGCCATTTTGTTCAAATGACATACCCTTTAACGTAAGTATTCGCTTACTTAACGGGCACCCAAGTTGCTGATTTTTCAGCATGCATCCTCGCAAAGCCCTCCACCTGCTGAAGGAGGCGGCCAGTTCCTGGTCCGGGGATCACGCGCAGGCGATGGGAGCGGCGCTCGCGTACTACGCGCTGTTCTCGATCGCCCCTTTGCTCCTGATCATCATCGCGCTCGCCGGCATCGTCTTCGGCGAGGAGGCGGTGCGCGGCGCGGTGTTCGGCCAGCTCTCCGACTTGATGGGCGAGACCGGGGCGGAAGCCATTGCCGAGATGGTCGCGAGCGCCAACCGGCCGAAATCCGGCGGCATCGCGGCGGCGGTGGGCGTCGCCCTTCTCCTGTTCGGTGCCTCCGGCGTGTTCGGTCAGCTGCGCGCGGCGCTCGACCGTATCTGGCGCGCGCCGGCCTCGACGAAGACAACCGGCGTCTGGTCCTGGCTGCGCGCCAATCTGCTCTCGATGGGCATGGTGTTCGCCATGGCGTTCCTCGTCGCGGTATCGCTCGTGCTGAGCGCGGTAGTCGCCACCCTCGGTAAATGGTGGTCGCCCCTCTTCGGCGGCTGGGCCGTGATCGCCCACGCCCTGGATCTCGCCGTCAGCTTCGGCATGCTGACCGCGATCTTTGCCCTGATCTACAAGGTGATGCCGCGCGCCAAAGTCGAATGGCACGACGTCTGGGTCGGCGCGGCGGCCACCGCCGCGCTCTTCACTGTCGGCAAGTTCCTGATCGGCCTGTATCTCGGCAGGAGCAGCATCGGCACGAGCTTCGGCGCCTTCGGTTCGCTGGCGATCTTCATGGTCTGGGTCTACTACTCGGCGCAGATTTTCCTCTTCGGCGCCGAATTTACCTGGGTGTACGCCCACGAGCTCGGCTCGCGGCGCGGCGAGCTCCGGCCGCCACCGATCGAGGCGATGATCGCCTCAACGCGGCTCGATGTCCCGGAGGTGCCGGCTCACCGAAAGGTGCGCGCCCAGCCAGCCCAGCCCGCCCGCTAGGGCGAGCACCACGCCCGCGCCCGAGGCGGAGAGGAACGCAAGGCGAAAGCTCGAGCCGTAGGAATCCGCGAGCGACCGCACCTCGATGTTGAGCGCCGCGAGCAGCCCGGCGACGATCGCCAGCGCGAACACGCCGCCGACCGCGCCCTGCAAGAGCCCGAGGTAGTAGAACGGCCGGCGGATGAAGGCGTCCGTCGCGCCGATCAGCTTCGAGACTTCGATCTCGTCGCGCTGCGTCAGGATCTGCAGGCGGATGGTGTTGAAGGTCACGGCGACCAGGCCGGCGCCGAGCAGCGCGGCGAGCAGCCACAGGCCGAGCCGCCCGAGGCGCTCGAGCGCGGCGAGCCGGCGCGCCCAGGCGCTGTCGGCCTGCACGTGCGCCACGCCCGGCAGGCGCGCGAGGTCGGCGGCGAGCGACTCGAGCGCCTTCTCGCTCGCCGTCACCACGAACGCGTCGGGCAGGGGATTGCGACCCAGCGAGGCGATCACGTCGCTCATCCCCTCGACCGCGCTGAGCTCCTTCAGCGCTTCCTCGCGCGGCACGAAGCGCAGCTTGCCTACGCGCGCGTCGGCGCGAAGCGTGCGGCCCAGCGCTTCGGCCTCCGCGCGCTTCGCCTCCGGCCGCAGGAAAAGCGAGATCTGCGGCTCGAGGGTGGCGCGCCCCGCGAGGGCGCGCAGGCTCTCCAGCAATGCGTACCCGCCGGCGGGCAGGGACACTGCGATACCGATGACGAGTGCGCTCGCAAGGCCGGTGGTGCGCATCAGGCGCCGCGCCGCGGTGCGCAACGCAGCAGCGTGCTGGCGCAGCCAGGCCCTCACGAAAGGCGCCCCTCGGCGAGGCGCAGCACGCGCTTCCCGTAACGCTCCACCAGCGCGAGGTCGTGGGTCGCGATCAGCACCGTGACGCCGACCTGCTGGAAAGCGACGAAGATGTCGAGCACTTTCGCGGCGGATTCGGCGTCGAGGTTGGCGGTCGGTTCGTCGGCGATCAGCAAGGCCGGCCGGTTCACCACCGCCCGGGCGATGGCGAGCCGCTGCTGCTCGCCGCCCGAGAGCTCGATCGGGTTCGCCTTCTCGCGCGGCAACAGCCCGACCTTGTCGAGCGCGGCGCGCACGCGGCGCGCCGCCTCCTGCGACGGCTGGCCGGAGAAGGAAAGCGGCAGCATCACGTTCTCGTAGACGTTGCGATCGTATAGGAGCTTCTGGTCCTGGAAGACGAGGCCGATGTTGCGTCGCAGATACGGAATCGCGCCGCGCTTCAGCGCGCCGACGTTCTGCCCGTTGACGATCACCGCGCCCGAGGTCGGCCGCTCGATCGCGGGAATGAGCTTGAGCAAGGTCGACTTGCCGGCGCCGGAGCGCCCGATGAGGAACGCGAGCTCGCCCGCCTCGAGCGCGAAGCTGACGCTCTCCAGCGCGCTCTTGCCGCCGGGGTAGCGCTTGGCGACGGCGGAAAAGCTAACCAACCAGCGCCTCGGCGAAATCGCGCGCCACGAAAGGCCGCAGGTCGTCGATGTCCTCGCCGACGCCGACGAAGAAGAGCGGCACCGGCTTCTCCTGGGCGATCGCGCATACCACGCCGCCTCTAGCCGTGCCGTCGAGCTTGGTGAGGATGAGGCCGGTCAAGCCGAGCGCGGCGTCGAATGCCTTGACCTGCGCCAGCGAGTTCTGCCCGGTGTTGGCGTCGAGCACCAGCAGCACCTCGTGCGGCGCTCCGTCGAGGGCCTTCGCGGCGACGCGCTTCACCTTCCTGATTTCCTCCATGAGATGGAGCTGCGTCGGCAGGCGGCCGGCGGTGTCGGCGATGACGACGTCGAGCCTGCGCGCGCGCGCCGCGGCGAGCGCGTCGAAGACGACCGCGCCCGGATCGCCCGAATCCTGCGCGATCACCGGCACGTTGTTGCGCGCCCCCCAGACGACGAGCTGCTCGCGCGCTGCGGCGCGAAAGGTGTCGCCGGCCGCGAGCAGCACGCTCTTGCCCTGCAGCTGCAGCCAGTGCGCGAGCTTGCCGATCGAAGTGGTCTTGCCCGAACCGTTGACGCCCGCGATCATGATCACGAGCGGCTTGGCCCTGCCCAGATCAAGCGTTTTTTCCAGCGGCGAGAGAAGGCCGGCGATCGCCTCGCGCAGGGCGCTCTTGAGCGCGGCGCCGTCGGCCGGCTTCTTGCCGCGCACTTCCCGCAGCAGCGCCCGCGCGGCAGCCACGCCGCAGTCCGCCTGCAGGAGCGTGGCCTCGAGCTGCTCGTAGAGGGCTTCGTCGACTCTTGCGCGGGCGAAGATTTCCGAGACGGGGGTGTTGAGGACATCCCGCGTGCGCGCGAGTCCGGCTTTGAGGCGCGCAGCCCACGAAGTCGCTACCATGGATCGGTGCATGTTAACAAAGGCAACGTCCGCATTATCGCGGGGGAATA
>Ga0134123_10000908_pt1 | contig 19472 bp, 15 predicted proteins | sample KB303_FD_96460 | JGI IMG/M metagenome (GOLD analysis project Ga0134123, IMG submission 96460) | Terrestrial soil microbial communities without Nitrogen fertilizer from Kellogg Biological Station, Michigan, USA - KB3-0-3 | ecosystem: Environmental > Terrestrial > Soil > Unclassified ...
CGCACTGACGATCACCACCAGCAGCAGCACGGCCACCACCGAGATGCCGCCGACGATCAGCGTCTTGCGCCGCGCGGCCGCGACGAACTGGCCGAAGCTGAGCGCCGGCTTGGCCACCGACACCGCGCCGACGATGCGCCCGTCCTGGCGGATCGGCACCGCGACCACCATCACCGAGGTGTTGGCATCGCCGTCCAAGTCGGCGCTGGTGCGCGCGCCGTACTGGCCCGCCAGCGCGAGCTTGACGTCGCGCCACTGCGAGAAATCCTTGCCTTCGTGGCGGCCCAGCGAGTCGAACAGAACGATGCCGCGCGCATCGACCACGGTGGCACGCAGGTCGATGGTCTCCTTGCGCACGCCGAAGATGTCGGCCTGGAAGTGGCGCGCGTAGAGGTCGCGAAACAGGGGCTCCAGCCATTCGGTGTCGAGCGGCACGCCTGAGCCGCTGCGTTGCTCGACCAGCGCGGCCATCAGGTTGGCGGTCTCGACCAACGACTCCTCGGCCGATTCGCGGTAGCGCGGATCGATGTCGGCCAGCAAGCGCCACATCAACACGCCGACGCCAAGCGCGTAGACCAGCAGGATGCCGACGAAGATGCGCGTGCGGGCCGTCATGGCGTGGCGCATCGCACGGGGCAGCAAGCCAAGGCGGATGCGACGTCGAATTGGGGCCGGTTCACCGCGCAATTTTGCGGGGTCAAGACGGCGCGCCGGTGGACGATGGCGCCCTGCGGTATGCGGCGGACGTGCGGGCGCCGTGCGCCCGGCGATCCAGAACCATGACCCACGCGGTCCGGCTCGGCCGGCCCGAAGCACTGGAGACCACGATGAAGTCGTTCATGGGCAGCCTCGGCCTGAACGGTCAACTGACACTCGGGTTCGGCGTGTCGATCGGCAGTTTGGCCGCGCTCACGCTGCTGGCGGCGTGGCAGACCTCGGGCGCTGCGCGCGACACGCTGTGCTTTGCCGGCGGCGCGTTGATCGTGATGGCGCTGGCCCAAGCGCTGTGGATCGCCGCTGGCATCGGCAGCGCGCTGGCGCAGTCGACCGCGCTGGCGCAGCAGCTCGCCAACGGTCAACTCACCGACGACGCGAGCGCGCCCGAGCACGGGCCGTGCGCGCCACTGAACCATGCGCTGCAGGCGCTGCGCACCCGCTTGTCCACCACGCTCGGCCAAGTGCACCGCGGCATGACCGCGGTGGCGGCTACCTCGTCGAAGATGTCGCGCGACAACAGCGCGCTGGTGACGCGCACGCGCGAGCAGTCGGCGTCGCTGCAGCAGACCGCAGCCGCGCTCGCCGAACTGACCGGCACCGTGAAGCGCAACGCCGATCACGCACAGCAGGCCAACCAGCAGGTGGGGTCGGCCGCCGACCAGGCGAACCGTGGCGGCGCGGTCGTCGGCGAGGTGGTCACGACGATGGGCTCGATCAAGCAGAGCTCGCACCGCATCGTCGACATCATCGGGGTGATCGACGGCATCGCGTTCCAGACCAACATCCTGGCCCTCAATGCGGCCGTGGAAGCGGCACGCGCCGGCGAGCAGGGGCGCGGCTTCGCGGTGGTTGCCAGCGAAGTGCGCACGCTGGCGCAGCGCTCGGCCGCTGCGGCCAAGGAGATCAAGGCGCTGATCGGCGAATCGGTCGACTGCGTCGAGAACGGCGCGCAGCTGGTCGACGAGGCCGGGCGCACGATGCAGGCCATCGTCGCCTCGGTGCAGTCGGCGGCCGAGCTGATCCGCGGCATCGACCTGGCCAGCCAGGCGCAGAGCCAGGGCATCGAGTCGGTGAGCCAGGCCATCGAGGCGCTCGACGGCATGGTGCGCCAGAACGACGCGGTGGCCCACGACGCGCACGGTGCCGCCAGTTCGCTGAACCAGCACGCGGTGTCGGTGATGAAGGGCATGTCGGCGTTCGCGATCGGCGTGCGCGAGCACGGCAACGCGGACGAGGCGCAAACGCTGGTGCGGCGCGCGTATGACTACTTCAAGCAACAGGGGCGTGACGCGCTGATCGCCGACATCGCGCGGCTCGACCAGGGCCAGTTCGTCGATCGCGACCTGTACCTGATGGCGATCGGCATCGACAACGCGCAGTTCGTCGCGCACGGCAACAACCCGCGCGTGATCGGCAACGGACCGGCGAGCAAGGACGTCGACGGCAAGCTGTTCGTGGTCGAGATGGCGCGCCTGGCCCGTCAGCAGGGCAGTGGCTGGGTCGAGTACAAATGGGCGCACCCGGTCAGCAACGAGGTGCTGGTCAAGGCGAGCTACGTACAGCGCATGGGCGACCTGGCAGTGGCCTGCGGCATCTACAAAAGCTGACGCGTCGGCGCGTCGCGCACTCACGAAGGCAGGTGCTCGGGCAGGTCTTCGGCGAGCGCGTACCCGACGCCGCGATGCGTGCGGATCGGCTCGAGCGTCGGCGCCACCGCCTTCAGCTTGGCGCGCACGGTCTTCACGTGCGCGTCGACCGTGCGATCGAGGCTTTCGCTGGCGTCGTCCCACACCAGCTCGAGCAGCGCGTCGCGCGTGTACACATGCCCGGGTCGGCGCACCAGCGTGCGCAGCAGGCCGAACTCGTAGCGCGACAGCTCGAGCGGGCGGCCATAGAAGCGGATCTGGCGCCGCCCGTCGTCGACCTCGAACGGCGCCGATGCCACGGGTGCCGCGGGCGCTGCCGCCGTGCGCGCCGAGCGCCGCAGCACGCTGCGCACGCGCGCCACCAACTCGCGCGGCGAGAACGGCTTGGGCACGTAGTCGTCGGCACCGAGCTCGAGCCCGACCACGCGGTCGATCTCGTCGCCGCGCGCGGTCAGGAACACCACCGGCACGTCCAGGCGTTCGCGCAACCGCTTGAACAACTCGAAGCCGCTCATGTCGGGCAGGCCGACGTCCAGGACCACCAGCGCCGGCGTGCGCGCGGCCGCGGCGGCCAGGGCCGCTTCGGCGCTGCCGCACCAGGCGGGCTCGAAACCCTCGGTGCGCAACGCGTACTGCAGCGTGTCGGCGATGCCGGGCTCGTCTTCGACGATCAGGATCAGCGGTTTCACCATCGGCGCGCGGATCATAGGGCTGCGCCGCCGATAATCGCCGGGTGAGCGCGCCGCTGGCCAACGACGTCTTCCTGCGCGCCTGCCTGCGCCAAGCCACCGAGTACACCCCCGTGTGGCTGATGCGCCAAGCGGGCCGCTATCTCGCCGAGTACCGCGCGACGCGCGAGCGTGCCGGCAGTTTCATGGCGCTGGCCACCAGCCCCGCCTTCGCCACCGAGGTGACGTTGCAGCCGCTCGATCGGTTCGCGCTCGACGCTGCCATCTTGTTTTCCGACATCCTGACGGTGCCCGACGCGATGGGCCTGGGACTGACTTTCGAGGCCGGCGAAGGGCCGCGCTTCGCGCGCCCATTGCGTGACGAGGCGGCGATCGGCGCGCTGCAGGTGCCCGACCTGGAGCGCCTGCGCTATGTGTTCGATGCGGTGTCGTCGATCCGCCGCGCCTTGGCCGGCCGCGTGCCGCTCATCGGTTTTGCCGGCAGCCCGTGGACGCTGGCCTGCTACATGGTGGAGGGTGGCGCGTCGGACGACTACCGCCACGTGAAGGCGTTGATGTATGCGCGTCCCGAGCTGTTGCACCGCGTGCTTGCCGTCAACGCGCAGGCGGTGGCGGCCTATCTCAACGCGCAGATCGATGCCGGCGCGCAGGCCGTGATGGTGTTCGACTCCTGGGGTGGCGTGCTGGCGCACGACTGCTTCGAGCCGTTCAGCCTGGCTTACACACGTCAGGTGGTGGCCGCGCTGCAGCGCGAGCGAGAAGGCCGCTGGGTGCCGCGCATCGTGTTCACGAAAGGCGGCGCCCCCTGGCTCGAAGCGATTGCCGATGCGGGCGCCGACGTCGTCGGGCTCGACTGGACCACGGCGCTGCGCCAAGCGCGCCTGCGTATCGACGACCGCGTGGCGCTGCAGGGCAACCTCGACCCAGCGGTGCTGTTTGCGCCGCCCGAAGTCGTCGCCGCCCGAGCGAGGGCGGTGCTCGACGATTTCGGCGCGCCGCAGCGCACCGATGGACGGCGCGGCGGCCATGTGTTCAACCTCGGTCACGGCATCAGCCAGCACACGCCGCCCGAGCACGTGCAGGCCCTGGTCGAGACGGTGCATGCGCATTCGAAGCGGGCGTTGCGGCAAGAATCTCCACGGTGATGAATGCCTTGCCGCATGAATAGCCGCTCGTGCGGAGCCGCGAACCATCGACCACCCCCGCAGCACGGGCCTTTCGAAGGCGGTAAGTGAGCGCTCAGAACTTGACTTATCCCCACAAATTCGGTTGATGAAGATTCGGTGACAACCGCATGACGCAGCGCGCCGGAAGTGACGGAATATCGTGTTAAGTGATTGATATTTCTGAATAAACCACCGACGCCATGGACAGCGCGGCAGGGTCCCGAACGCGTGGCGGATCAACGGGTTAGCGTACCCGGAGCCAGTTTCCCCACAAAGTTGTCCACAGCTGGGTCGCCAACCCTGAAATCGTCGAGAAATCAGCGACTTAGCAGAAACCTTTCAGGTGATGCTTCGCAAGTCGCCGAGCGCACCGGAGGTCCCGAGGCTCTGGCGAGCATCGCCCAGGTCGTGATCGATGCGCCGCAGCACGCCGGCCTCGCCAGCGTGCTCGACTACAGCAGCGAACAATCGCTCGAGCCGGGCGCGCTGGTGCGCGTGCCGCTCGGCCGGCGCGAGGTCGCAGGCATCGTCTGGCGCGGCCTGGCCGCGCGACGTGATTCCGGGGTGACGCTGCGCGGGGTGACGGAGGTGCTCGAGGCGATCACGCCGCTCGGCCCACGCTGGATGGCGCTGGTGGAGTTCGCCGCCAGCTACTACCAGCGCGCCATCGGCGAGGTCGCATTGGCCGCGTTGCCGGCCGAGCTGCGACGCCTGAGTGCCGCCCAACTGGCTGCGCGCGTGCGGCGCGCGCAGCGCGCGCCCGAGTCCGGGCCGAAGGCAGTCGCCCCGGACATCGCCCTGGCCCCCGAGGCTGTCGCGACCGTGCGGCCGCTGCTCACCGATGAGCAAACGCGCGCGCTGGCCGCGATCGACGAGGCGGCGCAACAGCCGCACGCCGCGCCACTGCTGCTGCATGGCGTGACCGGCAGCGGCAAGACCGAGGTCTACCTGCAGGCGAGCGAACGCGCGCTCGCGCGCGGCCGCCAGGTGCTGATGCTGGTGCCGGAGATCAACCTCACGCCGCAGCTGCTGGCACGCGTGGCGCAGCGCTTTCCGGCACGGCGCGTGGTGGCGATGCACAGCGCGCTGACGCCGGCTCAACGGCTGCAGTCGTGGCTGGTCGCTCATGCCGGCATGGCCGATATCGTGCTCGGCACGCGCCTGGCGGTGTTCGCATCGCTGCCGCGCCTCGGGCTGGTGGTGGTCGACGAGGAGCACGACGCGTCGTACAAGCAGCAGGAAGGCGCTCGCTACTCGGCGCGCGACCTCGCGATCTACCGCGGTCACCTCGAGCACGTGCCGGTCGTGCTGGGCTCTGCGACGCCGTCGCTCGAGACCTGGCAGCACGCGCGCTCGGGGCGCTACCGGCGGCTGGCGCTCGATCAGCGCATCGCCGGTGCCACGCTGCCGCGGGTGCAGCTGTTCGACATGGGCACGCTGCCGCGCGCGCCCGGGCAGGCGTTGCCGGCCCTTGCGCCGCCGGTGCTCGATGCGCTGCGCGAGCGCGTCGCGGCCGGCCAGCAGTGTCTGGTGTTCCTGAACCGGCGTGGCTACGCGCCGGTGCTGCATTGCCCCGACTGCGGGTGGAAGAGCGACTGCCCCCACTGCAGCGCGTGGCGCGTGTTCCACAAGTTCGATCGCACGCTGCGCTGCCACCATTGCGGGCTGAGCGAGCCTGTGCCGCGTGCCTGCCCGAGCTGCGGCAACCTCGACATCCAGCCGATCGGGCGCGGCACCGAGAAGCTCGCCGAACAGCTCGCGGCGGAGCTGCCGCAGGCGCGCATCGCGCGGCTCGATGCCGATGCCGCGCGCGGTCGCGGCGCGCTCGAGCAGACGCTCGGTGCCATGCACGCCGGTGAAGTGGACATCCTGGTCGGCACGCAGATGGTGACCAAGGGGCATGATTTCCGCCGCATCACGCTGGTGGTGGCGGTCAACCCCGACAGCGCGTTGTTCAGCAGCGACTTCCGCGCCGGTGAGCGCCAGTTCGCACTGCTGATGCAAGCCGCGGGACGCGCCGGGCGCGATGCCGCGCAGGCGTCGAACAGCCGGATGTGGGTGCAGACCTGGCATCCGCAGCACGCGCTGTTCGCCGCGCTGCGGCGCCACGACTACGCGCTGTTTGCCGAACGGCTGCTCGGCGAGCGCCAGGCGGCCGGCCTGCCGCCGTTCGCGCACCTGGCACTGTTGCGCGCCGACGCGCGCGATGCAGCCATCGCGGGCCGCTTCCTGCGCGAGGCCGCCACGCTGGCCGCCACGTTGCAGGAGGCCGACGGCGTCATCGTCTACCCGCCGGTGCCGCTGCCGATCGCGCGCGTGGCCGACGTCGAGCGCATGCAGATGGTGGCCGAGTCGGCGTCGCGCGCGCGACTGCAGCGTTTTCTCGCGGCGTGGACGCCGCACCTGCAGGCGCTGCGCGCGCAGAGCAAGGGCCTGGCACGCTGGGCGATCGATGTCGACCCGCTGGCGATCTGACGCGCGTCAGGGGCGCGCGCCGAACCAGCTCGCCAGCAGCGTGAACGTGACGAACGACAGCACGGTCGAGGTCATGATGATGCGCGCGATGCGGCCGTTGTCGGCGCCGAACCGCTCGGCCAGGATCGCGACGCTGGAGGCGCTCGGCAAGGCGGCCGTCAGCGTGATGGCCATCACCTGCAGGTCGGTGAGCGGTGCGCCGAGCGCGCGCGCGGCGATCGCGAGTGCGAACACCAGCGCCGGGTGCAGCAGCAGCTTGGCCAGCGCCTGCGGCACGTAGCGACGCACGGCGGTGCGCGTGTGCGCATGCTGACCGGCGCGCCACAGCACCGCGCCGATCGTGAACAGCGCCACTGGCGAGGCCGCGTCGGCCAGCATCTTGATCACCGCGTCCACCGGGCCCAGCGGACGCCAGCCGAAGGCACCCAGCGCGCCGCCGAGTGCAATCGCCCACGGCAGCGGGTTCGACACCGCGCCGCGCAGCGAGCGCATCGCGGCGGCGCGCGCGCCGTCGCCACCGCCGCCGACCTGCGCCAGCGCGATGCACAGCGAGCTGGTGACGAACATGTCGATCAGCAGCGTGGCGATCATCGGCCCGACGATCGCCGGGCCGAACAGCGCGGCCAGCAGTGGCACGCCCATGAAGCCGCTGTTCGGAAACGCGGTGACCAGCGCGCCGAACGATGCGTCCTTGAGCCCGACCACCTCGTCGAGCGAGAACGCGATCGTCACCAGCACGAGGACCAGCGCGCAGGCGAGGTACACACCGAGCACGCCCGGGTTGAGTGCCTGCGACAACGGCGTCGCGAGCCCGAAGCGAAACAGCATGCATGGCAAGGCGAAGTAGAGCACGAAGGCGTTGAGCCCGGGAATCGCCGACTCCGGCAGCACGTGGCGCCAGCTGGCCAGATAGCCCGCCAGCACCAGCGCGAAGAACGGCACCGTGACGACGAGGATCGCCGTCATGCCGCCTTGGCGCCGGGCTGCCGCGCTTCGACCACGAACTGCGCCGCCACGTCGACGGCGCTGGCGGGGTCTTCGGGCCTGGCCACGGCCATCAGGCTGGCGTGCAGCGCTTCGGCGTCGAGCCGGCAGGCCACGTAGCCGCGCTGGTCCGAGCGTCCGTAGTGGATGTGCGGGTTGAAGCGCAACGCCTGTGTCACGCGATCCTGAGCGGCCCCCCGGCTGCTGATCGAGGTGCCGCAGATCTCGCTGGCCACCACTGGCGCGCGCGCATCGTCGAAATCCACCTTCAGATCGGCCACGTAGTGCGCATGCACGTCGCCGCCGAGCACCACGACACCCGGCACCCGGCGCTCGGCCACTGTCTGCAGCAGCCGCCGGCGCGCCGGCGCGTAGCCGTCCCAGCCGTCGGTCCAGTAGGTGGGCTCGCCCGGCTCGGTCCACGAGAAGCGTGCCATCAAGGTCTGCTGCGCCAGCAGATTCCAGCGCCGTCGCGGGTCCCAGCTCTCGGCCAGCCAGCGCTCCTGTGCGGTGCCGAGCAGCGTGCGCTGCGGATCGCGCAACGACGCGCACTCGCTCGAGCGCACGGTGTTGGAGCCGCCGCGGCCGCTCTTCGGGCATGCCTGCACGTCGCGGTACTGGCGATCGTCGATCGCGTGGACGCACGCCAGCGCGCCCCAGTCGTAGCGGCCATAGATGCGCATGTCAGGACCGCGCGGCCGCAGCGCCTTCGGAAAAGGCATGTGCTCCCAGTAGGCGCGGTAGGCGGCGGCGCGCTGCTCGCGAAAGTCCGGCTGCAGGCTCTGCCCCTGCAGGTTGGCGTAGTCGTTGTCGACCTCGTGGTCGTCCCACACCAGCACCCACGGCAGCGCCGCGTGCGCCGCCTGCAGCGCCGCGTCGCTCTTGTACTGCGCATAGCGTGCGCGGTACTGCTCGAGCGTGCGCACCAGCGGGCCGTCGTGCAAGCGCAGCGCGACCGGTGGCGATGGGTACTCGTAGATGTAGTCGCCGACGAACAGCACGAAGTCGAGATCGGACGCCGCCACGTGGCGCCACGCTGCGTAGTGACCGTGGTCGTAGCGCTGGCAACTCGCCAGCGCGAAGCTCAGGCCGGCCGCGGCATCGGCCGCGGGTGCGGTGCGCGTGCGCCCCGTGGGGCTGCGCTGCCCGAGCGCCTCGAAGCGATACCAATAGGTGCGGCCCGGCTCGAGCGCCGCCGGCTCGGCGTGCACGCTGTGCCCGTCGTCGGCCGACGCCGTTTCGGTGCCGCGCGCCGCGATGTCGTTGAAGGCTTCGTCGCGCGCCAGTTCCCAGCGCACGCCGAGCGCCGCCGGCAGTTCGGGCCCGGTGAGGCGCGTCCACAGCACGACGCTGCGCTCGCGCGGCTGACCCGATGCGACACCGAGCGCGAAGCGCGGCACGTCGGCCGAGCGCGCATGGCGCACGAAGGCCGGCGCCGCCGCGGCGGCGCCTGCGTAGGCCAGCCAATGGCGCCGCGACAGCGCAGGCGAGGGGTCGTGCATCGATCGGCGCGTGAACGATGGGGGGCCGCGCTTCATACCACATCGCGTGTGCGACGCCTTGGCTATCATCGCGCGCCCCGATGAATCCGCCCGTCACCACATCGCTCAACCCCGCGCAGTGGCAGGCCGTGCGGTACACGCAAGGTCCCTGCCTGGTGCTGGCCGGCGCGGGCTCGGGCAAGACGCGCGTGATCGTGCACAAGATCGCGCATCTGCTGCATGGCGGCGTGGCGCCCGAGCGCGTGGCCGCGATCACCTTCACCAACAAGGCGGCCGCCGAGATGCGCGAGCGCGCGCGCGAGATGGTCGGGCCGCGCGCGGCGCAGCCGCTGGTGATTTGCACCTTCCATGCGCTGGGCGTGCGGCTGCTGCGCGAGCACGGCGAGGCGCTCGGCCTGAAGCCGCGCTTCTCGATCCTCGACAGCGACGACGTGCTGGCGCTGCTGCGCGATGCCGGTGGCACCACCGACGCGGCGCTGGCACGGCGCTGGCAATGGGCGATCAGCGCCTGGAAGAACCGGGGCCTGGACGCCGACGCCGCGCAAGGTGCCGCCGCCAACGACAACGAACACGTGGCGGCGCGCGTGATGCAGCGCTATCACGAGCGCCTCGCCGCCTATCAGGCGGTCGATTTCGACGACCTGATCGGCCTGCCGCTCAAGCTGCTGCGCGAGCACCCGGACGTGCGCGCGCACTGGCAGCAGCGTCTCGCCCACGTGCTGGTCGACGAGGTGCAGGACACCAACGCCGTGCAATACGAGCTCCTGAAGCAGCTGGTCGGCGACGCCGCCTGCTTCACCGCGGTGGGCGACGACGACCAGAGCATCTACGGCTGGCGCGGCGCGACCATCGAGAACCTGAAGCAGCTGCCGCGCGACTACCCGTCGCTGAAGGTGATCGCGCTGGAGCAGAACTACCGCTCCAGCGGCGCGATCCTGCGCGCCGCCAACCACGTGATCGCCGCCAACCCGAAGCTGTTCGCCAAGTCGCTGTGGAGCGAGCACGGCGACGGCGAGCCGGTCAAGCGCATCGAGTGCGACAACGAGGAGCACGAGGCCGAGCGCGCGCTGGCGTGGATCCAGGCGCGCCGCGCCGGCGGCGCCAGGTGGCACGACTTTGCGGTGCTGTACCGTGCCAACCACCAGGCCAAGGTGTTCGAACAGGCGCTGCGCCGCGCACAGATCCCTTACCAGGTTTCCGGTGGACAGAGCTTCTTCGACCGCGCCGAGATCAAGGACCTGTGCGGCTGGCTGCGCCTGCTGGTCAACAACGACGACGATCCGGCGTTCGTGCGCGCCGCCACGTCGCCCAAGCGCGGCATCGGACACCAGACGCTCGCCACGCTCGGCGAGTTCGCCAGCCGCTGGAAACTGTCGCTGTTCGAGGCCCTGTTCGCCGACAGCCTGCACACCGCGCTGCCGCGCAAGGCGGTGCAGGCGCTGCACGAGTTCGGCCGCAGCGTCAACGACCTCGAATACCGCGCCCGCCACGCGCAGGGCAGCGACGCGGCGCGCGCGCTGCTGGCCGACTGGCTGCGCGACATCGGCTACCAGCAGCACCTGTTCGACGGCGAGGAGCACGCCAAGCTGGCCGAGGCGCGCTGGGCCAACGTGCTCGAGTTCGTCGACTGGATTGCGCGCCGCTGCGGCGGCGATGTCGCGGCCGACGGCTCGGGCACCCTCGACAGCGCCACCAGCGTGCTGGAGGTGGCGCAGACCATCAGCATCCTGCACAGCCTGGCCGAGCGCGGCGACGATGCCGACGTGGTGACGCTGTCGACGCTGCACGCCGCCAAGGGCCTCGAGTGGCCGCACGTGATGCTGGCCGGCGTCAACGAAGGGCTGTTGCCGTTCGCCAGCGAGGCCGAGCCTGTCACCGCCCAGCGGCTGGAGGAGGAGCGTCGCCTGATGTACGTCGGCGTCACCCGGGCCCGACTGACTTTGACGGTGAGCGCGCTGAAGCGCCGCAAGCGCGCCCGCGAAGTGGTGGCCGCGCTGCCGAGCCGCTTCATCGCCGAGATGAAGCTCGACGAGGCGGTGGCGCGCGAGGATCCGCGCGAGCGCCTGAAGCGGCTGCGCGCCGAGCTGGCCGCGCGCAGCGCGGCAGCGCAGCCGGCAGCGTGAGCGGTCGAAGCCATGCGTCCGCGTCTGCTCAATGGCCTGATCGCCGCCGGCGCGCTGCTGTCGATCGCGGCGTCGCCGTGGGCGCTGAACCAAGGCGCTCTGCTGTTCGTCTGCAAGCCGCTGACGACGCTGCTGATCATCGTGTACGCATGGCCGCGCGGGGCCGACGCGCCGGCGGCGCGGCGCGCGCTGCGCACCGGCTTGTTGCTGTCGCTGGGCGGCGACGTCGCGCTGTTGTGGCCGCAGCAGGGCTTCGTGCCTGGGCTGGTGGCGTTCCTGCTGGCGCACGTCGCCTACATCGTCGCGTTCACCCGCTCACACCGGTTCCTCGTGCAGCCGGCTGCCTTGACGGCGTACGCCGCGGCGGCGGGAGCCGTGCTGGCGCTGCTGTGGCCGTCGATCCCGGCTGCGCTGCGCGTGCCGGTGGCGTGCTATGTGCTCGCGCTCACCGCAATGTCGGCGCAGACGGCGGTGGTCGGGTTGTCCGCGCGCGGCGCAGCGCAGCCGCGTGCGCGACTGCTGATGCTCGGCGGCGCGCTCTTCATGCTGTCGGACGCGCTGCTGGCCACCAACAGGTTCGCGCTGCCGCTGCCGGCGGCGACGCTGTGGATCCTCGCCACCTACTGGGCTGCCCAGTGGTGCATCGCGTCGTGGCTCGAACCGACTCCAGCGCTCCCTTCGGTCGCTGCCCCTCGCGGGGGCTCAGCCGGCTAGGAGCCCCTCGCCGACCGGCCGCCCTCCGTCGCACGCTACATCCCCCGGAACAGCCCCGCGTAGCTGCGGCTCACCTCGAGCTTTTCGGGGTGGCCTTTCACGCTGACGATCTGGCGGCCGCGGAAGTCGCGCGCGACCCCGGACACGGCATTCACGTTGACCAGTGTCGAGCGGTGGATCTGCCAGAACAGCTGCGGGTCGAGCTCGTCGACCAGCTCCTTGATCGGCTTGCGGATCAGTGCCTCGAGCTGCGCGGTCTGCACGCGGGTGTACTTCTCGTCGCTGATGAAGAACAGCACGTCGGCCACCGGGATCATCTGGATCGTCGAGCCGACGCTGGCCTGGATCCACTGGAGGTACCCGGTCGCCGCGGCCGGATTGACGTGCGCCGACAGCTTGTGCAGCAGTTGCTGGATCGGCGCGCTCGGCGCGGCGTCGGCGGTGCCGCGCGTGGCCAGGCGCTTCTTGAGGCGCTCCACCGTGAGCTGCAGGCGCTCGCGCTCGGCGGGCTTGAGCACGTAGTCGACCACGCCTTGCTCGAACGCCTCGATCGCGTACTGGTCATACGCGGTCACGAACACGATCTCGGGCAGCAGCGAGTCGTCGTCGAGCTCGAGCTGCGCGATCTGGCGCGCCGCCTCGACGCCGGTGAGGCCGGGCATGCGGATGTCGAGGAACACGATCTCGGGCTGGTGCGCCAGCACCGCCTGCACCGCCTCGAGCCCGTTCTTCGCTTCGGCGACCACCTCGAGCTCGGGCCACACCTCGGCCAGGCGCGCGCGCATCTGCTCGCGCATCAGTCGTTCGTCGTCGGCCAGAACCGCGCGCGGTGCGGTTGCCAGGGCAGGAGGGTTCATGCGCCGATCGTAGCGGGCCGCGGCTTCGCCGCACGCCAGAGCAGCCATCCCAGCAGGACCAACGGCCACAGCAGCGCGAGCATCACGACGCCGACCAGCAGCAGCGGCAAGCCCACCGTCAGCAGCAGCACCGGCACCAGCACGGCCGCCACCACGACCAGCGCCACCGCCGCCGACAGCAGGGCCGCCAGCAGCGCCAGCGCCACCACGCCAGCGATGGCGAGCTTGTGCGCTGCCGGCCAGGCGGCAAGCTCGAGCCCGCCGACGAGCGGCACACCATCGACGGTGACTTCGACGGGCACCGACGATGCATCGCCGAGCAGCCACAGCAGCGCGAGCGCCGTGAGCACCAGCGACAGCAGCGTCAGCCCCATCAGGCCGCGCCACCAGCGGCCGCGCTGCCGCCCACGCGGCGCCGGCTCGGCCAGCGGTCGGGTCACGGTCACAGCGTTCATGCCGATGCTCCTTCGATGCTCTTGTACGGCACGGTGATCGTCACCACGGTGCCGCCAGCGGGGTTCTCGCGCACGCTCAGGCTCGCCTTGTTGCCATACAGCAGCTGCAGCCGCTCGCGCACGTTGGCCAAACCCACGCCGGTGCCGGCTGTGGCGGCCTTGCCGAAACCGACGCCGGTGTCGGCCACCGTCACCGCGAGCTTGCCGTGCTGCACCTCGGCGCGCACGCTGAGCAGTCCGCCTTCGGGCTTGGGCTCCAGGCCGTGCTTGATCGCGTTCTCGACCAGCGTCTGGATCATCATCGACGGGAACTCGGCCGACAGCAGCCCCTCGGGCACGTCGACTTCGGTGCGCAGGCGATCTTCCATGCGCACCTTCAGGATCTCCAGGTAGGGCCGGATCACCTCGATCTCGCGCTTCAGGTCGCGCGGGCCGCCGTCGCCGTCGCGCAGCGTCGGCATCGACGCGCGCAGCAGCGCGATCAGGTTCTTCTGCATCGTGCTGGCGCGCGCCGGGTCGGTCTCGATCAGGTGATCGATCGAGGCCAGCGTGTTGAACAGGAAGTGCGGCTCCACCTGCGCCTGCATCGCCGCCATGCGCGCCTCGACCACCTGGCGCTTCAGCGACTCCGCCTCGGCCGCCTCGGTGGCCTGCGCCGCCTGCGCCTCGGCCTGGATCTGCCGCTTGTAGGTGATCTTGATGACCGCGGAGGCCATGATCCACAGGAACGCCAGCTCGGGCAGGAAGTCGCCGAAGCGGGTGGTCTGGACGCGCACGCGCTTGCGGCCGTCTTCGCCCGCGCCCTGCGCCTGCTCGCGGGCGGCTTGAGCTTCCTCGCGCGCCGCCTCGGCGGCGTCGCGGGCCTCTTCCTTGGCGTCCTCGATCGCCTCGACGATCGCGCGGCGCGCCTCCTCGACCGCCTCGCGCACCGTCTCGCTGGTGGCGCCGGGCGGCAGGCGGATGTCGACCGACGGCGCGTCGGGCGGCAGCGCGTCGCTGGCCGCGCCGCTGGCCGGCTGGGGCACGCTGGCCGCCGGCGTCTTCGGCTGAATCCGCACGCCACGCTCGTCGATCGTGATCTCGTAGGTGTGGTCGCCCTTGGCGTTGGGCTTGTTCTTCTCGATCTTGAACAGCGGCTCGCGTCCCTGCGTCGGCGCCTTCGGGGGCTTGGGCGGCTTCGGCGGCTTGCTCGGCTCGTCGATCGTGAGCACCTCGGTGGTCTTCCAGCTGAACGGCGGAATGTGCTGCAGGATGCCGGCCACGATCAGCAGCAGGATCGACAGCAGCACGAAGCGCCACCAGGGGATGCCGACCAGCCAGCCCGCATAGGCGTGGAACGCGCGCACGCTGGCGGCTGCGAAGCGCTGCCAGCGCGAGGCGTCGGGGGCGAGGGCGTTGCTGGACATGGCTCGGGCCGGTTCGTTGCGTGCAATGTACGCAAGCCGCGCGCACCGCGCCCTGCGGGATCGACGCACTGCAGCGCCGGCAGGCCCAGATGCCCCGGCGCGCGACAAAGGGTGGCGCCGAGGGCGGCCGCGGATGGAGCTTTTGGCCGGCCTGCGCGCAATAAGGGCAGTCGATGCTGCCCTTGACCTCTTTCGGGCCCTGGACGCGCGGGGCCGCCAGCGAGCCGGCCACCTTGCTGGGCCGGCTGCTGTCCGGCGACGCCAGTGCGCTCGACGCGCTCTATCGGCGCGAATGCCGGCGCGGTGTACCGCTACGCGATGGCGATGGCGGGCGATGCCGCCGCCGCGGCCGACGCCACCCACGACGCGTTCGTCGCGCTGGCGATCCGTCCGGCTGGCTTCGACGCGGCGCGTGGCGAACTCGGGGCCTATTTGACCGGCATCGCGCGGCACTCGCTGCTGGTCGCGCACCGGCTGCCGGGCCTGCTGCCACGAGGGCCCGGCGTGCTGAGCCCGCTCGGCAGCAAGGAGATCGAGGGCGTGCGCGTCGACGGCGAGCGCACGACGTGGACGATCGAGGCCGGGCGCATGGGCATTGGGCAACGAAAAGCCGATCGTCATCACGCGCGACGTGTGGACGTCGCCCGAACTGCTGCTGACCGTGCAGTCGCGCGAGTTCGACCCGCGCAGCGGCGAAACCACCTACCGGCTCGGCAAGCTCAGGCGCGGCGAGCCCGATCCGGCGCTGATGAAGGTGCCCGCCGACTACGACGCAAGTCGCGGCGCGCGGCCGGCGCCGCCTGCCGCCTCGTCAAGCCGCGGCTGAGCCGCGCGACGCCATCGTCACTGGAGCACCTGCAGGCCGAAGCCGAGCAGCGCGACCGTCAGCGTCACGCACACCACCAGCGCCAGCATCGTCATTGACGTGCGGTCGTCCGCGGCCAGGCGCTCGACCGGGTCGTTGGCCGGCTCGATCGGAAACTGGGGCATCGCGCCGGGCTGCCAGCGGGTCTGCACCTTGACACCGGCCGTCGGCGGGACGGTGCCGCCCATCACCAGCGGCTTGGGCGGCGGCGCCCGGTCCACCACGGCCAGCCACGACTGCAGCGCGTGGCTCGTGCGCGGGTCGAGCGCACTCGAGCGGTTCGATGGAAAGGACATGTCGACCTCCGGTCCCGCCGGCAGCCGGCGGGTCAGAGGCATTGCACTGCAAGCGCCGCCGGACGGGGAGACAACAATTCACCGTTCCGGTGTTCACAAGTGAACACCGGCGGCTGCGCGCCAAGCACCGCGGCGAGCGGCGGCCGCCATCACTTGTAGAGCAACTTGGGCAGCCACAGCCCGATGTCGGGCCACCAGTACAGCAGGAAGATCGCGAGCACCTGGATGCCCATGAACGGCATCATGCCGGCGAAGATCTGGTTCAGCGTCACGTGCGGCGGGCTCACGCCCTTCAGGTAGAACGCCGCCATCGCCACCGGCGGGCTCAGGAACGCGGTCTGCAGGTTCAGCGCCACCAGCAGGCCGAAGAACAGCGGATCGACGCCGAACTTGTCCAGCAGCGGGATGAAGATCGGCATGAAGATCACGATGATCTCGGTCCACTCGAGCGGCCAGCCGAGGATGAAGATGATGAACTGCGACAGCAGCATGAACTGCGTCTTGCTCAGGTTCATCGACAGCACCCAGCGCTCGACCAGCTCCTGTCCGCCGAGCAACGCGAACGCGGCCGAGAAGATCGCCGAGCCGACGAACAGCCAGCACACCATCGCACTGGTCTTGGCGGTCAGCTTGACCGATTCGCTCACCTGAGGGCCGAGCCCCGACTGCTTGTACGCGAGCGCCGCCCACACCATCACGCATATGAGCGCAAACACGCCGAAGGCCTGCGACACCGGCTCCTTGACGACGGCGTCGAGATAAAGCGCGAACCAGCCGACCGCCACCAGCGCCGGTGCCCACAGCGCCAGCCAAGCGCCGAACACGCGCTTCTTGTCGTTGCGCTTGGCGACCACTGCGTACACGGCGGCGAGCAGGTAGCCGCCGAAGGCGCCGACCGCGGCCGCTTCGGTGGGCGTGGCCAGGCCGAAGACGATCGAGCCGAGCACCGCGAGGATCAGCACCAGCAGCGGAAAGAAACTCGACAGCAACAGCTTGAAGATCTGAAAGCGCTCGAACGTCAGCAAGGCGTAGAACGCCGCGAGCAGCAGCACGCCCACCGCGAGCCCGATCCAGTAGCGCGCGCTCAGCGGTTGGTCCGCAGCGGCTGGCTTGCTGTCCGCCGTCGGGCCCTGGGCGGCGCCGGCGCCGGCGGGGGCTGACGCGGCATCGCCGCCCGCGGCGGGTTCCTTCAGCGCGGTGCTGCCAGGCGGCTCCTGCACTCCGCCGCTGCTGCTGCCGGGCGGCTCCTGCAGTGTGGTGCTGCCCGGCGGCTCTTGCAGTCCCCCGCTGCTGCCCGGTGGCTCGCGCAACGCGCCGGCAGGTTCCTGCAGCGCACCGGAACTGGCCGAGGCGGTCACGCTGGCGGCCACGGGCGTGGAGTCGACCCGCCACGCAAGGATGGCCACGACCAGCACGGCCATTGCCGGCATCAGCGCGGCCAACAGCTGCGGGCGCAGCGCCTTGTCACCGTTGACGGCGCGCAGCAGCCCGGGCAGTGCCAGGCGCGAACCCCCTTGAATGCGCTGCAGCGCCGGCGGCAGTTCGACGCGCGCAGCCTCGGCTGACAACGGTGGGGCCAGCGACGGCTTGAGCTTGGCCAGCACGATCACGTAGACGATGTACAGACCGGCCAGCATCAGGCCGGGAAAGAACGCGCCGGCGTACAGCTGCACCACCGACACGCCTGCGGTGGCGCCGTAGACGATCAGCATCACCGACGGCGGGATCAGGATGCCCAGGCAGCCGCCCGCGGTGATCGCGCCGGCCGACAGCTTGACGTCGTAGCCCGCCTTGAGCATCTGGGGGAACGCCAGCAGGCCCATCAAGGTGACCACCGCGCCGACGATGCCGGTGGCGGTGGCGAACACCGCGCACGTGAAGAGCGTGGCGACCGCCAGCGAGCCGGGAATGCGCGCCAGCGCCAGGTGCAGGCTATGGAACAGGCGGTCGATCAGGTTGGCGCGTTCGACCAGATAGCCCATGAAGACGAACAACGGGATCGAGATCAGCACGTCGTTGCTCATCACCTTGAAGGCTGCCTGAACCATCAGGTCGAGCGTCTTGGTGGTGTCGCGGTTGTAGGCGATCCACGTGAAGATCATGCCCATGCCCATCAGCGTGAACGCGGTGGGGAAGCCCAGCATGATCGCCACCACGATCAGCGCCAGCATCAGCAGCCCGTAGTGGCCGTAGGTGACGGTCTCGGCGCGCAGCAGCACGATGCCGATGCCCAGCAGGATCAGCGCCATCAGGCCAAAGCCGAACCACAGCTCCTTGCGGATCCTGATCATGTCAGTGCCGCCCCGTGGCCCGAAGGCGCTGACGCTGCCCCATCGGGGGACGCGAACGCAGTGAGCTCGAAGGCATCATCTGGGCTCCTTCGGCACGGCCACGTACTTGTCGAGTGCGAAGATGTCTTCGTCCTTGACATGCACCATCTCCTTGAGCTTGTCGACGTCGACCTCCTCGACGTCCTCGACGCGCGAGGGCCACTGCCCGTCGCGGATGCAGATCACGCAGCGCACGATCTCGACGATGCCCTGCAGCAGCAGGATCGCGCCGGCGAACGGGATGATGAACTTGAACGGGTACAGCGGCAGCGGCGTGGCCGCGAAGGTCTTCTCGCGGATCGCGAGCGCCTCCATCGAATACGTCCAGCCGGCGTAGGTGAGCGCAACGATGCCCGGCAGGAAGAACACCACGTACAGCACCAGGTCGACCCAGGCCTGCGTGCGCGGCATGAAGAAGCCGTAGAGGACGTCGCCGCGCACATGGTTGTTCTTGGCCAGCGTGTAGGCGCCGGCCATCATGAACAGCGTGCCGTACAGCATGATCTGGACGTTGAGGTTCCAGTCGTGCGGATTGCTCAGCACGTAGCGCGAGAACACCTCCCAGCTGATGCCCAGCGTGAGGATCACGATCACCCACGCGAAGCCCTGACCCAGCCACGTGGACAGCGTGTCCACCCTCAACAACCAACGCTGCATCGCATCCCTCGCAAACAAAAGCGGGGCGCCCGCTGGGCGCCCCGTCGTCAGGCTCTTATGCGCTCACTTGCGGCCAAAGTAATGGTTCCACGCCATCTTGAAGTCGACCAGGTAGTCGTTCTGCCATTGCCCGGCGCGCTGCGCGAACGCCTTCTGGCTGTCGAGCACCTTCTTGAACAGCGGATTCTCGGCCGACTTCTTGGCCACCACCTTGTCCCACGCGTCGAGCTGGTTGCGCAGGATCGCGTCGGGCGTCTTGAAGAAGCTCACGCCGGCCTTCTTGAGCTCGATGTAGTCCTTGCTGTTGCGCTCGATCGCCTTCCAGCTCATGTCGGCACTGGCGGCCTGCACCGCGTAGTCGATGATGTGCTTGAGCTCAGCCGAGAGCCCGTCGTACTTGGACTTGTTGAACAGGATCTCGAGTTGCTCGGTGCTCTGGTGGAAGCTCTGCAGCATGCAGTTCTTGGCCACGTCTGGAAAGCCGAGCGCACGGTCGCTCGATGCGTTGTTGAACTCGGCCGCTTCGATCAACCCGCGGTCGAGCGCCGGCACGATCTCGGCGCCGGGCAGCGGGTTCACCGCCGTGCCCA
>Ga0134123_10000912_pt1 | contig 19433 bp, 14 predicted proteins | sample KB303_FD_96460 | JGI IMG/M metagenome (GOLD analysis project Ga0134123, IMG submission 96460) | Terrestrial soil microbial communities without Nitrogen fertilizer from Kellogg Biological Station, Michigan, USA - KB3-0-3 | ecosystem: Environmental > Terrestrial > Soil > Unclassified ...
TCTTGATCTGCTCGCGCTTGAGGAAGCCCTCGAGCAGCTTGAGCGTGGTGAAGTGCGAGCCGTTGTACGGGCTGACGCCGATCGGCTTGTTCTTGAGCTGCTCGGGCTCATAAATGCGGGACTTCGGATCGGTGACGATAGCGAAGGTCGACATCGCCGAGCCGAGCGCGACGATCTTGGCCGGGCGGTGGCCGGAAGTGGCGGTCGATTCGACCGCGCGCTTCATCACTCCCCACTCGCACATGCGGAACTGGTCGCAGGCGCCTTTGTCGTAGAGCGCCTCCATGGTGCGGTCGAAGATGTTCGAGCGCAGCGCCTGGTGGTCCGAGTCGCGCTGCCCGGAGCCCGGCGTCTTGAGGATCTCGACGTCGAGGCCCTGATCGCGGAAGAAGCCTTCGTCGCGGGCGACTAGGAGCGGCAGATCGTGAACGGCGTTCATCATCGAAGCCTTGACCGGCTTCAGGGAACTGGTTGGCATCGCGTTCTCCTCCTCGAGGAAAGTACCAGACTACTTCGGTCGTCGTCTACGGCGGGCTCGCCGCCTGACGCCGGGCCCTGGCGGCCAGCGTGGCGTCGATCAGCCGCACCAGCCGGTCGGGGGCAATCGGCTTGGTTACGTATTCGTCGAATCCGGCTTCGCGCGCGCGGCGCCACGAGTCGGGCTGCTCGTAACCGGTCACGGCGATCAGCACCATCCGCTGGCGCTCGGGTGTCTGGCGCAGGGCGCTCGCGACCTCATAGCCGTCGCGGCCGGGGAGGCCGATGTCGATGATCGCGACGTCCGGTTTCAGCGTGGCAGCCGCGCGAATGCCGGCCTCGCCGTCGATCGCTTCGTAAACCCGATGGCCATCGAGCTGAAGGGCGGCGAGCATGGTGCTGCGGGCGTCGACGTTGTCCTCGACCAGGAGGATCCGATGACTGGCCTGCGGCGTCGGGATCGCTTGCCCTGCCGCCTGCGGCGCCTGCGCCTCGACGGTCGGCAGGCTCACGGTGAAGACCGAGCCTTGCCCGGGACCCGCGCTCGCCGCGAATGCCTTGCCGCCGTGCAGCTCGGCGAGGTGTTTCACCAGCGTCAGGCCGATACCGAGCCCGGCCTGCTTGCCGGCGCCTTCACCCTGGACGAACACGTCGAATACGCGGGAGACGAGCTCGGCCGACATCCCGATCCCGGTATCCCGCACGCGCAGCACCGCGGCGTTGCGATCGCGTCTCAGCGTCACGTCGATGCTGCCGCGCTCAGGGGTGTACTTGACTGCATTGCCGATCAGATTGGCCGCGATCTGCTCGATCCTCGCCTCGTCGGCGCGAACCCAGACTTCCGAGAGATCCAATCGCAGGTCGTGCCGATCGAGTCGCCCGGAAAGCCGCAGCTCGCTCAGCGCTTTCTCCACTGCGCGCGCGAAATTCAGCGGCTGACGGTTGAGGCTCACCTTGCCGCGCGTGACGCGGTTGACATCGAGCAGATCCTCGACGAGGCGTGTCATGTGATGCACCTGCCGCGCGACGACGGCGGCAGCGCCGAGCGCCGCGTCATTTTCCGGCGCGCTCTTGTGCAAGACGTGCGATGCGGCCGCCAGCGCGCCGAGCGGATTGCGCAGCTCATGGCCGAGCATGGCGAGAAACTCGTCCTTGGCGCGATCGTTCGCACGCAGCGCGGCTTCGCGCGAACGCGCGACGGCTGCGGCACGAGCGAGCTTGTCGCAGGCCGCGGCCATCTCCGGCCACCGAACCTTCGCGGACGCTTCGAGGCGCGTACCGCCGGCGAGTGCTTTGGCGACCGCCTCGACGGGCGCGACGGCCGACGCAATCCCTTTCGCCACAATCGACGCGAGGACGACCGGCACGGCGAGCGTGGCGAGGAGGAAAAGGCCGAGCAGCCACCCGCCATCGTCGGCGGAGGAAAGGGCGTCGGGTGCGAACCAGGCGGCGAAAGTCGCGATCAGGGCCGCGACGGCGAAACCGGCGAGTCCGAGGATGATCAGTTGCAGGCGAAGCGAGATCGGGGGCATGGCAACCTTCCTTGCGCGAGCCCCCCAGCTCGCGACCGGACCGATTCTAGACCACGGCGAACGCTTTGAGCAGCGCCCGGGCATATCCCGGCGCGGTCGGCTCGTGCATGAAGTAAGCGTGGATCTGTCGCCAGGATGTGGCGGCGAGGCGCTTCGCCCACGCCGCCAGGGCATCTTCGGAGTAGTCCTCGAGCCGCAGTCGGACGTAGCCCCAGGGGGCGGTCTCGACGAGCGGCGGCGGGGCATTGTCCTCGCGCTCCGAGAGGCACAGGGCCGCGCCGGCCGCCTTCAGTGCCGCGTAAACCTCATCGGCGAACCACGTGCCGTTGCGGAATTCGAACGCTGCACGGTGATCGGCGGGCAGGATCGCGAGGAACTCCTGCAGGCGCGGCAGATCCTTCTTGAGGAACGGCGGCAGCTGGAACAGCACCGGCCCGCGCTTCGCGCCGAGCGTTTCAAGATTGCGGTAAAGGAAGGCGACCGAATCGGCCGCGGTGTCGGCCTTGAGGCGGGAGAGGTGGGTGATGCGGCGCGACGCCTTGACGGAGAAGCGGAAGGTCTCCGGTGTAGCGCGCGCCCAGTTCTCCAGGGCCGCGGTTTTCGGCATCTGGTAGAAGGTGTTGTTGATTTCGACCGTCGGCAGCCGCTCGCCGTACCACGCGAGCATGCCCTCCGGTTTCATGTCCGCGGGATAAAACGTTCCCTTCCATTCCTTGAACGAGTACCCGCTCGCGCCTGCGAGCAATCGGGAAGCCGTCATGATTTCGTATTATGTGCGCCATGCCCGGCAAGGTCGTCGCTCACCTGCTCGCCGCCGACCCGGTTTCCGGCAAAGGCGGGCCATTGTTCGAGTACTGGCGCTAGGTGGCAAAGAGCAAGCTCAGCGAGTACTCGGCCAAACGGACCTTCACCGCCACGCCCGAGCCGGGGCCGGTGCCCGTCGAGGGACGCAACGGGCCGCTGCTGTTCGTCATCCAGCAGCATTCCGCGACGCGCCTGCACTACGATTTCCGCATCGAGTGCGACGGCGTTCTCATGTCGTGGGCGGTGCCGAAGGGACCGTCGCTCGATCCCGCCGACAAGCGCCTCGCGGTGCGTACCGAAGACCACCCGTTCGATTATGGCTCGTTCGAGGGCATCATCCCGGCAGGGCAATACGGCGCTGGCGAAGTGATCGTCTGGGATTGCGGCGTCTATTCGCCCGACGAAGACGAGGAAACCTGGTTTCACGACCGCGCCGCGGCCGAGCGGCTGGTGCGGCAGGGATTGGAGGACGGAAAGCTCAGCCTCCTGCTGCGCGGCGAGAAGGTGAAAGGCTCCTTCGCCCTGGTGCGCACCAAGGACGCCAAGACCTGGCTGCTGATCAAGCACAAGGACCGCTTCGTGGCGAAGGGCGACCTCACCGAGCGCGATCGCTCGGTGCTCTCGGGCGTCACCGTGGCAGAGATGACCGCCGTGCCGGTGCAGCGCATTCCCGCCGAGCGCCTCGTGCCCGGCGGCGAGAAGCGGCCGCTGCCCGAGAAGCTGCCGCCGATGCATGCCGAGATCGGCGACGCGGCTTTCAACAATCCCGACTGGATGTGGGAGCCGAAGCTCGATGGTTATCGCGCGCTCGCCTTCGTCGACGCGAAGGGCGTGAAGCTGCGCTCACGCAACGGCCTCGAGCTCGGCGAGGACTTTCCGCGGCTGGTCGCCGAGCTCGGCAAGCAGGACGTGAACGGCATGGTGCTCGACGGCGAGATCGTCGCCTTCGACGCCAGCGGCAAGCCGTCGTTCGGCGCGATGCAGAATCGCGGCGGCGCGACCGAGCGCGCGGTCTTCTATTGCTTCGACTTGCTGTATTTCGCCGGCGCCGATCTGCGCCAAGCGATCTATGCCGACCGGCGGCGCTACCTCTCGCAGTGCCTCCTGCCGTCGCCCCTGGTACAGCTCGTGCATGCCGAAGAGGATGGTCTGGCGTTGCACAAGGCGGCAATGGCGAGCGGATTCGAAGGCGTGATCGGCAAGCGGAAAAGCAGCACCTACGAGGCGGGCAAGCGCTCCAAGGCCTGGCTGAAGGTGAAGGCGATCAACAGCGCCGACTTCGTGGTCGGCGGCTACACGACGGGCAAGGGCTCGCGCGCCCCGCTGGGCGCGCTCCTGCTCGGCTACTGGCATGGCAGGAAGCTGCGCTTCGCCTCGCACGTCGGCTCCGGGTTCGACGACAGGAGCTTGTCGCGGACGAAGAAGCTGCTCGAGCCGCTGCAGCGCAAGACGAGCCCGTTCGCCGACCAGCCGGAGCTGAACGCGCCCACGACCTGGGTCGAGCCGAAGCTGGTGGCCGAGGTGAAGTTCCAGGGGTGGACCGACGACCATCATTTGCGGGCGCCGGTTTTCCTCCGCCTGAGGGACGACGTCGATGCGCGCGAGGTGAAGCGGGCCGCTCGCAGCGAATCGAAAAGCGAGTCGAAAGGCGACGAGATCCTGGAACAGCTGAACAACGCCAGGACCGCTTTCACGCTCGCGGTCGGCAAGGATCAGGTCAAGCTGACGCATCTCGACCGCGTCTACTGGCCCGCCGACCCGGCGCTGAAGCAGCCGCCGCTCACCAAGCGCGACCTGCTGCGCTATTTCGCGCAGGTGGCGCCTTTCATCCTGCCGCATCTCGCCGACCGGCCGTTGACGATGATCCGCATGCCCGACGGCATCGGCGGGCAGCGGTTTTTCCAGAAGCACTGGAAGCAGGAGCAGCCTGCGTTCGTCGAGACGATCACCGTCTTCTCCGGGTCCAAGGAGGAAAGCCACGACTACATCGTCTGCAACAACCTGCCGACGCTCCTGTGGCTCGCGCAGTCCGGGACGCTCGAGTTCCACATCTGGCATTCCCGCGCGAAGGCGGGCAGCGACGCGAAGAGCAAGAGTACCGACTACGCCAGCTCGGAGGCGGCGATGGATGCCTCGGTTCTCAACTATCCCGACTACGTCGTGTTCGACATCGACCCGTACATCTATTCCGGCAAGGAAGCCGCCGGCGACGAGCCGGAGCTCAACACGGTTGCCTTCGAAAAGGGCAAGGAGGTGGCGTTTTGGCTGCGCGAGCTGCTCCAGGGAATGAAGCTCGACGCCATCGTCAAGACCTCGGGCAAGACCGGCCTGCACGTCTTCGTGCCGATCAGGCGGACCATCGATTTCGACGCCGCGCGCGCGGTCTCCGAGCTCGTCGGCCGGCACCTCGTGCGGCAGCACCCGAAGGACGTCACGGTGGAGTGGAGCGTGCCCAAGCGCACCGGCAAGATCTTCATGGACTACAACATGAACGTGCGAGGCAAGACTCTCAACGTTGCCTATTCGCCGCGCGGGGCGCCTGGGGCCCCGGTCTCCATGCCCCTCAGCTGGGAGGAGCTCGCCGGCGCGCATCCCCTTGATTTCCGCATCACCAACGCCGCCGAGCGGCTTGCGAAAACTGGCGACCGCTGGCAGGACGCCCTGACCCGCAAGCAGGACCTGGAACAGGCCTTGCAACGTTCGAAGTCAAATTAGGGTATTCTTGTAAGCTATTGATTTAAAGAGGTGTCGCATGGCTGCACGATCGATTGCGTCGCTAACGATTTCCTTCGGCATGGTTTCCATCCCGGTGAAGCTCTTTTCGGCCACCGAGGCCAGCCGCGCCATCTCCTTCAACATGCTGCACAAGGCGTGCGGCTCGCGCGTCAAGCAGCAATACGTCTGCGTCAAGGAGGACGTGATCGTCCCGCGCGAGGAGATGGCCAAGGGCTACGAATTCGCCAAGGACCAGTATGTGATGTTCTCGCCGGAGGAACTGAAGGCGCTCGAAGAGACGGGCACGCATACCGCCGAGATCACCGAGTTCGTGCCGCTGAAGACGGTCGACCCGGTCTACTTCGACAAGGCGTACTACCTCGGGCCCGACAAGGGCGGCGCGAAGCCCTATGCGCTGCTCGCGCGTGCGCTGCGGGAATCCGGCCGGTGCGCGCTCGGCCGCTGGGCCGCGCGCGGCAAGCAGTACATCGTCATGATCCGGCCGGTCGAGGACCTGGTCGAGGGGCTGGTGATGCAGCAGCTGCTTCACGCCGGCGAAGTGCGGCCGATGCGGGAGATCGACATTCCCAAGACCGAGGTCAAGGCGGCGGAGCTGAAGCTCGCGCAGCAGCTGATCGAGCAGCAGGCGTCTGAAAAGTTCGATCCCGCGCAGTACAAGGACGACGTGCGCGAGCGGATCGAGGCCGCGGTGCAGAAGAAGGTCGAGGGCCAGGAGATCACGACCACCGAGCAGCCCGAGACCGGCGCCCAGGTGATCGACCTGATGGAAGCGCTGCGCGCCAGCCTGGAGAAGAAGCCGGCGAAGAAAGTCCAGACCGAGAAGCCCGCGGCACGGAAGGCCGCGAAGAAATAAGTGCAGCAATATGGCGTGCGCGAAGTCGAGAAGCTGCTTCGCCTGCCTCGCAGCACCATCCGCGCGCTGGTCGCCGCCGGGTTCGTTTCCCCCGCGCGCGGGCCGCGCAATGCCTGGCGATTCTCGTTCCAGGACCTGATCGCCCTGCGCACTGCGCAGGCGCTGGTTACCGCGAAGCTCCCGTCGCGCCGCATCCTGCGCGCGATCCGGGCGCTTCGGCGCCACCTGCCGAAAGCCATGCCGGTCTCCGGCCTGAGCATCGGTGCGATCGCCGACCGTGTGGTCGTCCGGGAAGGAGCAAGCCGCTGGCAAGCGGAGTCGGGGCAGTACCTCCTCAGCTTCGAGGGGGATCCGGCGGCCGGGTCGCTGAGCGTGTTCCAGGCGAGAGCGCAAACCAGCTGGTTCGACCAGGCGGAAGGCCTGGAAGAATCCGACAGCGTCGGCGCGATCGATGCCTACCGGCACGCCATCGCCGCCGATCCCGCGCACCTCGAGGCGCGCATCAATCTCGGCCGCCTGCTGCACAACACCGGGCGCCTGGCGCAAGCGGAGGGTGTCTACCGCGAGGCGATCGCCACCTGCGGCAATGATGCGCTCCTGCTCTTCAACTATGGCGCCCTGCTCGACGACATGAAGCGCAAGGAAGAGGCGCGTGAAGCCTACGAAGAAGCGCTGCGCCTCGATCCCGCGTTCGCTGACTGCTGCTACAACCTGGCGCTGCTGTGCGAAGAGCTTGGCCGGCAGCGCGAGGCGATCCGGCACATGGCGAAGTACCGGCGCCTGAGGCGCGACCAATAGCCGCCGCGGCCGTCCGCGGCATCGTCCTGCTGCTGGCATGCGTCGCTGCGCCGGCGGCACTCGCGCGCTGCATCGCGGTCGATGGCGATTCGCTGGTCTGCGATCGCAAGAAGATCCGCCTGAGCAACGTCTACGCGGCGGAGCTCAAGGAGCCGGGCGGGCAGGCGGCGAAGAAGAAGCTGCAGGAGCTGATCAAGGGGAAGGATGTGGTGCTGGTTCCGCACGGCACCGACAAGTACGGCCGCACGCTGGCCGAGGTCTACGTCGACGGCCGTCGCATCGAGCAATCCGACATCGGCCCCCGCGCCGGAAGAGGCAGCGGCGTGCGCATCCACGTCCGCAAGGCCAACTAGAAGGAGCGCCCCGCGCGCAGATAGACCTTGGTCTCGCCGGTCTGGTCGAGCCCCCGCGCTACGCCGGCGCGGAACTGCACGCCGAAGGCGTAGATCGCCTGGAGCTCTCCCATGAGCTCCAGGCCGATGCTGCGGTGGTAGTCCGGAGAGTCGCCGCGCTCCCAGGCCGCGCCGTGGTCATAGAAGAGGTTGAGCGACAGCCGGTTGAAGCCCAGCGGCGGCGTCATCGCGGTCCGGTCGATATCGGCGAGCGGCGTGCGCCATTCCGCGGTCAGCACTCGCGCCCGGTGACCGGTCAGCTCGGCATGGCCGCTCGTGTAGCCGCGGAGTGCGAACTCGCGCTCGTTGAGCACCGGCAGCAGGATGTACTCGTCGGACTGGCTGCCGCCCAGGCTGAAGGTTTGCGCATCCTTCGTGCCGTACGCCTCGTTCCAGCGCAGTGCGAAGACCGTGCTGCGAACGGGGAGGTACCCCCGCCAGTCGGCACGCACCACGTTGCCCGTGTAGTCGGCCTTGAGCTTGTCGGAAGTCTCGGCGAACAGGCGCAGCCACTGGCCCTGGCTCGGTCCCTCGGAGAGTCGCTGCCGGTGGCGCGTGTCCACGCCGCCGACCAGGCCGAGCACGCGTTCGCGCTTCAGGGACACGGATCCATCGTCGACCTCGCGTTCCTTCTCCTGCTCGACCGCACCGCCGAGCCCCCAGTAGAAGCGCTGCTGCACCGCGAGGTGGGTCCAGGTCGATACCCACTGGGCGTTTTCCTTGATGTTGTAGCGCCGGACCTTGTCGTCGGAGTCGGTCGCCTTGACCGTCATGGTGCGGTTGATCGCCAACCCGTGGCGGTAGTCGTAGACATAGGCAAAGCCGCCGAGGAGCTGGTGCTGCGTGAATTCGTACATCGGCGCGAGGGAGTATTGGTGCAAGCCGAGCGCGTCCTGGCCGAAAACCGCAGCGCCGAGGGCGAAAGTGCCGTCGGCGGCTGCGATCAGCGGCACCCAGGCGTGGGGGCGCAGCGATGACCAGGGCGAATAGGGTTGATCCCCGATCGCGACCGGCGTCTCGGCGCGTGCTTCAGGGGAGGCGGCGGGCGGCGCAGCCGCCCGCTGCTCGAGCGGTGCTTCCGGCATGCGGTAAAGACGCAGCGCATCGCCATCGGCCTCGACCGTCACGAGCAGAATCTCGCCGCTCACTGGCGCGCTCGCCTCGCGCACGCCGTTGATCGACTGCGTCCAGCGATGCACGGTGCGGCCGCCGCGCTCCACGGACCAGACGTTGTAGACCTTGCCGTAGTCCGCGATGAAGAAGACCTCGTCCGGCGAGGCGCCGAAGCGGGGCGAATGTTTGATCGCGGCATCGCTCAGCAGCACCGTCGGGGCGCCGGCACCGATGTCGAGCAGCGACCAGCGTCCGTCGCGCAGGCTGCTGATCACGACCACGCCGGCCTTCGCCGCGAGGCCGACGATCGACTCGCCCGGTGCGGCTCGGTACAGCGTGCGTTCTGGCTTCCCCGCGGAGTCCAGCATCACGACTTCGGCGGTGGCCCCGGACAGGCGCACGGCGACGATTCGCCCGTCTTCCAGGGGCGCGGCAAGGCGGTTACGGCCGCATTCGGTGAGGCGTTTGCGACTGCCGCGCGCATCGACGCGGTAGAGGTCGTAGTAAAGGTTGTAGTTCTCGCAGATCTCGAGCTCCGAGAGGAGAACGGCGTCCCCGCTCAGGGCGACGGCGCGCGTTTCATCCTCGGTGTCGCGCACAGATTCTGGCTTGCCGCCGAGGGCCTGCCGCATCAGCGTCGGCAGGGTGTAGCCGTCGCCGCGCACGTACCAGCGATCGCCCGCCGGGGAGAGGACGGGGCTGAAGAGGGTCCAGCCGCGAGCGAGGACCTCTCCCTCCTTTGCCGCAGCGGCGGCTGCGGGGCTGGTTGCGAAGCGCTCGCGCAGCCAGGCGTGATACTCGACCCAGAGTTCAGTCATCGTCCTGCCAGTGGCGGCCTGTGGATTGCTGTCCACCGGAAACCAGAAGAGCTTTCCACTGTAGCTTTCGATGAACTGGCTGATGGCGGCGTCGCCGTAGCGCTCGCGCAGGAAGGCGAAGAAGTAGCTGCCGTAGAGGTAGGCGCGGTTGAGCGGGAAGCCGCGCCCGTCGGCATTCACCTCGGCGAGCGAGCGCAAGCCGCGCGCCGCTTCCGCGCGCATCATGCCTTCGAACTGTGTATTGCCCAGCCGACCGTAGCCGAGCGCCGCGTCGGACTCGTTGTAGACGGCGAGGCCTTCGATGATCCAGGTCGGCTGGATCGCATTCGGAAAGCTCGGCCAGAGCCGGCCGAAGACATTGCGCAGCCCGAGCGGCAAGCCACGCGCCTTGTCCATGTGGACGATGTGCGTGAATTCGTGCGTCAGCACCATGTCCAGCCAGTCGCGGTTCTGCAGCAGCTCGCCGTCGTCGGGCGGGGTGAGGAAGATGCCGGAGTAGTTGAACGGCAGCGGCGTAGCAAACCCGTTCGACAAGTCGAAGCTGTCGAGCAGCAGGACGTGCGTGCGGCTGCGTGGCTCCCAGCCGAGCTGGTTGGTGATGCGCGGGTAGATCTTCTCCGCTGCCGCAGCGGTCAGGCGCGCGTCTTCGCGCCGCGCCTCGGAGAAATGGACCGAGAAGTGGTCGGTGTTGAGCGTCCGCCAGCGCAGGTTAGGGTTGGCGGACCAGAACGAGAACACCTGTGCCGCGGCCCCGAGGCTGCACGCGAGCAGGATCGAGCCGAAGAATGCTGCGAAACAGCGGCTAAACCCGAAGGCGGCCATGCGGATAGGATATTAGCCGTCGGATTTCACAGGAGGAGGTGAATATGCACCTCGCATCGAGGCGACGCTTGATCGCCGGCGCGGGCGCGGCAATCGCACTCGGGCATTTCTCTCGCGTCGGCGCGCAGGCGTTTCCGGCGCGCAACATGCGCGTCGTCATTCCCACCGGGCAGGGCGGCGGCGCCGAGCGCCTCGCACGCGTGTTCGACGATTTCTGGGGGCCGTTGCTGAAGACCAATTTCGAGTACGGCTTCTACGCCGGCGCCGCGGGCCAGGTCGGGTACGAGCTGTTCATCCACAAGCGCGAGCACGACGGCTACAACCTGCTGTTCGGCAACATGGGGCCGGAGATGATCATGTATGCACTGCGCAAGCCGAACTACCGGTTCCCGGAGGACTACCAGTACTTCTGCCGCACCGACGTCGACGACAGCATCATCTTCGTGCGCCAGAAGAGTCCGTTGCGCCGCCTCGAGGATCTCGCCGCCGAGGCGAAGAAGCGCAGCGTCAACGTCGCGGTCAGCCGCCTGCCGCACCCGGCGTCGATCGGCATGCTCGCGCTCGGCAAGGCGATCAACGGCCGCTTCAACCTCGTGCCCTACGGCGGCGGCAACCCGACGCAGATCGCGGTGCTGAACGGCGAGGTCGACTGCGGCGCGCTGCCGCTCGCGGGCGTGGTCTCGCTCGGCGACCAGCTGCGCATCCTCGGCGTGTTCAATGACGAGTTCAAGCTCGGCGGCTACACCGGCAACTCGCCGCCGGTGAACAAGGTGTTCGGCACGAGGATCCCGGATCTTTCCTCTTCGCGCGCGTGGGCGGTGCATAGCGACGTGATCCAGAAGTATCCGGATCGCTTCGCGCTGCTCGAGAAGACCGCGCGGCAGGTTTTCGAGATGCCTGCCTACAAGGAGGCGTACAAGAAGACCGGCGCGCCGGTAGAGACCATCCAGTACGGAGACCGCGCGCTGTGCACGCGCTATGCACAGGGGATGGTCGAGCTGGCCAACGAATATCGCTCCCTGCTGACGGCCAAGGGTGGAAAAGGAAAATAGCTCGGCGGGGGCCGATCTCCTCATCCCGGCGCTGGCGCTCGCGTTCGTCGTCTATTTCTTCGTCTCGACTGCGGAGCTCGCGTGGGAGGCGAAGGCGAACGCCATCGTCGTCGGCACCGTGCTCGTCCTCCTGACCATCGCGCAGGTCGTCCGCATCGTCCTCAGGGTGGCGCGCCGGCAGGCCGACCTCGGCATGACGGTCCTGTGGGAGCCTCGCGACGTCGCGTGGAAGCGGGTCGGCATGGTGGCGGTGACCGCGGTGTTCATCGCCGCGCTGCCCTGGCTCGGGCTGACCCTTTCCCTCTGGCTCGGGATGTTCGCCGCGCTGTGGGTCATGGGCCTGCGCCGCACGCGGATCCTCGTCATCCTGCCGCTCGCCACGGCCGGGTCGTGCTACGCGCTGTTCATCGCCGTGCTCGACGCGGGCTTTCCCCGCGGACCTCTCGAAGCGCTGCTCGGTAGCCTGCTTCGCCTCGGCGGCGCATGACCTGGCAATTCCTCGCCGACCAGTTCGCCACCCAGTTCGGCCTGTGGTGGGTGATCTGGCCCGGCATCCTGCTCGGCATCGTGGTCGGCATCCTGCCCGGCTTCAGCCCGCAGAACACGCTGATCATGCTGCTGCCGCTGACGCTCGCGGTGCCGGTCGAGCAGGCGTTCGCCTTCATGATCGCCCTGTACTGCGCGAACCATCTCGCGGGCGGCGTGCCCGCGATCCTGGTGCGCATTCCCGGCTCGGGCGGCGCCGCCGCAACCACGCTCGACGGCTACCCGATGGCGCGCAAGGGCCAGGCGCAGCAGGCGATCGTCCTCAGCTTCACCGCCTCGGTGTTCGGCGGCCTGATCACCACCCTCGCCACGCTCGCGCTGCTCCCCTGGCTGTCGCAGCTCGGCCTGTACCTCCGCTCGGTCGAGATGGTGGTGGTGATGCTGTTCGGGCTGACCCTCATCGCCGTGGTGGCGGCGAAGGACGCTCTCAAGGGGCTGATCGCAGGCTTCTTCGGGCTGATGATCGGCGCGATCGGCACCGACCACATCTACGACACGCCGCGCGCGACGTTCGGCTTCCTCGAGCTCTACGACGGCGTGCCCCTGGTCGCGGCGCTGATCGGCCTGTTCGCCATTTCCGAGGCGCTGGTGATGATCGAGGAGAAACTGATCGTCACCGAGGACGCGCGCGAACGCGCGATGCGCTCGACCTGGGCCGACACCTGGGAAGGCATCGCGCTCACCGGGCGCAAGTGGTGGCATATCACGTGGACGGCGTTCGTCGGCCTCTTCATCGGCATCGTCCCCGGCGCCGGCGCGAGCATCGCCGCCTTCGTCGCCTACCAGCAGTCGCGCATGTGGTCGAAGACGCCCGAGCTCTACGGCACCGGCATCCCGGAAGGCGTGATCGCGCCCGAGTCGGCCAATAACGGCGTGACCTCGGGGACGCTGGTGCCGATGATGGCGCTCGGCGTGCCGGGCGGCAGCACTGCCGCGGTGATGATGATCGTGCTGCAGTACCACGGCATGGTGATGGGGCCGCGGCTTTTCACCACCAATCCGGAGCTCGCCTACGGCGTGTTCGTCTCGATGGCGGTGGCGTACATCTTCATGATCTTTACCATCCTGCCGCTCGCGCGCTACATGGCGCGCATCGTCCTGATCGAGACGACCTACCTCGTGCCGGTCATCATCCTGGTGACGGCGGTGGCGGCGTTCGTCGAGCGCCAGTACCTGTTCGACATGGGCCTCGCGCTCATTTTCGGCATCATCGGCTACATCGCCCACAAGACCAACTACCACGTCACGGCGATGCTGATCGGCATCATCCTCGGGCCGCTGTTCGAGCAGTACCTGGTGCGCGCGCTGCGCCTCTCCGAGGGCAACCTGATGGTCCTGTTTTCCTCGCCGCTGGCGAACGTGCTCTGGGGATTCCTGGTGCTTTCGCTGGTGCTGCCGCTCGTGCGCGGGCGGATGCGGCGCGTCAGTCGATCCTGACGCCCACAGCCTTCACGATTTCGCCGTACTTCCGGTATTCGCTGTGCAGCAACGCGTCGAACTGCTCCGGCGTGGTGAGGTAGGGCTCGAGTCCGCCCAGGCGGCGGATCTGCTCGGGGTCTTGCAGCAGCTTCTTGATTTCCACGCGCAACCTGGCGAGCACCGCGTCGGACACGCCGGCAGGGGCGAAAAGCGCGAGCCACGGCGCGACCTCCAGGCCCGGGTAGACGTCGGTCAGCCGCGGTAGATCGGGAAAGACTGCCGAGCGCTCCTTGCCGGCGACGGCGAGGGCGCGCAGCTTGCCGGCGCGCACATGGCCAGACACCGAATTGCCGCCGAACATGGCGACGATCTCGCCGCCGAGCAACGCCGTGGTCGCCGGGCCGCCGCCCTTGAATGGCACGTGCAGCAGGTCGATTCCCGCGCGAGCCTTCAGCATCTCCATCACCAAGTGATGCTGGCTGCCGTTGCCGATCGAGGCATAGGCGAGCGGCGGGTTCGATTTGCGCGCGAGCTCGACGAATTCGCGCAGGGTCTTTGCCGGCAGCGCTGGGCTGACGACCAGCAGCATCTGCGTGTTGACCAGCGTCGCGACCGGCGCCAGATCCTTCAGGGTATCGAGCGGCATCCGGGCGTAGAGATGCGGGCCGATGACGATCTGGGCGTCGGCGCAAAGGAGCAGGGTGTAGCCGTCGGGCGTCGCCTTGGCCGCGAGCTCGGAAGCGAGATTGCCGTTCGAGCCGGGGCGATTGTCGACCACCAGCGGCTGTCCCAGGGCTTCGCCGAGCTTCGGCGCGACGAGGCGAGCGAGCGTATCGGTAGCGCCGCCCGGCGGATTCGGCACCAGCAGGCGAATCGGCCGCGACGGGTATTGCGCCGCCGCGGAAAGCGCGGCGAGCGAAAGGACGAGCAGCGCCGTTAGGCGGCGAGTCCCAGCCATTCGAGCAGCCAGCCGGCGGGGAAGGGAAGGTGCAGCATCATGTCGAACAGCCCGTAGAACGCGCCCCACACCGCTGCGGTAAGGACGATCGAGAAGAGCCAGCCTTCCTTGCCCTGCACCTTCAGGTAGACGAACACGAAAACGGCGACGGCGATCGGGAAGCCGAGCAGCACGATGAGCGCGAGGAAGCCGATCATCCACGCCCAGGGCAGCGCCGAGTTCGGCACGGGCTCCTCGGCAGCCTCCTTGGCGGCAAATGCCCAGGCCACTTCGATAGCGGCGAGGAAGAAAAGCGGAATGCCGATCGCCAGCGGGAACAGCGCCGCTTTCCATTGCCAGCCCTTCGCGGCGAAGACCGCGTAGGCGGCGGCCAGCATGATGCCGATGGCGAGCGCGAGCGTCGCCTTCTTAGCCATGTCGCTTCCGCCACCGCGTCTGGAAGAAGGGATAGACCACGACGGCGATCGCGACCGCGATCAGCACCATCACGACCGGCCGCGCCAGCCAGGCCGCTTCGTAGCGCGCCGTGGAAATGTAGAGATAGTTCTCGGCGATCTTGCCGAGCACGAGGCCGAGCACGAAAGGCGCGCGCGCCCACCCGGCGCGCACCATGAGGTAGCCGACGCCGCCGAAGACCAGAGTGACGAGCAGATCGGCGTAGTGGCTGTTCGAGGTGTAGCTGCCGATGAAGACCAGCACGAGGATGACGGGGATCAGCCTGTGGCCTTTCACCTCGGTAATGCTGGCCAGGCGATCGAGGAACAGGAAGCAGACCGCGACCGTGATGACGTTGGCGATGACGATGGTCCAGACCATCGAGTAGGTCACCGCCACGTGCTTGGTCAGCATGTCGGGGCCGGGGACGAGGCCGAGCAGGAGAAAGCCGCCCAGCAGGATCGCCATCGAGGTGCTGCCGGGCACGCCGAACGCCACCGTCGGGATCAGCGAGCCGCCCTCCTTGGAGTTGTTCGCCGCGCCGGGTCCAAGCACGCCGCGCACGTCGCCCTGGCCGAACTGCTTGCGCTCCTCGGGGGTCTTCGCGCTTTGCGCCGCATGGCCGTAGGCCATCCACTGCGCGACCGAACCGCCGAGGCCCGGCATGATGCCGATGAACGTGCCGATCAGGCTGCAGCGGATCGTCAGCCAGAAATGACGGTAGGTGTCCTTGACCCCTTCCCACGCCCCCTTGGCGACCTTGCCCGGCGGGGCATTGCCGGCGATCGAGTTGCCGCGCACGAAGAGATCGATGATCTCCGGAATGGCAAAGATCCCGACCAGCACCGGCACGAGGTCGAGTCCCTGCCAGAGATAGAGCGTGTCGAAGGTGAAGCGCGCGACGCCGGCCTGCGGATCCTGGCCGACCGTGGCGAGTAGCAGGCCGAGGCCCGCGGCGATGAAGCCGCGCACCATGCCGCGCGCGCCTTCGCCGCTGAGCGAAGCGATGAAGGCAAGGCCGACGATGGCGAGCATGAAGAGCTCAGGCGAGCCGAACGTCAGCACCAGCGGGCGGACCACCGGAATCGCCGCGGCCAGCGCGACGGCGCCGACGATGGCGCCGACCAGCGAGCTGGCGAGCGCCGCTCCGAGCGCGCGGCCGGCTTCTCCCTTCTTCGTCATCGCGTAGCCGTCGACAACCGTGGCGGCGCTGGTCGCTTCGCCCGGCAGGCCGAAGAGCACCGAGGTGATGTCGCCGGTCGTCGCCACTACCGCGTGCATGCCGAGGAGAAACGCGAAGGCTTCAACCGGCTGCATGGTGTAGATGAAGGGCAGCATCAGCGCCAGCGTGGTCGCGCCGCCGAGCCCCGGCAGGAGGCCGACCCAGAACCCCAGGCCGATGCCAAGCAGCATGAAGCCGAACGCCTTCCACTGCAGGACGAGGAGCAGCCCCTCCCAGAGCGCTTCCAGCACCTAGCTATTCACCGAATTTGATGTACTTGGCGAACTCGGCGACGAGGTCCTTCGGCTGGTTCATCACGTCGGCGAGGATCTTCTGCGCCTGGTCGCCGGGCATGTATTCGAGGTCGATCTTCGACTTTTTGCCCTCGGCGACGAGCTCGGGATCGTCGATCGTCCTGGCGAACGCCTCGCGCATCGCCTTGACGATCTCGGCCGGGGTCTTCGGCGGCATGACGTACGGCCGGGCGACGAGCTCGGGCGCCGAGCGCAGCGCCATGATCGCCTTTGCGCGCGGGTTGGGCGCGAAGCTCTCGTCCACCGGCAGCTTGTCGATCCCGGGCTCGGTGGAGCGCGCGCGGACGATCGGCCGGACCACGCCGCGCTCGATGAACGGTCGCAGCGAGGTGAAGGAGCCGGCGCGGCCGTCGACTTCCTTGCGCTCGACCGCGAGCATGATGTCGGCGCTGCTCGAGTAGCCGCTGACGATCTTCAGGTTGACGCCGACCAGGTCCTTCAGCAGCAGCGGAAAGTCGTGGGTGTTGGCGCCGGGGCCGGTCGAGCCGATGACGACCGTCTCCTTCGCCTTGCGCAGCTCCTCGAAGTTCTTGTACGGCAGGTCGGCGCGGATGGCGAGGATCGTGCTCTCGTTGGCCGCCGAGCCGATCCAGGCGAACTTGGTGATGTCGTACTTGACTCCGTCGACGCCGGTGAGCTGCGCGATCGGCAGGTTGCGGTTGAAGGTGCCAATGGTGAGGCCGTCAGGCTTCGCCACGTTGTAGACGTGGTTGGCGGCGATGACGCTGTTCGCGCCCGACATGTTCTGCACGATAACCGTCGGCCGGCCGGGAATGTGCTTCGGCAGGTGGCGCGCCAGCATGCGCGCGGTGGCGTCGTAGCCGCCGCCCGGCTTGTAGCCGACGATGATGGTGACCGTCTTGCCCGCAAACGACTGCGCCATGACCATCGGCGCTGCGGCGAGCCCGATCGCCGCGACCAGCAATTGCCTGCGCTTCATGACTTCCTCCTCGTTTTGGCGTGCACGTGACCATGATCGTGCCCGTGATCGTGGTCGTGCATCATCTCCTTGGGTACGTCGGGAAACAGTTCGCGCGAGCGGGGCGCGGCGTCGCCCACCCACTCGACGCCGCCGCGCTTGCGCGCCGCCTCGCGCAGGTCGTCGAACGTGAGCAGGGCGGGATTCTTCGCAACGTCGAGGCGTTGCGCGAGCCCGGCGAGAAGCAGCTTGCGCACCTGGCGGCCGTTCCAGCCGTTGCACAGCGCGGCGATCTCGGCGAGCTGCGCCGGATGGTCGAGCATCGGCCGCAACTGCGGCCAGTGCACCGCGAGCTCGGCGAGCGAGTCGCGCAGGATGTGGGCGATCGTCGCCGCATCGGGCAGCGCGAAGTGCATCACCAGGTCGGCGCGCGAAAGGAACGCCTCGTCGATCGCGTCGATGAAGTTGGTGGTGGTGACGAACAGCACCGACGGATGGTTTTTGGCCACCGCGTCGATACCCAGCATCACCGCGTCGGTCGCGCGATGCACGTCCACCGGGTTGGTCTCGAAGGAAGCGCTGGTGCGACGCACCGCGAAGCTCTCGACCTCGTCGATCAGCACCACGGTATGAGGCCGGCGCGCCGCGAGCTCGGGGATCGTGTCCTGGAGAAGGCGCATGATGTTGCGCTGGCTCTCGCCGAGCATGTCGCTCGGGAACGCGTGCGGGTTTATCTCGGCCAGCGTGGTCGCGCCTTCTTTGGCGAGGGCGAGCGCCGCGACCTGTGCCAGTCCCCGCGCGAGGGTGGTCTTGCCGGTGCCGGGCGGTCCCGCGAGGACGATCAGGCCGTGCGGCAGGCCGGCGAGCGTGCTGAGGCGTCGGCCGTGGCGCAGCGTGAGCAGCGCTTGCGCGAGCAGGCGTTCCTTGACGCCACCCGGAACGATGATCGCGTCCCAGTCCTTGTCGTGGTGCTCCGCGGGCAGAACGTGCAGCGACAGCACGCCGGGCGGCAGAGCGGGAGCGGATGTCGCCATCAGCGGGGCGTTTAACCTTCCGGCCGGCGATCGTCCGGCCAGTCGATCTGCGAGATTTCCTTCATGGAGAGGAGGGTGTCTTCCGCCTCTTCGAACAGGACCATCGGATCCATGAGCGCGCGCATGGTCTCGAGGATCGAGTCGAACATGTGCACGCGCACCAGCCGCGCCTGGTTCTTCGGGTCGTCGTTGAAATGCTGGTGCCAGAGGTAGTGGTCGACGACGATCAGGTCGCCCTTCTTCCAGCGGTGATGCTCGCCCTTGTCGGGCGCGGTGCCGAGGAAGCTGTGGCCATGACCCTCGACCACGTACAGCCATGCCTCGCCCGGATGCCGGTGCAGCGACTGCGTCTTGCCTGGAGCGAACTGGATCATCACCTGCGTGATGCCCGAGGCCTGGCTGCCGATCGCGCGGTCGACGAGGAATTTGGTACGCGTGCCGCGCGGCGTCGCGAGCAGGTCCTGCTCATCGTAAGGCGTGTGGATGCGGCCGCTGCGTCTCTTGTTCACTTCATTGAAGACGCGGCGCAGCCGTCGCGAGTACGCATCGTCGCCCTGCGGGCCTTCGGAAGAGGGCGGCCGGGGCGGCAGGCTGCGGAACTCCTCGTGGCCGCGGTCTTCGATGACGCACATGCCGAGCGTCCACAGCATCGGCTCCGAGGAGTAGCTCATGAAGCGCGCGGTCTTGCCGCCGTCGTTGCCGTGCCGGTGCCAGCTCCAGGCCGGGATATGAATCGCGTCCCAGGGCTTCCATTCGTAGCGCACGCCGTCGATCTCGCTCCAGCCCGATCCCGCGACGATGAAAAGTTGCGCGTCCCAGGAGTGGCGATGGATGGTGGTGATGGTTTGCGGGTCGATCTCGTGCACCAGCGCATCGAGGCAGCGGGTGGGCGAGTCGCCGTCCGCGCCCATGTAGACGCCGCTGCGCATGCCGCGTGCGGTCGGCTGCAGCTTTACGTCTTCCTGCTGCACCACGGTTCGCCGGTTCTTGCGCCATCCGTCGATGAACTCGGCGCGGCGCTTCTTCTGGATGTGGTAGTGCGTGACGGCGGTTGTGGTCTTCGAGGTGCTCATCGCCGTGTTTCCGTATGCGGAACCCTGTTCTGGCGCATGGGATTGATCATAGAATAGTTCACGGTGCGTTGCCTGCTTTTTGTCTTGCTCCTGATTGCGAGGACCGCGGTCGCGCA
>Ga0134123_10000914_pt1 | contig 19426 bp, 37 predicted proteins | sample KB303_FD_96460 | JGI IMG/M metagenome (GOLD analysis project Ga0134123, IMG submission 96460) | Terrestrial soil microbial communities without Nitrogen fertilizer from Kellogg Biological Station, Michigan, USA - KB3-0-3 | ecosystem: Environmental > Terrestrial > Soil > Unclassified ...
CACAGAGGCACGACGCGTCAAATCATAATTCGGGAGGGCGCCGGTGGAACTGAGGTGGGCCAGGTTGTGGTCGATCCGTATCTTGCCGGGTGGGGTGCCGCTCCATCCTATCTTGCGCCAGCGAGTGCGACCTACGTGGGTAAAGAGGGTGGAGGCGTGGTCGAAGGAGACGGTGAGGGGGGAGCCGGACTCTAAACGGAAGTTGTACTTCTGGTCCTGGTAGCGGCCTGTCCACGTATTTTCCAAGATGCTCTCCACCTTCACGATGTTCTGGGCGGCATAGAAGGAGAGGACGTAGATGGGGTGGAGGCTGGCGGTGGAGGAATTGCCGGTAACAGGAGACGACATGGTGGTGCCGTTCCAGGTCCAGCCGAAGTCATAGAGCGTAGTCGAGGTGCAGTCCTGGACCTCTACCGTAGTCACTACCGGCCCTTTCCGCCAGTAATTGGGGCCGCATTCCGGGTCGCCTGCTGGGTCTGGCAATGCCGATAGCATATCCTGTGCTCTCACTCTCACGCTATAGATGTGAAAGTCGTCCACGTAGATGTAGGCAGGGTTGGGGGTGAGGCCGTCGGAGTAGAGATTAACGCTCCACTCATCGTCGGCGCACCAGGAGTTGTAGGCGCAGTTGTTGTAGCTGGTTTTAATGCTCGTAAAATTGAATATCTGGGTGCCGTCCTGCCAGATAGTCAGCTGGCCGCCGAATGCGTTGGACTGGGAGAGGTAGGCTTCCAGGTGGACCCAAGAGCCGACAGGAAGCTCCTTAATCGCTTGGGTATAGGCTTTGCGGCTGACGGGGTCGCCTGAGTGGGGGCCTGCACCGGTGAATCCGCCATCCCCCCATATCATCTGCAAATACCAGTGAGCCGGGTCGTCGTCGTTGATGTGGAGCGCCCAGATCGGGTCGATGCGGCTGATGCCGTCGGCGGTTTTGAACTGGAATAGGTTGACGAAGTGGCCGTTGACCGGATTCCCAGTAAGCACATAGCGCTGGGGGATGTTGATCCAGACCGAGTAGTAGCCCTTCTGCATAGCGCGCGGCTCCAGCCAGCGGAACATACGTTCGCCGGATGTGGGGGTATTGGGAGTGGAGATTTGCAGCTTGAGCGACTTGGTGCCGGAGTGGACCGGGATGCTGACTACCGTGGTGGACGCGATGCCGCTAGGCTCGGTGTTGCCGCCGTTTGAGCCGGAGCAGGACTCAGGGGGGCCGGCGTTGAAGGTGCCGGGGGAGCAGAAGTCGGAGATGGTGCCATTTTCGAAGCTGGTGTTGAAGCTGGAGCCTAAGACGCCGATCTCCATTTGAGCCGCCCAGTTGCCGCTGTTGAACGCTAACATTTGGGCCTGGGAGAGCGGAGTGTTGGAGCACGTGGCGTTCTGGAACGTTACGGTGTGGGAGGAACCGGATGCAGGGTTGGCGGTGAAGCTGGTGTTGAGCGTAATGATGGCGAACTTCGCGTTGCCAGACGCATACCGGGTCTTTACGTCGGCCTGCCAGCTATTGGTGGCGACCAAGGTGCCATCGATGAGCGGGCGCGGGCATTGGGCGATGTTCTCGGCATCGGCGAATACGCGGCCAAACTCGGTGGGGCGCGTGGACTGGGTGGCGCCGTCTACTTCATAGAGCACCAGGCTGTTGATAGCGGGTAAGGAGAAGGGGAATAGCAGAAGGGGCAAAAAGCTGCGGGCATAAGTGACCAGGGTCATATAGTCCAGCTTACCTCGCGCCCTGCAATCTTACGCCCGCAATCGCATGAGAATACAGCTTGCCACAACGTTAGTTGGATTATAGACCATCGAAGGGGTCGGAGGGGTGGTGGCGGTCGCCGGGGTAGGATACTTCCACCGGATCAGCTATCGAGGAGGTAGGGGGGATGAGGCCGCGCGAGTCCAGGTCGAGGCGGTAGAGCTTCACTAGTTCCTCCAGCGCCACAGCCCCACGGCGGACGTAGCGGGCCAAGATGAGGAGAGCGCGGGCGAAGGCAAGCATCAGACTGCTACCTCGGTCCACGGCAGCGTCTGGCCGTCTTCACCGTAGGTCCATAATGCAACTTGGTCCGTGGGGCGGATGTCGACGTGGAGATAGTTGCGGCGGTCGTCCACTCCAAACCCCTTGAATACCGTCACCTTTTGGGCTTCCCTATATAGCTCTCTCGCGGTCATCCCTCTTACCCGGATGTCGGCAGCTAACCCCTTGGCGTGCATGGAGCCTGGGCGGGCAATAGAGAGGGGATGCTGGGGGCAGCGGTAGGCGGAGTTGACGGCTATGGGGCGGTCGACAATGAGCCGCAACTGCTCCAGGGCGTCCACGAGTTCCTGGGTAGCGCCGAGTTTGTTACAGGGGGCGAAAGTGGAGACGCCGTTGGTATCCACGGTGCGGACGGTGTGGTGGCAGCACAACTCGGCGTCGGAGAAGTGGGGGCTACTCGCCATCCGCCGCCAACGGTTCGTAGATGAAGACAGACTTCAGCGGCTTACCTGTCACAAGAACAGAGCCGTCCGGTAGCCGCTCGCAGATCACGCAATCGTTCTCATAGCGAGTAATAGACTCATCCAGCAGGAATGCACTAAAGCCACTCGTATCAAGCATCAGTTGCCTCCGCCGCCAGCTCGATCTCAGGGTGGTCGGGGCGCTTCTTCTTCATGCGCTCGATCTCGTCGAGCACGGATTCCACGCCGTTGAAGTTGTTCACCTGGACCTGGACTTGGGATTCCTTGGAGTCGATCACCCCCATGGACTTGAAGATGATCTTCTGGGCCTCTATACTGCCGGGTTGCATGGTGGACCCGGTGCCGGAGCAGGTGGGGCAGTCACGCACCATCTCCTTCATCACCACTTTGTCCTGATCGTTGGTCTGGGGCGGAAAATAGAGTCTGCCGCGCCCGCCGCAGGATTGGCAGGCGACCGGGGGCGGCATGGCTTCGGCGATCACCCTCTGAGACGCGGCAGGGCCAGCCCGAAAGTAGTTGTGCACTACCTGGTGCTTATAGAACCGCTCCATAACCCCCACCAGCACGAGCGGGGTGATGCCGTGTTTGCGGGCCACCTGGTAGACGTTTTGCTTCTGGCGGGGATTACAGAGGTCGTTGAGGAATGCCACGATCTGGGGGCTATCGTCGAACATCAGCTGCTGGCGGATGTCGTCGGATAAGGACCGGATGTAGGCATCCTTGAGGGCTTCCACTTCCTTGGTTTCGGCTATATAGCGGTCGAGGGGCTTGGTGCGGCCATTATCGTCGAGCAGCATGTCGAGGCGCTCGATGGCGGGGATGTGGGGCACAAAAGAATTGTAGCATTCGTTGTATTATGGTTACGGTCGCAAAAAGGTGACGTACTGGTTGCGGCAATTAGCCAGAACATAAAAAGTTGCCGGGAGACCGCTGGGGACGAAAACTCTGTGCGTAAAACGTCGGCTATACAGAAGGACGTAGGTCCAGGAACCGTGCCGACTAGTAAGTTCCCGGAAGTCGAGATGATTAAGGCTGCAATAAACGCCGTCGGCTGTTGTCAGCACCGTGAAGGTCGTATATCCCACAAGGGCGGCACAGAACGGGTCGAGTCATTTCGGTAAAGGTTGCACCTCAACCTGCGGCCACCTACCTTTTAGTCGCTTTCATCGGCAGTTTGGAGTGCTTGGTGGAGGCAAAATCATGTAGCGTCTTTTTGGGGAGAGACGCCAAGCCTTTGTTTTTGGAGTAGAGTTTGCCGGGAGCGTGTTCGGCTACGGCAAATAAGCGTTGTTGAGCTTGGGATTTAGCGGGCATACCCGAGTATTATATGCCCGCTTTCCCAGCAAGGGTACAACCGGTTACAGGATACCAGCTTTAAGCAGGCGGGGGAACTTCGGCCACGGCAGCTCCCAGGGCGGCGGCAGATGCTTGGAAGCGGGCGGTGACGGCGGCGATCGCGTCGTTGGCGGCCTGGATCGAACCGGCGTCGGCGGCGTCGTCGGCGGCTAGGGCGTCGGCTACGGCTTTTTGCAGAGATGCCGAGAAGCCTTTGATCAGGGCAACGGCACCGGCTTCGGTAGTCTCGGTAGAGGATACTTGGTCGGTAAGGGTCGAGATGGCTTGGTTGAGTGCAGTGAAATCGTTTGCGGGCATGGTGGTGCTCCTTTGTGTGAGTTATTGTTCGGATTCTACCAAGGCTTTGAGGGCATCACTAGACGCCTTCAGCCGGGTGGTTGATTCTAATATTTTCTGGGCAGCGGCGTCGATCTGGGGCTGGTCGTCACCCCCTCCGCCTCCGGGTGGCACTGCCAGGATGGATTTGATGATGGTAACATCAGCCTGCAATAGATCGAGCTTCCTCAGGATCTGGCGATGACTGGAGCCAATGATGTTGGCGATCAGCTCATCCAGGCGCTGAAACAGGTTGGGCGGCAGCTTGTCGGGCTTTTTCACCAGTATCCTCACCCTCACTGGGGGTCAGACTATAGTAGCGGATTATCTATGGACAAACCATGTGCCGCCACCCACGAGCCACACCAGCCAGATCGTCAGGACAATGAGCAATAGGATGAGGACGATGTTTTTGGCCGGCTGTGGCAGGGGGAGCAGGGTCCAGATCCAGTAGACGATGGCCACCACAACGGCGAATATCAGGATGGAGATCACGGTGAAGGGCATTTGGCCTCCCTGTTTAGTCTACAATAGCGCTAGGCCGCTACAATGCACCCCACATCCTCCCCCGCCAAATGCTGAATGAAATGAGCAGTATATTCGCACAAGTTCTGGTGTTTCTGAATTCGACCGGGATTATCGTGGTGGCCTATTTCATGGGCAGGCTGGTGCAGCGGCTGAAGCATGTGGAGGATGACATGGAGGAAGTCAGGGGCCACAATACCCAGGTGGCGCTGGCGCAGTTGAAGATCCAGATGGGGGACGCGCTCGGGAGGCTGGACCGGCTGCATACCGGAGTGCACGATCTGCGTAATGAAATGATGCGGTTTATGGGAAAGGTAGTGGACTAAGGCTTAGTAGGGTGGTCGGCGGGCTTGATCACCGTTTCCTCCACCTTGGTCACTACGGTAGTGGAGGGCGGCAGCTTTTCGGTCGTTTCCACCGTGGTCACGGTTTTGACGGCGGGGAGCGGGTGCTGGGCGAGAAACATCAGCATCGACATGAGCCCGTTGCCGGCAAACATCATCCCCACCATGATGTAGAACTTGGGGGTGTAGATGTTGAAGTCCTTCCCGTCTACCATGTTGATTACGACGCCGCCGGTGACTGCGTTGGCCCCTCCACCGATAAAGCCCGCAAATACGCCGTAGACCCAGTTGCTCCAGTCAAGTGTGAGGGGCTTCATGGCCGTGCTTTATAGTACGCGGTTTAGAGCGGGGGGCGCAATGGCAGCGGGCCGGTGAGGACGGGGGTGGATTTGCCGTAGACGGCGGTGAGCATGATACTACGGCAGCGGCGGTCGGACCCCGTCGGTACCACCAAGTCGAGCTGGCTGTCGGCGGAGACTACTGAATTGAGGAATGGCGACGGATCAGGAGTGCCGAGCGAGAACAATCCTGGCAGTGCGTCCGATCCAGTATGTGCCAACGCCATCCCCACCTGCCATGCGGGGGTAGCGGCTATCGTACCTCCTGTTACGAGCACGAGGGCAGCCCCGGTGAGGATGCGGCTGGTGTTGACGGTAACGTTGCGCCAGTTGAGGTTGGAGGTACGGCGGATGATGGCCGCTGAAATCTCCGGTAACTGCGTTTGAAAGTGGTGGGCGTTGGCCAGCTGGATCACCTCGCCGACGGAGATTTGGGTGGTGATGGGGGAGCACACGGTCGCCTGCACGAGCTGGAGGCCGGGGATGCGCTTGCCGGTGAGCGCGTAGAGGGCCTGGGCGCCCTGGCCGGAGAAGCTGACGGTGATGGTGGCGGGCGGCGGGAGGGGGTCTTGGGGAGGGGCGCCCAGGCTCACCTTATATAGGGGGGTGTCGTAGACGGGAGGCGCATCGAGCATGGCGTGGTAGAAGCCAGTCGCCGTACTGCCGCAGACGTAGCGGATGTTATTGGATTCGCAGGTAAACTCGTCACGGTTCTGGAGGAGGAGAAGGCTGAGGAGGAGAAGGAGGATCACTCTGCTATTGTACGGCTACCGGCAGTCAGCGCCTCCCGCTCCTTACGCAGGCGGGTGAGTTGACGCTGCATTGCCACACATTCACGGCAGTCATCTGATTTGCCGTATTCCATCCAGTGAGTACGTATACTTCGGTGTTCGGTGCGCCACGCCTCCAGCGTTGCGATGCGGGCGCCCAAGGCTTGGACGAGCAGGACACCGGTCAGCTCGCCAATATTGTGCTCCATCCCCTTGCTCTGCGCGATCCATACTCCGAGATCGACAAGAAACCTAGTTGCGATCTCCCGCGCTTTATCAGCTAACATAGTTTCTCCCGTTCACGTTTCAGGCGGATGAGGTCGCGTTGCTCGTATTGGGCATCGCATTCATACGGTCCATGCCTAAATCGTTTAGTTGATTCCTCAAAGTAAAGGCGGACTTCGTGAGCACAACTGTCACAGTGTTCCCGCGCACACGCCTCCAGCGTCTCGATGCGCTGATCGGTGAAGTCAGCGGCAATGCTGTTGATTACCACGGCATGCATGTACTCCACCGGAAACCCAGTGGCGCGTTTCAGGCTCTCCCGCACGATCTCCCGCGCTCTCCCGGCGGTCACCATGCGGCGTTCTTTCTGGCAATCTTGAGCAGCCGTTCGCGGTCAGATTTTCTTAACTTTCGCCAAAAAGACGCGTGAAATCGTGACAATGATTTCTGTCCATCCCGCCGAACGGTCAGGTATTGCGGATCGCGCGGAGTCCCCATGAGCATTCCCATCGGCTCTCCAGGAAACTTCCGCATCCCTTCCTCGGTCAAGATTAGGCTGTCACCCTTTTTCATTCTATTCCGCGCTCTCTCGGCGGTGAGTGGGTTAGTCATGTCCACACGCCCGTATTCCACCAAGAATGAATCCCAGTAAAATGAAGAACAGAACCAGCGCGAATACTCCATAATCAGACCCACGCAAAATCGGGTATTTCTCAGGCATCTTTGCCTCCCTCCTCGGCCTCTATCTTTCGGTACGGAAAATCCTTCACTAATTGACGTTGCTGCGCGAGTAGCGCCTGGTAGCAACGCTCACAAAATGCACGGTCTCCAAGAATAATGAACATCGGTTCATGGCAACTTGAGCACATCATTGCCTCCCTCCCCGGTGGCGTCTCGGTGCTGTACCATTTTTGCGGTTAGTGATTTAAGTGCGCCAGATAAAGCAGAGTCAATTTCATCTGCTACCCACAGCAGCGTCTTCTTCCGCTCTGTCGCACGGGCTTGGTCACGGACGGAGCGGATGGAGCCATAAATACGATTGCAATGCACACAGTCCGCCTCCTCGCATCCACAAGCTACCAGCATCCGAACTAAATGGCGCAGCCCCTCATCGCTCAGATCCGGCTGCGGGGTGGGTGTTGTGCAATCTGTCAACATTTGAATTCTATCTCCGATGTTCTTAAGTCTGCCCCACGGCTCAAGCGTATGTACCAGAGCTATTTCGTCTTCATGTTTCAATTCGGATCGTTTCCTGCGCGGGGTGGGTGCATCAGTCATTTCACCTTGCTCCCATCGACGATTGCGCGGGCGGCGGCAATCGTCATAACAAACGGCAGTTGCTTCATCACCCATCCTGATTCATGGTCATGAGACGTGTCGCGTATAAGAATCCCCGCGTCCATGTAATCTAGGAGCCGCGAAAGTACCTCTACAGCCGGGTGCTCGTCAGCCATTCTTCCCCTCCCTCTCGCGCACGCGCTTGAGCCAGTCATTGGCTAACGTATCCCATGCTGGCCAATGTGGTTTTCCGGTTCGTTGTTCAATCAGCTTCGCCGCCTGTTCGAGATCCGCCCGCAGCCGCCTGACTTCGGCAACCAGAGCAGGTAGATCGGTGCGGGCAGCAAAGATAAAATCGCGATCAAACTTTGGTAGCGAGTAGACGGCTTCCATCATTGACTTCAAGTGGCGCGCCGCAGTAGCCTTCTCGCAATACTCCTCCACCCGCTTCAACTCGTCTTCGGGGAGTGGTGTGTCAGGCATCGCGCTTGTACTCTCCACAATAAGTATCAGGTCTGGAGATGGCCAACGGCTAACAGCGTTAGCTGCTCCGAACGATCCGATGGCTACCACCTGCGGCGGAAACCGATGGCACTCACCTTCGCCAGCGTTTACCTTTACCCAAAACGTACAGGTCGAGCATTGTGTATCAGGCATCGCGCCTCCTCAATCCACACTCTGAACAAAACGGTGTCCATTGCTCAGATGTGATCTCGCAATTACAGTAATCAGTTGCGTGCTGCTCCCTGCCTCTCTGGATGGCGGCGAGAAGTCTACGTTTGGCATCGGCCTCGATTTCGTAGATGTCGATATCCTCGTCGCGCACCATTGCTCCGATAGCGGATGCCTGCTGCCGTGCGTACTCCTCATCCGACTTGCAGCGCGAACGCGAAGTGGGATTGTATTTTCATTTGCGTCTCCTCCAGGAATTTGCGGGCGTCATCGACTGCGACACTTAGCAGGCCCACGCTTGACTCGCTGGCCATGCCTGCAAACGTCTCGATCAGCCGCCGCGCTTTGGCCAGTTCCTCATTCATCTTCACGACGGCGCGGGCAAGCAGTATCACCGTACCGTTATCGTAGCGGCCGGCGAGTGCTTCCTCGGCGCGTTTGACGATCTCGGTGTGCGGGCTCATTTGGATTTGGGCAGAAACGCCGCGAGCGACAAAGGGAGGGCGGGCTTGGGCGGCTGGTGCATGCGCAGCCGGCGGTATTCGGGGTCGTTCACCGCCCACTGATCCACGGCGTTCTCGTAGTTGTAGAGGAGAGTATTCAGCAGGGAGTCGACCCACTGAAACTCGAAGGTTAGGGCGGCGACTTCGGCGGCATGGAGCGGCCCCTGCCAGCGGTCGCGCCAATTGGCCTCGATGGCGAGCTGTTCCTTGATGGCGACCAGGCGCGGCTGAAGAATGGTGCGGATGGCGGAGATTTGCTCGCGGTCGGCGGCGGGTACGTGGGTGTTGGCCATAATTAGCGGGCCTCCTTTTCGTCTGTGAATATATCGGCATCGGGAAGCGCAATCCCCATCTCCACCAGGCGCTGGTAGGTGAATTTGACGCCGTCTACGAAGCCGTTGGCGTAAGGCGCGATATCGCCGTTTACTTCCGGGGCCTTCTGATGCCATTCGATCACGATATTGCGCAGCTGGCGGATGTGGGACTGGGCCATGGGCTCCTTTGGATTCGGTTTAAATGTAACATAGACTGCGGCGGCGGTCAACGGCCAATTCTATCACGTGCCATCTGGCAGTAGGCGGCGTTGAGTTCGATGCCGATAAACCCGCGACCATAGCGGGCAGCCACCACTCCCACGGTGCCGGAGCCACAGAAGGGATCGAGTACCAGATCGCCGGGTCGGGAGCCGGCCAGGATACAGGGCTCGACTAGCTTTTCCGGAAACACAGCGAAGTGGGCGCCTTTGAAGGGCTGCGGGGTTACAGTCCAGACGGTGCGGCGGTTGCGCCAATCTTCCACGGCCCTAAATGCGTTGCGCCCCGCAAGGGCCTCCGTCTTGCCGTTGAAACCGCCGCGGGCTACTGATGGGCGTATTTTCCCGCCGTTGCGGTCATGTCCATTACCGCGTGCGTCAACCTGTCCCGGCGCGTATGGTTTACGCGGATCCCCACAGACGGCTGGCTCTTTAATCGCCTCATGGTCGTAGTAATACCGCTCGCTCTTCGCCAGCAGGAAAAGGTATTCGTGTGCTTTGGTTGGCCGGTCTGTGACGCTCTCGGGCATCGGGTTCGGTTTGGACCAGATGATGTCCGAGCGCAGATACCAGCCATCGGCTTGTAATGCGAAGGCTACGCGCCAGGGGATGCCGACGAGGTCTTTCTCTTTGAGCCCGTTCCATCCACGTTCTTTAGAATTAACGGCTGGCTTGCCGTTCAGTTTTTCGCGACCGTGTACGGCCTGCCCGGGTCCCATCTGCGTGCGGAAATTGTTGTAACTATCTCCCAAATTCAGCCATAGCGTCCCGTCCTTCCGCAGCACGCGCCCGACTTCGCGGAACACCTCCACCAAGCGCTCCACGTATTCGTCTGGAGTCTTCTCAAGCCCCAACTGACCAGCGACGCCGTAGTCCCGCAGCCCCCAATATGGAGGGCTGGTGACCGAACATTGCACGGATTCAGCGGGCAGCAGCCGCAACTCCTCCAGGGCATCGCCTTGCCAGATAGGCATGTGAGGTTTAAATGTAACACGAATCCCCTTCTAATTTTTTTAGAGGTCTATGGGGTCAAGGCCGCCCCCCACGCCCGGCACCCTACCCCCTTGGACAATTCACCCCCTTGGCCGGCATCAGCTGGTGCCTGGCCGCAGCATCATATTTAGTATTCCAAGATAATCCTTATTATCTGGAGTCGGGGAATGTAGTTGTTTCGTAGTTTGTTCGCCTAGTACTAGTAGTACTAGTACTCTACTGATGTTTCACGTGAAACATGTGTGTCCACGAACGCATGTCCACGAACGCAGGCATCTGGTTCCTTCAGTCAGGTACTATGAGTACTAGTACTAGTAGATAGTCTGAATCTCAAAAGTACTAAGTAGTGATAACAAACCAAATATAGGCAATAATAATAATTGATATGCGGCGCGAACTAGGGTAGGATCGGGTTGTGAGCACGAAATTACAGGATAATTTGACGAATGCGCAGACAGGAGATAGACAGATGACACCGGGCACAAAGCAGACCGTGGCGAAAGACGGCACGGTATTTGCCGCCAGGTGGATCGACGAAAGCCAGATGGAGTACTGGATCTATCGCAATGGCGAGCGCGGCGGAGGATGTGTCGGCAATTGCACGATGTCGCTACAGCGCTATATGGCCGGCGTAGTAGCGGATTATGATGGCTGCACGGCGGAGGTCGCATGACGCATTCCCCACTCACTCCACATGGTCGCGAATGCGTTCTGAGTACCATCGCCCATTTGCGCTTGTGCCAGAAAGCACGTGCATCTGGTTACCCGGTCAGCTACACCACCGATCCGACCTGGCTAGTCCACATGGCGATAAACCGTCGTGCGGGATGGCCTGACGATCCAAGCGAAATCAGAGGGTCTGCTATGCCGATTAGCACGCGCATTCGCGGCACGCTGATCCGTTCCAGCCGCTACCCGCCTAAAGCTGCCGGCAGCCGATACAGCCACCTACGGCTGATCGCGCGCCGCGTAAATGAGTACAGGTGCATTGTGCGGCTAACCGAATTAGGCGAGTGGCGAAAGCTGCTGACTAGGCGTATACCGGAGCGGATTACGACGCCGGCAGATGAGTCGTAAGTATAAGTATTAGTAATAGTATATGCCGCACGTGCGCGCGCGTAAGTGAGAGAGAAATGAGACGAAATCTATGAGTGCATTGCAGCTGCCGACACCTGCTATCCCTACTCTGGAATCCTGCGCCCAATCCCTACTTGATTCCTACCGCTCTACTGAGACCAGGTATAGGTATCGTATGGCCATAGACGCGTTCCTGGGCAGCCGTCAGCCGTTGACGCGTGCCGGCGTAATTGCGTTCCTATACCCCATTCAGTGCAAGAGCTGGGCTCGCGCATCCATCCACGTGGCTGCTTTAAAAGCGCTGGCTAAAGAGTGCCGGTTGCAGGGGGTGATCGACGATCGCGCCTATGAGGGCGTCATGCAATACCCCCTCCCTCGGCGACCCAAGGGGCAGCGTGCGGGGAATTGGTTGCCGCTAGACCAAGTGAAGCGGCTACTCGAAGCTCCCGACACCCATACGCTCAAGGGCAAACGCGACCGGGCACTGCTGTGTGCGTTAGTATCAACCGGCCTACGTGGGCAGGAAGTAGCTGGCCTCACGTGGGCGCATTATCAGCAAAGGGATGATCGCATGTGTTTTGTTGATGTTATGGGGAAAGGCGGGAGGCTGCGCACAGTCCCTATCCCCACCTGGGCAGCCAAGGCAATCGACAATTGGCACGCTACCGCCTCTAGGACGAAGCGATATGGCCATTGGATGTTTGGGGTAGGCTACTACCGGGTTCACCAATTGGTGGCCGAATACGCCGCGGCAATAGGGGTCAGGCTTGCTCCCCATGACCTACGCCGCACTATGGCCAAGCTGCTGAGGGCGAATGGGGCTGAACTGGAGCAGATACAGGGGATGCTGGGTCATCAGAGCTTAATCAATACCCAGCTGTATCTGGGGGGTGTGCTGGAGTTGAGGCGGGGGAGAGCGGCTGTCGACGGCATAGATATCAAGCTGAGCGAAGTCGAAATCGAAATCGAGGAGGATCACAATGAACAGATTAGCGTTGCTGATGCTGCTGACGGCTGCAACTAGAGCGGACACGCTGGACATCGCCTCCATCGGCCAAGGCACCTACCACGCCTACAGCTGCCCATCGTTCGACGGCTGCCAGGCGCTATTCCCGCTGCCCGATCCCCCCCTCCCCCCATTGCGCTACCATCCCGACTATCCCCTAGGCACGCTAGCCGGTCAGTATTACGCGCCATTAGCGGAGTCGCCGGACGCACACTGGGCCGCCTATCTGCTGGCGGGGGATGGGGACGCGTGGATAGTGAGGTGGCATGAGGATGAATGGTCGCGCGGCTTCGGGTTCCCCAGCGATTCCCAGGTGCTGCTGTATGAGATCAACGACCTCGGCATGTACTACGGCACGTTGCAAACGGTAGCCTACCCAGTATTTACGAGCGAGATAGACGAAGGGTGGTTATGGAGCGTGGCGACTGACGACGATGTGACCGGGAGATTCCTAATTAACGTCAACAGCAGCGGCAATCTGCTGTCATGGCGGGAGGATGAGCAAGGGGAGCGCGTGTGGGAGCTGTTGAGCAACGGGGGTGATCCGTTTGCCCCTAGTAGGACGCAGCACATACCGGAGCCGGCGGAGTGGGTGCTGGTGCTGACTACGGTGGGGCTGCTGGTGGTGGGTGTGGTGAAGGCAAGGACAGATAAAGCGAAAGGTGATAGAGGACAATGACAACAGCAAACGTTTACACAATGGACACAATCAGCGCGTTCTGCGAAGAGCGCGATCAAGGCGGTATGGTGGAAGTGGATGAGGAGCTATTCTACTGGTTCCTCGAAGTACTGCCGCCCATCCACATGGCCTACATCGCACATTTTGACGATGGCACGGCGCGGTCCGTTAACTACGGATTTGCGGAAGGCTACGAGCGGGTGACGGCATTCTGGCGGGCAGGAGCAGAAGACACGCGGTATTTTGCGCGGCTGACAAAGGAGTGGAACCGATGCTGATACTATTCACCATCCTCCTGCTCGCCTCCTGCCTCTTCATGATCCTGATGGGGGGCTGGGCGATCATCGACCTGCTCAGGATGTGGCGGCGGCAGAGGGAGTTTATACGAGCCATGGAGCGGGCGATTGGGGGGCGGCTGTGAGCTATAAGTTGATCAGCAAGGGCCATACTCCCCGCGTAACATATTGGACGATTGAAGTGAACCGGGAACTGTATCGCGCCTCCGCTATAACGGCACCAGTTACTGGGCCTGAGGTTCTGATCTTTCCTGCTGACGCAAATCATGAGGTAAGTGACTGGATCGAAGTTTACGGCAAGCGCGGCACTCTGGATCACGAGGCAGTGATACAGGAGTGGCTATCGGAGGATGCGTTATGATCTGGTACGTGCCCCAGCTGTGCGGCTACCATAGCTTCCGTATCGTCTGCTGGAGCCCACGTTGCATGCGGTTTCACTTCTGGATTCAATGTGGCACCCCGCTGGCTGAAAGTGTGCGGCAATGATCGACCCTAAGGAAAGGGTAGGAATCGAACCTCCCGCTATTGGCTGGCCCTCCAGACTAGAAACCATAGGATGGCCCCAGCTATTGCTGTCGAAGTTTCCAACTTTCGATCCGGCGTGGCCTGACGATGTTAAATCGAAATGGTTCAATGCCTTCGACAAGCTGATGAAGACCAAGCCGGAGGGGATGAAGCCGTGATCGAATACCAGCAGCAGCAGCAGGTAGCTGAGTACGAGCGTAGGATTACGCGACTGGAGTATGTGGTAGGGCTGTTTATTACTTGGTCGTATCCGTGCTTGGGCGCTGAGGGAATACGCAAACTACTTGAGGTGTTAGAGGGTGAATACCCAAAGGTGAGCAAATGATCGAATATCAGCAGATCGAATCCACCCTCTATCTCTCCACCGACGACCTCAACAAGCTGGGTGCCGACGGCTGGGAGCTGGCATGGGTGATAACGGATTCAGACGGCGGCCCCTATACGCGTTACATCTTCATGCGGCGATTGCCAGCAGCTATCGGAGATGAGCCGGAGTCGGAGCTGGAGTGTCAGTTGCAGGAGTCGTTGCGGCTATTGCGTTCAGGCGCTCCCGACTAAATCTCATGCAGGGGATAGGGCAGATCCCCCTTCCCTGTCCCCGGCAGATTGCGCGGGTCCTGGTCGGGGAATCGCTCATAGTGCTTCTTGCTCCATCTGCTCCCCGGCTTGGGTCCGCGCTTCCCGCTCCAATCTACCGGCCTGCAAGTGGGACACGCCTTGACTGCCCCTTTAATCAGCTTATAGGGCTTGGGCACAATGCAGACGCGCCCGCAGGAGCAACTACAGATCCAGCCAACGCCCGACTGATAGGTGATCGGCTCCAGCTGCCCAAACACGATATTGGTCAAGTCGGCTGGCTTTCTACCGGCGCCCGGTTTGCGTGGCTTGGGCTTGCGTCCGGGCTTGGGAGGCTTGAGCGGTCGGCGTTTGCAGCCGCACGAGAAGATGGATTTGGAGGGGCGGGGGCTCAGCCGGTTGCGCCTCACTCGCTTCTCATTGCCGCACGCCAAACAGAGGATTCGAACCCATCCAGTACGGTAAAAGTGCTCAAAGTAGTTACTCCAATTAGTTTCAATCTCCACGATCCGTACCAGATTGATCTTCATCCCCGGCGCCAGCTTCTTCTTGCTTTGACGCCACTTTTTGGGCTTTTCCTGGGGGTGGATAGGGCCGAAGGGGTGGGGGGTGGAGGTGGGGCGGTGGTTGAAGGAGAAGCGTCGGCTGGCCATAATTTGATAACATATCATAGTACGCAAAACTCGACAACCCCCAAAAATGGCCTTCCGTGTGTAGAAATAAGTCACACAGTTGCAATAGGTTGCAGACTGTGAAAAAACGGCTAACTATTTCGATCTAGGTCAGACTGTGGCCTATTCTAAACCTCTATATACTATTGATATATAAGTATAATCATATACTTATTATGTATAGGTATAGTAGTAGAATATCGTCTTTTCGAATGGCCACCTAAGCCGCCCAAAACCTATTCTTCTTCACCCCCCTACCCCCCAGAGGTCGGTATACTACCGGCCTGTCCAGATATGGGAATTCTGCTACTATACATCTTCTTTTTTTTTTATATAAATATATATATATAGTATATAGTAACTGAGAGTAGGTGAGAATTGGGTTGGGATAGCAGGTCAGGCACCACTCAACCGTGGTGGATAGTGAGATAAGACTATGTAATCATTATAGTTGTAGGTTTTGACATGGATTCTATCTCTCGTTTCTATTTTCAAAGTGAGTAAAACAGCCGTGATAGAGGATAAATAGCGACTGACCTAACTTATTAAGTATGTTGAGCATATACACATATCGATAGTGAAAGCGGCTGATAGCGGCCTAACTTGGCTCGGCATGGGCTCGAAAGAGCAGATCAACCGGCTAGATCCACCGGTTCAACTGCAACCTTGACTCACACTCCAGCATGCGTTATGATCCTCCATTCAATGAACAAGTTCCCCCACCCACCCAACTCCCGTGGACGGCGTGTGCCGGGATGGGAGCAGACAAACTTTGTAGCCCTCGCCCGTAAGCTCAACATGACTGCCGAACACCTGAGGGAGGCGCTCACCGGTAGAGAGGGCGTAACGCTCGATGCGCTGGAGCGGGTGGCTAAGGCGCTGGGGATTGGGCTGCCGGCTATCATGCGGCGCATCCAGACGGCCAGGAAGCTGGATCAGATGCGTATTACCAGCAACGGAAAGGACAGACGATGATACCGGAGCCAGAATCCCGCCAGTATGGTGCTGAAACCAAATGGCTTCTACCAGAGCAGATCCAGGTAGACGCCAAGTTTAACGTCCGCACCTATGGGGATGGCGAGGCGGCGGATGGCAAATTGAGCGATCTGGCGGCCACCATTGAACGCGACGGGCAACTGGATGCCGGAATAGTCTATGCGTCTGAAAACGGCGATACGGTCACCTATACGCTCGTGGCGGGGCATAGGCGGCGGCGCGCCATTGCTCTGTTGAATGAGTCCCGCTCCTTGTCTGGTCAGCCGCTGCTCAGGATGCGCGTCATCGTCGACTACAACGGCGACCCCCTGCGCAAGGCTATCGTATCCAACCTCCACCGCGAGGACTTCTCCCCCATGGATCTGGCCATGATCATTAATCGGCTCAGATATGCTCATGACTGGGTGGGGGGGAAGGGGACGGCCAAGATCGCGGAATACCTGGCTATCAGCCGTCAGCAGGTGATGGAGCACGAGAAGTTCCTGACCGCTGACAAGTCGCTCCAGGACCGGCTGCACGCGGGTGTACTGAGTTGGCAGTCGGCGGCTGAGCTGACGCGCAAGAAGCTACGCCCTGAGAAGCGGCAGGAGGTATTGGAGCGGGCCGAGGAGATACAGGCAGAAGAAGAGGCTAGGAAGCCGGTGGAGAAGCGGCAGGGGCGTATCCAGCATCCGGCGGTGAAGAGGGCGATCCGGGAGACAACCGATACGGCGGTGGCAAGGTCTAGGCGGGAGATTCTGGAGTGGGTGGAAGCGCTGGATGGGCCAGCCTATGGGGCACGGGTGGCGGAGTGGGCGCGCTATATGGTGGATCAGTGGGCCAAGGGAAGGGGCAGTGACAGAACATTGACATTGAAGTTCGCCGCCATGCTGGGTCCACCCCCCAAAATCAGGCATAAGCCCACCCCCAGCTATAGATATTCCAAGCAGAAAAAATAGCGATACACTGGTATCCCTACGACCGCATCCGTGGCTAGATTCCGAGGATTGCCAGATACGCCGATTGACTGGCTTGCGCTTAAGGTGCGCGAATACCTGCATATGCCCGATCCCCTGATGCTGTATACAGTGATTGGGAGCTTGGCGGCCAACATGATTGAGGGCAACCCGGTTTGGCTGATGCTGGTAGGGGCACCGGGGAGCGGGAAGACGGAGCTGCTGATGGCGTTGCTAGGGGTGCCAGGCGTGCATCCGGTGTCGAGCTTGGAGGGTAAGGGCGTGTTTCTGAGCGGCACCAGCGCCAGGGAGCGAGCTACCGACGCTACTGGTGGGCTGCTGCGTCAGGTAGGGCCGGCGGGAGCGCTGGTGATTGATGACCTGAGCTGCATTCTGTCGTTGCCCGCCGACCAGATACGCATCGTGATGGACGTTATGCGGCAGACGTTTAGCGGCAGGTATGACAGGGCGATGGGGGTGGACGGCGGCAAAATTCTCCACTGGTGTGGCAAATTGGCATTCCTCGGGGGAGCTACCGGATCTATCGACCACTACCACTCGGTATCGGCGTCGCTCGGGGAGCGCTGGATCTATTACCGGTTGACCGAGGAAGACGGCTATCACAAGTCGCGGCGCGCGCTGGTAAATGCGGGGTTCAGCTCGTGGCGGGAGGAGTTGAGGGAGCTGATGCGCTCGTTTTTCGACGTGGAGGAACTGGGATTCAAGAGTATCGCGGCTCGACCGGAGATGATGACGGCTGAGATGGTGCGGATTATTCGCATTGCCAGCTTCGTAGCGCCATGCAGGTCAGCCGTGTTGAGGGAGACATCGGGATCGAGGGAGATTATTGGGCCGCGGGAGACGGAGCAATCTAGCCGGCTGGCGGGGACGTTGGGGCAGCTCATGGCGGGGCTCAAAGTCGTAGGCGTATCTGAAGCAAATCGGTGGAAGGCCATCAAGCGGGTGGCGCTAGACTCCATGCCCCGGATGCGGCAGATGCTGGTGGAGTATTTGCTAGCCCATCCCACGATAGCGGCGGAGGAAGCCATGAACCTGGTCGGGTGCAGCCAGTCGGTGATGTTGAGGACGCTCCAGGATCTCGCTGTCCACCATGTAGTTGAGCGGGAGAAGTCGTTAACCGGGATAGTGCGCTACGGGTTGACGGCGCGGATGAAGACCGAATATGAGCGGGGATTTTTGCAATGACCATCGAACTAGAAAAAGCACTGACAAATATTGACTGGGGGCAGGTAATCGCCAACGGGGGACCGCCGTGCTTCTACATTGAGCATGGGCAGTTCTGCCTGCGTGCAGAGCGTTGGGAAGGACATGGCGGAGTTCTGCATGACTACGTTTCACTGGCAGACCTTTTGCACGGTATGCGTTATGACGATCTGTGAAGTCTGCGATGGAACTGGCGAGATATGTTCGGAGTGCCGCAAGCCCTGGGACAAGTGTGCCTGTGACGAGCGGCATCCTGTCGAGTGGTGCCCGCGCTGTCATGGGCCGGGGCAGTATGTAGACGAGGAAGACGATTGAAAAAGATTTAGGTTGAATTGTAACCTAGAGTGAGCTATAGTAATCGAAAGCCAAAAGGAGAGAGGTGAAATGCCAAAAGGACTACTCAACCCCAAAAACGCCGTCAAATCGACCGGTGGCGGATTCAAGGAGGGGAATGTCAGGGTCGATGACAGCTATTTCTCTGTGCCTAAGCCGCAAGATCCACAGCCGGGGATGCCGGATCGGCTGATTACCACGTCGCTCGTATGGGATGTGACGCGGCTCGATGAGGAACTGGAGCCGCTGACGCACCCGGAAGATGATACGCCCGTGACCGAGCGGCTGCTGTTCAGTTGCGGCGGCAAGAGCTTGGCCCAAGTGCATCCGGGCAAGGCTGAGTCGCCGGATGATAACGAGATCGAGGATGCAGGGGCAGATCCGGGGGAGAGCCGGGGCAATACCCTGTTTCTCGTGAATACCAGCTGGATGCCGCACGAGAAGTCGTCGGTTAGCCAACTCTATGGTTCGCTCAAGGATGCGGGTTACAAAGAAGAGTATCTGGATCGCATCTGGGCACCAGACTTCAAGGGGCTAGTGTGCCGCATGAAGACCAAGGTCACCGACGAGCGGATCAGGCCCGATGACAAGAACACCATCAATTACAAGGTGGTGGACCGCATTATCCGCGCCCCCTATGAGAAGGCCAAATCCAAGACCACTGGGAAGGCTCCAGTCGGGGCGGCGGCGAATGGGCAGGACAAAGGCGCTGAGGCAGAGGGGCTATTGGCGATGATTCTGGTCACGTTGCAAGAGGCCAATCCCGGTGTCTCCATGACCCGTAAAGCCCTCAACACCCGCATCAA
>Ga0134123_10000916_pt1 | contig 19386 bp, 36 predicted proteins | sample KB303_FD_96460 | JGI IMG/M metagenome (GOLD analysis project Ga0134123, IMG submission 96460) | Terrestrial soil microbial communities without Nitrogen fertilizer from Kellogg Biological Station, Michigan, USA - KB3-0-3 | ecosystem: Environmental > Terrestrial > Soil > Unclassified ...
CGTCCGATCCCAGAAGCGTCTATTCGTTTCTTTGTAGAGCACGTCGCTCGGAGGGCTAGGCGTCGGCGCGCTCGGTGGTGGCGCGGTCGCTGCTGTTTTCGGTGCCTGCGCGCGCGCGTGAGCGATGTGGTGGTGCGCGGGGGCGTGTGCGGGGGGCGGTGTTTTGGCGGCTTCCTTCGCGGCGTCCTGCTCGAGTTTTGGAGACACTGTTGGCGGCTGGTGCTGCGCGGCCTCGTCCGTCTTTTGTGTCGAGACTTGGTTCGCGGTGACTGCCGCCTGCGTGTGTGCCTGAGCATCCTGCGGATCGATCGCCTTGGCTGCGGCATCGACGTGAATCGCGGCTACCTGGTCGGCGACAGCGGCGTCGGAGATATTTTGCGCGACCACCGGGTGGTCGTACGTGGTCACGAGGTTGCCGGCGTCGGCCTCGGCCTTCACCTTGCGGAACATGTCCAACCAGACCGGGATCTTGGTGTTGTCCGTCGGGTTTTTTGGATCGAGGGCCTGGCCTGGCTTGTAGCCTGTCTGCGCCCAGAAACGAGCGTTGGTCTCCTTGTTGAGGACGTCCCTCGTGACGCTGTCGGCCATGAAGCTCTCCAAGTAACTAGAATGTTTAGAGTGCAGACGAGATCTACTAGCCTGGCGATCTGCGGCAGATGCTAGCACATCGGGAGTTCCGTCGAACTTTTCGGGGGCCCTGGCCCGACGTTAGCTAACGGCGTGAGCGGAGAGTGTCCAAAACGATTTCCGCGATGCTTCGGCGTGGGTACCAACCGAGGGCCTCGGCGGCGAGCCCCGCTGACGCGACGAGCTCGGCGGGATCGCCGGTCCGACGGGGTCCGATTTCGTGAGGTACGTGGCGGCCCGCGGCATGGCTTACTTCGGAAAGAATTTCCTTCACGGTCGCCCCCCGCTCGGATCCGAGGTTAACCGCACCGACCGATACGCCACGGCTGAGCACGGAGATCGCGGCGAGGTGAGCATCGGCAAGATCCATGACGTGCACGTAGTCACGCACGCACGTTCCGTCGCGCGTCATGTAGTCGTCGCCATGCACGACGAGCGGTGGACGTGCCCCGAGTGCCGCATCGATCGCGAGTGGAATGAGATGTGTCTCGGGATCGTGTCGCTCGCGGAGACGGCCGTCGGGGTGCGCGCCGGCTGCGTTGAAGTAGCGTAAAGCTGCCCAGCGGACACCTCGCGCGTGTGCGTACGCGGCGAGCACGATCTCGGCGGCGAGCTTGCTCGCACCGTAAGGGTTGATCGGCCGCAGCGGCGCGATCTCAACGATCGGAACCCGCTTGGCCTGGCCGTAGACAGCAGCACTCGACGAGAGCACGAACTTTAAGGGCTGCGCACAGGCGGAGGAAGCGGCGTCGAGGAGCGCGGTCGTGCGCGAGAGGTTCTGATCGAAGTAAAGCGCCGGCTTTTGCATCGACTCGCTGACCTGGATCCGTCCCGAGAAGTGAGCCACGGTGTCGACCAATCGGTCTTTGACCAAAGCCGCAATGAATAAACGATCGCCAACGTCGCAACGCACGCGCTCAATCCCCTCGGGAAGCCATGGCCACTCGTGCGAGGTCGACAGGTCGTCCATTGCGATTACAGCGTGGCCGGTGTCGTGAGCCACACGCGCAAAGTGCGATCCGACGAAACCGGCGGCTCCCGTGACGAGGATTGCCATGGGGCGCGAGCTTACTATGCTCTGCGCTGACACGCCCCCTTGCGCAGGGCGCCACATGCACGGACCCGCGAACCTAAGGATCCGTGGTGACCGTATCGTGCGCGGCTATGTCATGTCGAAGACAAGAATCGAGAAAATCTTGTCCGCAGCGGCCCCCGCAGCGTTGAACGTGAAGACATTCACCGTCCCTGGCAAGGTGACGAGTTCGGAAACCTGGCCACCGACTGCCCCGGAGAGGGTCAGCGTGATGAGAAGTTGATTGGTGTCCGTCGGCGGAGCTGTGAGGGTGACATCGTACTGCCCGTGCCAATGTGACTAACGGCCGAGAACCCGTGAGGATTTCCGATGAACGAGCCGTTGCTGTTGATGACTGCGGCTGCGATCAGGGGCGGTGTTGTGTTGGGCCCGGTTGCCCCCGTGGGCCCAGTTGCCCCCGTGGGCCCGGTTGCCCCCGTGGGCCCAGTTGCCCCCGTGGGCCCAGTTGCCCCCGTGGGCCCGGTTGCTCCAGGATCTCCCGTATGCCCTCTGTGTCCGCGCTCACCGCGCTCACCGCGCTCGTTGTCATGGCTCATGAAGGAACCCTAGTGCAGTACAGCCGAAACCGCCAAAAAACGTCGTCTGCTGCCGGAATTATGAGGAACAGGGGACGGCACGGCACCCGTCTACGGTCTTCCTTGTAAACTCACAGTTTGCGACGGTGGAATCGGCAAAATCGACGACCTGCCCGCTCGGCCCAGACCGCCCCGGTAGCGGCGGGCTCGAAGAGGCTCCTGGTCGCGCAGGTGCGCGTCACTCCAGGGCGGCGCGGTTGAGGTCACCGTGCGCGGCGGCGTCGATCGCGTCGGGCTCGGCGAAAAACGCCCCGTGCACCCCAAGCCGTTGCTATCGTCATCCTCTCCTCCCAGTAGCGAAGGTTGAGATATGGAGATACGGGTACACGGTACACAGCTGGCCGGGTACGGGCTGTTGCGTGTGGTTGAACGGTCAGATCTCGTACTGTGTCCGACCTGCCGTCGACTATTCCTTTTCGCGCGGACTCTCGTGCTGCTTTTCCAAGGCGCGCAGCAAATTAGTCTCTTCTTCCTTCGACAGATCCATCGCGCATGCTGGCGAGCATGCCAACTTGACCTCGCCGTTGCTTAATGGACACATTATCCAGCCTTTCGGCTCATCCCACCAGACGGTGACCTGCGCACCAGCGTCCGTTAGGATCTCGAAGAAGCGACATTGTCCATCTGAGCCGCAGCCGTCGCACTTAACCCAAGTAGTTTTGTCTTCGTATTTCATTGCTTGCCTCCATCAAGAACCGTGAATTCTCTGGGCGTTGGCTGCTCTGTGACAACCGTCTCTTCGTCGACGAAGTCCTCGGGCGGGTGGCCGCAGTGCGGGCAGACGCGCGACGATAGGTGCCGCTCCGTGAGCAGGTCGTCGACGCCGCCGACCTCGATCAGCCGCGGCGCCCTTGGCCATCGTGTCTTCCTCGACGGGCCTTCGCCACCGGCTCCCACGTGTCTTCCTCGACGGGCCTTCGCCACCGGCTCCCACGCGCAGGAACAAGATCGTGGTGCGGACGGCGTCCTCCTCCTTGTGGGTCTGGGCCGCGTTGTAGGCGGACCAGTGTGTTTGTAGGTGTTGCGCTTCTTGGGCAGCACGATCGCGCCCGTCTCCGCGTCTCTGCGTCTGGCTCGCGTGGGAGGGCAGCGTGGACGCAGAGACCAGGAGGCGGTCCTCTTCGCGTAGTCCAAGCACGTGCAGCTCTGCGCGACGAGGTACGTGGGAGCGTCCGCCGCAATCGACTGGGAGGGGACGACGTAGCTCGCGCCGAGTTGGCGGATCCCGCCGAGTTTGGCGATCTGCCGGCCGTGCGCCTCGCGCGTTGTGAGGAGCGGCGAGAACTCCGCTGAGATGACGTTCGTGACCATTACTTAAGTATGGTCATAGAAAGGACGGCGTGCAAGCACATTGACATAAGGCTCGGCCGCCGCGCATCGGCCGCCCACCAGTTGCGGACGCGGACCGCCGGGAGACGCTCGTGCGCGTGCTCACGACCGAGGCCCGAGGCCGAGCACGGGGAATTGTAGCGGGCAGCCGCCGACGCCAGCATGAGCGTGTCGACGTGGGTCCGGGCGGTTTCGTTGGAGCGCGCACGGGCACGCGCCACCGAAAAAGCGAAGCAGGATCGCGACAAGAAGTGATAAACTGACGATCGTCATCGAGGCAGGTTCCTTTGCTGGGGTTGCTGAGATGGCCGGCCAATTCGAGGGTTCAGCTCGGAGAGGCCAACCTTGCGCTCGTGCTCACCTGCTACAGGGGCGGCACCTCCTCCACGACGCGGTAGTGCGCCCCGCTAACCCGTTCGACGCAACCGCCGCGTGGTCGGCGACGGAGATGCCGCGAGCATCTTTGGGCGTCACCTTGATCAGTACGTTCTCGGACCAGCGCGAGTGCTCGCCCGGCATGTTCGGCGTCGTCCCGCACCAGAGGAAGCCATCGAAAGCTAGTTCGGGCAAGTCAGGGCCGCACTTGACATCGACAGGTACGAGGCGCCAGCCGCTTCCCTGGAGGCCGTACTGATCAGCCAAGGCCAGGGCGTCGCGATCTTTCTTTCCCGTTGTGATTCGGTACCCGTCCATGCCCTCACCGTAGGTGAAGAAAGGACCGACGCCCTCGGGCAGCGGGATCGGAGGCTCGGGAGCGTTGCTTTCGACGACCTCGGCGCCTGGATACGCTTCGATGGACGGTAGGACAACGTCGTGGAGGTAGAGGCGAAACTCCTCCATGACTTTCGCCGTGTCGTACGACCGCGGGTCATCGCCCTCGGGACCGTACTCACGTCCGTCCTGTTCAAAGGTCAGCGTCGGCACACTTCTGTTGCCATAGCTTCGGCCGGAATACTTGACGCACAGGCGGGGTTCTTTCATGAGACGCGCGTTGGGGGACGTCCACCCTGTCAAACGATCACGCTCCCAGGCGGTGCCGACGTAGATATAATACGTGCTAGCGCTGCTTTCGTACACGCGCAGTCGTCGCTTGGCGAGCTGTATATCGTCCACCGCAGCAGTATCGTTCCAGCGGCCACCGGGCAGGAGGCCTTGCGTGCGACCGAACTTGATTACGACGTCGAGCTGGTCGCTCTTGATTGAGCTGACGATGCGCAACTTCTGCGCACCGCTGCCGTAGTCATGGAACTTGACGGCGAAACCAGGAACCTTCCAGTTGCGTGCCTGGAGAGACCGCACGATCTGTTCGCACACCTCGTCGAAGGGGAACTGTCGGCTGGCGGGATAGAGAAAATGCCGTGAAGAAGTAGTCATGTTGTCAGGCCTTCTTCACGCGTCAAGCAAAGCCAGCGTTTACTGAAACTTGAGCACCCTACTACCCGTGTCTCAAACGAGCGGGTACCCGGATACCCGGATACTGGCGGCACTACACGGGACCCGGGACCGGACCTTAATGACTGAGGTCAGCGCCGCCGCCCCGAGAGGATCGTCGTCTCCGCGGCCCCCCGGATGTTCGCTCGGCTCCGCGCGTGTTTCTTCGCCTTCTTCCCGACGTCCCAGTGCGCGCTCGCCCACTGCGCGCACCACGCGCCGACGGGCTCTTTAGCGCGCTCGCCGTGCTCCGAGAGGATGCGGGAAGCGTCGAGGTGGTCTCCCGGGGTCCAGCTCACGCACAGCGTTATGTCGGGGGACTGGCGTGTCGGCAGGAGGACCTCGTGGCCACCCCTCGTGTAGCCGAGTACCATCGTTGACTTTTTCTTGCCCATGACGCTCAGGTGCTCCTCGTGATCCTACGACTAGAAGGGCGGTTGTCGCGAGTTCTCAGGAGAACCGACAATCCGTGTGTAGGCAGGCCGCCGTGATGTCGAGGTCGGCCCAGATCTTGGCCTTGGGTGACGAGGTCGCCACAACCACCAGCATCAAGTGTTTTCCTCGGTTGTATGGTAACCGCCTAAGTCCCGCAGCTGCTCCACGGCCGTGAACTGGCCGAGGGGAATGGTGAAGTAGTACGAGTTTCCTCGGTCCGAAGCGGACATTCTTCCCGTTCCGATGCCCACGGCATGCAAGGCACACGCGATATTCGTCATGTCGATGCGCGGGTAGGCCAGGCCACCTGGACCGACTTGACACTTCCAGCGCTCGACCGTGTCATTGTCGAGGACGATACAGTGCTGACCCTGCTTGAAGCATGCCTCGATCACGTCCTCAAGCTGCTCTTGTACCCAGCGCTCGGCCTCGCGGGTCTGTAGCTCGGCGCTCTCACGCTCCTGCTGCTCCTTTAGGGCCTGTGCCTTGGTTCGGGCTTCGGCCCCACGTCGTGCGGCCTCTAGGAACCTCTCTGGTATCGGCATTCGCTTATCCTGTCCGTCCCGGCCTTACGGGTGCTGGGACCGATCGGAGCTGCGAGCAGCGTGTCGTGCGCTCGATCGCGCTCACGATGTCACCGCGGCCACCGCGGCTCGGCCCGCCTTCGTGATCCTGTAGCGACAGCTGCCCTTGCATCAGCCCGGGTGCGGTGGGTGACCATCGCTGTAGGCCCAACGGTTGTTGACGAGCACCTTCCGGTGTGTCGATCCGTTGTAGCAGTGGATCGCGTGCAGCTTCTTCCTCTCGGCGAGCCCGCGACCCGCGAGCCCCGCGAGCGTCGCTGAGTGGTGACTGCCGTCGCGGGCCCCGATGTCCATGGGCCGTGCCCAGCCGCCGTAGACGGCAAGGGAGTCGAGCACGGCACGCTGCCGCTCGGACAGTGCCGGACGCGTGACGGCGACCGCCTTGGTCTTTCCTCCAGACCTCATGGGGCGTGCTCGCCGTTGGCGCGCTCAAAATCACTCACACAAACACCTCCGGCAGTGGGGCCCAGTGCGTCAGATGGCGCTCATCGATCTTGATTCCTGAGACGTCACGCCACTGCGCTACGCCTTTGGCATTGGGATGATAAGTGCGCCACGATACGATCGTCATGAAATGAGCTGGTCGGCCAGCGTGAGCGATCATGATCCATATGTCCTCGCCCTTGGGCGCGGTCTCGATGGGCTGCCAGTCGACCTTCACGGGGCCTTCCTTTCGCGGCTCGATGTCACCCGCGTGCGAAGCTGCTTGAGTTCGCGGCGCCACGCGGTATTGGCACAAGCCGATGGTGAGCCTTTGCCGGGATGCGGCACGCTGAGCGACGTCATATCCGCCTCGGATGGAACTGGCGGTTGCTGCGCGTGTGACCGGGCAGCTTGCAGAGCGAACACACGCCGCCGCGCGGCGAGCGAGCGATCGGTTCCTCTGCCTCAGGCGCGTCCGCCTCGATGACTAACGCCGGCTCAAGCGTGATGGTGACGCGACCAAGAGACACGCGGCTCGGTGCCGGCGTGACCGTCGCGCTCATCCGCGGTGTTGGTAGCGCCGGCATCCGTTCTTCTCCGGGTTCCGAGAAGCTCGGCATCACACGCAGGCACAGCTCCGATTGCGGGCTTTGCACCACCCTGGTCACTGGGGCGGTGTCCTTAGCGAGATCGCGGCGCGCGAGCACTTCACGCACACAGGGATCTTGCCGTATAGCGACCGGCCGTCGAACGCCCAGTCCGGAACCTGGTAGATGCCCGGCCCCGCATCCTCCTCGATCGTGCAGAAGGCGCTCGCGCGGATCTTGGTCATCCCCTCACGTTTAATGACGTGGACCGCGTGCAGCTCGTGCGTCGCCATGAATGCGGTGATCATGCTCGGTGTTCCTCTTCAGTCGGGTTGGTATCTTACAGAGATTCGGTGTCATTTTCGACGAGGCAGCCGTACTTCTGGCCACCTTCCATGTGCTGAAGCTTGAACTTCGCCAGGATCTCCTGCGCCAGCACCACCCATTCTGAGGGCAGCGCCCTGACGTCGCAGCCCGGCTGCGGGTAGACGTGCGTGTATTCGTTGTACTCGTTGTATTCGGGCTCGTCCGAGTCGTGTTCTACGAGAAATCCTGCCCGACGGAGCTGGGTCACCGTGGCCTCGTGGAGGTGCTGATGGTCGTGGCCGCAGCAGCAGCCCTGCGCCTGCATGCCTTCGGCGGCGAGCGCCGGGTTGTACTTCGCGAGGATCTCGCCCGCACGCGCATGCCACGCGGGAGGCAGGAAATCTACGTGGCAGCCGGGCGTGGGAAAGACGCATGTCCAGTTACGGCTCTCACGGGCGTGCCCGCGCACGGCCCGTCGGAGGCGCATCGACGCGTCCTCGTGGTGCTTCGACATCCGCTCGGCGCGTTCCAGCTCTTCCTTGAGCCGTGCGATTTCGCGCTCGGCATCCTCAAGTGGGCGCAGTTCGCTCTCGCGGCGGCGCATGTACTGCTCGTTCGCGATCGCGTGCCAGAAGGCCTGCCAGATCGCGTCGCGCTCGCAGTCGCGGCTATACGCGGCGTAGACGGCGTCTTCTAGGTGGAAGACGTCTCCGCCCGCGGCCTCCTTTTTGGCGGCTTCCGCGTCGGTTAGCAAGCGCGTGTAGTAGCGACCGTCGGACCAGTCGAGGTGGAGCTTCGGCATGTGTGTTGGGCTGGACTTTGTGAGAAGAAAAGAAGCCTTGGGCAGTCTACCCGAGCGCAAGCCCGGGATCGGCGCCGTTGCTCAGTCGATCGGGTACGGCTGCCACTTGTAAGCTTCCTCCAGACGAGCGGCGGCCTCGATCCGGGCACGGTAGAACGCGTGCACGATAAGAGCGACGACGCGCGCGTCGAACATCCCGCCAGGGCGCGTGCCACGGACGTCGTGGAAGATGCCCTCAAGCAGTCGAGACGCGTTGCACGTGATCCGCTGTTTGTCCTCGTCGAGCGATTTGCCCGCGTACCACCACACGATCTCGGCGTCGCCCCGGAAGTCCGCGGGCATGAAGACGGTGAGCGTGCTGGCCCCGACGGTCTCGGGGTAGGGATCAGGGATGACGTGTCGCTTGGACTGGTTCATGCGGCCTGTTTGTCTTTCTTGGCCGTCAGGAGTGGTTGGGCGCCCGGATCCCGGAAGCGAAAGAAGGAGCCCTGCTGCGGCACCCACGGCGGGCCATCGAACCCCTCGTAGGTTGCAATCTCGCGGTGATTGAGGCCGTCGCCCTCGGGTTCCACAAGCTGGAAGATACGTAGCGTGTAGCGAATCATGCCAAGGCTGTACTGCTTCGCGTGTGCCGACGACGTCGGCGCGCAAGTACACGGATCGTCACGCGTGGGTAGTGGGTGACCTGTGTATGGATCGCGTGATCTTGCGACCACTGACGCGGTCGATATCCGGGTGATTGGCTACCCATTCGATCGTCGTGGTAGACGTTGGGCTGCCTGGTGCTGGTCGCCACAGCTAGCCTCCTCCGTGGGTCCGGCAGGGTAGCGGGTTACCGCAGATCATCCAACCTTCCCAGTGCCTGTGCTCAACCTGGCAGGTGCGTGGCGGGTCGACGAGCGCGAGGTATCGATCGACGAGCGGCGTGAGTGCGCGCAGGAACGGGACTGTCGCGCGGTTCTCGCGCACGTAACGTCCGCGCTCTCCAGCCGGGATGCCGTGCTGGTTGAGCAGGTTGTCGATCATGGCGACGATTTCGTGGTTCTGCAACGTCACGAGCAGATCTCCTTCGGCGCGCGGGGTGTTCGCAGGGAGCGCCGCGCGCTCCTTGAGCGGAGTCATCACCCGGACCTCTTGGTCTTGGTTGCGCGGGGGCTTCCTGTTGGTACGGGTTGTTGGGTTACTAGGCTGCGCAGTCGCGGCGCGCTGATTCGTTCGCACGCGCACACAGGTCCGACGAACAGCGCGTCGCAGTACTTGCACGACTTGCGCGACGCGCACCAGTGCATGAACGCGTCGTCCGACCAGCGCCTGGTCATTGTGAACTCCCCTGTCGGGTGATGACGTCGACGAGATTCTCGATGATGTCGCCAAGCTCGGCGACGAATGGACGCCAGTCTCCGCACCCGTCCTCGACGTGCAGTGAGCGCGCTTGTCTTGCCAGGGTCTTCGCGTGTGCCGCAAGCTTTGCCGCGTCGTTCAAGATTCCCGTATCGCGCGTGGCATTGGTCGGCTCATCGGGCGTAACCTCGCCGATCTTGACGACGAACGCGTAGTCGCGGCGTGCGCACGTGAGGCCGGTGCGCATGCCGCCGCGCCAGACGCGCACGATCATGAGCTCGTCGTCGACCTCAATGACGTGCAGCACGTCACCCTCCAGACCGATCTCGCAATTGCGCGTGAGCTTCAAGATGTCGCGTCGGTTCCACTGGCGCGCCATTTGGTCAATGCTCTGCGCTGTCAGTGCAGCGCGCTGTTGGCGGCCAGCCTGGTTGCCGTACGTGCCTATCGTGGGGGCGCCATCAACGGCGGAGCGGGCAGCTGCCACGGCTTCCTCAAGATTCGTGCCGGGTAGATCAGCATGCCGCCGCGCGGTCTCGCCGGCCACAATGCGCTTGAGCTCTGCCGTTTTCATCGCCTTCATAGCACGGTAGGCGTCCCGCGCGAGCTTGCCTTTCTTGCTGAGCTTGCCGGTCGACTTGCGCTTGCCGTCCTTGATCTCGGTAGTGATCAGCCCGAGCCGGATGAAGCACTTCAGCATGAGGGGCGCGAGCTCGAACCGCTCGTTGAGGGTCAGCGCTTCGAGCGCCTGCGCGCGCACGGTGTCAATACGATCGTTGTGCCGCGTCCCACACGACGGGCAGGCACCCGTGGTTGAGACCTTCCCGAACCATGAGCACGAGCAAACCGCCGTGACCATGATTGACCGTCCGCCTGACCTGCTCATCTGGCCCTCGGCTCTTGGTGACCGTTGCTGTTTAGCTCGGCGCGCGATCGCAGCTCGTCGACGAGCTTGATGATCGTCTTTGCAGCGTCCCGTTGGATAACGGCTGGCTGCTGTTGCCGCCACTTACGGTGCTGGCGCTGCTCGCGACGCGCAGTGTGTTGCCGAGACCGGGGCTTCACGGCGCCACCGCCGGGCACTCGACATTGAATCCGTGTGGCGTCGTGACGAGTAGCTGATGCGCGGCGTTGGTTTTGCCGCAGATCATGCACGATCCGTCACCAGCGGGCGTGTAGATGCGCGCTGGCCTGCCGGCCTCGGCCATCGCGCGGTCGGGGCCTGCCTGGTTCGCGATGAAGGTGCGGCACCATTCGCGAGCCTCGTAGATTGCACTGTCCGGCGCGGACAAGCGCAGCCCCAGCGCCGTCAAGCATTTCTCCTGGATGAGAGCCTCGTTGCCGCTTCCCTCGCAGCACGACCGCCAAAACGCCAGGATCTGTAGGTCGAACGCGTTGGCGACAACCCAGCGGGCAATCGCCTCGGCACCGTCTCGCCCGACGGCGGCCTGTTTGGTAGATCCGGCCAGGAAACGTCGCGCCAGGTCGATCGCAGTCGCGTGGTCGGGCGGTGGAAGGTCAGGCAAAAACGCGCTCCGACCAGCGCTCGGCATCTCCGGCAGGGTGAGTGCAGGCTTGGTTGGGCGGTCTGCCGGAGCCTCGGGTTCCGGGTAGGCGGGGATCTCCTGGGCTGGCTTGCGCGTGAGAGGTCCCGTACCGTCGGTGTTCGGTGCTTCGCTCTCGCGTTTCGCCCGACGCTCCTCGGCCGATGGAATACCTCCGAGCGTGCGCTCATCGGGGCCGATCGGTCGGGATCCGGGCTCTCGGCTGTCGCGCTCGTCGTCAGGTCGCGTGGCAGGGTGATTCATAAGGTTCCTTGTATGGTACCAGGCCCGATCAGCGCGCTCCACGCGGCGCTCCGCAAGCGGTAGCCATGTCGCTCTCAAGTTGGTCCTGGGCTTCGCGGTCGATGCGAACACGTCATGTCCGTCCTTGGTGGAGCCCATGCGCTCAATCGCCGCTAGATGTCCAGGGCTCTAATAGCGTCCAAGTTCCGGCGCCGCATCGGTCGCCGGCTCAGCACGCGGCGTGCCGAACACCATGCCGGTGGCGCCGTACAGCTGGGTGGGCTCATCCTGCGGTTCGGCGGTCATCGGCGGCTGCTCCTCGAAGTGCTCGTGCATTGCCCAGCGCGACAGTCGCGAGCAAAGCCTAGTAGCGAGCAGGCATGACATGCTGCGCCAGTCCATCCGCAAGCGTCTCGACATCGCGCTGCCATTCGGCATCACGACCGTCGCGCAGGGTGAGATCGGCGGTGTTCATAACTACGCGCTCTTGTCGGAAACGAAGCTCTTCGTTGATGGAACGAGCGAAGGTCTTGTTGAGGAGCGCGAGGTGCTCTTGCCTGGAGGCTATCTCTTGCTGGACCTGCTCGATGTGGCGCTTCGTGTTCTCTTGCCACAACAACCGCCGCTCTTGCTGCCTCCGCTCGTGGTCTTCGAGCCACTGCACCAGGGCGTCGATGGTCTTGCTTTCGGTCTGTCCGCCGTTCCAGCGGCGCCAGCGGGAGAAGCCCCATCTGGCATCCAGCCGTTGCCCTCGTAGCGAGCGATCGCGACGAGGATGCCGATGCTCTGGGGCAAAACGTCTTGGCCCGCGACGATCTTGAGAACACGTTCGACGTCGTGACCAATGTCGCGATCGCTGTACGATAGGGCACGCCGCCGTTCCGCTTCGGTGGTCCACACGGGGAGCGCTGCCAGCGCGTCTCGCTGGTGGTTGAACATCCGGTTCCAGGTCACTGGGTCTCCTCACTCGACGCTGTCGACGCTGTACACAGCGCTGTACCAACTTGTGCACTCATCGAAGTAGAGGCCAGCCTCGCGGAGGGCGGCCTGCATGCCCTCGTAAAGGCTGTAGGGCTTTCGGGTCGCGCAGTCATCGTAGTATGCGACGCCTATATTGAACACCGGGCGCATGTCGCCGCCGTCATAGACGACAACCAGGTGCGCATCGGAGCCGTACACCTCTTCGCGATCCTTCCACTCGGTCGGTGAGTAGAACGCCTTGCAGCCGCCGGTGTTGGTTAGGTTGTGCCTCTTGAGGTACTCGACGATTAGCTTATACGCGCGCTGGCCGGCGTCATTGAGTCCGGGCGGCATGTCAAGATCGTGTCCTTTGTTGAGCTTGTGGATCCCCAGCGCGTTGGCTTGGCTAGCCGCCCATTCGACTTCACGGCTCGCTCGCTCGCGGACCCGATCGGCCTCCTCGTAGCGCTGCTTCGCACGATCGGCGAACGCCCGAAGCGCGTCGGCCGCGGAAAGGTGGATGTTAAGACCAACCTCGTGATCGCTGTAGGTCCACTTCGGGAAACCGAGCACGGGACGATCGTCGTTCAGCTCGATCGCGTACGTGGCGCTCGTGAAGTCTTCGGTCGTGGCGCCCGCGCTGTACGAGCCTTCCCGCCGGACGTTCTTGACAAGGGTGCTGTAGACGCACAGATCCGCAGGGCCTTGCTGCGCGTGGTGACCGGGCCCAACAACGTAGAGCACGTCGCCTGCCTTGACCGTCGTGGCGCTCACGACACCCTCTCCGCGAGGTGCGCGCGTCCTGCTTCGGTCGCCATGCGGCCCTTGCCGCCGCGCTTTACGAGGCCTGTCTGGACAAGGAACGGCTCGACGACGTCCTCGATCGTGCTGCGATCTTCTGCCAGCTCCGCGCAGATCGCCTCGATGCCCATCGGGCGATCGGCGATTACCGCGAGGTAGCGGCGGTCGAGCGGATCGAGGCCCTTGTGATCGATGCCGAGCTTTCCGAGCGCGGCAGCGGCAAGCGGACCGTTGACGGCTCCGTTTTTGCCTGTGCGATCGCCGTAGACGATGAGAGCGCCGTGGGTCACCGCGTTCACGGCGGCATCGCGCATGCGGCGCAGGAGGCGGTTGGCAATGCGCGGCGTGCCGCGCGAGGCGGCGGCGATCACCGCCGCTCCTTCCGCGTCGATCGTGACGCCGAGCTTGCCCGCCGATCGTTCGACGATAATCGTCATCTCGGCAAGCGTGTAGAGGCGGAGCTGCCACACGAAACCGAAGCGGTCGAGCAGGGGTTTCGGCAGCTTGCCCGCGTGCGTGGTCGCTCCGAGCAGAGTGAACTTCGGCAGCGGAATGCGGATGGCCTTTTTGGTCCCCGGCATGTCGATCACGCGATCTTCCATGGCCAGGTAGAGGCACTCTGCGGTCTCACGCTTAAGCGCGTGGATCTCGTCGATGAAGAGGACGTCGCCGTCGCCGAGCGTGGTCAGCAGCGCCGCGAGCGCTCCCTTGTGCTCGATGGCGGGCGCCGACGTCGCGTGAAGCTTGCCGCCCAGTTCGGCGGCAATTACGCCAGCGAGGGACGTTTTGCCCACGCCGGCTGGACCGCCGAACAGCATGTGATCGAGCTGCCAACCGCCGCGCTTGGCGGCGCGCACCGACTCACGGAGGTTATCGACGACTTCGAATTGGCCGACGTAGTCGTCAAAGTTTGTGGGGCGCAGCGCGGGATCTTCCGTGGTCGCGCGCTCGGATGCATGAAGGGAGTTGTCACGACCACGTTCACGAACGAGTTGCAGGTGGCTGGGCATGCTGAGGGATGTTGCTACCCGCGTGCCGGCTTGGCGATCCGCCAACTGGGCGTCGCCGCTGCCAGGGTAGCCGGCTACCCGTATCTCGGGGTGCACGACGTCCTGCGTACTGCCGCTGGCAGAATCCGGGTAGCCGTGTACCCACGTGCTCATGGGTTATCCTGGCTCTCCGGATCGTTCTCGGTATCAATTGTGGACCGGCCCTCTGCTCCGGTGTGGACGCTCCCGGCGTCAGTGTCATCGGGGATCTTGCGGCTGCGGACACCTACAACGACACATGGATCGCGGGTCAGCGCACCCCGACGCGCGTTGAGGTACGCGCAGATCCTCCGCATGGCACCGACAGGTGGGCTGGACGACTCACACCGAACAGCGTCCGCGTGGAGTCCCTTTTTGTCGTTTTCCAGCGCCCACTGATGGACTTCGGAGATCTGCTTCATGGTAAGGGTCTCTGGGATGACGTCCTTCCATGGCGCTACCAGCGCGTCCTCAACGGCCTTACGAGCCTTATGCATGGCAAGGCAAGCTGAGACGTAGGCGGCCCAGAGTCGTGGATCGTGGAGCTCTACTGGCATGGTCACGTCAACGCATTCCGCCGCGTCGCACAGGAACAGGTCTCCGCGATCGTCGCGAACAACGTAGAATGGCGGCGTCACAGTGACACCTTTCCGTACGGGTCCCAGGCGCTGGAGGCGAATCTCGATAGCCTGGCCGCAATGTTGCGGAGCGCGCTCGCGACGTCAGCGGGGTCGCGCACGCCCTGGGTGCACAGGGTAATCGACAGGTTTATAGCGCTCACGACATCCCCCCGCGCGCACAGCGGCGAAGGGCTGCCGTGGTCCACGTCTCGACCGTTGCGCGCTCGGCTCCCGTGCAAGCCCACGCCGCTTCGGTCGCGACAGGCTTCTTGTAGCCGGCCTGCACGAGCACGGCGATAACGTCCTCGCCGTCGCTCTCGCCCGTGTTGGTGCAGGGCTTCGGTTCGAGGCGCGTGCTCCGTTTGGGAGGCGTTGCCGGGAGCAGCGTGGCGGACTCGACGACCGGGATCGCGCGCGGCGCCTGCGTGGACGCGCTGGTCTTCTCGCGAGCAGCACGGGCAGGGGCCGCCTCGCGCGTCGCCCGCAGGCCGCGGATGCGGTCTGCCAGTGCGGAGACGAGCATGCCGGACGCGAGCAGCGCTGCCCCGAGCAGCATGTAAAGGACGGAGGTTCCGGTCACGACGCGCTCTCCACGAAGATGATGTTGCAGCTTATCATGAGGTCCCTTGCAAATGCTTGGAACGGGCCAAGCCAAAATTTCTCAAGGGTGCAATCTGTAATCCTGAGTACTTTGCTACCCGTGTCTCGGAATTCACGCGTCGTGCGTCGCCGGCACGCTGGTTCCACCGAAGTGGACGCCTGCGATGGTGACTGTAGCGCGGCATCTGGGCATGGAACGACTTTCTCGTCCGCGCAGAGGTACTCTCTCCAGAACATCGCTACTCCTCCCCGTCCTGCGCTTCCTGCACCGCAAGCGCCTCGCCCTGCCGGAACTTATCCCAGGCGGTGCTTCCCTGCGCGTACGGGTTCGACTGATCAGCGATCTCGCTCATCGGCCAGCTGCCCTGCATGTACAGGGCGAAGCCCTGGTCGAACGGAGCGAGCTTCTCCCAGGCCTCGAGCGTGCTGAGGTGCCAGCGGTATCCTGAGCAGCGTAGCGGCGGTCCGTCGAGGATCCTCCCGCACGCGGGGCAACGGTGGGTGGTTTCGCTCACGGATGCCCCCGACGACGAGGTCGTCCCGTGAGCGGACCGCCGTGAAACGGACAGCCCTTGTCTCGGCAGCCACCGGCACCCGGCATGATCGCGTGGGCGAACGCACTTGCCTTCGCCGCGCTCGCGCTCGTTACGTAGGGCAGCTCGTGGTAGCCCGAGATCGAGTACCCAACGAGCTGTGCAAGCTGCTCCTGGTCGTCCAGCGAGAAATCCTGCGTGGGGATCCAGTTGAGACCGCCGTCGGTCCGTGCGGGGAATTGCGGGTAGACACGCCCGCGCGCACTGTCGCGATCGACTAGCTCGCGGACGATCGTGTTGCCGCGGAAGCGGACCGTGCCGTGGCTGTCCACGTAGACGGGCTGCATGGGCTGCGGGTCGCGGCGCTTCTTCGGGGTATTCGCGTTCGTGCCGTCGGCACGAATCGCGTCGAGGCGGCTGTCATCGATCGGGCAGCCGATCAGGGCGGCGTACTCGGCGATCGTATAGCCGAGGAGCTGGGCGCACTGGTCGCGATCCTCCTGGCTGAAGGCACCCTCCTGAAGGACTTGAACCAGCGTCCGTTTGTCGCGATTGAGCAGCGCGAGGACGATTGCGTTTGCGCGGAAGCGGACAACACCCTGTGCGTCTCTGATGAGGGGCTGTTGTGGGTTGCTCAGGTAGGAACTCCTCTGGTCAGTCGTTTTCATCGTCATCGCGCCTCCTGCGCGTCGACAGCAACCTTCGTCGTCGTCATCGGAGCGTCCTCGTGGGTAGATCAAAGTGCGAAAACTCGCCGCTGTCCAGGCGGAACGGGACCAGTACGTGGGAACCGATGTGCCTGATGTGTCTCTGGACCTCGACTCGATCCGGGATCGGGAACGGGAACTCGATCTGGCGGATGATCTGATCGCGGGCGACATTGTGTGGATCGAGGCTCACGCGCTCGCTGGCTCCCTTGAGCGTCGCTCCACTCGCCAGGTCGAGCCTAATCTCGTGCTCAATCGGATCGCGCGTCATGTCGGCAGCTCCTTGCCCGCGTTCCCTCCGCACAGCGGGATCTTACAGTGAACGTCGAGCGGCTCCCTCACTTGCAAACACTTTCTTCGGCGACGATCCACGGCGGCGACAGCCGACGCTCTAGCGCCTCAAGCGCACCGCCGTCGAGGTCCTCCACGCGCTCGGGCCGGAGGTCGACGACTGGCTCGGTGATCACCTCGCGCTGCGTGCGCAGGGACCACTCGATCTGCCTCTGGCCCTCCTCTCCCATTAGCGGGTGCACGAGCGCAAAGCGCGCAAGGCCGCCGAGCGCGTCCGCCCACAAGTGGTGGAACAGCACCCCACGTCGGGGAGTGTTGATCTGCGCGACGTGTCCGCGGAGGTTGGGCTTGCGCGCTATGATTGGTGCGCTGACGACCGATCGGGGACAGGCGAACCACAGCGCGACGTCGCGATCTTCGCTCCATGACAGAAACGTGAGGTCGGGATCGACGCGAAACGGCCCATTCGGATCGAGCAGCATGCCGCGGAAGAGCGGCGCGGGTTTCGTCGGTAACTGCCGGTTGCATTCGGCGCCGAGATCGTCAGCGACTCGGCGGATCGCTTTGCCCGCGAAGCGCATGATCGTGTCGGCCTCGCCGAGCTTGCCGAGTACGGCGTGCAGCGCAAAGTTGATGTAGAGGTTGATGTCGGTAGGGACGCTCACGCGAGGGTCTCCGCGACAGGGGCCCACTGGTCGAAGCTCGTCCAGCCGCAGAAGCCGCCATCGTCGGTGACGACCCAGAAGTCGTGGCCGTTCTTGTGCACGACATCGATCGTGCCAAGCATGCCGTAGGCGATCTTGGCGTGTGGGGCCGAGCGGCGCACGCGTTGGCCGACCTCCGGCATCACGGCTTGTCCTCGGTCCATGCCAGCAACAGGTTGACATCGGGCGCACCTACGTCGACGACGCTAGTGCACTTATCGAAGGGGAACACCTCCGGGATCTCCGGATGCTCCGCGTGGTTGACGGCCAGATCGAACCAGCCTTCGCGCTTGTACCTGTCGTAGGATCTGTCGAACAGGCGGCCCTCGAAGGTCCGGCCGTCCTTCATGACGACGCGAAGCATGGGCGGCTCTTCGGACACAAACTCTCCTTGGCGGGTACTTGGGAAGCAGGCGGCACGCCAGTCGTCACCGAACTCGCAGCGGACGACGTCGATAAGAACGACACGGAACGACCGACAGCGCGCGCAACGGTCCATCGTCGGCTGCTCGTGGCCGCACTCGCCACATACACAGCCGTTTTTGGCCGGGTCTTCCGCCAGGTCCCTGTGATCGTCTTCTTGCCGTTCGCGCTCTTGCCCAATCATCTTGGTAAACACTCTGGCGGGAATCGTTGTGACGAGCAACTGGCCAGCCGTGTTAATGGCGCAGGCGTGGTACTGGGGCTCGCATACCTCGCAGGCCTCGTAATTCTTGCGGTTGACGCCTTGCGTGCTCATGCGCAGTTGTTAGCGGTCTTTCGTCCGTGCGCGTAATGGGTCAAATACTACCCGGGGCGCGAGCCATTAGCGCTTTTGGGCTTGGCCGCCTTCGCCTCCTTCGCCTTCGCCTTCTTCACCATCTTCACCGCTGTCTTTGCGGGAGCGGGAAGATCGGGCAGCTCCTGGCCGCGCGCCGCAGCGTAGATCCCTTTGACAAGCAGCTCGATTGCTGCCCCGCTGTGCGGGCCAGAATCGTTGAGCACGCGCACGTGCCCCTTGGCGGCGCGGGCGAAGTCGACGTCGTGGCGCAGGAGCACGGAGTCGACCCAGCTGTCGATCGCGGACGTCTGACCCGGGTCATCGTCCTCGTCCGATCCCACGACGCAACCGACGCTGCTGTCGGTTCCGCACGCCGGACAGGCGCGATCGTCGCGGTAGTGATGTTGCTGGTCGGGTGCAGTATCTGGTGCCGGTCGGAGCCCTGTATTCGCGCGGGCACGGGCGGCGTTCGCTTGTGCCTCGGCAAGGCCGACGACCTTGCGGCGATCGGCGTCGGCCTTTAGCTTCGCTGCGGCGGCCGTGTTGATCGCCTTGATCTGGGCGTTGATGAGCGATAGCTCGCCCTGGACGTGTACGCGATCTTGGGGCGACAGCTGTGTGCTCAGGCTCTCGATGCGCTCGGCTCTTCTGCGTGTCAGCTCCTTTTTGTCACCAAACTCGGTCATTTTTGCTCCAATTTCTTGTTCAGGATCTCGGCGACGTGGCGCGTGATCGGTTAGTAGACCTCGCGCTCTTGGTCGATTGTCGGCCACCTTACCTTCGCGAGACTTCGGCCTCGAGCCGGGCAGCTTCCGCCCGAAGTGCTTGAGCCCGAGCAAGCTTCTCGTCGGCCTCGCGGCGCGTGCGCGCCTGCGTTCCTACCTCCCGAGGATTGTACCCCAAGGCGATCAACGCCTGCTGAACGCGATCTCTTGCGCCCAAACAAACATCGCGAAGCGACTTCGAGGTCTTCATGAGCCCGAGTTCAAAACCTTTTGCATCGTACTTGGCCTGGGTACCTTCCCATTCGAGGTTGTCGAAACCGGCATCCAGTTGCATGTA